>Ga0210405_10001405_pt1 | contig 27597 bp, 21 predicted proteins | sample IncBWH11MmetaG_FD_155492 | JGI IMG/M metagenome (GOLD analysis project Ga0210405, IMG submission 155492) | Forest soil microbial communities from Barre Woods Harvard Forest LTER site, Petersham, Massachusetts, United States - Inc-BW-H-11-M | ecosystem: Environmental > Terrestrial > Soil >...
CCGGCCTGGCGATCACCAGCCGGGCTTCAGGAAACCTTCTGTATGCGGCTGACATGGCGAACAGTCAGGTGGAGATTTTCGACGCAAACTTCAATTTCGTGAAAGCATTTACAGACCCCACTCTTCCGGCGGGCTTTACGCCGTTCGGAGTGCGCGACATCAATGGGATCGTCTACGTGACGTTTGCCAGCGCTTCGGGAGCCAGCGGCGGGTTTGTGGAGCAGTTCCTGGAAGACGGCACACCGGTGCATCCTGGCCAACCCCTGATTCAGGGAGCTCCGCTAAATCAGCCGTGGGGCATTGCCGCCGCGCCGAGGAACTTTGGGCCGCTGAGCAATACGCTGCTGATTTCGAACAATACGAATGTGGGGACGATTAACGCATTTGATCTGGTTAGCGGGCGGTTTGTTGGGAAAGTGAAAGACAATACTGGGAAGGCGATCGTGATCGACCAGCTGTGGGGTATCGATTTCGGCGACGGACTGGGAAAGAACGGACCAGTCAACCATTTATTCTTTACCGCGGGTCCGAGCGGCAATCTGGCAGGGACGTTTGGTGTGATTGTGTTCAAGCCGTAAGCGTCGGAGGTGTTTTAGACGAGGCCGCTCGCGAGGGCGGCCTTTTCAACTGCGTTGAATCTTACTAACCAGAACAACATCCAGTGCTATGAGGGAAGATAACTCCCATGGCACGTGTCTTCATCACGGGTTCGGCAGACGGTTTAGGAAAAATGACGGCGCAGTTGCTCGTCGAGCAGGGACACTCCGCTGTTTTGCACGCGCGTTATGATGCACGAGGCACGGAAGCGCTGAACGGTGTCCCGGGAGCAGAGTCAGTTGTCATTGGGGACTTGAGCAGCATCCGACAGACACGCGGTGTTGCCGACCAAGTGAATGCTCTTCGCTCGTTCGATGCAGTGATTCATAACGTAGGGTATCGACAGGCGCGGCGCGTTGTGACAGAGGATGGGCTGCCGAATGAGTTTGCGGTCAACACGCTGGCACCCTACATTCTTACGGCACTGATCAACAGACCGAAACGGCTTGTGTACCTGAGTTCCATGTTGCATCAACAAGGGGATGCAAGCTTGGAGGACTTGGGTTGGAAAGAGCGTCCATGGCAGGGACAGCAGGCATACTCGGATACCAAACTGCACGACGTACTTCTCGCGTTCGCCATTGCGCGACTCTGGCCCGATGTCCAGTCGAACGCTGTTGAACCCGGATGGGTGGCGACAAAGATGGGAGGTCCCGCAGCCACGGACGATTTGGACCAGGGACATCGCACGCAGGCGTGGCTCGCGGTCGATGATGATCCGGCGGCGACGGTGACTGGCGAGTATTTCTATCACATGCGGCGTCGTACGCCGAAACCGGCAACACGAGGGGCACCGTTGCAAGACAAACTTCTGGGCGCGTGCCGGCGTCTTTCAGGGATTGAACTGCCGCGCTAACGGAGCGCAGCCGCGCAAGATGGTGTGTTACATTAAAAAGATTGTGGGCGCGTAGCTCAGTTGGTAGAGCAATGCCCTTTTAATCCGTAGATATTTAGTGTTTTGAACAACTTATAGGGTTCGCCGGGCTGCCATAAGTTCTTGATAATACACAGTAGACGAAAACATTGCGGGAGTGCCCTCGGACCCGCATAAATACTGGCCCGTATAAACGTCTGGCCGAGGGCGAGCATTCCTTACTGCTGAAGGTGGGTGGGCGTATCAAACGATTACAAACGAGCAAGGGCTAACGCCCCCCTTACATATATGCATTTGAACTTCTCTTTAGGGGCGGCGGAAGGCGATGGAAGATGAAGTCAAGGCTTGGTTGCCCGACCGGGCCACGGTAGAGGTGACTCGCATTGCTGCTTGGGAGAGTTCGAAAGACGACCTGCAGGTCGAAGGTCGAATCTCCATTCCGGAGTTTAGCAACGTTAGTGGGCACCGCATGTTTGCTCCATTGATGGTCTTCAATGCCAATCAGGTGCCCCATTTTGTGCACGCTGCCCGAACTCACCCTGTTTACTTCGGGCACTCATACCGAGTTGACGACGACGTCCGTCTGGAATTACCGGATGGTTTTAGGACCGAGGCCGCGCCTCAAAGCCACAACGACATTAATGATTTCTGTCACTATGAGACCAGCACTAAATCCAGCGATCGCAGTGTCGATTCTCATCGATCTCTGCAGGTGAATGGTTTCTTCTTTGACCGCGCGATCTACGCTAGCTTAAGGTCGTTTTCTGCCAGTGTGATGTCTCACGATTCTGAACAACTAGCTCTGGAACCGACACAAGAAAGGCACGCTGAGGAGTCGCGTTCGACCTCAGTTCCTGGAGCAAGCTAGGTCGAAAGGCATTGTCTCCGCAAGCGCCAACTCACCTTTTCTCCCCGTTCTCCCCGTCTTTGCGGGCCCGACCGCGAAAATCGATCCCACCGAATAATTTCCATCAGAGGTCCGCTTTCAGGTTGAGGTTGCGGATCAACCGATGCAGATATGTGGGGTTAACTCCAAGCCTTCTGGCCGCCTCCGTGTAGTTTTCGCCTGCTTCCCTGACGGCACTGGTGATGAGCTTCTTTTTTAGTTCAAGAATGGCGGATTGATAGTTCTCGCCAGTCAATCCCACTTCCATTGATTGCGGCTGTGCCTCAAAGATGGCCTCCGGCAGATCCTCCGGAAGAATTGCCTCGTCCGAGCCGAGCACGATCGCACGCTCTATAACGTTTTCCAGTTCCCTGACATTGCCCGGCCACTCGTAACGCTCCAAGTATCTCTGAGCCGCTGGCGAGATGCCCTCCACCCGACGTTTGCATTTAGCGCTCAACTTGGAAACAAAATAGTTCGACAACAACGAGATGTCTTCTCGTCGATCGCGGAGAGGCGGAATCTCTACTGAAATTACATTCAGGCGGTAGTACAGATCCTGCCTGAACGTTCCTGCCTTCGCGGCGGCTCCGAGATCTCTGTTCGTGGCAGCGACGAGTCGTATGTCAACCTTCACCGGACGGCTGCCACCAACTCTCGTAAATTCGCGCTCTTGGAGGACGCGGAGCAGTTTTGCCTGCAGCCCTAAAGCCAGCTCGCCGATCTCGTCTAACAGAAGGGTGCCACCATTCGCAAGTTCGATTTGCCCCTTTTTCTGTGTAGTAGCTCCGGTGAAGGCGCCTTTGTCATAGCCGAACAGTTCACTCTCCAGCAGAGCCTCAGGTATTGCCGCGCAGTTGATGGCTACAAATGGTGCCTCCCGACGAGAACTCGCTCGATGAATTGCGCGTGCGGCCAATTCTTTGCCGGTGCCGCTTTCGCCGCGCAACAGCACGGTCGAGTCTGTGGCGGCAACCTTTCCAATCAGGTTCAAAGCCCGGCGGATGGCGGGACTTTCACCCACAATGTCGTGTTCGCCGTCCAGGGCTGCTTGCAAGCGTCGGGCCTCGCTCCGAAGCCTCTCCACGCGTTGAAGGTTTGCCAAGGCCATCGCTGTGACGCCCGCGATAGCCATCAGGAGCTCCAGGTGTCCTTCATCAAAGCGGATGCCGTGATCACCGCAGTCTAGATAGATCGCACCCAGCGTTTTCGAAGCGAAAATCAAAGGCGCACAGAGTATCGAACGCGCCTTCGCGCTGACAACGGATTGCGCTTCTTTCAGGCTCTGATCTGCTGATGTGTCATTCACGAGGAGAGCCGCGGATTCGCGCAAGACCCGCATTAGAACCGTTCGGCTGACCTGCACCGGCTGTTGTGGGCCGGCGGGCCTGTCCCATGCCACCTGGGAGGCGAACTCCTCCGTTGCGTCGCCACAGAGCAGAATGGCTCCTCGCTCCGCTGGAATTACATCAAAAATCATACCGAGTACCTGCCACTGCAACGACTCCGAGTCTTGAATAGAACCGATCCGAGAGGCGATCGTGACGAGCGCCCCCAGATCTCGCACGAGACGATTGGTCCGCGCAGTATCCGGCAAATTCTCAATCTGGAGAAGTCCAACCTCGTCCTTGCGCAGGGAGACAGTCGAAAAAGTGTTGAGCTCGCCATCCTCAAACACAACCGGCTGCTCGGTGCCGGGTTCTTCGCGTCCGGGAACGAAAAACTTGAAATAGGAATCGCCAACCGCAATCACGTCCCCGTGTTGCAGCGCCCGCTCCCTTACGGGGACGCCATTGACGAAAGTCCCATTTCGACTGCCGAGGTCATGAATTGAAAACAGACCTTTTTGTTGTCGGATCGAACAGTGCCGCCGCGAGACCAACTTGCTGAAGACACAAACGCCACAGGTCAGATCGCGACCGATGGATAGTTCAGCGCCATCCAGAGCAAAGCTCGCGTCTTTTGCGAGAGGGCCGGCAATGACTAACAAGGTCGGGTGCATGGTCAGCCTTAACTCGAATAAAGATACCCCACAACGCTTTACACGCCAATGCCCTCTGGCTGAGGCTGTACGCCTTCAGAGCTTCCATCGAAGGCGTGGTCGCCTCTGCCAACGGAACATCAATCTTCTGCACCGTAGCCAACGATTCACCCAACTCAGCGTGCAGCTTCGAGGCCGCTTCGCCCAGCGCGTCAGCACTTTTTCTTTGGACGCCCCCGTCACACGCTCCTCGGCCAGCGGGGCTCAGCTCCGGCAATTCACTGCCTTCATCCCAGCACGTATTGGCTGCCAGATTTGGCAATCGACGCTGCAATGTACGGATTTGTTTGCGTCCTATTTAGGTCACGAAGTCCCTTGACCGCGTTGACTTTGCTGAGAGGTAGAGATATGTTTTCCATTCCAACGAGAGGAAGGTCTGGGATCGTTGGAGTTTCTGGATCACTCATTCAGACCGGCAAGCCAAACTTCTGACAAGTTTGGAGCCGGCGTCGGTCTGGGAAATGTCGCTGCTTGTTGCTTTTTTCGGCGCATTTCTGACTGTAAAAAGATGCTGGCGGGCCCCGTCCGGTTAACCACGAGATGAACGGACTGCTGACACATGACGCCGGAGCGCTGGCAACAAATTCGTGACTTGCTCCAAAGCGCAATGAAGCTGGAGCCGGCAGAGCGGCCTGCGTATCTGGAGCACCACTATTCGACTGACCCGGCGCTGCGCCAGGACGTGGATGCCGTCCTTGCTGCGGACGAAGGGCTAAGAGGCGGGTTCCCGGAATCGACAGTTTTGGCCCCGGTCGCCCCGCACAAGGAAGTTCGTCGGGCGATGGCACTGGCATTAGGCAGCAGACTTGGGCCCTACGAAATCGGCGCACTGCTCGGCGTGGGTGGCATGGGCGAGGTTTATAGCGCCCGCGACACACGATTGGATCGCACCGTCGCGATCAAAGTGATTCCTCCGCATCTTTCTTCCAATGCGACGCGCCGCCAACGTTTCGAGCGGGAGGCTCGCGCCATTTCTGCCCTTCAGCACCCCAACATCTGCACACTATATGACGTCGGCCACCAGGACGGCACGGACTACTTGGTGATGGAGTATCTGGAAGGCGAGACGCTGGCTGCGCGGCTGGCGAAAGGGCCTTTGCCGCTGGATCACACCCTGCGTCACAGCATCGAAGTGACAGATGCGCTCGACACGGCCCACCGTCGCGGGATCGTGCACCGTGATCTGAAGCCAGGGAACATCTTTCTGACTATTCACGGCGAGGCCAAGGTGCTCGACTTCGGGCTGGCGAAACAAGGTCGAGAGACCACCGCGGGCGATGGTTCGACTGCGACGGAGGTCGATCCGAAGATGTTGACGACCCCCGGCCAGGCGCTGGGGACGGTGCCCTACATGTCGCCAGAGCAGGCGCGGGGCGAGGAATTGGACTCGCGGACAGATGTTTTCTCTCTCGGTGCGGTGCTCTACGAGATGGCGACGGGCAAGCTGGCTTTTCCAGGCAAGACGTCGGCGGTGGTGCTCAAAGCCATCCTGGACGCCACGCCGCCGGCACCTACACATGTAAGAGAGTCATTGCCCGAGCGATTGGACGAAATCGTGGGTAAGGCTCTGGAGAAGGATCGCGACCTGCGTTACCAGTCGGCAGCCGATTTGCGCACAGATCTGAAGAGACTGAAAAGGGATAGCGAGTCCGCACGCACCACGGTTGTGCCCGCGTCCTTTGAGCAAATACCGAGGAGAAGGGTCTGGAGGGCCGCCGCGGCCTTAGCCGCACTCGCAATCCTGTCTGGATTGATCGCAATTACTATCCACATTTTTCACTCGAAACCGAGGCCACCACTAACCGAGCGAAGGCTCACAGCGAATAATGCTGGAATAGCATCATTCACAATTTCCCGCGATGGTTCCCACGTAGCCTACTTGGACAGCTCGCAGAAGTTATATTTGCTTCTGGTTGAAAGCGGAGAACTTCGTGAGTTGCCGCAGTCGTCCTTCCTTCCACAAGATTGGTTTCCAGACGGTGAACACTTGTTGGTGACCAAGGCGGACGGCCTTGGCCTGTGGCGTCTCTCGACGTGGAATCTTAGTCTCGTAAAGCTGTCGGATCGAGAAGGAACGATAGGTAATGCTCGAGTTTCACCAAATGGATCCCAGGTTGCCTCTGTGTCCTTTGGTTCGAGTGCCATATGGCTGATGGGAGCGGACGGTGAGGGAGCGCACGAGATAGCCAAGCGAGAAGGCCAGATAAACGCTCTGGCATGGTCACCCACCGGGCGGCGGCTTGCTTATATCGCGACAAATCGTCACCCTAATGGTTCAGAGGAGTATCTGATCGAAACCTGCGACGAGGGCGGACGTAACGTCAGCCCAATTCTGGTTGAGCCCACGCTTGCGGCCGCGAATGGTGTGTTCGGCCTGCAATGGCTTGCGGACAACAGAATCATCTACGCTTTATTCGAGGGGAGTCGTGATCGCAATCTGTGGTCCATTCAGGTGGATCCCAATACAGGGGAACGCCGAGGCGACGCGGTGCGGCTGACTGACTGGCCAGACTCTGAGCCTGGCGATTTCCAGGCAACGGTTGATGGGAAGCACATGGTGGTGCAGAAAACGCGTGTTGAGGATGGAATTCTCTTCGGGGACCCCTCGTCGGCGGGCCGGGGATTTACCCCACGTCCCCTCACGCCGGACGCTTGGACGAACGTCGCGGGGACATGGACAAGCGACAGCAAGTCGATCTTTTTCCACTCCAACCGACAGGGCCGATTTGCAATCTTCAAACAGGACCTGGACCCCGAAGCCCCAGCAGCTACGGTCGTTTCTGGCGCCGAGAACTACTTTTACCCCGTCCTAAGCTCTGGAAAAGTTGTATACACGGCACAGTCATCGACTGCTCGGACGGGAGCATCACGACGATTGATGAGTACCCCCCTTACCGGTGGTGTCCGCTCTACGCTCATGACACACATATCTGAGGGAACACACTACGCTTGCTCGTCCGACCGCTGCATCATTGGAGAGGTAGAGGCCAACCATGTAATCTTTTACGCTTTGGATCCGGCCGCAGGTAGAGGCAGTGAGGTCGGTCGTCTTGAATTTAAACCAGGCACCTTCACCTCGTGGAGTCTGTCGCCCGACGGGAGCAAAATTGCGATAGTAGGTGATGGCGACAGCGTTAGGATTCTGTCCCTGCAGGACCACCAAGTCACGGAACTCAACCCTCGAAACTTGAAACCGTTGCAGCAACTGCAGATGGTCTGTTGGTCCGCTGACGGAACTCATTTGTTCGTCACCACGTGGTTGCCATCGTCTTACGAGCTTCTCTCTTTTGACTTGGTGGGGCGCTCGAAAGTGTTGTATGCCCCAACAGCTTCCGAGGGGTGGATTTATAAGCCGATCGCTTCCCCCGACGGCCGATCACTCGCGTTCACTCGCAGAAAGTACAGCGAAGATCTGGTAATGCTGGAGAACTTCTGATGGCTCGATTTGCCGCTGCACGAATGCCCGCGTTCCATGGCGCTGGCCAAACCGACCAGCTAAGGATGAGCAACGACCATGAGGGTTGAAGCGCGCTCCAGAACGCTCTGGAGCGCCCGGTTCAACATCTCGGGATCCAGCTCGGCGAAGCTCTCGTCGAGAATGACCACGCGCGCTTTCTGCAACAGAGCTCGTGCGAGATAGAGACGGCTGCGTTCGCCGTGCGACAGCTGCCACCCGGTTTCTCCCACCATCTGCATCAGCCGTGCGGACATGCGCATGAGCAAATCGGCCAATCCCAGCTCGGCGCAGATTTCCACCGCTTCATTGAGGTCGCCTTCCGAAGGCGGCCATCGACTGCACATGAGCAGATTGAACGCGAATGTCTCCGAAAGCACATGATTCTCGTGAAATTGGGGGGCAGCCACCACGCCCCTGGCCAACCTTCGACGAGCAAGGTCCGATAGTCCCAAGCCATCCAGCAGTAGCAGGGTAGCAGGCCAGAACTCCGACCGTGCTGCCATTTTCGGTCAGCCCTTTTAAGGCGCCGGGCTCAAGCCATGGTTTGATCCAGGGAGTTCCCGGGTTGTGCCCAACGACAGTCCCTCCGGTAGAACTTGCTCCGCCGTATGCCGCCCCTTTCCATACCCGCAGCGTTTTTAAAGTTTTGAGACTGAACCGCCCTCCTCATTCGCTACCCAAATGTTGGCTCCATCAAAGGCGATGACTAAGGGGCTAGTTCCCACGGGATAGTTACAGGCCGTTGTGTTCGGCGGATTGACAACGCCGTTGCAAGCGCCGTCACTTGCCCGTAACTTGGTGACGCTATAGCCACCAGTGTTCGCGACCCAAAGATTGGCTCCGTCAAAGGCGACACCTGTCGGATTAAGTCCCACCTGATAGCTGACCGATGTGTAGCTGGTCCATGTGCCATTCTGCGGGCTCAACTTTGTTACCGAGCCAGAAACATTGTCGTTTGTCACCCACATGCTTATTCCATCAAAGGCCAGACCAGAGGGGCTACTGAATCCCTGAACGAATGTCTGGACGATAGCGCCATCTCTTCGTAGCCGGGTTACCGAGTTGTTGTTTTGATTCGCGACCCAGATGTTCACCCCATCAAAGGCCACTGCCGCAGGATTGCTTCCTACGGGAAAGGTACACGCCGACGCGTTGGGCGGATTGACAACGCCATTGCAAGCGCCGTCGCTCGCCCGCAGCTTGGTTACGCTGTTGCTGCCATAATTCGCCACCCAAATATAGGCACCATCAAAGGCCATAGCCCCAGGATTGCTTCCCACGGGAAATGTACATGCCGTTTGGTTGGGCGGGTTGACAATGCCGTTGCAGGATCCGTCGCTTGCCCGCAGCTTGGTTACACCGCCGCCCCTATTCGTTATCCAGATATTGGCTCCGTCAAACGCCAAGGCACGGGGTTGGTCTTCGAGGGCAACGGTGCACGTACCCACACAAGCGCCATCGCTCGCTCGAAATTTGAACAGGCTGCCATACCCAGCTGCATTCGCCACCCAGATGTTGGCCCCGTCAAAGGCAAGACTGCTCGGTATACCCGCGACCGAGAACGACGTAGTTAGGTTGGCACTATACCAGTGCAAGATGGCGATTTGCATGGGGTTCTGGGTCGAGTTCACTATGCCCACTTGCGCCTGAGCCAGATGTGGAACGCTGCATAACAGCGTCGCCAGAACAAGAGGCAATACCATTTTCTTCTTCATAACAGTCTCCTTGTCATCCTTGCATGCGCTAAAAACATTGCTTGTAGTCTCTCTTCCATCTCTGTGGCAAGCTGAACTTCGAGATGTCATGTCCGGGTACCTCCGCCAACCTGCCTACGTCGACCTAGCCTAGAGCTTGGAGACCATGTGGCCACCGGTATTGGCCACCCAGATATTTGCGCCATCAAAGGCAATACCAGCCGGGTTAGGGCCTACCGCAAAGGTGCATGCCGTCGGTCCGCTTTGCACGACGCCGTTGACCACGCAGGCACCGTCGCTAGTGCGGAGCCTAGTGACAGTGTTACTGTTGTAATTCGTCACCCAGATGTTGGCACCATCGTAGACCGCACCTATGGGAGCGTTGCCCACAGCAAAGGCGCCGAGGTTTGTGCCATCGTTGGCCCGTAACTTGGTCACCGTACCGCTCGTGATGTCGCTAGTCACCCAGATATTGGTGCCGTCAAAAGTGAGACCGTGAGCGTGGGAAACGGGAAAGGTACCGAGCAAGGAGCCGTCACTCACCCTCAACTTCGTAACTGTGCCGCTGGAATAGTTGGCAACCCAAATATTGGCTCCGTCAAAAACTACTCCGCTCGGCATTCCTCCGGTCATAAAGGTACCGAGGTTGGCGCCGTCGCTGGCGCGCAGCCTAGTGATTGTGCTGGCACCCTGATTCGCTACCCAAATATTGGCTCCGTCAAAGGCTAGAAAACGGGGGTTGTTTCCCACCGTGAAGGTACACGCCGCCAAATTGGTATATTGCACGGACCCGTTGCAAGCTCCGTCACTGGCCCGCAGCTTAGTGACGCTAGCGCTGCCGTAGTTCGCGACCCAAATATTTGCACCATCGAACGCAAGGGCAATCGGTTGATTCAAATACCCCCCTCCGAACTGCCCGAGGAGCATGTTGTCGCTAGCCTTCAGCTTGATTACATATCCCCACATGAAATCCGTCGCGTAGATGCTGGCCCCGTCAAAAGCTAAACCGTACGGGTAGGGGTCATCTCCACTCATCCAAATGCTAATTTCTGTGCCCTGTATAGCCCCATACCAATGTAAGAGGCCCACCTGCAAGGGATTCTGAGTCGAGTTCACGACACCCGCTTGTGCGTACCCGAAGTGCGAAACAAGCAGTACTGTGGACAAAACCAATGTTGAAATCACTTTGTCTTTCACGACGACCTCCTTGTCGCCTTGCCTGAGTAATTCAATGGCTGCTTCAGAGCCACTGTTGCTCCGAGACAAGCAGGTAGCTTGCCAAAGATTCAACATTGGATGTTTGCGCACTGCCGCCTGCTAGGTAAGGGTCTGGTGGCAGAAGAGGGTTCCGACATGAAGGATAGCTTGCGCCTCGGCTGTATCCAATGAGATAAACCCATATCTTTTTGGATACTCGACTGTTCCCTAAGCCGAATTCATTCCATAGGCAGGGATTGAACCGGCGACTGCGGCCCCGATTGTGTGTTGCGACACGCCACGTTGAGCAGACACCACTTCAGCCCTCCGCGACTCACTCGGCAAAAGGCCCATCGCCAGGGGCGACGATTGCGGCTCACGAATTCGGATCAGTCGCTCCACTTGGCATGGTGATTGCTCTTACTGACAAGCGAAGTACGAGGCACCTATGGCCACACAGGCGATCTCAATCGAGCGACGGCAGCGCCCGCGAGAAGGAATTCTCGGGCGTCTGGAAAACATCACCTACGGCGTCTTGCGTAAATACGGCATCACCGGTGAGGCCATTCGAGAATCGGTGATCAGTGGAACGCCTCAAGAGGGCCGGGCAACCGGAAGGCGGGTGGATCGGGCAGCTCATGGTTGTCGTTCCGGGTTGCTCCCGGCAGTGCCTCCCCTTGTGCAGGAGAACCAGGGCCGCAGGCCCGGAAAGGAGGACACAACCATGGCCGGCAATCTAGTCATTGTGGTCAGCAATCCGCAACCGAACCGCGAGCGGTTCTACCCAGGTACGTGGCTGCTCTACAGCCGTGGCCATGATCCGCTTGAGGTGCATGTGGCGCGCGACAGCTTTAACAGACCCCACGTGCTGGACAAGAGTGTGGCGTGAACCCCTGATTCTCGGTCCGCCATGCATGCCAGGGATGTTTGTTCGTTGTTAAGAGTCACATCTACAGCTGCTACCCAAGGCCATTGCTTGCTAATTGTGAGTTCAAATCGGCCAATGTCGTCTCTGGAAGAGAAACCCCGCGCTGAACGGTATAGCGGGCTCGGAGCCAGAACAGCAGGATGGATATATGCATAGTGATGAGACAGCTGAAAAATACCTGCGAGAGCGAAAGGTTCTCTATGGTCTTCCTTGTGCGGAGTGCAGGATCTACTACCCTGCTGAGCTCACGGTATGTCCTGTATGCCAATGCCGGGAGCGGGTTCCTGCTCGTCCGACTGGCTTATCTTCTTGACCGAGCGAGGAAGTTGTCGTTGCTGCCTTTTAAAGAACCCGCCGCATGCTGCCGCGTGCCTTGGTCTCCCCAAATCCAACCGAACGCGTGCCTCTAGCTAGTCCTCCCCAAGGGTGAACCCAAACCGAAGAATGCGATGTTGCTCGGTGGGTTCATGTCCGAACAGATATAGCAGTATGTGACCGAATATCGGATCAGATACAGGATCCTTTGCTGATTGGGCCTGAGCACGACAACATCAGTTCGTACGATTCAAATCATAACTGTCCTGCACTCAGGAACGTACGGTGAATGACCCGATGGAAACAGTGCACCTTGGAATATTGGCACACGGCTTGCTCTTTTCTATGCAACAAAGGTTTCAAGGAACCTTTGAAAAACACAAACAAGGAGGTCGTTATGAAAAGGTATGCTGGTTCACTTCAAAGAGATGCCTGTGCTCTTGCCCGTCGCGGTGCACGCACTACTTCACACTTGATTGGATTGCTTCTATTGTCTCTGCTCTTGTTCCAAGCTAGTATTGCTCGAGCGCAAACGACGGAGTTGAGCATCGTGCTGACCGGAGGGTCCGGATGGAACACCATGCCGTTTGCCCAATTTGACTCTACAGGATATCTCGATTATTACAACCCTTCTGTGGGAAATCCGTTTGCCAACTGGGCGGCAACTTCCGGGGTTCAGGTTCTGGTGGGAGATTTCAACGGGGATGGCTTGTCCGACATCGCGCTGGTAGGGATTCCAGGCGAAGACGTCGTGGCAGTTGCGCTAAATAATAGCGATGGTACCTTCACACCTTACCTCTTTTCCGTCCCGGGCTTTGCAAGCTGGATGGCTACTCCGGGAGTGCGAGTTCTGGTCGGGGATTTCAACGGGGATGGCCACGCCGACATTGCACTCGCGGGGGGAAAGGGATGGAACACAGTGCCGGTTGCTTTTTTTAACAACGGCTTCACGGTCACAAACCTCCCTGTGGGAGCGTTTGCAAGCTTTGCCGCCACTCCGGGAGTTCAGGTTTTGGTCGGAGACTTTAACGGTGATGGCAAGTCTGACATTGCGTTGACAGGCGGGGCTGGGTGGGCCAGCGTACCGGTCGCTTTCTCGAATGGTGATGGTACGTTCAAGATCACGAATGATACCGTCACAAACTCCTCGCCCGGAGATTTTGCACGCATGGCAGCCACTCCCGGGGCTCATGCTCTGGTGGCAGATTTCAACCAGGATGGCAAGGCCGACATTGCTTTGGTAGGCGGCACCAATTGGGCCAGCGTGCCGGTGGCTTTCTCGAATGGTGATGGAACGTTCAAGATCACGAACGCGACTGTCACAAACTCCTCGCCAGGAGATTTTGCACGCTGGGCAGCCGCTCCCGGGGCGCGAGCTTTGGTTGGAGTTTTCGTTGGGGTCCTTGACCCTTTCGGAGGAAACACGGTGGCAGGTGTCGACATTGCGCTAGTCGGGGGAAGCGGCTGGAACACATTGCCCGTAGCCCACTCGAACGGCGACGGTACTTTCACGGTTACGAACAAGCCCGTGGGAGCATGGTTTCAAGCGAGTGCTGCTGCTCCGGGTGCACAGGTTTTGGTTGGCGACTTCAATCGTGATGGCTTGGCTGACATCGCCCTGGTTGGTGGGGCCGGATGGAACACGGCACCGCTTGCTTTCTCACTTGGAGGCGGTAACTTTAACGCTGTAAACGAGCCCGCGGGAGATTTTGCGGCCTGGGCTGCCCAACCAGGTGTTAAAGCGCTTGCCGCAGTGGTCCGCACAGCCGCGGCCGATGTTGCGATCCAGAAACAGTTTGTATTAATACCACCAACGTCGACTAGCCTTTTTGGCTATCAGGTTCAAGTCTCTAACAACGGTCCTGAGGATGCCTTCAATGTCGTGCTCAACAGCTCCGTTCCAGTAGCATCGGGCGCCTTCTGGATTACAAGCCAAGGGAGCTGCAAGGCGACAAGATGGAATGATGAGGCTGTGCAATGTAATCTCGGAAGCATGCCGAAGGGATCAACGGCTTGGGTGCAGATCTTCGCGTACTCCTGGTTTTCTCAAGGCGAGGTTGAGAGCACTACAGCCACAGTAAGCGCGAGCACTTTCGACCCCAACCTTGGCAACAACTCATCAACGCTGTACATGACGGTACAGTGACAGTCTCTCGCTGAGGGGGCACCTTAAACCGTGCCCCTTTCTCGTCCCGACCACAGTGCTTGCCTCCTTTCTTACACCTTTGCTTTCGCACATATTTGCAAGCTCCCAGCGAATTTTTTTGTGATCTGTATCTTCTGTGAAGTGAGCGTCAGATGGAGCAGCTGACGAGGCCGCCCCTCAGGCCCAACCCGCTCGTACAAACGTACAGCATAGTCCGGTCGCACTGGGTGGAACTTATTGGAGTTGCACCTTTGCGGTGAGGCACAAAGCAGTTGGTAGGCCGATCGACCGTATCCGAACGGATACGCTGCATCTAAAAAGCCAAGACGCGGGTGCAGTGATCTGTTTTCGGCCAACGGGTACCTAATGTGATGACGTACCACAAATAGAGTCCCGAACTCCCGGGCGCGCACGCTGTCTGTGGTGATAATGCGAGAAAGGCAGCCAACGTCGCTGCCAACAAGTCACGCGAAACGACTCCGTCATTGGTCTGGCAGCACTGAACATCTTTGGCATCGTGCGTGCTTCTTAAGTTGCGAGAGATGCTCAAAACGAATCTCAACCACAAAGCGACCGGGGGGATGCTATGAAAACGCGAGCGATGCTTGCAGTGCCTTTCGCAATTTGGCTAGTGCTTACTTCAGGCACAGCCCACGCGCAAATGGGCGAAGACAATTTTGCAGTCGGGAGCAATCCGTACGGCGTGGCCTTTGACGGAACTAGCATCTGGGTGACGAATTTCGGCAGTAACACCGTTACCAGGATGCGCGAAAGCGACGGCGCATGCGTCGTCAACGGTACGGTTCAACCCAACCTCAGTGCGTGTACATTCAATGTCGAAAGTGAGCCCATCGGTCTAACGTTTGACGGCGCCTACGTCTGGGTTGCCAACTACGGAAGTGCCAGCGTCACCAGGCTGCGAGCGAGTGACGGCTCTTGCAACGGCGTTGTGAATCCTCCCACCGCCGGCGCTTGCAGCATCCCTGTATCAACCAATCCGCGATTCCTGGTCTCTGATGGTGCCAACCTTTGGGTCGCAAATCAGGGCGGTAGCAGTGTGTATAAGATCCAGTTATCGAGTGGAACTCTCCTGGGCATATTCAACGTGGGAGAAATGCCGAGCGGTTTGGCCTTTGATGGAACCAATATCTGGGTGGCCAACTACCTCAGCAACACCGTGACCAAGCTCAGGGCTAGTGATGGCGTTGTTTCGAACACGTTTTCCGTTCCCTCACCTCACGGACTCGTATTCGACGGGTCGAACATCTGGGTGACGAACGATATCGCTAATGGCGCAGTGACCAAGCTACGCGGGTATGATGGCTTTAACCTGGGCACCTTTAACGTGGGAAGCAACCCCATCGGTGCAGCCTTTGATGGCACCAACATCTGGGTAACGAATTATGCCAGCAGCAACGTGACCGAGCTCGAGGCGAGTAACGGGGCAGTGCTAGGTACCTTTAGCGTAGTTGCCCTTCCGGCAGGAATAGCCGTAGATGGGGCGGACGTGTGGGTGGCCAATACGGGCGGTTCTCAGGTGTCGAAGCTGTTTCCTACCTCACCGAATCCCAACACTTACCTTGGGTCGCCCACCGAACACTGGGGCTGTGACACCAACAGCGATTCTGGGCCCTGCTGGTCGCTGAAGTATGTACCGAATGGAGATCATTACAACGATTGTCTAATCCCCGCGGGTCTGAACGTCACAGTTGACAGCGGAGTTGACGGCGCCTGTGTAAATCTTACTGTGGCCGCCGGCGACACGCTGACCGTAGGTCCGGGCAATCTTGCGGTCACTGGTCCCAAGATTAACAACGCTGGCCTAATTTCTGTCGGAGCGGGCAACGGGCTGATCATTGAAGGACCGATGGCCTTTCTATCCGGAGGCGGGAGCTTCTACATGACCACATTGCCCGGTCAACTACCAACTGCAATTCGCGGGACCGGCAGTAATACCCTCGTCAACGTGGACAACACCATCCAGGGCCAGGGACTCATCGGTCTGGGTGCTCTAAATCTGATTAATCAGAAAACGATTGTTGCGAGTGGGGGAACATTATCGACGTATGGTAGCAATATAACGAACACGGGAGTCTTGCAGGCAGACAGTGCTAGCACCTTAGAACTGACAAGCGGCAGTGGTCTGGTGATCAATAACGCTTTTGGCAGGATTTCGGCCCTTGACGCCGGCACAGTGGTTCTCGTCGGCGGGACCATTATTAACGGTGGAATCCTGACTACCAGTGGCAGCGGGGTTATCCAAACAATAACCCCCGCAGCCAACATAACCTTGAATAACGTCACCAATGCTGGCGCCTATACCAATTACGCCAATACCACCCTGCAAGGCACTGTGATTAACAATGGAGCGCTCTTCGCTCCGAATGGTGGTCTATGGATCAGCGGGACGACGACTGTAAAAGGTGCGGGCATTATTAGCGGAAATAGTGGCACACTAATAGGGTCGATACCGGGAAATACAGGGGCTGTTCTTGTCAACCAGTCAACGATAACCGGGGGAGGAAGCACCGGAGACTCTGGGCTTACAGTGATCAACCAGGGAACGATCAAGGCTACCAACTCGTCCAATCACCTTATTATTGCAGGACCATCGGCCACTAACACGGGTCTGATGGAGGCCACCGGCGGGGCGACATTGGAGATTGGCACCACCGTAAACAATAATGGTGGCACGATATCGGCGCAAGGCGGTTCTTTTGTGCTTCTGGCTCAATACGGAAGTCTGGGCCAGGGCCAGATAAACGGAGGCACGCTAGTTGCAGATGGGACCATCACCGGCACTCTAAACGCCGCAGGGGTCCATCAGATTGGCCTGCAACCGGGGATGACTTTACTCGGCGTAGGCACGGTCGTCGGAGATGTCAACTCGAGCGGGACCGTTACCGCTGGGGACTCCACTGCCGCGCCCGGACTCTTCATTATCCTAGGCAACTACACCCAGAACTCAAGCGGTATGCTCGACATTGCACTCGGGCAGTGCTCGCCGCTTTTGCCTTGTCACTATCCGCCTCCTCCTCAGGGTCAGTTGGCAATTTCACAAGTTGCCAGCCTGAGCGGTACCCTGAATATCACCCTGCTGAATAGTGCTAACTTTGCGGCATCAGTCGGTGAGAGATTTACAATTCTAACGGCCAGTGCTATTAACGGTAAGTTTACTTCGGTGCACGGACTGCACATAAATTCCAATGAGCACTTCGCGATAACCTACGGCCCAACGACTGTTACTCTCACTGTGGTACCGGGACCGTAGGCCGAGCGGCCAGGTCTCCTCATCCTTGCCGGGCCATTTTTGTTTCTGGCGTTCTTTCTGTGTCCTACAAAGCAACACAGTGACAAGACTTAAGGCGCCAAACGTCGTTGTGCGACGACGTTGCCCGGACAGAACCTGAGCGGTTCTGTGCCTACTGCAACTTGGCGTACTCCGCCTTGGCCTGCTTCAGGACAGGGATGTCGGGGTCGGCATCCTTCCAAAGCGTAAGGAAATCCTTGTACGCAGACCGTGCCCGGACGCGCGCGGCATCGGCATCCGCTCCCTGAGCGGTTCTCGCCTGCAAGGCGTTGGCACGAGCCACGCCCAGATGGGCCAACGCTCCTGTCCAGCAATTCGAGACGATGCCACTGTGGTCGAGAATCTTCTGAAACTCGGCTGCCGCCGCGCGCCCCTGCCTCGTGGCCAGGTACGCTTCCCCGCGCACATACACGTGATATAGGCAGGAAAGATTGTTGGCGAACCCGATATTGCCGAATTCGATCGGTGTCGCAGCTTGCAGAGCGTTTAACCCAAGAACCGGGTTTTGTTTGTTTAACTCCAATTGCGCCTGTATCGCTGAAAGCCATAGGGACTTCTGCGTGTCCAGAGGAAATCGTTTCTCCAAGTCTTCCGCGAGCGTTTCGGCTCGCGCCGTCTCGCCGGCCATCGCGAATGCCAGTGCAGCCTCGGCCTCGGTCCCCGGACTGGTGGCAGCAAGCTTCAGAGCCTTGGCAGCCCTCTGTCGCGCCTCCAAGGCATTTCCGTAAACTGCTTCCTGCACTGCAGCATTCGCCAAGTAGATTGCTCCTACTTCCTTGCTGTCCGTCCGTACCGCGGAATCTACAGCTTGCTGGCTCAATTCCCGCGCCTTACGAAGATGACCGGCGTATGCCTCGGTGTCGGAGGCGAGTGCAAGCCCATCGTTTTCGTATTCTGGCCTTGCCGCGAACCAATGCTCCTGTTCCGCCATCGCGGTAGGGTTCCCCTCGACAAAGGCAACCGCATACAAAGCAAGATGCGGGATCGCATCATCCAGCTTTCGCGCCTGTGCGTCGCGAATGATTTGGCGCGTTTCGTCAAAACGCTGCAAAGCCAGAGTAATATTCGCGAGATTGGCATAAGGACTCATCCGATCCGGCGTCAGCCGCAAGGCCTGCCGGGTCACCTCTGCGGCCTTCTCGTATTGGCCCTGCGCAGCGTATTCCAGGCCCAAGCCCATGTAGCCTGAAGCCTCTCGCGGATAGCTATCTATTTCCTGCTGATATGCCTGGGCTGCCTTATCCACTTCTCCCGTTACATCCGCATAGTAGTCGGCGGTGATCACCAGCCTCTCCCTTTCGCTGGCATGATCGCGCAATTGGAAGGCCTTGGTGAAATACTCGCTCGCTCGCGCTGTCTCGCCCAGATCGGCGTAGTTGTTGCCGACTGCCCCATACGCCATCGCAAAATTAGGGTCCAGTTCGATGGCGCGCTGATTGTAAGGCAGAGCGGCCGGCGCGCCCTTTTCCCCCATTGCCTTTTTGCCCAGGCTGTACGCTCTCAATGCTTCGAGCGAAAAGGTTGTCGCCTGCGCCAGCGGTACATCAAACCTCTGGACGGTAGCCAAGGATTCGCCCAGTTCAGCCCGCATCTTCGACGCCGCGTCACCCAGCACGTCCAGAACCTTCGCCTTCGACGCGGCCGTCACCTGCGCCTGCACCAGTGTGTCTCCGCTCTGGCAATTCACCGCCTTCAATCCCAGCACATATTCACTGCCAAGGCTGCCAATCGCTCCGGAAATGTAGGCTTTGCCGCCTGTCCGCTTGCAAAGCTCCCGGGCCAACTCGGACGTGAGTTTGGCACTGGCCGGCTGGGTCATCAGGCGCAACGTCTTCGCAACTTCGCTGTCAGAGAGTACATTCAAGAACGGCGATTGCCGCAAGGAAACGCTGAGCGCAGTCTTTAGCGCGTCGTCAAACACAGCGTCACCGGTGCTGTTGGAAAAATCGGCAAGGACGAGGGTATCTTTTTCGGTCAGGCGGCGGCTCTGCAGATGGGAGCCATAATAAAGAGCAACCGCGATTACAACGACGACGAGTGATACCACGGTCAAGACTGGAACGGCAGTCTTCCAGGCCCCAGCCATGCGACCTGCAGGAGCTTCCCGCGCTGGCTTTGGGCCCGAGCCTGTCGCAGAAATATACTTCCCCTCGAAGCCTCTCTCAAGCCGCTGCAGATCGGCGCGCATCTCGGCCGCGCTCTGATAACGCAAGTCACGGTTTTTCTCCAGCGCCTTGTGAATCACTTCCTGAAGGCACTCGGGAATGTTCGGATTCAGTTGCCTAACAGGAGGCGGCTGTTCGTGCAAGATGGCTCCGAAGGTCGCTCCTACGGTCTGCTTACCAAAAGCGAGCCGACCAGACGCCATTTCGTATAGGACGACCCCAAAGGAAAAAAGGTCGGAGCGCCCGTCCAGAAGCGCGCCGTTAACCTGTTCGGGCGACATGTACGCCATGGTGCCCAACGTGTCGCCAGCGATGGTTAGGTTTTGTTCGTGCATCGATCCGGTTTGCGTGCTCGCCTCTGCGTTTTGGCTCGCAGAACTCGGTGGAGTCACGACTTTGGCCAGACCAAAGTCGACAATCTTGGCCTGTCCGCGTTTGGTGACGAAAATGTTCGCCGGCTTTATGTCGCGGTGGACTATGCTTTGGGAATGTGCGGCGTCGAGCGCGTCGGCGATTTCAACTCCCAGTGCCAACAACCGCTCTAGGGGCAGGACTTTTCCCATAATGCGCTGCTTTAGGCTCTCCCCTTCCAGATACTCCATGACGATGAAGGGGTGCCCATCTAACTCGTCAACGTCGTAGATGGTGCAGATGTTGGGATGATTCAGCGCAGATGCAGCTTGCGCCTCGCGTTCAAAACGCGCGAGTACTCGCGGGTCGCTGGTGGCGTTGTTCGACAGAAATTTCAGCGCCACCAAGCGATGCAGGCGAGGGCGCGTGTCCTCGGCCTTGTAAACAACGCCCATACCACCCGCACCCAGGAGAGACAGAATCGTGTAATGCCCCAATTTTGTTCCCGGACTGAACAGAGTCTGAGTCTGATGGCCGGGCGGAGAGTCCTGCTTCGCGATTGTGTCAGAGGAAAGCAGTGCTTCTACTTCGTGGCGGAGGGAGTGATCCGTCCCGCAGGCTCGGTCGAGGAAGGCCGGGCGTTGCTCTGGAGCGAGTCGCAACGCCTCATTCAGTACGTCAGTGACGTTCCGGCGTTCCGGATTGGCCTTCGTACCGACATTCTCCCGAGGAGACGACAAGATGAGCCTCCCGGCGACTTGCTTCCAACGAGCGCCACATTATATCTCACAGTTCTAAGACAATTCAGGAGTCGTGTGAGTTTGGCTGATTCCAAATCGTCCAATGAGCGCTTTTTCGAACGCCGCCCAAATACGGTGGGTCGCGTCCCTATTTCGTGCAATCGCCTCACTATGTTGACTCGCGCTCCTCTTTGGCCGCAACTGACGGTTGTGGCGATAGCGTTCATTGAGGGGTTCTGAGTGAAATCGAGATGCTAAACAGCGATTCGGCTTCAACTCCGATTGGGTGCAAGTTTAACCCGCGCAGGTGAATCGGTGAATCTCACATTGCGGGCGTATATCATTCGCCTTGAGTCAGAGGTGGAACATGGATGGACATGCTCCGGCCGTGCGGACTTTTGAAATGGACAATAATGCGTTTGCCATTGAACTGTACAGCCAGTTGCGCAATCAGAGCGGGAACCTCTTTTTCTCGCCGGAAAGCATTTCTACAGCGCTAGCCATGACCTACGCCGGTGCGCGGGCCGAAACTGCCGCTGAAATGGCGACGATACTGCATTTCGCATTACCGCCGGATCGCTTGCATCGGGCGATGGGTACGCTACTGCGCGATCGCAACGCAGTGCACGACGGCTATCAATTGAAGGAAACTGATGCGTTGTGGGTGCAGACAGGCTACCTGCTGCTGCCCGAGTTTCCTTGGCCGCAGGATGATTCCCGGATCGTGGCCGACGTCTTCCGCGAGGAACAACCACGTCTGCTGCCTCTTCCCACGCAGCCGCTTCAGCGCTTCGGCGGTTCGGATGATCGTGCCGAGGCAATGGTTGGACCGTCGACGCAAATAAGTGTGCATATATGTATGCCGATATGGTACTATGCCAGCCATGAAAAGAACCGCGATGTTCCTGAAGGAAGAGCAACTCAAGAAACTGCAAGCCATTTCAACCAAAACCGGTGCGCCAGTCGCGGAGCTAATTCGGCGCGCCATAGATGCCTACCTGAAAGGACGGTGATGACTGAATGCGAAAAGCGAGACAGCAATCCGGGTACATCTACAAGCGTGGGGGCTGGTGGGTGCTCCGATATCGCGACACTGTACCCGAAAACGGTCATCTTGTGCGCCGACAAATGGCTCGACAGATTGAGCCAGTGAAACCGGAGCACATGCGACTGAAACGGCCGCCCCAAGAAATCGAGGACAGGGCCCAGGCCATGCTTCAGCCGCTCAACAATCACACGTACACGCCGGAAGCGATGCAGTCAATTGAGCAGTTTGTCGACGGCGTGTACTTTCCGAATCTGGAGACCCAGAAACGGGCTTCCACGGTCCGCGGGTATAAAGCCCGGTGGACCTCGCAGCTGAAAACGTATTGTGGATCTTTCCGGTTGCGAGAGTTCCGGACGTCTGACGCCCAGCGGGTTCTCTCGGAGATCGCACGCCGGAATCCGACCCTCTGCCGTAGCACGCTGCACCATCTGCGCAGTCTGCTATCGGCAATCTTCAGGCATGCAATTCAGCAAGGTTATCTGAACGGTCCAAACCCGATCAGGGAAGTTGGTATCCCGACCGCACCCGAAGGAGAAGACACGTATGCGTATTCCCTCGAGGAAGTAACCCGGATGCTGACATACCTGCCGCAACCGGCTTACACGATCGTTGCGGTTGCCGCATTCCTCGGTCTGCGGCGGTGAAGAAATCCGCATCATGCGATCAGTCTGGGAAAGCGTCACCAACGAACCTAAGACACGCCGGTCGAAGGCGCCTGTCCCGGTCATTCCGGCTCTGGCGCGAATCCTTGACGCATACCGCGAGCAAATGCGGGAAGCCCGAATCAGGCCCGATGTTTGCCTCTGAAGCCAAGACGCCGCTCAACCTCAACAACCTGCTTAACCGTGTTATCCTACCGGCGCTGAATCGCTGTGAAGTGTGCCGTAAGGAACGAACCGAACACATCCAGGCAGATCATGAGTTCAAACGGGACGTCCTCAGACCGGAGTGGCGCGGCTGGCATGCTTTCCGCCGCGGCCTCGCTACCAACCTTCACCTCTTGGGTGTAAACGACAAGACCATCCAGGCCATACTCCGGCACTCGAATATCGCACCACGATGAATATCTACGTGAAGACGGTCAGCGAGGTTTCAACTGCCGCAATGAAGTTGCTGGAAACCGCTTTGTGCGCTAATCGTGCGCCAGCCCCGACACCTGACGGCGAGCGCATGGTAAATTAGGTACTGGAGTTTGTTTCACTTAGATCCGCAGTGGGCGCGTAGCTCAGTTGGTAGAGCAATGCCCTTTTAAGGCATGGGTCGCAGGTTCGAGTCCTGCCGCGCTCACCAAGCTTTTCAATAGCTTAGCGAAGGCTGAGGGAGCCTTTCGAGAATATCCCCACGAATTTCCCCACAAATCAGGCATAGTGCACTTCTTGCCCTGCCGCTGGAACCAGAATCGGATCTGAATCCAACAGTTCGACCGCTTTTCGTGCTGCACCGCTCGATACGTGGGTGTAGTGACGGACCATGCGCGCGCTCATGTGGCCCACGAAGGTCTGAATTACACCGATTGAAACACCGAGCTCGACCATGTGCGTGATAAACGTGTGCCGTAGGTCATGAAACCGCAGCCCAGGGAAGCCCGCCTTTTCCGTCAGGCTATGCCAAGCCGTGTCCCAATACTGCTGATGCTGATTCGGATCATAACCGCGCTCGCCTTTGTGCTTGCCATGGGCGATCCGGGAAAGGTGTTTCGGCATGAGATAGTGCTCTGGCTTATTGGCTGGCGGCTTCAGTGATTCGGCGTGCATCAACAGCCGGGCCGCGGCCTCCGTCGCATCGCGATTCAGTTCGACCGTCCTGGACTCCTCATAAACCTCGACCAGTCGGCCGTATACCTCGGCAATCACGTTGGCTCGGCGCTCGTGAAGGTTGCTGAACTTTACCTGATGCTCTAGCGCAGCCATTTGCAGTGAGTGTTTCAATCGTTCGATCTCTGAGTCCGCATCAGATTTCAATTTCGCCTTAAATTTCTCAACATCCAGCGTCATCCAATAACTCAAGGACGTCCTAAGGAGAAACGTTCCTGCGGTCAGCGCTACGCTGGTGCCACCGACGGTTGTTAAGGTGGTCGTAATGACATCTTGCCAGTTCACTGCCATGCGCGGGATAGTATCGCGGAAAGGGAAAGGTCGGCAACCCCGTTAGATCCTTCAAATGCCCGCGGGCAAACGCTCAGGATGGCCGGTTCTAAGCACCTTTCTTCTCACGGATGTGACCTCTCAACTCGCTTTTTAGATTTTGATATGGATCTCCGCCATGCCGGTTCAGCAAGTGCGGAAATTCTCGTTCCATGTCTCCATAAAAGTTGAGCACATCGTTCTCAGTGCGTCGGCTCTCCGGACGTTGAAGCCAGAGCGATAGCAGTCGCGCCTTTCGTTCATCCTTTTTCATCGCTTCTTTCTACGCTCAGCCGCCCTCTTGCTTCTGGCCTTCGCCGCGGCCTTCGATGCTTTGGTGGCGATCTCTTTTCGACGCGCTGGGCTCAATTTCTTGGCTCTGGCGAGTCCGCCTCTGCGGCCCATTTCTGCCAGCACTTTGTAAACCTGATCTTCGTCTAGAGGTTCCGCCATCGGGCCAAATTCTATAGGCGAGTACCCTTGACACCTTAGGCCTAAGGTGTACTATTGTTCCGCTTGCGAAAGTAGCCCCTCCCCCCATCAACAAAACGGGCTGAGCGAGTGTAGAAGCACCCGCCCAGCCCTAACCAAAGGAAAGGATGAGTTTCCCATGGCTGGTTCCGATGGTAGCGCTTTTTTCTGTTGGGACGATATCCCCCACGATAACGAAATTTGTCTACCAGGCAATGGCCACTCTGGGATTTTTATGTGAGTTCTCGGAGCTTAAGCGTCGGGCAAAAACAAATCGCTCTCGCGCGGCCGGAACATGTCTGGGAAAAGACTAAGACTCGCCTTAGATTGGCCACGCGCCGTTTTGCACGTGTTGCATTTTAACGATCCTAAGGGGTCGGGGCGGGTTGATTATCGACCATGGATGGCATGCCGTTTGAGATTACAAGGTCAGTTACGCCTCGCGTGAACTGCGGAACGGGCCGAGCCAAGTTTGGGGCCATGAACTTAATGTTTGTTGGCGTAAGAGGTGTCTTGGAGCTCAGCGGTTTCGCCCCCGGGGCTCCTGCCGACAGGCCGCTACCGTCGGCCAGATGTATGTCATCTACTACCCCTCCCTTACCAAGAGGCAAGGCATCGAGCTTATTGTGCATCAATTCGTGGAATGCCAGATTGGCAATCAGTTGTGTATAGTCTGAATCCGTCAAACGCGAACTTCCCGGATTGTGGGGGCCGGCCCCGAGATAGATTTCGGAAATCACACTGCCCCGTACATCGAAAGTATTTCCCGCGAAATCGGGATTAATCTGCTGCCCGCTTTGCATTTTGTTGATAATGCTGTACCGGGACGAGGCCAGGATGTAGAGAAGTACTTCTCCCTGAGCGACAACCGACGACCGCGGCTCGAAGAGAAACCAATCGCAATGCGTAAACTTGCATGCCGGATCCGCAATAACTCTGTTAAACAGCTCCCTCAAAAAATCACATGCATCCTTGCGCGCCGCAGCGCTCCACCGGTTATTTGAGTCTGGTGCAGCAAGGTTAGCGATCCAAACACGATAGATACCCAATCCACCAGCCATCGGATTATCCCTCCAGCGCCTGATACGCCACGAGCGGGGTCAGGACATGATGTTTGCTTTCGGGGGCCCCGAGACGGAAGAAGTATACACCTGTCATTCCTTGCGTTTGCTCGCGGGCATCTGGACGCTCGGTCCAATCCCGACCATAGGAAAGTGGCGCCCCCCTCAATGGGTCCAGAAAAGGACCGAGCTTAAGTACAAGGCTAGGTCTCTATGAGGCTAGATGTCGTTGTGCTGTAGCAATAAACCCAAACGCAGTCTTGGGGTGCCCTGGCTCCGATACTGCCATCCGGAGCCAAGGCGTTGGCGTTGTGTTGATCTGCCGATCGGGGGAAAGTCTACCGTCAGGCTGTTTTGTGCGTCTTTGTTCTAAGGCAAAGAACAGTTTTTTTACACGCATAGACTGCTCTCGTTCGAGTTCCTCCCATTTGCCCTGATCTTCGGGTCAGGGCGTTTTTGTGTCTGGCGTGGAAGGCTGGAACTCGCTTAGGCCGCAACACTTCACTTTTTCTCTAACACGTACTTTGGGTCATCCTCGCTCGATCCGCCAGACATCCACATAACTGGATGTCCTGTCTCCATTGCCGCTTGTGCGATTCCCAGCGTGTAGACTTCCTCGTCCGGACACTGCGGGCGTGCGATACAGGGTGCGTGAAAGATCTCTACCTGCCCCGCAGGGTCCTGACTGAACTTCTTGACCCACTCCTGCCGCACGCTTTCTACGGTGTCAGTGGACTTCGGTAAAGCCCCGAGAATAAACAAGCAAATGGCTAAGCTGTTCATGACTAGCCTCCTTTCAGGCTGAAAGAGAACCTTTAGAACTGGACTTTGAGAGATCGTCCCCCACAAAGATCCCCACAAAACGTACTCCATCACGCCAGTCGTGCAGAGGATAGCAGGAGTGAGCAAGCGCGGGCATGAAATGTGCGCTAACTGAGTAAGTCACGAATTTTCTTATGTGTGGCGCAATTCCTGCGCACGTTTGCTAACTGAAGCAAGCAGGGCGGGATATTCTTTTAAGGCATGGGTCGCAGGTTCGAGTCCTGCCGCGCTCACCAACATTTCAATGTACGTAACTAATTTGGGCAGGGCTGATTTCGGGCACCCCCGAACACCCAGAGCAAGCGAGATTCTAGTTTCTACGCTGTTGCGGTAACACCCCGAGCCTTCAATCTCTCCAGGAATCCCGATGGAAGCACCACCTTCCCTCCGTCGTCCCAGACTCCTCGACTCGATATAGCAGGCCGCTCTCTCATAATGCATTGACCAACCTATTAGATTTGGTCTTTGTCGTCTTTTGTATTTCCGTGAAAGAGCGTCTGAATCTCCATTTTCGGACCGGAAGGCAGCAACTTAAGTTCATTACCCTTAGCCCGTGGGCGAGCCGTCGTCGGCACGATCTGTGGGAAGTCTTGGACCGAATCAATCTCACAATCAGCGAGCTAACGCACGCGATGGAGCAGGAAGCGAAAAGATGTCCCGAGGCGCAGCGCTTGATGAACCATCGTGGGTGGTTTCGGTGACGAAAGAGCCCGCCCAAAACGGTGTTTGGACGGGCTTTAAGGGTAAGGCGATTCGTGACGTTGCTTACTGTCGCGCCATGGCGATGCGGACAGCGTCCTCTGGCGAGACGAGGTGATCCAGGCTAACGGCGTCTTCGGCAATGGCGAGTTGCACGCCCTTGACGCGGCCCGAGAACTCGTTGCCTCGGGCGCCGTAGTCCGGCGAAACAGGAGATCCAGTGTCCACTCCTACGTCGCAACCGTCATCGGCAGAGAAGACCATGGCCGCCGTGGCCGCGACCTTGCCCTCGCCGACTTTTTTGCCATCCACGTACAGTGTCGCCGTGCCACCTTTGCCCAGGCCGCCGCCAGCATAAGCAAACTCCATACGGACCTGGTGCTCACCCGGAGGCAGCGGACCGCTGGATTCAGCATAGAACTGGTGAATGCCGAGCAGGTTGTAACAGTATTTCAGCTTGCCGCCCTTAACGTAGAGGCTCCAGCCCCCGATGTTGCCACCTTGCGCGACGATGACTCCTTCAGCCCCGGTTGGGGGGACAACAATCGCTGCTGTCACCGCGTGGGACTTGTTCTTCAAATTGAGGACCGAATTTTCCGATAGACGGCCCATGCTGCCAAAGAGGATTTGAGATTTGCCCTTGATCAGTTGTGGGCGCCCCGCGGTATCGGA
>Ga0210405_10001406_pt1 | contig 27590 bp, 27 predicted proteins | sample IncBWH11MmetaG_FD_155492 | JGI IMG/M metagenome (GOLD analysis project Ga0210405, IMG submission 155492) | Forest soil microbial communities from Barre Woods Harvard Forest LTER site, Petersham, Massachusetts, United States - Inc-BW-H-11-M | ecosystem: Environmental > Terrestrial > Soil >...
CACTACCGAGGGTTTCGCCGGCCGCAAGCCCATTGACGAAAAGATCAGCAAGGCGAAGAAGACAAACTGAGAAGAAGCACTCAGCGCTAAGGCCGCCTTCCCACATTCCACTTAGGCTGGAAGTCTGAATTCACCAGCCACTCCAGCGGCATCAACAACGATCCAATCGCCGCATTCATGTGTTTGAAGTCCAAATGGGCCAGATCGTCGCTGGGCTGGTGATAGTCTCGGTGCAAGCCATAGCTTGATATCGTCTGCGCTACGACGCCCTTTTTTGCCAGAACAAAATTATCGGAGCGCGCAAAGAAGTTCTCACCAGGATGCGGATCAGCGGCGAGACGAGCACCATGCGCTGCCAGTTCGGGACCAAGATTTGACCGCTCCCATCCCGTGAGCCAGAGGGTGTCGTCTTTCACCGCCGGATCCGGTCTGCCGATCATTTCAAATTCCAGGTTGGCGGCAATCTGTTTCAGTGGCACGGGGGCATGGTCGCCGAAATACGTCGATCCGATCGCGCCCATCTCTTCGCTGCCAAACAGGGCGAAGAGCACGGTGCGCCGCGGATGCTGTCCTCGGCCCAGCACGCGCGCGATTTCGAGTACAGCCGTAGTGCCCGAGGCGTCATCGTCTGCGCCGTTGTAGATGTCGTCGCCGTTGACCGGAACCCCAATTCCCAAGTGATCCAAATGAGCTGAGAACAAGATCGCATGGTGTTGTAGCGCCGGATCGCTGCCTCGCAGTATTCCCACCGCATTCCAGGTGTACCCTTTTTCTTCGGACGACCGCGCCTCGAACTTCACCACGCTGCCTTCCGGCAGCTCCTCGAGCGAGTCGACAGCATCCCGCCTCAACTCCAGCACATTGAATTTGTCTGCGGAGCCGTCCTTCAACTGGTTGGCGACCTTGGGCATTTGCTTGCCGCCCTCGTCGAAATGCTGAACCTCGCTATCGCGCGCGAGTGTGAGTATCGCAGATGCGCCTGCTGAAGCTAATGAGAACGCTGTCTGCCTGACTTTGTTTTCATCCGAACCCACAATCAGCAGGACCGCGCCCGGCTCGATGGCTGGATTCCCGGTGTCCCTAAGCTTGTCCACATTTAGTTTTCGCAACGGTCCAGAAAACTCCGTTTGCGTCAAAACCACGACGAGGAAATCCTTGCCGTATTCCCAAGCCATCGGCTCAGCCGAAGAGTTGCCTCCCGGGGGCGAGATCGTCAGTCGTGGCGGCGAAACGATCTTCCGCTGAATGGCGGGCACACGCTGAATGTAGCCGCCATCGTCCCCCGCCGGTTCAATGCCGTACTGGCGTAGCTGCGATGCTACGTAGGTCGCGGCCACCAGTTCATCGTGGGTACCGCTGCCACGTCCCTGCAGTGCGTCCGAGGCTAGAAATTCCTCGTGGGCGCGAATGCAGCGTTCACAAACCCTGATTGCCACTCCAAGGCTCCCGGCTGGTTGGAGCTTCGCTGAAGGCGTAGAGGCAGCCTGCGCGAGGGCCATTGACGGCAGGAACGCAAACAGGGAGGAAAGCAGCGGGGAGAGGCGCCATCGTGTTCTCATGAGAGCCTGTCGAGTTTACAAGGCTTTACCTTCCTTGACCGATTCTTTACCTCGGATCGGCCTTCTGATCGTTACTATATTTGGAGTGGGACCATCTTGAATCGATCGTTAGTGCTGCTCTGTCAGATTGTCCTCCTTATGTGCCCCTCCACGCTGCTGGCCCAGCGTGGAGGGCACAGTGCTGGCCGCCCTTCGACGGGCGCATCCAACCCGACGCCCAACACCAGCGATATCACCGATTTCAATCGCGCAATTGCGCTCCAGGCCACCCCGGACCAGGTCGCCCAGTTCCAGCAATTGAACAAGAACACGGAAACGGCCAGCAAACAGGCGCAGAATCTGATCCAAGGTCCCAACAATGCGAGCACGCCGAATTCATCCCGCTGCACAGATTTGAGCGATGCGCTGGACGAGGCACAGACCAACATCCAGCGATTTGTTGGGAGTTTTTCTGCCGCGCAGCAATCAGGATTAAAGCCTCAGATCAAAAAGCTCAGTAAGGCGGACTCGGATGTCTCGAAACAGACCAAGGCTCTTGCGCAAGAGCTGGAACGGTCGCAGATCGACGACAAGAAACTGGTCGCCGTCACGGAGAAACTGGACAAGGCGCTAACTGGTTTTCGGACGGAGCTGATCGACCTCGGAAAAGAGATGGGAATTCAGCCCGAGGAGCATTCTCCATGACCAAAATTCAGACCATGGGGCGCGATCTTAGTCGAGGTGTCGCGTTCATCCTCCTGCTCGTGGCTCTTTCGCCAGCGCAAAACCACGATGCCAATGGCAATAGCCAGACCGTCGCCACCCTGTCGGTTGACGTCAAGGTGGTCACGCTTCCGGTCACCGTTCGTGACAAGAAAGGCCAGATTGTCCGCAATCTGACCAAGGACGATTTCGCTCTTCAGGAAGATGGCCGCCCGCAAACGATCAAATACTTTACCCAGGACACCAACCTGCCTCTTACTCTCGGGCTGCTCGTCGATACTAGCCTGAGCCAGCGAAATGTTCTGGACCAGGAGCGAAATGCGAGCAAGGTTTTTCTCGACCAAATGCTTACAGACGCCAAGGACAAGGCGTTCCTCATTCACTTTGATCGCGAGGTGGAACTTCTTCAGGACCTGACGCCATCCCGTGACAAGCTGGAGGCGGCCCTACAATTGCTGAATGCCCCGCAACTTGAGCAGCAGCGGCGGCGGACGATCCGATCCCGGATCCTCTGGATCGGACCCGTCTGACCCGCAATCTGGCAGTGGCCAACCCCGAATGACCAGAGGAGCGGGCACTTTGCTGTACGATGCTATCTTCCTGGCGTCGAACGAACTGATGAAGAAGCAACAGGGCCGCAAAGCCCTTATCGTCCTTTCCGATGGGGACGACAGAGGCAGTAAGGAGTCGCTGCAAAGCGCCATCGAGGCGGCTCAGCGCGCCGACACTGTGGTTTACTCCATCCTGTTTGCCGATAACCATCAGGACAGCAACGGTCTTGGTCACCAGGGCGGAGGAACGGGTCGGCACGGCGGAGGCTTCCCAGGTGGCGGAGGCTGGCCGGGAGGCGGAGGGTCCGGAGGCGGTGGTGGTCGCGGACGCTACCCGCAGGAACCCCGCGTGGATGGCAAGAAAATCCTCGATCAGATTTCAAGGGAAACCGGCGGCCGTCTCTACGAAGTCTCCAAAAAGCAGGCGATCGACCAAATCTACGACAGCATCGCTGAAGAGCTGCGCACGCAATACAACCTGGGCTACACTCCGGACAAAGGCAACGCTGAAGCTGGCTATCACAAGATCAACCTGGTTGCCAAACAGAAAGACCTGGTGGTGCAAACCAGAGACGGATATTACGCGGAACGATGAGAAAGAACAGCACTTCGCAGAAATCAAAGGACTGGCGGAGAGGGGGGGATTGACCGCCTGTGGCTAGTCCCAACAGTCCCGCCTGAATTATTCTGCTCGCGTGGTGTGCTAGATAGCAGGGCTTGAGGCAAAGGCGATCGGCTTCACACCAGAGTGTCGCGTAGGACACGGCCTGAGAACGCCGGAATTGTAAAGATTGTTCACAGCCGAGCCTCACGAGCCCACTTGAGAGAAAGGTTGACGTACTCTGCCAAGGCGAGTGCCAGCCTTTTAGACGCCTAGTCTTTGGCTATAGCGATTGCTTCCGCAGCGGCCTTCTTGTCCTCCGCGGTAAGCTGCGACGGACCGAGTTTGAAAGTCAGCTTGTTGATCTTGCCGTTGAATGGGAATGGCGCCTGATAGTCCTTGTCGTTCACTCCAGTACGGGTATCTACGCCGATATCGAAAGTCTCGTCAGCCACTTCCTGAAACGCGACCGAATTTGCCTGCTTCCCTGTCGCAACCATCTGACCGTCCACCTTTAGTACACCGCTGCCGCCCTTGGCGGCGCCAGGTCCGTCATAGGTGTAATCGAACACGATCGTGTGCTTTCCTGCGGACAGCGGCTGCTGCCCTTCCCAGCGGTACTGAGCGAGCGTGAGCATGTTGTAGTCGAAGACCGGCTTGCCTTTGAGTAGGTACAACCCAATCCCGCCAAAGCGCCCTCCGTTGGTGACGATCATCCCATCGCCGCCAGCCGCTGGCACTTCAACCTCTGCCGTAATGGTGTACGACTTGGCGATGTAGTTCGGCGCACTTCCGATTGGAATGCCGGACAGGACACCCGAATAGGTGAAGACCGTCTGTCCCGAAATGGCACTCGGCCGCGGTGCGAGCGCCCGCACAAACGTATCATTGTTCAGGGGAAGCACGTTGTACTTCTTCGCCTCCTGCAACCAGAGCGCCTGCATCTCCTTCACCTTGTCGGGCATCTTTGCCGCCAGATCGTTGGCTTGCGAGTAATCTTCAGCGATGTTATACAGTTCCCATTTGTAATCTTCCGGCGGGGGATAGGGTGCGTTCAATAACCATGACCCATGCGGCGGCGTCGTGCACGCATACCAGCCGTCGTGGTAGATTCCGCGGTTGGCCAGCATCTCGAAGTATTGGGTCGTTCGTTTCGATGGCGCATTCGCGTTCGCCTTGTCGAAGGTGTACAGCATGCTCACGCCTTCGGTCGGCTTCTGGGCAATGCCGTCAACCATCTCCGGGGCCGGAATCCCGCTTGCTTCGAGGATCGTGGGCACGATGTCAATGATGTGATGGAACTGTGTACGGATACCACCGACGTCCGTGATATGGCCGGGCCACGAAATGGCCAAACCCTGGCGCGTGCCACCGAAATGTGACGCGATCTGCTTTGTCCACTTAAACGGCGTGTCGAAGGCCCATGACCACGCGACCGCCATGTGCGGGTAGGTTGTCGCCGAGCCCCAGGCGTCGTAGAACTTGAGTTGATCCGCTATTGGGGTGTCTAAGATGCCGTTGTAGGCTCTCCACTGGTTCGGTGTGCCGACCAGCGTGCCTTCGGGACTGGTACCGTTGTCGCCGTCGATGTAGATGATCAGTGTGTTGTCGAGCTTACCGATATCCTCGACGGCCTGGATGACGCGGCCAATCTCGTGGTCGGTGTAAGCCGTGTATCCCGCGTACACCTCGGCTTGCCGAGCGAAGAGCTTCTTTTCGTCGGCTGACAGCGTTTCCCATTTCGGCAGGCTATCCGGCCAGTCGGTCAGCTTGGCATCGGCAGGAATCACGCCCAGCCGCTTCTGGTTGGCGAAGATCTGCTCACGCATGGCATTCCAGCCCATATCGAACTTGCCCTTAAACTTTTCAACCCACTCCTTGGTCGGTTGGTGCGGCGAGTGGCTCCCGCCGGGGGCGTAGTAGAGGAAGAACGGTTGGTCGGGTGCCGATGCATTGATCTGGCTTAGGTATTGGACCGCTTCGTCCGCCAGGTCAGTGGTGAGATTGTAGCCGGGCTTGCCGATCCATGGCGTGATCTGCGTGTGATCGCGGAACAGGTAAGGCGTCCACTGGTCGGTCTCGCCGCCCATGAACCCATAGAAATAATCGAAGCCCATGCCCGACGGCCATTGATCAAAGGGTCCCGACGTGCCGTATTGAAAGCTCGGCGTGTTGTGATTCTTGCCGAACCACGAAGTGGCATAACCGTTGTCTTTGAGGATCTTGCCAACTGTGGCGTTGTCCGAACCGATGATCGAGTCGTAACCCGGAAAACCTGTCGATAGTTCCGTGATTACGCCGAAGCCGCCAGAGTGGTGGTTGCGGCCAGTGATCAGTGCGGCCCGAGTCGGTGAGCACAGCGCAGTGGAATGGAACTGCGTGTAGCGCAGCCCTGCCTTCGCGATGCGGTCCAGTGCCGGTGTCGGGATGACGCCGCCGAACGTGCCAGGGACACCATACCCTTGATCGTCGGTCATGATGAGCAGGACGTTAGGCGCGCCCTTCGGCGGTACGATGCGCGGCGGCCACCAGGTCTTCGATCCTTCGAGGGTTTCCTTGATCACGCCGCCGAATGGCGGAGCAGGCGCCGGGATTTGTTTCCCATTGATGGTGGTCGTGGCGCTGGCCGAACCAAGCGTGCCCGTGACCTCTTGTGCGGCGGCCAGTGCAACTGTTGCCAGAAGAAATAGCAGGGAAACTACAACTGGTTGAAGTAGACCGCAACCCGACAAAACTATCCTGGTTTTGCGCATGTGTTTCATCCTATCCGCCCGCTGCTTCGTTGCTGAGTGGGGAGTCTATGGGTATCGCGTCGCTCCCGGAACTAGCAAAACAGATAGGCGCACCGGAATCCTTTAAGGCCAGACTTGGATTGCGTCTCTCGGAGATGGAAAGCGACAACTGCTGTAATCTCGGTTGATGTGACCAGGCCATTACGCTGATTGACCAGTTCAAAAGGCGAGTGTTTCATCAGGCCGAGGACAGGTTCTCACCCCTATGCGCCCGCCGTGGCGTCTCGCCACGTACCATGCTCGCCTCTACGTAGAAGATCGAAGTCGGTTGATTTGTATTGACGGTCCCATCGACATTCCACCGTGTGTTCGCTGACGAAAAAAGGCCACCAGACTCGTGGAGAGAATGGTGGCCTTGTGTTGATGACGCGCGACACCGCGCCACTGCGTGCGACACCACGCTCAGCAAGTCTGCATCATAGCTTGCAAACCAGCCAACGCTAATCTGCCAGTCGCGTAACTTTCGTACTCTGGTCGCCTGAAGGCATCGCTGGCAGAATGCTGGAATGGCCAGCCCACGCGTAGCACTCATCAAAGTTACAACGCACCGGGATATTCATAATCTCGGCAAGAAACCGTTACCAGAGTCCGCTCTGAAAGAACTTAAGATCGAGATCGTCAACCTCGTGAAAGAGGATAAGAAGTCTCGCTATCTACTCGGGCAGAAACTCGACATCCTCCAGAAAGAACGCGCTCGTGGTCGAACTGGCACGTTCATGAAAGACCTGCGCGAGATGCGCATCGGGTATCCCAAGGCGAATCGCGCCATCAAGTTCTACCGCAAGGCTCAGGCGTTCATCGCGTTCAAGCGTGCCGAGAACGCGAAGCTGGATGCCAAGTGGGGAGGCATCGAGGACGTCAACGACTTCGAGCGAGCGTTGCAGTCGAAGGAAGCCGATGAGCGGCTCGCTGCCATCAATGTGCTGGCTGACATGGAGCGAGAGAAGGTGCGACAGGCTCAGGCAGCGCGAGCGAACGGCAGGGCTCCGAGCTACAAGGTGGGTTTGTTCCTGTCCGATGGCCAGAAGGAGCGATTCCAGAAGGCATGGAAGACGCTGGACGACACCGAGCGCACAGCGGTGATTTACAAGGCGATTCTCGATGCGGCTAAAAGTTGAGCAGCACAATCTACTACCTAACAATCACCCGCTCCTGACTTCCGGTGCGCGGCTGTTCACGACAGACGAGGAGAAACTGGGTCTCAAGATTTCTCGCAAGGCGAAGGAGTTTCTTCGCGTGGACAAGCCGAACGGCGATCCGCTGTTCATGCTCGTAAAGGATGCGATCCCGGAGGACGTGTGGCGTCCTGCCTACGAGATTCTCCGCACGGTGAGTGGCAGTCTGGCGAATCGTCCTGACATCATTGGCCAACAGCTTCGCACACCACAGTTCAGGAAAGACGGCACACTCGGCAACTACAATGTCGCGTCGCCTGAGCTGGTGGATGAATTCGGTGGCAATGCCGATCTGCTCGGCTACTATCGTTACAAGAACCCTGCACCGGGAGTGCCCGACTGTGGCCCAACCGCGTGGACAGAAGGCGAGACCGACCTATTGCTTGGCTGCATGAAGTTCATCCGCGCTGTGGACGAAGTTTACAAGCTGTGGATGCCAACCGAGTACGGCAAGCAGATGCAAGTCGTGCGTAAGATCCCACAGAACTGGCGCATGTACGATACAGCGTTCACCACGCTGTATGTCTTGAAGAACGCGCCAACGGCGGTGCACAAGGACAAGGCTGATGCGTTTGGTACGTTCGGGTGCATGGCGAGCCTCGGTGATTTCACAGGCAACGAACTGGTGTTTCCTCAGTACCTAGTCGGAGCCGACTACCGTCCTGGTGATGTGATCCTTGCCGACGTCCACCAGTGGCACACCAACCTGCCCTTGCTATCTGGCGAGCGAGTCTCCTGCGTATTCTTCGTACGCGAAGGCATGAACGAGTGCCTTGTCAGCGACGTTCCCCCACGTTGGAGATCGAGTCGAACGTCATAATTTAGCAACCCGCTAAATTATCCATTCCCGGTGAGCCGCTCGTAAAGCTGAGTATTGAGTTGTCAGGGCGATCGGGAAACACCGACATCTTTAAGTTTCACAGCGTCGTGCGCACCTTGACCTGATCGCCCGATTAGTCATGGCCACGACGCGGTGGATTAACACAGGTACACATATGCCCATTTTCGATTCAAAGGGTATGCTGAAGGGTCGGAGACTTCGCAAACTCTCACCAGTCGCCCATGCCCTGTGGCCATTCATCTTCAGTATGGCCTCGGAGAAGTACGCTCGGCTGGAGATCGACGCCGAACTCATCGCGGATGAACTCCTCCATCTCAGCGACCTGCTACCAGTGAACGAGCAGGCCACCGAGACTCAGTGCGTTGAAGATATCCTCCAGCAGTTCGTCGCCAACGATCTCGCCTTCCGCTATGAGTACAAGGGTGTCCCGTGGCTGGTGTTCGACTGCCACTTCAGACGAAATTATGCTTCCACGGAGGACAACCATTCCCCTGCTCCACCGGAGCCTGCCTACACGGAGTGGCTCAAGAAACTCCACAATGACGACTGGGAGAGTTTCCATCCGGACAAGGTCGTGCCCGACGATGTCAAGAAACAGAAGGCTGAGGCTGGTCGCAAAGGTGCCATGGCAAAGTGGCATGGCAAAGCTGACAAAGATGACACAGTGCCAGATTTTGCTATCAAGCCGATGGCAGGCGATGGCACGGTGCCAGCCGCTGCCAGTGAGGCTGCTACTGGTGTTAGGTGTTTGGTGTCCGGTAGTAAGGTGTTAGGTTCTAACGGAGAAAGCAACAGCACAGTACCGTACCGTACAGGCGCGGTTTCTCATCAAGATGACAAAACTCTAAAACCAGAGAAACCTACGGAAACCCCGGAGCAGACGGAAGTGATCAAGAGTCAAGCTATACAGATCGCAGAAACTTTCTGGGATCCATACGAAGAACTCCCGAGCGAAAACACTGACATCTCAAACTTCGAGATGCTCCTCCGGAGCAACCCACACATAACAGTTGAGGACATCCACGGAGTAATCATGTGGATGCTCTGTGTCAATAAGGACAGCTACTGGCTGAAGCGGATGACCAACAGTGCGGACTTCGTCCGAGCCTTCCGCAAGATGCATGAGCAGTACGAGAAGTGCGGAGGCTACAAAGTGGCGGTCGCCGCGCAGCGCATCGCACAGGAAAAGGCTGACGCCATGCAGAGTGATGGCGAGACATTCGCAGTAGAAGACGTTGATGAAACGGATGGGCTAATCTAATGGCATTCCAAAAACCAGCACCAGTGAAGCAGGCTCCCGTCCCCGTAGGGAAACCCCAGCAATGCCTCCGCCGAAGGCCAAGCTGGTGATCTACGAACTCGACAAAGGCAAGCATCCTGCACAACTCGTTTTGGAAGAGGATGGGACGGCCACTCTCCGCGTGTGGGATGACATGGTCGCCAACTACAACGACGGCGACGGCTACGACGATACCAAACTGGGTCGGGAGCATACGGCCATCTTTCAGCAGGCTGCGAACCACCTGTACAAAGGTAACAAGTGCATCCACGCTTTCTCCAAAACCTTCATAGAAGCGAGCACCTGCCGCCAGTACTGTGATGAGTGTGAAGAGTATCTCGAGAATCCCTGCGAGCAGTGTGGTAGGGAGGCTCTCTGGATTCTGGAAGAAAAGAAAGGCAACGTTGGCACTTACCGCTGCCCAGACTACTGTGCGAAGTGCATCGCGTCTCGCAAAGAAGCTGCTGAGCGTCAGAGACAGTATCAGGCAGAACTGGCTGAGAAAGCTAAACAGCGAGAAGCGGAGAAGGCTCGCAACAAGGCTGAGAAAGAAGCCGAGAAAGCACAGGTTGTGTCGTGAGCGGCAACGCGTTTGAAGTCTTCCACGCGAAGTATCCGTCACTGCCAGGTTCCAGAGTCCGTGCGCTGAAAAGTTAAGGAGAACACTATGAATCAGTATGTTTTTCTCAACCCTGGCGAACGCCAGTTTGTCTTGACCGATAAAACTCCCTCATGCTCAGCCGATGTCCACGTTCTGGAGATCACAGACGACGGCGTCAAGCTGTTCGACGAACTCTGTACCAACGAGTGCTGCAACCTCACGCACGATGGCAAAGGCGACAATGGTGGTCATTAGTTTTGACAAGATCACCTGCACAATCTATGCTTCACCTGCACTCGGGGATGCCGCAAGCCAGATTAGCTGTTAGATTTGATAGCTGTCGTCGAACCAGCGAGAGGTGCCAAGACCCCGCTGCTTCCGTTAGGTAGTGTTCCGATGACTCAGCCACCTAAGCTGGAGATGCCAAAGTCCCGGCAACCCGTCAACAACAAGATCCCATCCTCCACGGCACACCGCTCGCGAGCCGAACTCAAGGCGATGGGCAAAGCTTTGCGGGACAAGTGTCCGCGTACCTCGCACGCCGAATGGAAGCCGCCGCGCGACCGGCCAGATCCGGTCCGCCTGGTGCTGAAGGCTGACGAAGGGCGCGGCCCCGATGTCCTTCCGCTTCGTCACGGGCGCATGGTGATGTCTCCCTTCACCTTCTACCGGGGCTCGGCGCTCGCCATGGCGGTGGATCTGGCGGGCACTCCGGCTACGGGCGTCCGCGTGCAATGCGGCGGAGACTCCCACCTGGTCAACTTCCGGGGTCTCGCCACCCCGGAGAGGCAGGTCATCTTCGCCATCAACGACCTCGATGAGACCCTGCCGGCGCCCTGGGAGTGGGACCTCAAGCGTCTCGCGACGAGCTTCGTTATCGCCTGTCGCGACAACGGCCTCAGCGAATCCGTCGCCAAGGATGCGGTCCTCACCTGTGTCAAGTCCTACCGCGAGCGCATGGCCGAATTCTCCGCGATGAAGGTGCTGGACCTGTGGTACTTCGCCATCGAAGCCGAAATGCTGATCTCGGGCATCAAGGATGCGGGCATCCGCCGCCGCGCGGTCAAGGGCCTGGCGAAGGCGCGTGAGAGCAGCACCTCCGAAGGCCTCTTCCCGAAGCTCATAGACGATTCGGGCGGCTCGCCGCGCATCAAAGATCAGCTCCCAGCGATCTTCCACTGGAAAGATCACGCCCCCGGAGAGGTTCATCCGTCCGTCAGGGAGACCTTAGCTCGGTACCGCGAAACCCTGACGCCCAGCCATCGCACGTTGCTCGATCGCTACGAGATCAAGGATGCCGCGATCAAGGTCGTCGGCGTCGGGAGCGTCGGCACCGCATGCTGGGTGCTCCTCTTAATGGGCGGCGGGGGAGATCCTCTCATTCTTCAAGTCAAGGAGGCGCGCGCCTCGGTCCTGGAGGGCTATGCCGGGAAGAGCGTATTCCTGAACCACGGAGAGCGTGTCGTGAATGGCCACTGGCTCATGCAGCCGGCCAGCGACATCTTCCTTGGCTGGACCGAGGGTGGCGGACGTCACTACTATGTCCGCCAGCTCCGGGACGTCAAGATCAAGTTTGCCGTCGAGACGTTCGGCACGGCCGAGATGATACTCTTCGCCCAGTGGTGCGGCTACTCGCTGGCGCTCTCCCACGCGCGCTCCGGGGACTCCGCGGTGATCAGCGGGTACCTGGGCAAGGGCGACACTTTCGACGAAGCTATCGCCGATTTTTCGATTGCGTATGCCGATCAGAACGAAAAGGACCACGCCGCGCTGAGACGTGCGATCCGCGACGGAAAGGTCGAGGCGCTCTCCGAAAAAGCGAAGTGAGTCGCTCGTGCTTGAATGGAAGGGAGGAAAGCATGCTGATTCCGCCCTTATTGTTGCTGAACCTGTTCGTTGTCATCGTCATGTTCTCCATCGGGCTCCGTGTCAGCGGCGGAGAGCTGCTTGATATCCTGCGCAAGCGCGCTCTGTTTGTCCGTACCCTGCTTGCGAATTGCGTCCTCATACCGGCCATAGGTTTCCTACTGGTTCGCATCTTCCCGTTGACACCTGACGCTAGTGTCGGCATCCTGCTGCTGGCCGCGATTCCAGGAACACCGATTGCATTGCAGTTCACACGCCAGGCGAAAACGCGATTGCCTTTCGCTGCCGCCATGACTTTCGTGCTCTCTCTGGTAAGCATCGCGATGACCCCTCTGGCCGTCGAGGTGATGCCGCAGGCTGCGCAGAGCAATCAGCGGCCGATCCTCGTCCTGATCGCGAGCATCGTGCTTTATATCGCGCTGCCACTGTGCGCTGGTTTGTGGGCCGCGCGACACGTGCCAAAAATTGCGCATCGGCTGGTGTTGCCTCTGGGCATTCTGGCCTCGATTGTCTTCATTTTTCTTATGTGGGAGACGCGCCTGGTCCGGCGCGAGGCCCTTAATACAATCCGGGGTCACGGGACCATCCTGGCGATGCTCCTGTTGCTGCTTCTATCCATGTTGATCGGCTGGCTGATCGGCGGACCCGACAGCGAGTCACGCCGGGTGTTGGCGACCTCCACCGGCATGCGCAGCGTGATTGTCGTGCTGTATGTGGCGCGTTACTGCTTTCCAGGCACCAACGTCTACATGATTCCGATTGTCTATCTTTCGCTGATGGTGCCCACGAACCTGCTTTTCCATCTCGCCTTCACCGGATGGCACAAACTGCGGCCAGCGGCGGAGGCTTAAGGCGCGGCTGACCGCAACACGCGTTCTCGAAAAACCGACATGGCTCGTACTCGCTCGGCTCAATAGCAAGGCCTGAGCCCGCCTAGATCAGGTGGAGAAGACCTTCCTCTCCGCCTCACACACTACTGATGTAGCGTACACAGCACTCCCTGCGGCTGCGGTCGCAGGATGAAGCATTCCCTTTACAATCCACGCTCCTAATAACGACAACTCTGCTGTGGGAGCAGGCTTCCTGAGTAATTAGTGAGGGAGGACGGCCCTCGTCTACAACCGGAATATTCCGCGTAGACACGCTCAGACCCCAGTAGGCAATTCTACAAAAATCGGTTTCCGAGGAATTTGATGAGCAACATCGACGATTTTCAACCTATCCCTGAACCTACACCCGTTGCGCAGCCCAAGCCTCCGAAGTTCCTATTGGAGAAGCCGAGCCGCGATGAAATGTTCAAGATCATTGGTATGGCCACGGACAAGCTGGCTGAGGATTTCGACAAGATGTTCAGGCCGACCGCCGACGCAGTGTCGGAGTTCCTTCCGTACCACGCCGTCGTGCTTTCGCTGGTAATCGAGAAGCTGGGTATCACGGAAGCTGAGATCGACGCTCACCGGGAGCGACTGCTGCTCCAACAGAAGGCGGAGGATGCCGCGCTGATCCAATTTCAGCAGGCCGCTCAAGAAGTCATCGACACTGAAGGAGAAAACGAAGCATGAGCAATCACAAGATCACCATCGCAGGCACGCAGGTCCAGATTCCCGAAGACGCCATCGAAATAGGCTTCTCCCGAAGGAGCGATGGCTCCTTCCAGTTGGATTACAAACAGAAAGAAACCTCGGCTTCACTCGGTCTGCTGCAAGCCGAGTACGTCGTCACCAACAGCACAACCGTCTATTTCAGCAAGTCGGGCGAAGTGGAAGCCACCGCTGTCACCACGTCCGATTCCGAACTGGTAAAGCCAAATGTGGCGCGGGCCATCGATGCTGCGCCATCCCGCATCGTCCCAGCCAGTGCTGGCGTGCCCAGGCTCCGCAGGCCGATGTAACTGATGCCCGACGAAATCAAACCCGAGCCTCAGCCGGTAGTGGCTGTGGTCAAGAAGGACACTCGGTTCAAACCGGGCCAGAGCGGCAATCCGCTTGGGCGCACTCCTGGCAGCAAGGCTCAGAAGTCCAAGATTCTCTCCCGTTTCTCCCGGCTCTGGGGAGCAGCCGATGCTCCGGACGACTGGTTCGGCGATTCGCTCAAGCTGATGAAGAAGACGGGCCTGACCATCGATGAGCTGATCGTCATCCGCATGAAGTATTGCCTCGCGGCCAACGTCAAGTACCAGAATCCTGCACTCGTCAAGGAAATGCTGGATCGCTACGAAGGCAAGATTCCTTTGACTGTGCGCTCGCACGGCGAGGACGGCAACGATGACTTCGAGGAAGTGAGCGATGAGCAACTGGAAGCGTACATAAAGAATTTAGACGACCGTGCACGAGCGGCTCATTCGCAGAAGCAGTTGCCAGAGGACACCACGAAACCTAATGCCACCGAAGTCCAACCCGAGTCCGTCAGCGGACAAACTGACCAAAGCGGACCTGGCGCTCAAGCGCAAAGCTGAGGTCACACTCGAATCTCGCAGGTTGGCGAAGGACTACCCTGCCTACTTTCGAGCGGCATGGGCTGCGACGAATCCCGATGTCCCGCTCACCGAGTCGTGGCATTACGACTTCATCGGCGAATGGTTACAGTATGCCGCGTCTGGCCAGTTCCGACTCGACCATCCTGAGATGCGTGGCCTGATTATCAACGTGCCTCCACGCACGCTGAAATCCTCCGAGGCTAACATTTTCTTCCCTACGTGGTGCTGGGCCACTCGCCCAGAGATGAAGTTCCTGTGCGTCTCATACGGTCAGCAATTCACCGAGAACGAAATCTCGGTACCGCGTCGCAAGGTGTTGGAGTCCGACTGGTATCAAGAGCGATTTCCCAGGACCAGACTCGCTGACGTACCGAATTTGAAGGAGCGTTACGACTCCACGGCTGGTGGCTACATGCACTCGACTGGCTGTGGCGGTTCCGGTTTCGGAGCCAACATCGTAATCGTGGACGACATCCTGCAGTTGGAAGATGCCTACACGTCCGCCCGCGACAAAGCGAATCAGTATTACCAGGACACGCTCACGTCTCGCCGTAACGACGCCAGCAAAGACTTCTACATCGTCATTTGCCAGCGTCTTCACGAGAACGATCTCCCTGGCTATCTGCTGGAGCACGAGCCGGGATGCTGGCAGCACATTGTGATTCCGCTGGAGTGTGAGCAGGACGAGGATTACGTCTATCCGATCAGCGGGAAGGTGCACCATCGCAAGAAGGGTGACATCCTTCTGCCTGAGCGTTTCCCGCAGAGCGAAATCAACTTACGCAAGAAGAATCCTGTGATCTGGGCTGGGCAGTGCCAACAGAAGCCGATGCCCGACACAGGGAACCTTTGTGACCCGAGCTGGTGGCAATATTTCGAATCGGACATCGAGGGTAAGCCACTCAAGGGTCAGCTCCCGTCCTTCGACATGGTCCTGTGGTCGGTGGACACTTCTTTCAAATCCACGAAGGGTTCCGACTACGCGTGCATCACGAAACAGGCCTACAGCCGCACCAAGCAATTCATTCTCGACTGCGTCAACGAGCGCATGGATGAGGTTGCTCTTGAGAATCGCATCATCAACTTGGTGGCGGAGGATTACCGAGACAGAAACCGAACAGTGGCTATACAACACCTACGAGAACTATGCCAGCTCGGGTCTAGCCAGCATTGCGTGGCGTCCCGGCTCCTGGGAGTTCGGTGTTCCATACTGCAACAACGCGAGCTGCACCTTTCCTATCGGCGTGGATCACGGTGGAGCAAACTTTACCTGCACCTTCCCATCGAACGTGACCGGAACCATTCGCGTCTATTGGGGTGCAACCGAGTCGGGACATCACACACCGCTCGCCTACATTAAGTTTGAGTTTGAACCGGAACTGGGTAGCGGCAACGAGTACAACGCCACTCCAAGCCAGCAGATCAAGTATCCCGAGCTGTCCGGTGCCGGTGGCGTGCACATCGACCTTGGTATCTCAGGCACCGCTCCACAGCTTGACGTCGAGGCGCAAGGTCTTTACTCGCTGGACAAGAACGGTCAGGCCAACCCTGCCGACCTTATCCTTGATCTCATTCTTTCTGGCAACGCATTTCACAACAATCACAACGGCACATGGACACCTTTCTGTTTCAGCCACGGCTTGAACTTCGCAGGTGACCCGAGCCGCTCGACCTACCAGACTTTCAATCCTGGTTTTCCAAGCACGCTCACGTGGCCACCTACCGCAAGCTTCCCTTGGGTTCTGCCCATGCCTGCTGGCAACACTCAGTCTGGCTCACTATTCCAAATCCTGCGTGACCCGCCACTCTTCTACCAGGGCGTGTTCAGCAACTCGTTGCAGCCGTATTCGGTGAACTCGATTGTGAAGGGCAGCGATGGAAATTACTATCGTGCACTGACCTATGCCCAAAACGATCCAGCCATGGGGGGCAGCACGGAGTGGGCACATTTCGACGGCAACTTCTCAGACGGTCTGTCCGACGTGCGCGATTACTGCGCAGCCAACGGCATTTTCATCTCGACCCATCTCGCCTCCCAAAAGGCCTGTTCTGACGTGCTCAGCGAGGTCTGCGAAATTGCTAACTGCGTACCCGTGTGGAATGGCCAGTCGCTCGACTTCTATCCCTACAGCGAGGTCAGTCAAGTCGGTGGCGGTGTGGTGTTCACTCCACGCACGGCCTCGGGTCCGCTCCTCGTGTTGGACTCCAACTATTTCGAAGTAGCAAAGGATGAGTCTCCGATCACCGTCAAGCAAGAGAACATGCAGTCGGTCTGCAACATCCTCGACATAAACTACTGCGACGCGGCCTTCGACGATAACGGCATGTGCGACTATCAGGCTTATCAGTCCACATCAGTCCGAGTTGCCGACGCCGAGCATTGCAGTTTGTACGGGCCGATGAATGGTTCGCCTCGCGGCTACGACGATTACATCTGCGACGCGATCACAGCGACCAAAGTTGGCTGGCCCATCATGAAGCGGCAACGCTTCGCCGATACCTACACGGTCGAGTTCAGACTGCCTCAAACCCTGGGAAGCTTGCTCGATCCTATGGACTTGCTCACCGTGAACGATCCACTGTTTGGAGGTGTCCTGAGCACGGGAGTTGTGACCACTGGACCAAGCGGCCAGGACGTTCGTATCAGCGAGCTGGGTGAGGACAAAGACGGCATCTGGACATTGCAGTGCGAACGTTTCATGTACGGCATGTCGGCTCCTCAAGCACCGTCCACTGCTGGCACTATAGCGAACGCTCCACCGAGCCTCAGTGCTCCGGCTGGTAGCGTCAATGCGCCTTACTTCTTTGAGCCTACGGCTGCGCTCGCTGTGGCGTTGGACATGACCTCGGAAGGTGGGCTGGCCATCGCCGTATGCGGCTCGGCTTCGAACTACGGTGGCTGCGTGGTCAACGTCTCGACCGACGGTGGGACGAGCTATAACCCCATCGGCAGGCTGGCTGGCAACTCTGACATGGGCTTGGTAACCGCGGACTATCCGCTCCACGCGAATCCAGATGCGAGCAACACGCTGGCTGTGAACTTGACCGAGTCCGACGGTGAGCTGATGTCGTACACGTCTGGTCAGCAGGCTGCGCTAATCCCGATTGCCCTCGTCGACGGTGGAGGCTCCGGTTCGGCTGGTGGTTACACGACCACGATCCCATACGAAATCGTCGCGTACAAGGCCGTCTCGCTGACGTCCGCTTTCAACTACGATCTGACTCCGAGCATTCTTCGGGGCCAACTCGGCACGGTGCCAGCGGACCATCCGTCCTCGCCACCGAGCGTGTTCGTGGACCTGAGCAACCCGAACTCGGTATTCAAGACCTCGATCCCGAGCGGCAACATTGTCGGCAACACGCTGTATTTCAAATTCCAAACCTTCAATCAGTATGGAGCTGCGATCCAGGACATCTCGGCTTGCACCGCGTACACGTTCGCTCTTACTGGTGCGACGAACCCGACTTCACCGATCAGTCCTGGTGGCAGCTATACCATTTCGCCTTCGCCATTGCTGTATCAGGGCAAAGCAGGTGGTTGGCCAGGAGTTGACTCTGGCTCCACTGCCTGGACGAATCCAAACGACGTTTACTGGCCAGCGTTCACTGCGAACTTCCCATCCGGCGCGGTCAGCTATGTCGCGAATGATGCGGGCGTGGCGGCCTTCACTGGCTCAGGTGAGACGGTCTTCGTCACCATCTACGATCCTTCAAGGTCAGGCTCAGGTACGGTGCACGTGGATTCAACTAACGCGAATGCGACCACTCCGGGCTATGTGTATCTGGGCACGATCACGAGCGTCACTGGCGGTACGTCCGGCAGCAACGGTGGATCGAGCGGTACTGGTGGGCCACAAGATCCAGGCACTGCAAATGCCTATGCAATCTCTGTGAATGGAGTACCGATTCTCTAATGCCCACGATTCCAATCACGTTTAACGACACCACTCCTGCCGCTCCTGGCACTGACATCAACGTCAAGTGGCAGACGGACGGCAGCGGGAATCTGTCTGCTCACGTACCCGCGAGCGGTGGTGGCGGAGGATCAGGCGCACCGAGCGGCACATTCCATAGCGTCGTCGTAAATGCCTTTGGGATAGGTGGGAATGGTTCCCAGATCGGTGCGGCTGCGGTCACCGTAGGCTCTGTTTCAGGCCCATTCTCTGCTAGTAATAACGTGGCTCTCCCTTGGTTCAGAATCGAATCAACAGGCTCTGCGAGCGGCATTACCGACGACATACAAGTCATCTCTCCTGCGACCATGCAGCAGATCCAATTCTACGCAGGGATTGGAAGCGGGTCGCTGGGCAGTGGCGTGCTGACCGGATGCCGTTGGTGGTTGGGATTTTCGAACCTGGGAATTGGTTCACTGAACGCGACCAACCCAGGTGGCAACATCGTTGCCTTCCGTTTGGATCAGAGCGGTGGACTCAACACACCGGACACGAACTGGCAGGCGTATGTCGGCAACGGTTCCGCACAGACTGTGGTGGACACGGGCATTGCGCCCAATCCTTATATCAGCAGCGGACCTCCGCCATACGGCAGGGAGACAGGCTCGGAGTGATTGTGGCCAAAAAGGACGACCGAGAAGTAGTGTTCAGTCATTTCGAAAAGGATGCTGTGCTGAGGGGAAAATCCAAGATTATCCGTGCGCGAGACGAAAATGATGTCGGTTATGATCCATCTTTCGAGTCGGACATTCCGATCTGTATCATCACAGTAGCGGGCTGTAAAGGGTTGGAATTTCGCGCCGTTCATTGGCTCTTCTGCGAGGAACTGGCCCACCATTTCGATAACGAGACGTATTACACCGTTGTCACTCGGGCCAAGACGAGCCTTGATCTGTATTACAGTGACGCATTGCCCCAGGCCTTCGCGGCACCCGCTCCACCAGAAATATTCCCACACCAACCATTCCGCGTCGGTACAAGCTTTTTTGAGTGCCTTGAGTTCGTCCCTGGTATAAGCGTCCACAATTTTCTCGTCGTAATCCAGTTTGCCCAGGAGCGAGCCAGCGATGAAAATCTTGTTGGCGCGGAAGAAGGTGTTGAGTCCTTGGAAAACGTTGTAAACGGTGCGGGCACCCTTGGCTGAGTCGTAACGCTTCCGGAGGAAACGAATGAACTGCTGGCAGTCAGCCTCGGTGATCTGGTCGAGGAACTGCTTGGAGCAGGACTCCTGAAACAGGGCCAGCATCCGTTTGCGAGCCAGATGGGTCTTGACCGACTTCCCGGCTTTCACGTCCGCCAGAAACTCTTCGATCGCATCGGCCACGGTGACCCGCTTCCCCTGGGACTTCGCCACCTGCTCGGCTGCCCCGGCTACGCCATTCAGCACAGCCTCGCGGTTGAGTTTCGCTTGCCACGCGGACAGCGCATCCTTGCCCACGTTCTCGAACTGCTGCTTCTGGCCTTCCAGCCAGGTGACGTAGTAAGCGTGGAGTTGAGATGCGTCGATCCGAACCTTCCGGCCCTTGACCAGCACCGCTCCGCCGTCTGGCCAGCCCGTGGATCGCATCGCAGGTTTGTAATAGGAACGTTTGCCGTTAACCGTCGCTGCGGCCAGCAACCTTACTCTCAAATTCGCCATTTGCCTCTCCTCTACATCAATACTGTGATCCGAGGAGAGAGTCTCGCAAATTGTAAAGGCTAGTTGTAAAGAAACTGGTAAAGCCTGTGGAACTCACCGACCTGAAGATGAACTTCGAAGCGAAGGTAGCAGACATGCGCAAAGAGTTGGTCGCCGAAGCGCAACGACATTCGTGGGACAGCCAACGCGCAGAGAGCCGCGCAAAAGATAAGTTGGCTGAAGCCCAAGAGAAGTTCGGCCAGCACGGCCTGCAACTGCTCCTTGACGAGATGAAGAAGATCGTCGAGACGCACAACATTCCCGAGCCCGATCCGGCGAGTCTGCCAAAGGGAATCTCCAGTTTCTACTTGACCTGCTGGGGACGCAGCCCATCGTATGCTCACGTCGCGATGGCCTTCGCACATATCACCGAGCCCACACCAGCGTTCAAAGAAGCGCTCTATCGAGTGTTGTCGGTCGGCCTGCCCGCAGAAGGTGTTCTTGTGATGCCGGATTGGCGTGACGAGAATGGCGAACCGCATCGCGACTATCCAAAGCCGGACGTAGTTCCAGATTTGGAAGCGCGTAGAGAAGTCCTCACCAAGATGGCGATTAAGTTCGGCTGTCTTGATGAAGTACAAGCCCGTGTGGATCAGAAGCACGCCGAGATTCTGGGTCATCAGCGCGAAGAACAACTAGCCTCGCTGTCACGGCAGGAAGCAGACTTGCAGAGGCTAGGGTACGGTCGAAGTCTTATTGGCGTCGTCGAAGAGAAGCCGCAGGTCATCGATCCTCACACGTGGTCTGGATTTATCCCAGCAAACCCGACCATCGTCTCTGACTTCAACGACTGGTCGAGGAACAACGAAGACAACGATGGACCGACAAGGCAAGAGAACGATAAGGAGCCAAGATGATTATTCAAATCGTGGTCGAAGATTCGATGAAGGATGCATACGAGCAGCCCGGAGGTAAGCAGGCTGTCGAGGGAGCGGCTCTCAGGAAGTTGTTTGAACTGAGGGATGCTCTCAATGATCGCCAATCAAGGGCGACGTTCAGCCGGGGATTTATTGGGACGGCCAAAGAACAACAGAAGTAAGAAAGGACTGGAGGAGTAGCAGTATGTCCCTCTTCGAAATGATACGTTGAGCAGCAAACCTCATGACTGCGTCGCGAAGTCCGCGGCGTTCACGCTAGTCTTTGTTCGGTGCTAGGCTGTCTCCGATTCGTATTCTTTTCAATCTGAATCATTGCCCTGCTAAAGGATATGGTGTCATCGAGGGATGGATAAGTTCCTATCGATTGTCGCGTCAAAAGCAAATGATCGAAGAGTATTTCGGCACCGTCTCAGGCGAAGACGACTGGAATCCGCGCTACAACATTGCTCCTACTCAGCCAGTACCGATCATCCAGCAGAATCCGAAGGAACCTCGACGGGAATTGTCGCTCGTGCGCTGGGGTTTGATCCCCTCGTGGGCGAAGGACATGTCCGGTGCCGCCATGATGATTAACGCCAGATCGGAAACAGCGGCGACCAAGCCCGCGTTCCGCGATCCATTGACCAGTCGCAGGTGCCTCGTCCCAGCGGACGGGTTTTACGAGTGGCAGCGGAAGGGCAAGACGAAACAGCCGTTCTGTTTCGAAGTTAATGACGGTGAATTGTTCGCGTTCGCAGGATTGTGGGACCGATGGAAAGACCCGAGCGGGCAGTGGCTCAAGTCGTGCTCGATCCTGACAACGACACCTAATGCAGTGACATCTTCTGTCCACGACCGTATGCCAGTCATTCTCGATCCAGACAACTATGACCTGTGGCTCGATCCGGGAATGACCAATGTCGAGGCCGTATCGGAAATGTTGAAGCCCTTCGATGCTCGACAGATGCGATGCTACCCGATCAGCACGCGGATCAACCGCGTCGCTAACGACGACGAAGCGTCCTCGGCACATATCGAACTCACGGAGACTCAGGCGGGACTCTTCTCGTAACACGGTATGCCACCCGATCCTCGCGCCATTCACATTTCGACGGACGGCTCCTGTTACAAGAATCCCGGAGGCAGGTCTGGGTGTGCCGCGATTATTCATTATCCAGACCACTTAGACCGCGAGGACGAACAGATCGTCGATTTCGGATGCGAAGAAAGCAGCAACAATCGAATGGAGTTACTTGCTTGCATTCGTGTTCTGAAATGGATTCGCGAAAGTGGTCCGTGGGAGAGCGTCACACGGGTGCAGGTCTTCACTGATTCGCAATACGTTAAGGACAACATGATCCGTGCAAGAGAGTGGAAGAAGAATGACTGGAGGAACCAGCACGGTGAGCCTAGAGAGAATGCGGACCTGTGGAAGCAATTGATTTCGGCGCACAGCAAAACCGGAATCACTGTCCATTTTGAATGGACTCAAGGTAAAACATCTCCAGTTCTGAAACGAGTCGATAAGGCTGCAAAGGCAGCGGCGACTCGCGGAGGACCGGATGTAGATCGTGGCTACAAGCCGGGAACAATAGCGCGTTCGATGGTTCTAGGAGCCGCGATAAGATTTCCTGCGCGGGGTCAATCGATAGTGATTCGTCCATATCGCAAGAATCTGTTGGGAGACGGCGAAGAAAAGGTCCGCTTTGACATTCTGAGCGAAGAGAGTCAAACGTATCTGGAAAGCTGCTATGCGTTCGCGACAACTGCTCTCGCTGCCGAACTGCAGGTACGCGGTTCGAAGCATGCTTGGACTGTCCGAATGATCAGCGCGGACGCTCTTGCCAAACTCGTTGCTTTGAAGGAAAACAGCGAGTTGGATTCGGTCGGGAAGATTCATGAACTGCTCATCCCATTCGAGTACACCAAGCTAGATAAAATCATCGAGATTGCTTTTACGGTTGCAGAAGATGCGACGGCTGCGCTTAAGGAGGAACAGGCTGGAGAATCCGAAACGCTGCCCAGCGAGACAGAAGCTGCCAAGCAGCACCACACATCGCCTGAAGCGATTTCTCTTCTTCGAAGTAACATTGTCCGGTCGCTCAGTTCGGCTTATCCACCCCTTGTGAAAAAGAGCCGAGCGTTGTATTGGAGTGCAGACAAGACTCTGCGTGTTGCTGTCACCATCTCAAAACAGTATGGGGATGGCGGCTATTGGTACGCTTATCACTCCGATTGGGATTCGTTTCTAGGTGAAGCGAGTCAGGGCTTATATGTTCTTGGCTGCATCGGACGAGACGAGGCATACATGCTGCCGTATCAGTGGATACATTCCCGCATCGGGTATCTCAACGTCACAGAGCGGGAAGACAATGCTCATTTTCACATTCTTCTTTACCCAACGACTTCCGGCAGCGTGGCACTGCGGTTAAACAACGGACAGAATGAACCGCTAGACAAATTCAAACTAGCTCTTTCTCGTTCGTCTGTGGTGAGTTCCGCGAAGTGATCCAAGGACAGCCAATGACTTGGCAAACTCAAAGTGCGGCACTCGTCTGGGGCAAGTGCGCAAGATCTCTTTATATTTAATCAGCCCGCCCATGCTGCCCGGTACTCACTGTCGATACTCGACAACGGGCTTGTTCTCGAAACCTGAATCAATCTTCTGCTTTCCTGCCGTCACTGCCGCTAGGATCGCCGCTTCTGGCGAGGGGAACACTCCCGGCACGTAGAACGCCGTTTCAGTTACACCCGTGGTCTCGTGTTCTTCGATGGAGAACTCGCAATCCCAACCGCCGTCTTTCAACTCGGAGGACCGAGCCTCAATCACACGTCCTTCGTATGCCTGCCGGACTTTCATACGCACCTCTGCGAGTTGGATGATTCAGCGCGGTTGAAAGTACCGACAGACTTCGTCGGATGCCAAACTCCAATTAAGCGCGTCGTTCGGTCTGTCAGTTAATCCTCTCGATGTCCGGCAGCTTCCACGTCTTTTTGGACAATGCCTTCTCCGGCCCATAGAAACGGACGAGCACTTCGAATTTTCCGTCTGCGCTTGTGGGTACCCAGTTCGACTCTTTGCCTGATGGGGCTTTGGGGCCGAAATAGATGTCCACCGAACCATCGGCGCTCTTTTGAAGTCCCGGAGTTTGGGAGGAGCGACTGGCCCACTGCATGTTGCGGATGAGGGCGTGAGTCTCGCGGTCGTAAGCGGTAGCTGACCAGTATTGTGTGACGGGTACGTTGGCCGGAACATTGAGGCGATAGGCGCTGCCACCTTCGAAGTTGTGCCCGTCCTTGTCCTTGAACGTCATCAGGTAGAACTGCCCAGCCCCAAAGTGCTTCGCGCTGAAGAAACCGACCGTGTATGCAACGCCACGACCATCGACCGGATACTTGTCAGGGTCGGCGAAGAATGTCTGCAAGCCATGGATGACATCGGGAGAAACTGGAACATGCCACTGGCCACCTTCATAGTAGGGCGGCGGGAAGTAGGAGTTTTCGTACGCATTCGCCAACCACGCATGGGCTTCACCAACCGCATCTTTGAGCGCGGCCTGCGTCTTCGCGTCAGGGTCGAAGGGTTTGCCCTTCTCGATGCCGATGGTCTTGAGTTGGTCAATCATGGCCTTGTCGCGGGTCTGCCATGGCTCGATCTGGACGATGCGGTTCAGTGATTCAAAGTAGCGCATGTCCCACGGAATGGTGGCGTCATAGACCACATCAATCGCGTCAACGAATCGGGTCGCAGGCGGATTACCGGACTGGGAGAGCGGGTAGAGCTTGATCTGCTTGCCGTATGCGACCGCATTGGCGATGTCAGCGCCACTGCCGCCCTTGAGGATCGAGCGGAGCAAAGCGTAGCCCTCGTAGTTGTAGGTTTGCAGCGGTATGTAGTCGGGGGGAACCTTGTCCTTATAGCTCGGTGGCAGGATGAGATACTTGCCGCCTTTGCCTTTGTCCACTCCGGCTGGCCCAACGTCCTCAATGGCCGTCTGCCAGCAATCGTCCACCGACCCCGTGATCGAGCCCCCGTCCGCAGGCGGGATTTCGAGCACGACCGGACCGACATCCTTCGTATTGAAGAAGGGCATGAAGTAGATCGAGTCCGGGTTCGGGGTGAGGGTCTGATTCTTCCAGTCGAACAGGCGCGACCAATAAACGATCTTGTTGCTGCCCTCTCCACCCTTGGCGTCCCGGACCATTGCCTGATACATCAGATCGAAGTTGACCGCAGGCGTACCCCAGATGACGGCTTCGATGGCTCGTCGCCCAACAGTGCGGCGGGAGAGTTCTTCGGAAGAGAAGCCTTGCGCATGAGCCAACGCTGCCGCGCAGATGAAGGAGAATGCTGCGAGAATCGCTCGGTTCATGACTCCGTTCCTCGGGTTCAGTGCTGTCGGAATGCAGGCGTGGATCGGAAACAGGAATGTTAGTCTCGGTTCTTGACCGACGCAACCGGGGCAGGCGGTATACGGCGTACAATGACGCGCATGGCCATTGCATCTCCAAGGTAATAAGAGTCTGCAATAGTAGGAACCGTATCTGCTAGATAACTAAGGTAATGGCGGAGAGGGAGGGATTCGAACCCCCGATACCCTTTCGGGTATGCCGGTTTTCAAGACCGGTGCCATCAACCGCTCGGCCACCTCTCCGGAACTCTGACCTGATCAATTATCTTACATCGCCGGGCGGGACTGGTTTCACAAATGGGTTTATTCTTACACTTAGCGTTGGGTCTTGTCAGGGTTGCGACCCACTTGCTTGAGATCATGAAATCGCATCCTCAACTTGCGTTGTTGAGTTTCCTGCCGACCGTTCTGCTGATGGCTTGGCTTGCGCTGCCATGTGCGCGCGCGCAAACTCAGAACAACTCGGAAACTTCGGCCAGCGACTCCAATTGGACGGCTACGACCCGGGAGCAACTGCCGAGCAGTCTGAATCCGAGCAGGACATCTGAAACTCATACCGCGTCCGGGGGCCGCAGCGTTGACAATCAGAGTATCGAAACAATGGGACTGTATGGCCGCTATGCGCCTTATCAGGATATGCAAAAGGAAACTGTCAAGGTCGATGCCAACACGGTGCGAACCGTCGAACGCGCATTCGGCAGAGATTCCGAAGGCCGGAAAACGCTGGTTCAGGTGACGGAAGAGGAAAAGCGAACCTTGCCGGGAGGCGAGGTGAAGCTCGTGCGCACCACGTCGAATCCCGATGCCAACGGCGGTTTGCAGGTAGTGCAGCGCGAAGTTCAAGACACCAAGCAAATCAATCCCAATGTGCAGGAGACCAAGAGCACGGTGTTCACCGCTTCGACGAATGGCGGTCTAGCTGCATCGATGCAGACTACAGAACGCGACACGAAAACGAGCGACCATACGGTCGAGTTCCGCAAGTCTACTTTGTTGCCTGACTTGAATGGCGGCTGGCAGACCGGAGAAATCCGCGAAGGCACAATCAAGGGCGATGGTAAAGATCGCACCAAAGAAGAGCGCGTGCTGCGACCGGGAGCTGACGGAAATCTGGCGGTAGTCGAGCGGACGGTCAGCAAGGAATCGGAGAATGCCGCAGGCGAGAAACGCGGCACGGTCGAAACCTATTCCAATAATCTTCCGGGAACTCCGGTCGATGGCAGCCTGCGCCTGAACCAGCGGGTGACGACAGTTAGTCGGAAGGGCGAGGACGGTACGCAATCTAGCACAAAACAAGTAGAGCAGCGGAACCCTGCGCAGCCCAGCGATAGCCTGCAGGTTACGCGGGAAGCTATCGACATTGTGCGGCCGGGCCTCGACGGCACAACCCGGCAGACCCAAACGCTTCGGTCGCTGGATTCAAACGGGGGCCTCGGGGTCGTGTCCGTCGACACTCGCAAACAAGACAAGGCCTCTTCGGTGCAAGTTAATATAGCGCCGGCAAAGACTCCTCAGGCCGCGCTCAGTCACTAGCCACAATTACTTGGTGACCACGCCGCAGGCGATGCGATCACCGGAGTTTCCCGAAGGATCGGTCTTCATATCGTCCTCCTTGGCATGAATGACCAGAGCAGTTCCGCCATTGCTGAACAAGGAGTGGCTGTTGGTGCCATCTCCAAGGAGCACGTCATTGTCAGTCAGCTTGAGCTTGGCCGCACCTTGTTCGTTGACGCTGAAGTTCATCATGTCGCCGGCGTGGTGGCCGTCGGGATTTTGAAGACCGTGCTTTTTTCCGTCGGGATTGAAGTGCGGGCCCGCGGACTTGAAGTCCGGACCATCGCACTTGGCGTTCTGATGAAAGTGAATGCCGTGTGTGCCCGGCGGCAAGTCATGCAGATTAAGGTCGAGCCCTACGCCCGCGCCTTTTTCGCCGGTTCCGCTCTCCGCTATCGTGACCGTGCCCACGCTCTTGCCCTGGGCATCTTTCATCTCGACCACAGTTTTGGCCGCGCTGGCGAGCGACCAGAGAACGATCGTTGACGACACAGCTGCAACGAAAAATCGTTTGTGTTTCATGGACACAAATTATAACCAAGCTGCCTCTTGTGCGCTATTTGATCATCGTCGAGAAGTGACGGCGACAATGCAGATTCGTTTGACTCGGCGTTTCCTCTGGCGTCCGAATATTCCCGTTTTGGGATGGAGGTTACTGTTTAGTATCGGGTACCCCCCCTCCCCCTGTCGGCT
>Ga0210405_10001407_pt1 | contig 27578 bp, 24 predicted proteins | sample IncBWH11MmetaG_FD_155492 | JGI IMG/M metagenome (GOLD analysis project Ga0210405, IMG submission 155492) | Forest soil microbial communities from Barre Woods Harvard Forest LTER site, Petersham, Massachusetts, United States - Inc-BW-H-11-M | ecosystem: Environmental > Terrestrial > Soil >...
AAACGTCATCGCGGCGAAAAAGGCCGGCGTCGACAATTACATCGTCAAGCCGTTCAACGCCCACACGCTGAAAGCCAAGATCGAGACGGTTTTCGCCGCGCGCAGCGCGCCGCCGCCGGAGCGTTAGCAATCTTCAGGACGCCAAATCCACGGCCATCGTGTCGGCGATAAAGCCGCGCAGCGCGACGGTGTCGAACGGCTTGCGCAGGATTTTCAAATCCGCGGGCGCGGCTTGGGCGGCATCGCTGTAGCCGGTCGTCAGCAGCACCGGCAGATCGGGATAACGCGAGCGGATCTCGCGGGCGAGGCCGACGCCGTCGATCGTTCCCGGCATGACGATGTCGCTGAACACCAGATCGATCTTGGAGCCTTCAGCCAGATATTTCAGCGCCGCATCGGCGGAATCCCGATAGTCGGTGTCATAGCCGAGGCGTTCGAACAGCGACGACGTCACCTCCGCCACCTCGGCGCTGTCGTCGACGATGAGCACCGTCGGGCGTTGCGAACGCGGCGCGTCCATGGCGGGAATGGCTACAGCGATGTCCTTCTCGAGACAGCACGGCAGGTAGACGGTGATGGTCGTGCCTTGCCCGACCTTGCTTTCCGCGTTGATCGTGCCGCCGGCCTGGTGGACGAAACCATAGACCTGCGACAGGCCGAGCCCGGTGCCCTTGCCGACTTCTTTGGTGGTGAAGAACGGATCGAAAATCTTGGACAGCAGATTCGGCGGAATGCCGACGCCGGTGTCGCTGAATTGGATGGCGACGAGGTCGCCGTTCTCCTCACTGTCGCCCGATCTGTCGTCCGCCGGCACATTGCCGACGGTCAAGGTGAACGTGCCGCCGTTCGGCATGGCGTCGCGAGCGTTGACGGCGATATTGACGATCGCAAGCTCCAATTCGGCAAGGTCGACCTTGACCGGCCGCACGTCGGGATCGATCGCTTCGTTGTAGACGATGTTGCCGCGCAGCGAGCTTTCGATCATCGGCCGGATGTTCTTGATGCTGGCATCAAGGTCGACGACCGTGGGGGTCAGATGCTGGCGGCGCGAAAACGTCAGCAATTGCCGGGTCAGGCTTTCGCCGCGCTTGGCCGCCGTCTGGATCGCCTCGATGGCCCGCGGCAGTTTCGGGTCGAGCAGCCGCTCGAAGGTCTGCGCGTTGCCGCCGATGATCATCAGCAGATTGTTGAAGTCATGGGCGATGCCGCCGGTCAATTTGCCGATCGCCTCCATCTTTTGCGACATGGCGAGCTGCTCGCGCGCCTCGACCAGCTTCTCCTGGGCGTGGCGCCGTTCGGTGGCGTCGCGCAGCACATTGGCGAGGCCGATCAGATTGCCGGCGTCGTCGTGGATCGCCCGGATGGTTCCAGTGACGAAGAACAGCGCGCCATTCTTTTTGATGCGCCAGCCCTCGACCGCGTGCTTGCCGTTCTTGACCGCCAGTTCGAGCACGCGGTTCGGCTCGCCTGAGCGCCGCTCGTCGGGCCGATAAAACACGCCGAAATGCTTGCCGATGATTTCGTCGGCGGTGTAGCCGATGATCTGTTGCGCGGTGGAGTTCCAGCTCGCCACCCTTCCCGAGCGATCGAGCAGGAAGACGGCGTGATCGACGACACCTTCGATCAGGATTTGGAAATGGCGCTTGGATCGCTCGAAGGCGAGCTTGGTCTCCACGATTTGCCGATTCGATTGGTCTTGCGCAGACTGTAGGCGCGCCGTGGTTTGCTGGTGGGTGGCGATCGCGGCGGCCAAAATCAGCGGTGGCAGCGCGGTGGCAAGGACCAGCGCGAAGAGCAGGACCGGCGAACCGTTCAAGTCGAAGCTGGTCGCGAAGCCCCACGCCGCGATCGCGCAAAAAACCGGCGCCGCCGCCGCAGCGTCGCGCGGATTACCGCGCAGGCTCGACCACAAGAGCGGCAGCACGACCAGGAATGCAAGCAGGCTCCGATACGGCAACAGCGCGTAGAAGTCGCTGTCCATGAGCGCGCTGCCGACTTGCGGGCTAAAGGCAGCGACGCCGATGGCAGCCGTGACGATAATGACGGCGGCAGTTTCCAACAGGCCCCATCGCGAAGAGGCTCGCGACGGCTTGGTTGCCCAGAGCACGATCACGGGAGCAATGATCAGCGTTCCGCCGGCGTCCGCCAGCCAGCGTGCCGTCCACTTGGCAACCGGGCTCGCAAGACCGGCGTCGTTGGCGAGCACCAGGCCCGCGATGGCCGCGGTGGCGCCGATCATCGCCGTCGGCGCAAAGGCAATGAGAGCGAATTTTACGACGCCGAGCGGCGTTGCGAAGGTCTCGCGGCCGTGCGACCAGCGATTGATCAGCCAGGCTCCGGCCAGCGCCGCGATCGGCGTGCCGAGTGCGATACAGGCGGCTTCCGAGAGCGAGCCGCTGCCCGCGAGCGTGGAGAAAAACGCGCCGACGAGAATCGCCGGCCAGATCCGATAGCCGCGTAGCAGCACGAGCGCCAGCGCCAAGCCGGTCGGCGGCCACAGCGGCGTTGCGGTCGGATTGATCCAGGGAATCAGCGGGCCGGATACGGCAAGGCCGAAATAGGCCACGGCGACGGCGATCAGTTCGAGCGCGTAGGTCGCAGCCTTGAGGATTCCATGCAGACCGATCGATCGAGCTTTGCCGGTTGCCGCGCTTGTCATGCGGAGAGCCTCGCCGTGGTCGCCACAAAAAGGACTCGATCTCGCTCGCGGCAGTATAGCATCGTTCCGTTTCGGCTGAATATTTGCCGACGCGCCCGCGGGAACGAAATCCTCAGCTGTAGCGATATTCAGCGCAAACGATGGCGACATTCAGTCAAGCGCGGGCCGTTCGCGGCGGCGTACCCAGGATCTGCACAGTAATTGATTCGCCGGGGCGACCGGCCCTTAAGTCCCCTTCCAGAGGGGTGGCGCGGGCAATACGATGCCGAACCCGCGAATGGGCGATTGAATTCTCCCTGGTGACCGGCGTCCCGGAGCGCGCGACGATGCATTTGTCAGCGACGATCGCGGCATTGACCGGCGTGTTGACGCTGTTCGCGGCGCCGAGCTGGGCGCAAACGCCCGAGGCGGCCGATGCCGCGGCCGCGCCGCAACGGGAATTGGTGATTGGCACCAAGGAAGCGGCGCCCTTTGCCATGAAGTCAGCCGACGGCAGCTGGTCCGGCATCAGCATCGATCTGTGGCGCCGCATCGCCGACGAACTGCATTTGCGTTACCGCTTCGCCGAGGAAGCCGACGTGCAAGCGTTGATCGACGGCGTGGCCGCGGGACGGTTCGACATGGCGGTCGCCGCCCTGACGGTGACGGCCGAGCGCGAACGGGTGCTGGATTTCACGCAAGCCTTCTACGTGACCGGCCTTGGCATCGCGGTGCCGGCCGCCGGCGAGGCAAGCTGGCGGCCGATCATCCGCACGCTCACGTCGTTCGGTTTCGCCCAGGCGATCATGGCGCTGGTGGGTTTGGCGCTTGTCGTCGGCTTTGTCGTCTGGCTGTTCGAGCGGCGCCACAACGACGACTTCAGCGGCGGCGTGGCGCGGGGCATCAGCTCGGGCGTCTGGTGGTCGGCTATGACCATGACGCAGCGCGGCGCCGGAAGTTTCGGTCCGCAAACGCTGCCCGGGCGCATCGTGGCGGTGCTGTGGATGATCGGCTCGATCGTCGTCATCGCCGTATTCACCGCCGGCATCACCTCGGTGCTGACGATCAAGCACTTGCAGGGCGCGGTGCACGGCAGCAGCGATCTGTCGGCGGTTCGTGTCGGCGTAGTCTCGGGAACCTCCACCGAGAGCACGCTGTCGCGCATGCAGATAACATACCGGAAATTCTCAAGTCCGCAGGATGGCCTGAAAGCGCTGCGCGCGCGCAGGCTCGACGCCTTCGTCCATGACAAGCCGCTGCTCGCTTGGATCATTCGACAAAACTTCTCATCCTCGGTTGAATTGCTCGAGACGACCTTCGAGCCGCAGGAATATGCCTTCGCGGTGCCGATCAACAGCCCGTTGCGAAAATCCGTCGGCGTGGCCATCCTCGCCGCCATCCATAGCGATTGGTGGGAGCAAACCACGTCCCGTTATCTCGGCGCACGGTGAATACGCAGGACCACGTCGATCCATCCATCCACGAAACGGACGAAAGCTATAGTGATGCAAAACATTCTGATCGTCGCCCCGCAGACCCGGCGCACCGTGAGCCGCAGCCACGGCAAGATGTGAGGCCGCCATGACCGTTCGCGCGGGTCGTGAATTCCTGGCGGTCCCGGGGCCGACGAATATTCCCGACGAAGTGCTGCAAGCGATGCACCGCCCGGCGGTCGAGATCTATTCCGAACCGCTGATCGCGTTGACCGATGGGCTTCTTCGCGATCTCGGCAAAGTGTTCGCTACCGCGACGCGTCCCTACATCTATATCGCCAATGGCCATGGCGCGTGGGAAGCGGCGCTGACCAATGTGTTGTCGCGCGGCGACAAGATTTTGGTCCTGGAAAGCGGCCAATTCGCCATGGCCTGGGGCGATGCCGCGGCGCGGCTCGGCGTCGAGATCGAAGTCCTCGAGGGCGACTGGCGGCGCGCCGTGCGGCCGGCGGATGTCGAAGCCCGCCTGCGCGCCGACCGGGGGATCAAGGCGATCCTCGCCGTGCAGATCGAGACCTCTACCGGCGTCGCCAACGATATCGCGGCGATCGGCGGCGCCATCAAAGCCGCCCGGCACGACGCGCTCTGTATGGTCGACGTCGTCGCCTCGCTCGGCTGCGTGCCCTTCGCCATGGATGCCTGGGGCGTCGATGTCGCGGTTTCGGGATCGCAGAAAGGCTTGATGTCACCGCCGGGCTTGAGCTTCGTCGCCGCCGGCGCGCGCGCCCGCGAGGCCCACCGCACGGCCGGTTTGCGCACGCCCTATTGGGATTGGACGACGCGCGACGGCGAGTCGCATTATCAGAAATATGCCGGCACGCCGCCGATGCAATTGTTATTCGCGCTGCGCAAAGCTCTCGACATGCTGTTCGCGGAAGGGCTCGACAACGTCTTCCTGCGCCACCGGCTGCTCGCCGAGGCGGTGCGCCGCGCCGTCGCGGTGTGGAAGCAAGGCAACGTGATCGATTTCAACGTCGCCGAGCCGAGCGACCGCTCCGACGCGGTCACCACCGTGCTGATGGATGGTTACGACCCCAACCTGCTGCGCAGCTACTGCGAAACCAAATGCGGTGTCGTCCTCGGCCGCGGCATCGGCAAAATGAACGGCAAGGCGTTTCGCATCGCGCATATGGGCCACCTCAATGCACCGATGGTGCTGGGCACGCTCGGCGTCATCGAGATGGCGCTTGACGCACTCGGCGTCGCCCACGGCAAGGGCGGCGTTCAGGCGGCGGTCGAATGGTTGAGCGAGAACGTGAAGCCATAAGGACAGGTCGTGGACTGATAAGCTTTCGGCCATAACCTGATGGCGGCAAGTTTGATAAGAGCAAGATTGTTGGGCGCTTGTCGTATCGCAACGAACACGCGTGGCTAAGGCGCAACACTGTCCCGATATTCGCTGAAATCAACGAATTCCGCCCGCAGCGCCGATTGCACGGCCATCGGATGCAAATTAGTCTCGGTGTTTAGTGTCTGTGCAGCGGATGGGCAGATGCGTAAATCGCTCATTGCAGTTTTCGCCGGTGCCGGTTTCAGCCTTGCTGCGAGCGGGTTGGCGCTTGCGGCAGATATGGTGGTGAAGGCACCGCCGCCGCCAGCGCCGGTCTACAGCTGGACCGGTTTCTACATCGGTGGCAACATTGGCTACAGTTGGGGAAAGGCCAGCGGCGACCTCAACGATCCCGCCATTGCCTTTTTCTCCGGATTAGGAAGCCTCCCCACCTCATTCTCGGAATCGCTGAAGCCGAAAGGCGGGATTGGCGGCGGTCAATTCGGTTACAACTACCAGATTAATCCAACTTGGGTCGTCGGACTTGAGGCGGATCTTCAGGCGTCTAACGAACACGCCAGCAACAGCCAAAGTGCCTCAACCAGTGGGGTCTTCATCGGCCCAGGCATCACCGGTTTAACGTCATCCGCCGTCGGTACGACCTTTGACGCCAGGATTTCGTGGTTTGGTACGGCTCGTGCTCGTGCCGGTGTGCTCATCACTCCCACCACGTTGTTTTATGCAACCGGCGGCTTGGCCTTTGGTGGAGTGAAGGTTTCAGGAAGCGGCGGCGCCAACATAAACCTTGCGGCGTGTATCGCTGGTATTGGTTGCATTCCTACCGGTAGCGCGAGTGGAGCGTTTGCATTCAACCAATCGACGACCAAGACCGGCTGGACCTTGGGCGGCGGTGTCGAAGGCGCGCTTACGGGCAACTGGACCTGGAAGGCGGAGTATCTCTATCTCGATTTGGGATCGGAAAGTGGCAGCGTGGCGGATAATTTCGGCGGCATCGCGAGCTGGAACGCCAAGTTCACCGACAACATCGTGCGCGTCGGCCTCAACTACAAATTCGGCAACTGAACATCGCGATTTCCGCAAAGACCGCCGCAACGGGGTCTGGTTTCGCGGGCCGATTATTTGCAGTAATAGTTCTCGTTCATTCCTCCATCTTGATGCCGGCGGCTTTTACCAATTGGCGCCACTTTTCCCTGTCGCCGCGCATGCGGCTGCCGGCTTTTTCGTGAATGTTTCCTCCCTGTGCCGCGCGATGCAGTTTTCTTTTTTTGCGGCGCGCGCGATTGTAAGCGAGTTGACCGGCTCGACAAGCCATCGCGCGAAGAGAATAATGGCGCAAAGCCGCACTGAGACGAACCACTTATTAGGCAAGCTACTTGTTGGACAAGCTACTTGGAGGAGCCGCCGTGACCACGCAATCGCTCAATCCTGAAACGATGGAAAAACGCGTCGCCCGCTTCAACAAGCTGCAAACCTACCAGCAGCAGAATTTTGCCACCCACGGCATTCCGGCGGGCGCGGTGGAGAAGATCACGGCGCGCAAAGTCTATCCGGTGATGGCGCCGGCCGATTATCAGGGCCGCAGCGCCGGCGCGCCGGTCAAAGGCCCGCGCGGCCTGATCGTCAGCATCGCCGAATGCGAGCCGGGCAACGGGCCCGGCCTGCATCGCCACCTCAACACGGTGGAGAATTTCATGTGCCTCGCCGGCCGCTTCGAGATCGCCTGGGGCGATCGCGGCGAGCATAAGCTCGTGCTCGATCCGCTCGACATGATCTCGGTGCCGCGCGGCGAGAACAGGAGTTTTCGCAACGTCTCCGACGTCACCGGGCGGCTGTTGGTCATGATCGTGCCGGAGACCGCCGAGCAGGCCGATCCGATTTCGTATGCGCCGAGCCTCGCCAAGGAAATCGAGGACGAGTACGGCAAGTCGGCGCTGGAGGGCTTGCAGAAGGTCGGCTTCAAGTTCGAGGAACCGACGCCGGCATAACACGTCTTGATTGGGCCATCGCAGCTACAAACAAAAAGCCAAAAGGCCGGTAGAATCGCGCGCAATTGGATGGAGGTCGTCATGCCCGCGCGCCGCTGCGGAAAATTCGCGCTTCACGCCGCGCCACGCCGCTTTCTGGCGGGCGCAGCCTTGGCCGCCGCGGCAATTCTTGTCGCGCCCTGCGCGCGAGCGCAGCAGCCGCCGACCCAGCCGGAAGCGCGCGTGATCGTCGTCGGCGAAGGCAGCGTCCATGTCGCGCCGGACTATGCGCAGATCAGAGGCGGCGTCACCACCAAGGGCAAGACCGTCAAGGAAGCAACCGACGCCAACTCGAAACTGATGGCCGCCGTCACTGCGGCGCTGCTGAATTCCGGCATTGCGCAAGCCGACATCCAGACCGCGCAATTCTCGATCCAGCTGGTCTATGCGCCGCCGCAGCCGCAGGCGGAGCCGAAGCTTGTCGGCTACAACGTCTCCAACCAGGTCACCGTGACGGTGCGCGCGCTGGGCAAGGTCTCAGACATTCTCGATCGCATGGTCGACGCCGGCGTGACCGACATCGGCAACGTGGCGTTTTTGCATTCCGATCCCGCCAAGGCGCTCGACCAGGCCCGCGAAGCCGCGGTCGCCGATGCGCGCCGCAAGGCCGAGCTTTACGCCCGTGCGTCGGGCTTCACACTCGGCCGCGTGGTCTGGCTCACCGAGGGCAGCGCGCTGACGCCGCCGGGTCCGATGCCAATGTTCCGCGCCCAGGCGAGCATGGCGGCGCCGGTGCCGATCGCGCCCGGCGAAGATACCTTGCGGGTGCAGATCACAGTCGGCTTCGACATCGCCAATTGATCGACAGGCCGCTTAGACTTTGACCTTCTCATCCTCAACCACGCGGCCGACTGCCGGCCGCTTGAGCATGCGGTCCTTGTGCGCGGTGTAGTTCTTGAGCTCGCCCATCGGCAACTCGCGACGCACGCCCCAGGTGTAGAAGACGAAGGCGTAAGGATCGAGCACGGAATATTTGTCGGACAGCCATTCGCGTCCGGCCAGCATGCCGTCGATCTGCTTCAGATAGCCGTGGAAGGTTTTTAGGCCGGCGTCCTTGATGCCCGGATAGGCCGAGGTATCGGCGGTGTAGCGCTCGGGCCGGCCGACATGGGCGTGGGCCGGATGCACGCTGGCGGCAAAGAAGCCGATCGTCGACAGCGCTTTCGCTTCGGCCACCGCATCTTTCGGCCACAGATCGAAGCGCTTGCCGAGATAGGGCAGGATCGCGGTGTTCTCCGCCAGCGGCTCGCCGTTGTCGAGGCGCAGTACCGGCACGCGGCCCTGCGGATTGATTTTCAGATAGGATTCGGTGCGTTGCTCGCCGCCGGCGAGGTCGACTTTCTTCGGCTCGTATTTTTCGCCGCTCTCCTCGAGCACGATGTGCGACGCCATCGAGCAGGCGCCGGGCGCGTAATAAAGCATCAGCATTGCGGAATTCTCCTTAAATTGTGTCTTAGACGTTGCGGTCGAGCAGCTCGATCGACACGCCTTCGGGCGCGCGGATGAAGCAGACGCGCACGCCGGGCCGCACCGTGGTCGGCTCGCGGGTGAACTCGACGCCCTTGGCCTTGAGGTCGGCGGCGATGGCGTCAATACCGCTCACCGCAAGCCCGAAATGATCGAGGCCGCGATACGGCGTCGTCGGCGCGGCATTGACGCCGTCGCCGGTTTCGACCGGGGCGATGAAGATGTTGGCGCCGCCGAGCTTGAGATCGATGCGCGTCTTGCCCTGCTGCATGGTGCGGACCACCTCGGCGCCGAGTTTTTGCTCGAACCACTGCGCCATCGCCTCGGGATTGGTGGTGCGCAGGTGGATGTGATCCCACGTGTAATTCGCCATGGCGCGTTCTCCCTGTTACTACTTGCTTTGCTTGCTCGTGACCCTGGACGTTACGACATGTCGTGATGTCATGTCATCGGGCTTTTTGCCGGGGCATGCCGCCCCTCGATCAATTCAAACGGGAGAAGCATGACATGCCGGCCGCCGAAATTGTCCCGAACGGCGCCCATGCCGAGCTCCCCGGCGTGAAATTATGGTTCACCGACAGCGGCGGCACCGGCGTGCCGATCGTTTTGCTCCATCCGAACACCGGCACTGTCGAAATCTGGCAGCCGCAGATCGCCGCTTTTGCCGCGGCCGGCTACCGCGTCATCGCCTTCGATCGCAAGGGCTGGGGCAAGAGCTTGGCCGATCCGGCGTCCGGGGCGCAGCCCGGCAGCATCGCCGGCGATCTCGATGCGCTCGCCGATCATCTCAAGCTTGAAAAATTCCATCTGCTCGGCGTCGCCGGCGGCGGCTTCATCGCGCTCGACTATGCGGCGTGGCGCCCGGAAAAAATCCGCAGCCTGATCGTCGGCGGCTCGACCGGCAGCTTCGAGGACAAGGCGATCGCCGATTTCATCGCCCGCATCGCCATCCCCGAGATCAGGAAACAGTCGGCGCATTATCGCGAAATCGGCGCGTCCTATCGCGGCGCCAACCCGGAAGGCACCCGGCGCTGGATCGAAATCGACGAGCATGCGCGCCAGCCGGGCTCAGGCTTTCAGCCGCAGCTGCGCACGCCCAACACGTTTGCCAAGATCGCGGCCATTACCGCCCCGACGCTGGTGATCGCCGCCGATGCCGATCTCCTGGCACCGCCGGCCTTGATGCGCATTTGGGCGGCGCACCTGAAACATCACGAATGGGCCGTCATTCACGATGCCGGCCACGCCATGGCATGGGAGCATCCCGGCGCGTTCAACGACAAGGTTTTGGATTTTCTGCGGCGGCACTGAACCTACATCAAAAACACACCCTTGCCGCTGGTCTGGCGGTCGAACAGTTGATAGGCCGCCTCGGCCTGTGTCAGCTGCCAGCGATCCGTGAACAGATGATCGACGTCGATCTTGTTGTCGGCGACGAAGCGCGCGCAGTCGGCCTGGATGGTCGTGGAGAACGTCCACGAGCCGATGATGGTGAGCTGCTTGCGCAGCATCTGCGGGCTGACATCGATGGTCACGTCGCCGCCTTCGCCGACAAAACAGGCGACGCCCCAAGGCCGTGCGCCGCGCACTGCGATCAGGCGGCCGTCCGCCGTGCCGGAGGTATCGAGCGTGCGGTCGGCGCCGACGCCGTGGGTCAGCGTCCGGATCGCGGCGACCGCGTCGTCGGCCTTCGGATCGATCAGCGCATCGGCGCCGAATTCCTTGGCGCGCTTGAGCCGCTCGGCGCTGACATCGAGCGCGATGACTCTGGCGCCCATGGCGGCGGCGAGTTGCGTTGCCGACAGGCCAACCGGTCCCTGGCCAACGATGGCGATGGTATCGCCGCCGGTCAAATTCATCCGCCGCAGCGCCTGATAGGCGGTGCCGGTGCCGCAGGAGATCGCCGCGCCGGTGGCAAAGCCGAGTTCCTCGGGCAGCGGCACCAGCGTATAGGCCGGCACTTTCATATAGGGCGCGTGCGCGCCGTGGCCGGTGGCGCCATAGACGGTTGAGCCGCTCGCGCACATCTGCGACCAACCGGTCCGGCAATGCGGGCAGGTGCCGCAGCCCGCATAATGATGCACCATGACGCGGTCGCCGACGCGCGCGATCCGTTCGCCTACAGCGCTGCCGAGCGCGGCGACGACGCCGCAGGGCTCGTGTCCGGCGATCACCGGGCCGGAGACCTTGCCGAGCCCGAGCGAAGCCGCGCCACCCGAGGCGCGATAGAACTTCAGGTCGCTGCCGCACATGCCCGAGGCTTTGATCTCGACCACGACGTCGTGCGGCCCCGGCGTCGGATCGGGAAATTCCATCAGTTGCAATTTGCGTTCGCCGAGGAATGTCACGCCGCGCATGGTTTGGTCTCCCGGAGACTTGGTTATTTGATCTTATTGTACATGGAGAAGACGATCAGGGCGATCGCTACCACTATCACGCAGAGGGCTAGGAAAATCTGCGACAAGAATTGACTTCTACCGAATATGCCGACGCCAATGGCTATTACGAACACCCCCAAAACAGAGGAAACGCCGCCAAGGCGGCGGACTATCGTTTTACGTTCTTCCGGCAGAACCCACTGTGAGGGCAGCCAATTCGAATCAGGATTTATCTTGTTCAATAACAGCATGATCGCCAGCATGAGCACCATGGCGACGGCGGCCCAGCCGCGGTGGCCGTTATGCCCCAAAGTCCCGGTGATGAGGAGCAACACCAACTCAAACACAAAGATCGAAAAAGCCAGCAGCCATTTTCGCGTAAACAAGTCTTGAAAACCGGGGCGCGAATTTGGAATGGGACTTATCTTGGCCCAGAACACCATAGTCGCAACCACGAGCACCATGACGACGGCAGCCCAACCGCGGTGATCGTTCAGCCCCAAAATCCAGATGATAACGAGCAAGCCCAAGCAAAATGCCCAGATCAAAAAATCCAGCAGCATTTTTCGCATGATCATCGTACCGTGATACTGAGTGCCTTAAGGTTCGGGGCGCCTTGCGGTCAGCGGTTGCGATACCAATGCGTTCTACATTGATGGCTGTGGGCGAACTAATCAACTAGCATGAGCGACGGATTGTTGCGGAGAACTTCGGGGAGGGCGTCGTGAAGGTCGTTTCCTATCGTCAGGCGGGCCGGCACGGCGTCGGCGTCATCACCGGCGCCAAAGGCATCGTTGCGCTAGCGAAGGCCGCACCTGACCTGCCGGACGATCTGCGCAAGATTCTGGAGATCGATCCGACGCTTGCCAAAGTGCGGGCGGCGACGGCAGGGAAGTCAGCCGACGTCTCGCTCGACGACATCGCCTTCGATCCGGTGATCCGCGAGCCGCAAGCCACCTGGGCGCTGGCGCTCAACTACAAGCTCCATATCGAAGAGACCGGACTCACCACTTCGCAAACTTATCCGCAGATTTTCCTGCGCATGCCGATCTGCCAGGTCGGCCATAAGGAAGCACTGTGGGCGCCGCGCAAAAATATCGCCGAGGCCTACGACTACGAAGGCGAGCTTGCGGTGATCATCGGCAAGCCCGGCCGCCACATCAAGCGCGCGGAAGCGTTCGATCATGTCGCCGGCTATTCCTGTTACAACGAAGGCTCGGTGCGCGAATATCAGGGCCACAACCGCCAATTCGGCTTGGGCAAGAATTTCGAGCGCTCCGGCAGCTTTGGGCCGTGGCTGATGACGCCGGACGAATTTGGCGATCCGGCCGATCACACCTTGATCACGCGGCTCAATGGCATCGAGCGGCAGCACGCCAAAATCTCAGGGCTGCTGCACGACGTGCCGCGGCTGATCGAATATCTTTCGGAAGGCTACACTTTGCAGCCCGGCGACGTGATCGTCACCGGCTCGCCCGGCGCCTTGCCGCTGCGTCCCGGCGAAGCGCCGGAGAAGCCGGTCGGCAAAGTCATCGTCTCAGGCCAATTGCACATGCGCCCCGGCGATGTCTGCGAGGTGGAAGTCGACGGGCTCGGCGTGCTGTCGAATCCGATCATCGAGGACCCGACGCCGCTGCGCTAGCCTTCTTTCAGGGCGGCGTAGATGCCGTGTTCGAATTGACGGTAAAGGCGCAACGCCCGGCTATCGGCAAACGGCAAAATTTGCGTCATGAAGACGGCCGCGATCTTCCTGCCGGGATCGATCCAATAATAGGTATTGAGGAGGCCGCCCCAGGTCAGGCTGCCGGCGCCGCGGCCGCCGGCTAAAGCCTGCATGTTGATCATGTGGCCAAAACCCCATTTGCGGGTGACGCCGGGACATAGATCGACGTCGTTGGAGAGCGCCGGCACGGTAGTTTTCAAGACGCCGACGTCGATGTCGCCGATCTGGTTCTGGCCCATCAGCGCGACGGTGTCGGGGCGAAGGATGCGGGCCCCGTCCAGCGCGCCGCCTGCCAAGAGCGCGCGGATGAGCGTCAGATAATCCGGCGCGGTCGAATAAATCCCGCCGCCGCCCGAGAAGGTTTGCCGCGGCGAATTCTGCTCCATCGGTTCGGCCGTCAGAACTCCGTTCGGCCCGCGCCGATGCACGCTGGCCTCGCGCTGACGCTGCTGCGGCTTAAGCACGAAGGCGGTGTCGTTCATGCCGAGCGGATCGAGAATGTGCTTGCGAAAATAAACGTCCAGCGGTTCGCCGCTGATTGCTTCGACGATGCGGCCGACCCAATTGATGCTGGTGCCGTATTGCCAGTGCGTGCCGGGGTCGAACATCAGCGGGGTGGGCGGCGCCAATTTTCTTTGCGCCTTCGGCAACAGCTCAAGCGACTTGGCATAGTGCACAGCCTTGGCGTCCCAGAGCCGGTAAGCGAAGCCGGATGTGTGGGTGAGCAGGTGGCGCAGCGTGATCGGCCGCTGTGCCGGACGCAGCTGCGGCAATCCCTTGGCGTCGAAGCCATCGAGCACTTGCGGCGAGCCGATCGCGGGTTCGATATCGGGCACCGGAGCGTCCAACGACAGCTTGTCCTGCTCGACGAGCTGCAGCGCTGCCACCGACGTAATCAGCTTCACCATCGAGGCGACGCGAAACACCGTGTCGCGTGTCATGGCGGTGCCTTCGCCGAGCCGGCGCTTGCCGAAAATCCCCTCATAGAGGATGGCATTTTCAGTCGCCGCCAAGGCCACGACTCCAGGCACTTCTCCCCCGCTGGTTGCGGCGCGGAGCACCGAATCGATCTGGGCAACCGTTCTAGGCTCGGGCTTGGTCGGCGCCTCGGCGCGCGCGCGCGTCGCGTTGCGCAGGCCCAATGAGCCGAATGCCGTCAGCGCTGTCGTCTTCACGATGTCGCGGCGGCTGGGGCGATGGATCATGGCCGGCCCACTCCGAACAGGCACGCAACGTCATACAGCCGCGAGCGCCGATTTGCCACGGACGGACGCAAGACAGCGACGGACAGTGGGGTGGCGGGCGTAGCCCGAGCCGATGAGGCCGATGCTCAGCTAGAAGCGAAATCCGAAAAAGCCAAAATGGTTATGCCGCGACCGACGATGCTGTGCGACATCGCTGGTGCGTTGGTAGGCAGGCGCATCGGCTGCGGCGTTGGCGTTGCCGCGCTGAACATCGTTATCGTGCGTTGCGGTCGGTTCAGCCGTTGGAAAGACCGATTGGATGACTTGTGCCCGCGTGTCTACGGCGCTCGGGGCCGGCGCGGCCGGCGCGGTCGGCGGTGTGCTCGTTGACGCGGCGGCTTCGGTATTCGCAGGCGGCGCCGCGACGGCCTTCGCACTCACGCCATCGGGAGCGGGCGTCGCCGCTGCGGTCGTGGCCGGCGGCGCAATCGCCTGACGAGCATCGGTCGGCGGCGCCGGGTTGTCGACGCGGCGCAGACAGCGCGAGTCGATATAGGGCCATGTCTGGTCCTTGCAGAATTCCGGAGCGACGATGGTGACCGGCGCCGTGCCGGCATTCTGTGCCACCGCCGCGTTGTGCGACGGCGATCCCGCCTCGAGCAGGTGTCCCTTGGCCAGGATCGCGCAGACCGCCAATGCCAAAAGGGATGCGCTGGTCGACATGCGCCGCTGCTTCGCGGCAGACGACTCATACGCCTCGGCGTGACGGTCGGCCGGAACCGCATCGTTAGACATGGCAAAGGACATCCAGCTTCTCCAAACGATGGCCTCCTGCAAACGTTGCCGTTGCCGGAGGCCGCGCGACGAAATAACGCTGTCGCGCGGTCTTTCGTTCCAATCGGAATCCCTGCAAGTGGTCCGCAAATGCTGCCTCCAAAGGCGTGGTGCGAAATGGAAAATGGTACTGGCGTGAATGCCGGCATACTCGGCGGAATTCAGGCGATGGCCGTTGCGCTGGCGAGCCTCGGCTTGGCCGCGGCCGCGCTCGCGGCGGACGAATTTCCGACGCGGCCGGTCACCATCATCGTGGCCTCGACCGCCGGCGGCGGTACCGACATCGTGTCCCGCATCGTCGGCGAGCAATTGTCCAAGCAGCTCGGCCAGCCGTTCGTGGTCGATAACCGGCCCGGTGCCGGCTCAGTGACGGGTACTGAGTTTGCCGCCAGGGCGGCACCGGACGGCTACACCTTGCAGACCGGGCTCAATGCCAGCATGGCGGTCAATCCGAGCCTGTTCGCGCATCTGCCCTACGATCCGGTCGCCGACTTCGCGCCGGTGGGAATGCTGGCGGAATTTCCGTTCGCCATCGTGGTCAGCAAGAATTTCCCGGCGCAGTCGGTCAAGGATCTCATCGCCATGGCGAAAGCGCATCCGGGCGAGATCAATTACGCGTCGGCCGGCAACGGCACCGGGCAGCAATTGTCGATGGAGCTGTTCAAGCTGATGACCGGCGTCAATTTCACCCACGTGCCATATCGCGGCGCGGCACCGGCCTATACCGACGTCATATCGGGGCAGGTGCCGGTGTTCATCGACAATCTGGCGAGCGCGTTGGGCCAGATCAAAGGCGGCAATGTGCGCGCGCTCGCGGTCACCAGCAAAGAGCGCTCGCCGCTGTTGCCCGACGTGCCGACGGTCGAGGAAGCCGGCGTGCCGGGCTACGTCTATTACACCTGGTTCGGCTTGTGGGCGCCGAAGAAGACGCCGCAGCCGGTCATCTTAAAGCTCAACGCCGAAGTGAAGAAAGCGATCGCCGAGCCGGCGGTGAAGGATCGCATCGTCGCCGCCGCCGGCGAGACGCTCGACATGCCGCTGGCCGACATCGAGCCGTTCCTCAAGGCCGAGATCGCCAAGTGGGCCGACGTGGTCAAGCGCGCGGGTATCAAGGTCGAGTAGACGGCGGCGTCAATCGACCTGCGCGCCCGATGCCCTGATGATCGGCGCCCATTTCGCCAGCTCCGCCTTGACGAATTCGGCGGTGGTCGCCGGCGTCGAGCCCGGCGTCGGATCGACGCCGGCCTTTTTCAAGGAATCGATCACCTGCGGATCGGCCAGCGCCTTGTTGGCGGCGGCGTTGAGCTTGTCGACGATCGGCTGCGGCGTGCCGGCCGGCGCCAGGATCGAGTTCCAGGTGTAGCACTCGAAGCCCTTCAGGCCCTGTTCGTCCAAGGTCGGCAGATCGGGCATCGCGGCGAGGCGCTTCAGCATGCCGGCGCCGAGCGCGCGGAGCTTGCCCGACTGCGCCAGCGGCAGCGCGGTCGGCGTCGCGTCGAAGGCAAGCGTGATCTGGCCGCCCAGCAAGTCGGTGTCCATCGGCGCCGAGCCTTTGTAGGGCACATGCGTGATGTCGAGCCCGCCGGCCATGGCTTTGAATTCCTCGCCGCACAGATGCAGGATCGAGCCGACGCCGGACGAGCCGTAATTGTATTTGTTCGGATTGGCCTTGATGAGCGCGATCAGGCTTTTGAGGTCGCTCACGCCCATCGACGGGTTCACCAGCAACAGCGTCGGCGTCACGCCGACCCGCGCCACCGGCGTGAAATCCTTCACCGCGTCGTACGGCATGTGCTTGTACAGGCCGGGATTGATGGCGTTGGTGGATACGGTGGCGAACAACAACGTGTAGCCGTCGGGCGTCCCCTTGGCGACGAACTCGGCGCCGATATTGCCGCCGGCGCCGGACCTGTCCTCCACCACGAAAGTCTGGCCCAGAATTTCTCCCATCTTGGCCGACATGATACGGCCGACAATGTCGGTCGGGCCGCCGGCGGCGAACGGAATGATCATCTGCACCGGGTGCGATGGAAAATTATCCGCGGCCTGCGTGTTGGTGGCGGCAACGGCGATGGCGGCGACCGCGGCGGCGAGCAGCCGATGATGTTGGCTCATGAAAATCCTCCCAGACTTCACGACCACGATAGCATTTCGCGGCGGCCGGGAAGAGGCGGCTCTGGCGGCCAAAACCGCGTCAGATCAGCGCTGCTCGGCTTCCAGCATCTTGCCGAGGATGCGCTTATAGCGCACGCAGCCGACGTCGACGGCGAGGACCACCGGATCGAGCGGTTCGGTGGCCGCTTCGATCACGCGCTGCTGCGCCTCGATCACGGGGGCGTCCTGTTCCTCGAAAGCAAAGCGCCGCATCTCGGCGACTTTCTTCTGTAGATCGCGGTTGAGCTTGTCTTCGGGGGTGCGCACGCCCCAGCGCACCGCGGTGAAGAAATAATGCGTCGAGCGGTCGTTCTCCGGCGTCAGCAGATGGACGGCGTGATAGCCGGTGCCGGTTTCGGGCGCGGCGCCCATCTTGCAGATGCCGGTGAACAGCCGCAGCGTCGACGGCGCCATCCAGCGCATCTTGGTGAACTTGTCGACCTTCGCCGGATGGTCCGGCCAGAATTGCGCGAACATGCCGGGCGGCGCCGAATTGGTGGCGTGGCGCCCGACCACCACCTCGTCGCCGTCCTGCTCGGCGGTGATCTCGGACTCCACGGTGTCGGCGTTGCCCAAAATGCCTTCGTGCAGATAGGAGGTGTGGCTGAGATCGAGCAGGTTGTCGATGATAAGCTGATAATTGGCCTTGATGACGATACTGTCGCGCTTGGTGGTGTGCAGCTCCGGCACGTTGTCGAGCACGCCGAAGTCGGGAATTTTACTGTCGTCGGCCGGCGCCGATCCCATCCACACCCACACCGCCTTGTGCTTCTCGATTGCCGGATAGCTTTTCACCCGCGCCCGCGGCGGAATGTTCTTGGTGCCGTGCGGATTACGCACGCAGGCGCCGCTGCCGTCATATTCCAGGCCGTGATACGGGCACTGGATGCGGTCGCCGCCGACGATCTTGCCCATGCTCAACGGCGCGAAACGATGCGCGCAGCGGTCCGCGATCGCGGCCACGCTGCCGTCGGCCTTGCGGTAGAGCACGATCGGCTCGTCCATGATGGTGCGCGGCACCAGTTGCCCGTCGCCGACGCCGTCGGACCATGCCGCCACATACCAGGCATTGCGCAAATAGGCGCCGCTGATCATTTCTTGGTGCGGTTTTGCGCCGTTTGGTTTTGATTGAGCCGGTTGCGTCATGGGTCCTCTCCTCGCAGTGCGGCTATTGTGACTCGGTTTTCGCAATCATGCGACTGACTTCGGCCAGTCATTGCGCCAACCGGCGAAGGATCGCCTCGGCTTCGGCGGCGATGTCGCTCACGATGTCGCCGGCCGGCTGAAGCTTTGACACCAGGCCGACGCTCTGTCCCGCCCATAGCGACATGGCATCGATGTCACCTTCGGTATCGGGGCCGGGGGTGGCCGATTGATAACGAACGATCGGCCCGCTCGCGGGTGACGTTGCGATCACGTCTCCCTCCCCGGGACGCTTGCCGGACGGCGGGCGTCCGGCAGCTTCCCAGGAGTCCACGGTCTTGTTGCGCAAGACGCGGTGCGGCGCCTTCGGCCAGTTGACGTCGAACAGCTCTTCCAGAAAGACCGTATCGGTCTCGCTGGCTTGCAACAGCAGTTCGCGATAGCGCGGATGGATCGCTGCTTCCTCGCTGGCGAGAAAACGCGTGCCGATCCAAGCGCCGGCCGCACCGAGCGCCAAAGCCGCAGCGAGTCCCCTCCCGTCGGCAATCCCGCCCGCGGCGACGACCGGAACCGGGGAGACGGCTTCGACCACGGCCGGAATGAGCGGCAGGGTCGCCACGCTGCCGCGGACATGGCCGCCGGCCTCCCAGCCTTGAGCGACGATGATATCGACACCGCTGTCCACGGCGCGTCGGGCGGTTGCGGCCGATCCCACCGTATGCAGAACCGTGGCGCCGGCGGCTTTGGCGCGCGGCATCAGTGCGGCCGGGTCGCGCCAGAAGAACGAAATGATGCGAACGCCTTCATCGAGACAGGCTGCGAGGCGCTCTTCCTGCGGAAACTCCAAGTTAAGATTGACCCCGAATGGCTTGGACGTCAGCGCGCGCGTCTGCCGGATTTGCTGCCGGACCGTGGCGAGGTCCGCCCGCCACAGCACCAGCATGCCAAGTCCGCCGGCATTGCTGACCGCGGCCGCAAGGCTCGGCCCGACGGCGCCGCCCATCGGCGCTTGGATGATCGGCAGCTCAATTCCGAGGCACTCGCAAAGCGCTGTTTGCATGGGGTGTGCTCGTGGCTTCTGCCGCAGTGGTTTTTCCCGCCGCCGCCGCGTAGGCTCAACGCTACAAGAGAACGTCCGAGGAGGAAACCATGGCCGAAGCCGCTTCGCTTGCCGCGCTGGCGTCCCGTTTTATTGACACCGAGCAGGTGCCGTGGATCGAAACCGCGCCGGGCAACAAGATGAAGGTGATCTATCACGATCCGGCGACCGGCATGCTGACCATTCTGTCGAAGCTCGAGCCCGGCTCGGGCATTCCGGCGCACGTGCACGAGGATCTGGAGCAGACTTTCGTGCTGGAAGGCTCGCTGGTCGACGACGAAGGCGAATGCACCGCCGGCAATTTCGTCATCCGCGCCAAAGGCAGCCGCCACGCGCCGAAGGCGCCGAACGGCTGCACCATGCTGGTGTTCTTCATGAAGCCCACCGAGGGGCTCAAGAAAGCGCTGCTCAAGCATGCTTGAGCAAGCGTCTTCTCCGACTTCGATGGCATTGGCACCAAAACTTGCGGCACACGGCGCCGAAATTCCCGCCATCGGCTTCGGCACCTCCGGCATCGGCGACGTCCGCGCCGAGCACATCGCCACGGCGCTGAAAGCGGGCTATCGCCACATCGACACGGCGCGCAAATACGGCACCGAACCTGCCGTCGGCGACGGCATGCGCGCCTCCGGAGTGCCGCGTCGCGACATCTTCCTGTGCACCAAGGTCTCGCACGAGAACCTGCACGCCGCCGATTTCGCGCGTTCTGTCGACGAAAGCCTAAATGCGCTGCGCGTCGATTACGTCGATCTCCTGCTGGTGCATTGGCCGGAGAAGAACACGCCGCTGGCCGAGACCATGGAGGCGCTCGCCAAGGCGAAGCGGCAAGGCCTAACACGCCATATCGGTGTGGCGAATTTCAACATCGCCATGCTGGACGAAGCGATCCGGCTGTGTCCGGAGCCGCTGGTGACCTTGCAGGCCGAGTGCCACCCCTATCTCGATCAGACCAAGGTGATCGCGGCGTGTCGCGCCCGCGGCCTCGTGCTCACCGCCTATTGCCCTCTCAGCCGCGGCCGTTTGCAGGGCGATCCGGTGCTGACGGAGATCGGCAAGCGCAAAGGCAAGACCTTCGCCCAGGTGGCGCTGCGCTGGCTCATGCAGCAGGGCGTCATCGCCGCCATCCCGCGCTCCTCGAATGCCGAGCGTATCGCGCAGAATATCGACGTGTTCGATTTCACGCTCGACGACGACGAGATGCGCCGGATCGGTGCGCTCAAGCGCGCCGATGGCCGCACCGCCAACCCGATCGGCCGCGCGCCGGTTTGGGATGTGTGAATGTCATCATCCGCCAACGGGTCCGGCCCGAAGTGGCCGGCCCGATGACAAGCTCCGGCGGATGATCCAGTAAACTCATGTTTTGAGGTATGACGTTAGGATCAATGAATACTGGATGCCCGCTTTCGCGGGCATGACAGGGAAGGGGACCACCATGCCCACCGCGCCGAAATACTTCATGTACTTCCCGGGCAATTACCGCTGGTCGGCGGCGTTCGTGAACATGCTCGGCACGGCGCCGTTCGGCGGCGTCGATATGAGCGAATTGCACCAGATCGGCCGCATGCTCGAAGGCAAAAGCTGTGACGATGATGAGGCGTGGTTCGATGCTTGCACGACGGTCGCCGGCATCGTGCGCGGCCGCGCCGAGAAATTCCGCGCCGAAAATTATCCGATTGCCGCGGCACCATTCTATCTGCGCGCCTGTCATTATTATCAGATGGGCGAGCGCTTCCGTACGCCGAAGGATCAACGTGCGCTCGACGCCTATCGGACGGCAGTCGAATGCTTTCACCAATTCGTCGCGCTGTCGGGCGCGAAAATCGAAATTGTCAATGTCCCGTTCGAGGGCAATAAGCTGCCGGGCTATTTTGTGCCGGCGCAGAATGCGAAGTCGGTTCGACCGCCGTGTGTGGTATTCTTTGACGGCCTCGACATCACCAAGGAGATTCAATTTCTGCGCGGGGTGCCCGACCTGGTGAAGCGCGGCATTTCGGTGCTGGTGATGGACGGCCCCGGCACTGGCGAGGCGATCCGCTTCCGCGGCATGCCGCTGCGTCACGACTACGAGAAGGCCGGCAGCGCCTGCATCGATTATCTGCAAATGCGCGGCGACGTCGACATGAAGCGCATCGGTATCGTCGCCATCAGCCTTGGCGGCTATTACGCGCCGCGCTGCGCGGCGCTGGATCAGCGTTTCGCTGCCTGCATCGCCTGGGGCGCGATCTGGGATTACTACGGCACCTGGAAGAAACGCATCGATGCCGGCTTCAAGGCGTCGATGTCGGTGCCCGGCCACCACATCATGTGGATCCTCGGCGTCGACAGCCTCGACGCCGCGCTGAAAAAGCTCGAGCCGTTCCAGCTCGACGGCGTGGTGCAAAAGATGCGCTGCCCGTTCCTGGTCGTGCATGGCGAGGACGACGAGCAGATTCCGCTCAAAGACGCGCAGGCGCTCTACAATGCGTCCGGCTCCGCCGACAAGACGCTGCGCGTGTTCACGGCGGAGGAGGGCGGCGCGCAGCATTGCCAGCGCGATTATCTGTCGCTCGGCACCGCCACCATGTGGAATTGGTTCGAGGACAAGCTGCTGCGGGCCTAGGCGGTCTTCTCGTACCCCTTGAGCGCCCCGCGTAAAATGTCCCGCGACGGCTCCGAGCCGTCGACCAGCCGGATGGTGCGCCGTTTGATCTTCCAGCCGGTGGCGGTGCGGGCGAGCTCCCATCGGTTGGTCACCACCCGGTGGATGTGATAGCCGCGCGAACTGCCGTGATTGGGCACTTCTATCGGCTCGCCGGATTTGTAGGGGCTGAGGATTTGCAGGTACGAGGTGACGATGGCGTTGTCGCCGTCCAGCGCGATGTACGGTAGCCCGGTAAAGTGGGCGAGCCCGCCGGCGATGGCGGCCTGGTGGCCGGGGCTTTTCAGGCTCGCCGCGATCGCCTTGTTGCCGATCGCTCCCGACAGGTCCGAGCCGCGATCGAACACGCCATCCTCGGTGTAAACGGCCTCGGCATAGTAGTCGGCACCGGTATCGGCGCTCGGCGGATGGCCGGCAATAAGATTATAGATTTCCAGGCGATCCTCGATGGCTCGAATGCGTTGTTCGAGGGTGCGATTTTCTCCCACCATGGCATTTCCCTTAAATTGTGAGGCGGCCCGCTATGGCCCAGCCATGACGGTGCAGTATCATAGCCGTGAGTAATTTTCGCGCTGTACGTCCCGGCAAAATCTGGCATCGTTACGGCGGTGAGGAGGGGCTGTTCATGCGTCCTAGCGGCGAAGTCGATCGCCGTTCGTTTCTCGTTGGCGCCAGTGCCGCGGGGGGCGGCTTGGTGCTGGGCTTGGCGATACCGCTCAGCCGCGCCGGCATGGGTCCCGCCGAAGCCCCCTGCGACATCAACTGCTGGGTGTCGATCGCGCCCGACGACACGGTGACCATCCGCACCGCTCATGCCGAAATGGGCCAAGGCGCCATGACGGCACTCGCCATGCTGGTCGCCGAAGAGCTCGAATGCGATTGGAACAAAGTCAGCACCGCATTCGTGTCGCCCGGCGAGAATTTGCGCCGCAACCGAGTCTGGGGCGACATGTCGACCGGCGCCAGCCGTTCGGTCGCGTCATCGCAGCTTTATTTGCGGCGCGCCGGCGCCACCGCGCGCGAAATGCTGATCGCCGCCGCGGCATTGCGCTGGAACGTGCCGGCCTCGGCGTGCAGCGCGCAAAACAGCGTCATCACCCACACTGCGACCGGCCGCAACGTGACCTTCGGTACTGTCGCCGACGGCGCCGCCAAGATCGAGCCGCCGGCCAATGTCGCGCTCAAGGATCCGCGCGAATGGAAGCTCGCCGGCACGCCGCGTCGGCGTCTCGACCTGCATGACAAGGTGACCGGGCAACCGGTCTTTGCCATCGACGTGCGGCTGCCCGACATGCTGTATGCCGCGGTTGTCCACTGTCCGGTGTTTGGCGGTGCATTGCTGTCGGTCGACGAGGCTTCGATCGCGGGCATGAAGGGCGTGCGCCGCATCGTGCGGATGCCGGATGTGGCGGCGGTGGTGGCCGAATCTTGGTGGCAGGCCAAGCGCGCATCGGAAGCGTTGCGCATCACCTGGGACGACCGCGGCAATCGCAATATGTCGAGCGCCACGATCGAGAAGGTGGTGCGCGATGGACTTCAAGCGCCATCGGCGCATGTCGCCCGGCGAAACGGCGACGCTGCCGCGGCTTTGGCCGGCGCGGCGCGCCGCATCGAGGCGGACTATGCGGTGCCGTTCCTGGCGCACGCGACCATGGAACCGCAGACCTGCACCGCCCACGTCAAGCCCGACGGGGTCGAAGTGTGGGCGCCGTCTCAGGACGCGATGACCACATTGATCACGGCCGCCGTCGCCGCCGGCGTTTCGAACGACAAGGTCACCGTGCACCCGATGATGCTCGGCGGCGGTTTCGGCCGGCGCAACGCCGTGCAGGAATTCGTTCGTGAGGCGGTGATGATCGCCAAGGAAGTGGCCCAGCCGGTCAAGATGGTGTGGAGCCGCGAAGAGGATATCGCCCACGATCTGTATCGGCCGTGCGGTATGGCGCGTCTGGTCGGCGGCCTCGATGCCGACGGCATGCCGATCGCGCTGACCATCCGCCTCACTGGGCCGTCATTCGTCGCCTCGCTGGTGCCGGCGTTCGGTCCCGACATCATCGACCGCAGCTTTGTCAGCGGCCTGAACGACGAAATGCCCTACAACCTGCCGAATTATCTGCTCGATGTGGTGCTGCGCACGACCGCGGTGCCGCTCGGCGCCTGGCGCGGCATCAACTACACCCAGAATGCTTTCTATCGGGAAAGTTTCATCGACGAGATGGCGCACGCCGCCGGCGTGGACCCGTATCAGTTCCGCCGCCGGTTGTTGCGCGACAGCCCAAAAAATCTCGCCGTGCTCGACGCTGCGGCGCAGAGGGCGAATTGGGGCGCGCCGCCGCCGCCCGGCGTGTTCCGCGGCATCGCCGTCAACGCCGCCTGCGACAGTTATTGCGCCCAGGTGGTCGAACTGTCGATCGACGGCGGCCGTATCCGGGTGCGCCGCGTCATCGCGGCGATCGACTGCGGTCACGTGGTTAATCCGCTGTCGATCGAGATGCAGATCCAAGGCGCCATCGTCTATGCGTTGACGGCGGCGCTGCACGGCGAGATCACCATCAAGGACGGCGCCGCCGAGCAATCGAACTTCAACACTTACGAGATGCTGCGCATGGCCGATACGCCGGAAGTGGTGAGCGTGATCGTGCCGAGCGGCGATTTCTGGGGCGGCGTCGGCGAGCCGCCGGTGCCGCCATTGGCACCGGCTTTGTGCAACGCGATCTTCGCCGCCACCGGCCAGCGCATCCGCTCGCTGCCGGTGAAGAACCACGATCTGCGCTCGATCTGAGGTGAGCGCTCGCTACGCCGCCGTTACGGATATGCGTCGGCCTAGAAAGCGGCCTTGATCGCATGGATAGCACTGTGTTCGTGTTGATGATCTTGTCAAGGATCGCAGACCGCCGGAGGCGGCGGCGCTTCGCGCCGTCCTTGACAAGATCATCAACACGAACAATCCAGCATCCATGCGATCAAGGCCGCTCCTCGATCAGTAGCGAGCATCGTCACGAATGAAGGGCGCTAAGCGGCCGCATCCTTGTAGCGGATCGTCAGCGGCATCCCGCCGTCCGGGCGCAAGGTCACGCGCAGCAGTGGCCAGACGTTTTTGTCCGGCGCGAGCTTGAAGTCGAAGTTCTTGACAATGGTGGCGAGGATCAGCGTCGCCTCCTGCAGCGCAAAGGCCGAGCCGATGCAGGTGCGGATGCCGGCGCCGAACGGCAGATAGGCGTAGCGGTCGATCTCGTTCTTGGCCGGCCCAAGGAAGCGGCTCGGATCGAACATGTCCGGATCGCGCCAATACATTTCGTGGCGGTGCAGCACGTAAGGCGCGATCACCACCAAGGTGCCGCGCTTGACCTTCTGCCCGGCGAGCTCATCCGGCCCCATGGCCACGCGGCTGATGGCGGCGATTGGCGGATAGAGCCGGATCGCTTCGTCGATCACGGCGCGGGTCTCGAGCAACCGTTCGGCCAGTCCGGCGACCGGGCCGGTCATTTCACGCTGCGCTTCCGCTTCGACGCGCGCGCGCCATTCGTCGGACTGCGACAGCAGGAACAGCGACCACGTGATGGTATTCGCCGTCGTCTCGTGGCCCGCGGCGATGAAGGTGAGGATGTTGGAGCGCACCTCGGTCTCGGTCATGCCCTCGCCGGTCTCGGGATCGAGCGCGCCGAGAAGGAGCGTGAGGATATCCTTGACGCTGTCGTCGGGCCTGTCATTGAGCCGGCGGCGACGCGTGGCGATGATCTCGTCGATCGCACGCTCGAAAAACCGTAACGTCGAGCGAACGCGCAAATGCGACAGCCGCGGCACCGACGGCGGCAGGCCGATCAGGTCGAGCGGGTCGATCTTGCCGATGGTGTTGAAATACACACCCATCGCATCGCGGAGCTCTTCGGCATCGCGGCCGAAGCCGTCGGAGAAGATGGTTCGTTCCAGGACGTCGAGCGTCAACCGCGATGCTTCGGCGGCGACGTCGATGGTGGCGCCGTCCTTGCCGCGCCAGCGCGCGGTGAGCGCATTGGCGGCATCCATCATCGCCGGCGCAAAATCCAAGATGGTCTTGCGCGCGAACACCGGCGCCAGAATGCGGCGCTGGGTGCGCCATTGCTCGTTCTCGGCGCTGAGCAGGCCGTCGCCGAGCCCGGCCGAAAGCACACGGCGCTGAATCGAGTCTTTCTGGTAGTTGCCGGCATTGTCGAGCAGCACGCGCCGGATGGCGGCCGGCTCATGGACCAGGAGAACGTGCTTGAACGGCAAGCCGCCGACCACGACCGGCTTTTCGAAATGCTCGCGGGTCCAGCATTCCAGCGGATTGCGCTTGAGCGTCGAGATCAGCCGCAGCGCGCCGAGCGGCTTGGGCTGCGGGATCGGCGCAGGCGGACGGTAGCTAGACCCGGAGGCAGTCGGAGAATTTGCCGGCTGTTCGCTATGGAGAGTCCCATGCATGACTGCGCCCGCCCCCTGAGCGCTCAAACGCATGCGCGCATCCCAGCCCCAGTGCGCAAGCGAAAGAAGACGTTATCGATCAATGGACTGTGCTGGCGCTGTCATACCTTGTCAAGACTGCGGCGTCGCTGTGATCGCCATGTTGATAGCGGGTGCAAATTGTGGCGATTGCGGCACGGGCCGCCGGCGTAAATTTTCGTTTATGCCGATGCATGTGGCGCTGATGGCCTCAGCGCCGGCCGAACAATTTGTCGAGCAGCCAGAAATCGAGGCCGCTGCTATTGCGCTGATTGCCGCGCTCGGCGCCGGCGCCGGCGCCGGTTTCCTCGCTGCCGCGCGGCGCCTGCGCCTGGACCGGCGCTGGTGGCGTGAACCAGCCGCCCTCGTTCAGTCCGGGCAGCGCCGACGGCGCAAAACCTTGATGAGCGGTCCGCATGAACCGGCTCCAGATTTCAACCGGCAGGCCGCCGCCGACTGCTTTCTTGGTCGGCGAATTGTCGTCGTTGCCGAGCCACACCCCGGTGACGAGGCGCGAGGTGTAACCGATAAACCACGCGTCGCGGAAATCCTGGCTGGTGCCGGTCTTGCCGGCGGCGAGCCAGCCGGGCAGGTCGACGCGGCGCGCGGTGCCGCTGACCAGCGTCTCGCGCATCATCGTGTTCATCATGCCGACGGTGCGCGGGTCGACGATGCGGCCGAGCGCTTGTGTCGGGTGCGTATAAAGCGTCTTGCCGTCGGCTGAGCGGATGCGCTCGACCACGTGCGGCGCCACGGCCAGACCGCCGTTGGCGAACGTGGCATAGGCGGAAACCAGCTCGATGACGGAGACTTCCGAAGTGCCGAGCGCGATCGAAGCATTGGGCTCGAGCTTGGATTCGATGCCGAGCCGATAGGCGGTGCGCACCACGGCGGCCGGGCCGACTTCCATGGTCAGCCGCACCGACACCGTATTGAGCGAATTGGCCAGCGCCTGCGTCAGCGTCACCGGCCCGAGATATTCACGCTCGAAATTTTCCGGCCGCCAGCCCTGGACCGAAATCGGCTTGTCCTCGCGCACCGCATCGGGGGTGAG
>Ga0210405_10001408_pt1 | contig 27576 bp, 17 predicted proteins | sample IncBWH11MmetaG_FD_155492 | JGI IMG/M metagenome (GOLD analysis project Ga0210405, IMG submission 155492) | Forest soil microbial communities from Barre Woods Harvard Forest LTER site, Petersham, Massachusetts, United States - Inc-BW-H-11-M | ecosystem: Environmental > Terrestrial > Soil >...
GGAACGCCTGCAACCTACTCTCTGCCGAGGCCAACGCTCGCGAGTCCATGCCACCATCGTACGCCCCGATTGCCCCAATGGCAAGCCAGACTTAACGGAGTAATACTAGGGCGTTGTAACATTGAAAGTAGTACCGCGGCGTTCCTTGAGAACCATCCTACCGTCCACTTGCACTACACCCCGGCCGCGGTGGCCGGCAGCCCGATCCGCTTCCAGTAGATCAGGGTCCCGGTCAGCCCGCCATGCGGCTTCAGCGCATAGTCCGGGATCTCGCCGACGCGGGTGTAACCCAGGCCCTCATACAGACCCGCCGCCCCGCCGTCGGTCGCGGTGTCGAGCACCAGCAGGGTCTTGCCGCGCTCCACGGCGATGGCTTCGGCCGCCCGCATCAGTGCCGCCGCCAGGCCGCGGCCGCGATGGCTCGGGCGGGTCATCAGCTTGGCGATCTCGGCCCGGTGCGGCTGATTGGGAGGACAGGCGAGCAGCAGGGTCACGGTGCCGGCCAGGACGCCGTCTGCCCAGGCACCCAGCACGACGCGCTCCTCCCGGGCCGCCGCCGCCAGCGCGTCGTGCCAGTACGCCATCGCCGTCTCCTGCGCCAGCGGATGCATGAAGCTGACCGATCCGCCGGCAGCCACCACCGCCACCAGGATCTCGCTCAGCCCGTCGCAGACGCTCGGCGAAGCACACAAGGGCTCGATGGCAATCTCGGGCATGACGGCTCGGGCATGACGGCGATGGTCGCGGCTCCCACGTGCCGCACCATTCTATCCGCCACCTGAAGACGATCGGCGCCGGCCGCGTGCCGCTGGTCCCGGCGAACGGGTGGTCAGCGGCGACGCGGCCGGCGGGTGACGGCGGCGCGGTGAATCAGCGCGCGGCCCTCACGTCGACGACGACGTGAGTCTTGCCGGCCGGCGCCGGATCGCCGTCATCGGTCCCCTGGACCTCCCGCACTCCGACCGGGCAGTCGGCGGTGGCGCGGAAGGAGGTGACCCACAGCACCTTCCTGCCGACCGCGCAGGTGAGCTCCCGCCCCCCCTCCTGCAGCCGGATCGTCCTGGTGGCCGCGTCGTAGGTCAGCCCGGGCACCTCCACGCGCTCGCCCCGGACCAGGTCCCCATCGGCGGTGTGATCGATGTAGTCCACGACGACCCAGGCGCGATCGTTCGCGGTGTCGGCGGCAAAGGAGGTGCCGATCAGTCCCGCGGCAGGTGGCAGGTCACGGTCGATCGTCAAGATCGTGGCATGGGCGCTCAGGCCAACCAGCGAGAGCAGCAAGGTAAAGCAAGCAGAGCGGGTGAGTTTCATTGCGAATCCCTTTCCAGGCCGCGGCAAACAAAGGTTTCCAGCGCGGCGTTCGGCAGCGAGGTTCGTTCCCCGCTGGCGATGAGACTCGCGTGCGGCGGAAATATTCCGCCGGACGGGGGATCGGCCCGGTTCAGCCGGCGGCATGGCCCGGCAGCGCCGCCAGGTAGCGCAGACCGTGGATGCTGGGGAAAAAGCAGTAGGCGCCGCCGCGGGTGATGATGAGGCGCGAGAAGCCCTTGAGGACCTTGTTGTTCTGGCCTTTGGCGCCCGGCGCGGCAAGCGTGAACTTGCTGGCAGCCGGGTCGTTCACGCCGAGGAAAACGTCCTGGCCGCTGATGTTGAAGAAGGCGTTGCCGGCGTTGGGGCCGCCAGGTCCGGAGGCGGACTTCACGAAGGAGGAGAGGAGATTCCACTGGCCGGTCAGGAACTCGAACTGATTGGTCAGGCTGGCATTGATGAAATAGCCGACGAGGCCGCGCGGGGCGGCGACCGGCCGGGCGGGATCGTAAGCGGGACCGTAGGGAATGGCGCGCCGGATGATGCGGTGATGGGTGCTGTCGGTGCCGACGATCGCGGCGTTGCGGGGATTGTTGCGGCGGATGTGCGAGCCGATGGGACAGCGCAGGCCGAGCGTGTCGTCTTGGGCGGCGTCGGCGCTCACGTAGGTGAAGTCGTTGAGCCGCGCCAGCGGCAGCTCGGGACCCTCGACGTCGGGCGCCAGCACCAGGGGGTTGCCGTTGCGCCAGCGGCCGCAGACCTTGGCGGCGAGCAGCTCGGGGCCGATGCCGGCCTGGGCGCCATAGGCGGCAAGGAAGGATTCGAAGCCGGCGACGTCCTGCTCCAGGATGCGGAAGGCGGCGTAGCTGCTGTTGAGCGAGAGCTCCGCCGGCTGCACGGTGTAGGAGCCGCCGCTCTCGTTGGCGTAGCCCAACAGGAACTCGCCGGTGGCCACCGGGTTCTGATCGTCAGGGATGGAATGCTTTCTGGGCGGGGCGCCGATCACCGTCGGCTGCGCGATGCTGTCGTGGTAGCCGAAGTGCACGCGGTTGGCGGGCAGCGCGTGGGCGTCGTGCGCGGACAGCTCGGACATGCAGCCGGCGAACGCCTGGCGGAGCCGTGCGGTCACCGCCGCGAGCGCCGCCGGGTCGTCGTCGACCCACAGGCTCAGCACCAGGTGCACCTGCGCGGCGTTCGCCAGGCCGCCGATCCAGCTGGCGGGAGCGCTCTCGCCCACGTCGCCGACCGTCGCGGCGGACACCGGGCTGGTGGCCCCGCGCTGGAAGGCGGCGTCGAAGGTGGCCAGCTGCGCCGGGGTGAGACCGAGCGCGGCCAGCCCGGCGCCGGTGAAGGCGAGGTTCACGAAACACTCCGGCTTGACCGTCCACCGCGCCGCCGTGGTCACGCGCGGCAGCCCGCCGGCGCCGTCCACCAGGCCGCCGATCAGCGCGCCCGCCGCCACGGGGTTGGTGATGGAAAGAATGAAATGCCGCGCCAGGTCCACCCGGTAGCCGCGGAGGATGGTGCCCTGGACGTCGGAGTAGTCGATCGCGGAGCTCGCCATGTCGGTCTCCCTGAGCGGCGCGGGAGGTGAGCGCCGGCGTTCGCCGGCAGCCGGCTCACCGGGTGCCGGGTGGCTCAGGACGGGGGCGGCAGGCTGGCGAGGATCTCCGGAACGGTGGCCGTGTAGGCCTGGAACAGGCCGCCGTTGGGCAGGTGCTGCGAGGCGTCGTTCTGCGCGATGAAGGCCCCGAACGCCGCCACGTGCTGGGCGACCGGAGTCACCGCCGCGCCGCCGACCACGAACTGTAGCAAAGCGTCGAAGATCGGGCCCACGACGGCGACGAAGTCCCCGATGTAGGCGTCGAAGCTGCCGTCGAACTCGGTGACGATCCCGAGCACGAACGTGGTGGTGGTCGCGCCCGGTTGCAGGTTGGGCGCCGCCGGATCGAGGATCAGGGTGCGCGCGTAGTGCACCGTGCCGATGCTGGTGAGCGCCGCGTCGAGCTGTGGACCGTACTGCGCCATGGCGGCGGCGATCGTCTGCGGCGTGGTGCCGGGCAGCACCGGCATGAGGAGCGTCAGCGGACTGGCCATGAGCCTCCTTCCAAGGTATGCATTCGATTATGGAATCGAGCGCCGCGACGGTCAAGGACCGCCGCGCCTTCGGGTATAATTCACCTTCCGCATGGCGGCCGATCCTTCCAGCCTGACGCGGAGCCTGGGCGCCGATGGCCTCAGCGTCGAGTTCTCGTCACTGGCCGGCGACATCACGCTCGACGCCGGATTGTTGATCCTGCTGACCTGCCGCAGTGGGCCGAGCGGTCAGGCGGCCACCGCGCCCACCTACGTCATGCTGACGACCTCGAGCCAGCGGCCGCTGGCGGTGAGCGGCGTCGCGCCGACCCTGGCCAAGACCGTCAGCGACCCCCAGGCGGTCGGGAAGCTGGTCTTCACTCCCAACCTCCAACCGGCGCGCTTCACCGCCCAGGCCCTGGGCAACCGGCTGACGCTGACGCCCACCACCGGCAACACCTGCAGCCTCGTGGACTGCACCATCTCCGCGGTCGACGACACCCAGTATTTCGACGACTACGTCCGCGGCGGCATCCGGATCCAGGCGGGAGGGACAGCCGATTTCGGGACGCTCGGCTGCCTCGCCGTCACCGCCCCCACGCCGGCGTACCCGCAGGGCATGGTCGTCGCCCTCACCTGCCAGCACGTCGTCGAAGGGCCGTCCAGACAGGCCACGAACCTCGCCGCCAGCACCGCCAACGGTGCGATCACCTTCACCAATACCGCAGCCAATCCCGCCGCGCAGCGGCCGATCCTGGCGGGCACGCTGGTGGTGGTGGCGCTCACGGCGATCACCGGCGCGGCGACCACGGCGCCGGTGATCGCCTTCTACGCCACGCTCCCGGGAGACACGCTCGGCCGGATCGCCACCCAGGTGGCCGCCGCGGTCTCGCAACTCAATGCCCCGGGGGTGACGGTGACGCCGGCCAACAACGTCGTCACCGTGGACGGCGCCACGCCTGGATGCCGGACCTTCGGCCCGCCACAAGCCGGCAAAGCGGATCTGCATGCGACCGTCACCGACCTCACCATCGAGATCACCGGTGCGGCATCCGGCGACGACTACGGGATCTTCACCACCTTCGAAGGCCAGGGCACCACCTTCGGCGTCTTCACCAGGCCCGCCAAGGGACAGGCGCCCGCCGCCGTCGCGACAGCCATCGCCCAATCGCTCAATGGCCTCCTGCAGGGCCTGTCCGACACGGCCCGCGGCGAGGTGCAGGTCAGCGCGAGCGGCGCTCAGGTCACCGTCGACGGCGCGCTGGCGGTCGAGTGTGTCGTCCGCGGCGATTGCCGGGTCGGCCAGCCCGACCATGAGTTCGGCTCGACCTGCTCGCACTGCTGCAGCCACCGCATCGGTCGCGTCCTCGACGCGCGCACCGACGTGGACGTCGCCATCGTCCAGTTGGACGACAAGCAGAAGTACAAGCCGGTGATCCAGGGCTTCAGCGCCGGCAACGGCCTGCTGACGGGGACGGTTGCCGCCGCGCAACTGGTGCCCGGGCTCGCGGTGATGAAGCGGGGCAGATTGACCGGGCTGACCAGCGGCACGATCGCGCCCGGCAACCACGGTGGCGCCGTGACCCTGGATGGGGCCTTCTATCGCCGTTACGCCAACGCGCTGCAGGTCACACCCTCCGGTTCCGGGCCGTTCTCGCTGCCCGGGGACTCCGGGGCGGCCGTCTTCACCGGCGACGGCAAGCTGGTGGGCATCCTCTTCGGCGCCGTTCCCGACGCCACCGGCCTGATCTCGCTGGTCACCCCCATCGACCAGATCCTCGCGGCGTTCCCGGCGCTGCGGCTCGACGTGGCGCCGCCGGCCGCCGCCGGACAGGGGGCAACCGACGTGCGGAAGGTGCCGCAGGCGGTCAAGCCGGCCGGCGCCTCGCTGCTCGGGCCGATGCCGGCGCCAGCGTCCGCGGCCTCGCCCGCGGCCTTCCTCGGCCAGCGCCTGGCGCAGGTGGAACAGGAGGTCGCCGCCACGCCGGCGGGCGCCGAGCTGGCGGATCTGGTCAGGCTCCACTTCGCGGAGACCGCGCGGCTGGTCAACTCCAATCGGCGAGTGGCCACGGTGTGGCATCGCAGCGGCGGCCCGCGACTGGTGCAGGCGGTGCTGGACCTGGCGCAGCGGCGCGGCCAGCGCCTGCCGGAGGAGATCGAGGGCAGACCGTTCGCCGAGTGCCTGGCGCGCATCGGGCGCGTGCTCTCCCGCTACGCCAGCCCGGCGCTGGCGGCCGACCTCTCGCGGCACGGCCCGCGCCTGGCGCGCTTCGCCGGCCTCACCTACGAGCAGCTGCTCGCGGCGCTGCAACCCGGGACCGCGGAGTAACGGATGGCGGGGAAGGCCGGCACGCTGGAGGTCCTCGCCCAACAGGTCGGCCAGGCACTGCAACCGCTGGGCGACCAGCTCAGCCCGGACAACCTCCTGCCCTTCCTCGCCGGCCTGGGGTTGCAGTTCCCGCGCGAGCTCACCGCCCAGACCGCCTTCATGAGCGCCGCCAGCGCCGGCGCGGTCGCGGCGGGCGGGCTGCCGCCGCTGCTGGCGCGGCTGGCCGCCGCCGTCGCGAGCGACGACGAGGCGGGCATCCTCGCGGCCGGCCTCACGCTGGTGCAGCAGATCGGCGCCACGGTCGCGGCGCTGGAGCGGCTCGGCAGCGAGCTCGCAAGCATCGCCGGCAGCCTGCCCGGCATGGATGCGAGCGAGGTCGCCGGCTTCGCCGCCACGCTGGGCGTGGACCTCCTCGACAGCCTGTTGATCACCTACCTGCGCGGCCTCGCCCCCGGCGCCGTGGGCGTCGCCGCCGCCCTCGGCCTGGTCGAGGTGCTGCCGCAGCCCGGGGTGCCGTTCGATCCCACCCATCCGCCGTTCCTGCGCCAGCGCTTCCACCTCGCCAACCTCGGCAAGCTGCTGACCTCGCCCACCGCGCTGCTGCGGACGCTCTACGACTGGGGCGACCCGGCGTTCGACGCCACCAAGCTGCTGCCCGTCCTGGGGGCCGCCTTCGACCTGCTGGGCTTCTCGGCGGCGGTCAGCGGCGACGGACCGGACATGGCGCTGACCTCGTCGCTGCTGCGGGTGCAGGCGAACCCGGCCACCAGTCCCCCGGGCCTCCTGGCGACGATCCGCTATGACATCGCCTCGGGGCTCGACCTGACGCTGCCGCTCGGCGCGGCGTGGTCGGTGCGCGTCCAGGCGCAGGGCGCGATCGTGGCCGGCATCGCCGCCAGCCTGGCGCCGCCGGCGAACCTCACCCTGCTGCCGCCCAGCGGCACGCTCGACGGCCTGCTGCGCATGGACCTGGCCGCCAAGGGCGCGGACGCCGCGCATCCGTTCATCCTCCTGGGCGAGACCGGCGGCAGCCGCCTGCAGGCCGATACGCTCGGCTTCGGCGCCGGCCTGGCGCTGCATTGGGACGCCGGTTCGGGACGGGCGATCGCGGAGCCCCAGGTGCAGCTGACGGTCGCCGGCGGCAAGGCGGTCGTCGACACCACGAACGCCGACGGGTTCCTCGCCAGCGTGCTCGGCGGCGTCCACGTCGAGGCCGCCTTCGACCTCGGAGTGTCGTGGGCTCCCGACACCGGCGTCCACGTCACCGGCGGCGCGCAGCTCGAGATCGACCTGCCGCTGCACCTGAGCCTCGGACCGGTGACGCTGTCGACCCTCTACCTGGTCGCGGGGGCCGGCGACGCCGGGGTGCCGCTGGAGGTCTCGGCCGCGCTCGGCCTGACCCTGGGGCCGCTGCAGGTGGCGGTCGACCGCATCGGGCTCGCGGGCCTGCTGAGCTTCCCCGATCATGGGGGCAACCTCGGGCCCGCCGATCTCGCTCTCGCCTTCAAGCCGCCCGGCGGGCTGGGGATCGCGATCGACGCCGGGGTGGTCGCGGGCGGCGGCTACGTCCAGTTCGATCCGCAGCAGGGCCGCTACGCCGGGGTGCTCGAGGTCACCCTGGCCGAGGTGATCCAGGTCAAGGTCGTCGCGGTGCTCGACACCCGCCTCCCCGACGGCTCGCACGGCTACTCCTTCCTGCTCGTCATCACCTTCGACCTGCCGCCGATCCAGCTGGGGCTGGGCTTCACCCTCGACGGCGTGGGCGGGCTGGGCGCCGTCAACCGCACGCTCGACGCCGCCGCCTTGCAGGCAGGCCTGCGCGCGCACACGCTCGACCGCATCCTGTTTCCGCCCGACCCGATCGCCAACGCGCCGCAGATCGTCGCCGCCATCGAGACCCTGTTCCCGCCGGCCGGCGGGCGCTACCTCTTCGGCCCGATGCTCGAGATCGGCTGGGGAACGCCGACGCTCATCACTTTCCAGGTCGGGATCGTGCTCGAGGTGCCCGACCCGGTGCGGCTCGTCCTGCTGGGCTTGATCGACGCCGGACTGCCGACGGCGGCGGCGGCGCTCGTCGAGATCCACGTCGACGTGCTCGGCCAGCTGGATTTCGGCGCCAAGACGCTGGCGATCGACGGCACCCTCCACGATTCGCGGGTCCTCGTCTATGCCCTCGCCGGGGACCTCGCGCTGCGGCTCGCCTGGGGCGACGATCCCAACTTCGTGTTCGCGCTCGGCGGCTGCAACCCTCACTTCGACACCACCGGCCTCGACCTCCCCGTCCTGCGGCGGCTGAGCCTCGGTCTCGGCAACGGCGACAACCCGCGCCTCAGCTCCAACAGCTATCTCGCCGTCACCTCGAGCACGGTGCAGTTCGGCGCCAACGTCGAGGTCCAGGCCTCGGCCGCCGACTTCTCGCTGCACGGCTATCTCGGCTTCGACGCGCTGTTCATCCTCTCGCCGTTCTCGTTCACGGTCGATTTCTCGGCCGACCTCGACGTCGCCTTCGACGGGCAGGCGCTCGGCGGCCTGCGCATCGACGGCCTGTTCTCCGGCCCGCGGCCATGGCACCTGCACGCCGACGTTTCGATCGACATCCTCTTCTTCTCGGTCAGCGCCAGCCTCGACCTCACCTGGGGCGACGCCACCCCCGCCATCCTGCCGCAACGGGCGGTGCTGCCCGATCTGCTGGCGGCGCTGGCCGAGCCGCGCAACTGGCAGGCGGCGTTGCCCGACGGGGCGGCGCTCGCCGTCACCCTGGCGTCGGCCGGGCCGGGCGGCGGCGGCTCGACGCTGCGCGTCCATCCCGTCGGCGTGCTGAGCGTCCGCGAGCGGATCGTGCCGCTCGATCTCACCATCGCGCGCTACGCCAACGCCGCGCCGGCGGACGGCGACCGCTTCGCCGTGAGCGGCGTCCGGATCAACGGCGTCGCGCAGGCGACGCAGGCGGTCCAGGACGACTTCGCCACCGGCCAGTTCCTCGCCCTGAGCGACGCCGACAAGCTGAGCGCGCCGAGCTTCGAGCGCTACGACGCCGGGGTGGCGATCGGCTCGCCGGCGGTCGCCGCGGGCACGGACTCGCCGCGCACGGTGACCTACCAGGAGCGCTACGTCGACGATCCGGCCGGCTTCTCGCGCCTGGCGCGGCCGTACACCATGCCGGCGGCCACCCACCTCGCCCTGGCGCGCCAGGCGGCGGGCTTCGCCGCGCCGCTCAGGAACACCGGCCTGGCGCGCTACGCCGCGCCCGCGACGGCTGCAGGTGCCGCCGGCGCGGCGGTCGCGACGCGGGAGACTGCCTACGTGGTGACGCGGGTCGCGGACCTTTCGCTGCGCGCCGACATCGTGCCGGCAGCGGGCGGCAGCTTCTTCCAGGCTCGCGCCGCGCTCGCCGACTATCTCGCGACCCATCCCGAGGAAGCCGGCGACCTGCAGGTCCTCGCCGCCCACGAGGCGGCGGCATGAGCGACGCGCCTCTGGGCCGGGTCCATTTCCTGCCGTGGGCGCGGCGCGGCATCGGCGCCGCCGTCGCCGGCCCTGACGCCGGCACCCTGCCTGCCCGCGCCTCCCTGCAGGTGCAGCTCGCCCTGAGCGTCCAGCAGGACGGCGCCGCCGCCGGCGCGGTCGCGCCGCCAGCCGTGGCGGTCGAGCTGTTCGGCCCGGGCGACGTCATCGGTCTCGATCCGCGGCACGTGGTCCGCACCGAGCCGCGTGACGCGACCGCGAGCTTCGAGCCGAACTACCTGTGCGGCATCGAGTTCGACGCCCCCGACCTGCCCTGGCTGTTCACCCCCGCCGCGCCGGCGGCGCCGGCGATGGACCGCCTGCGCCCGTGGCTCGTCCTCGTCGCGCTGAAGGCGGACGAGTTCGACCTGCCCGCGATCGCGCCGCGGCCGCTGCCCGCGATCGACGTCGGCAGGCTGGCGGCCCTGCCGGACCTGGCGGACTCCTGGAATTGGGCGCACGTGCAGGTGAGCGGTGACGCGGCGCTCGCCGACGCGCTGGCGAGCGCGCCGGGCAACGTGATCTCGCGGCTGCTCTGCCCGCGGCGGCTCGATCCCGAGACCTCCTACACCGCGTTCCTGGTGCCTGCCTTCGAGATCGGCCGCCAGGCCGGGCTCGGCCAGGACGTCTCGACGCTCATCACCGCCGCTCCGGCCTGGACGGCGGCCACCGCCGCGCCCCTGCGTCTGCCGTTCTATTACCGGTTCGCGTTTCACACCAGCGACGCGGGCGATTTCGAATCGCTGGTGCGCCGGCTGACGCCGGCCGTGCTGCCCGGCCAGATCGGCCAGCGTGCCATGGACGTCTCGGCGTCCACGCCGCGCGTCCGCTCCGCCGGGCCGCCGCTGGGTCTGGAAGGGGCGCTCGCGAGCCTCGCCACCCAGCGCACGGCGTGGAACGATCCGGACAAGACCGCCTTTCAGACCGACGTCGAGGCCCTGATCAGTCACCCCGACGCCAGCTTCGACCCCGCCGCTCCCGATCCCGTCGTCGCGCCGCCGCTCTACGGCCGCTGGCTCGCCGCCGTGCAAGCGGTGGATCGGACGGCCGCCGGCTGGGTCGGCGACCTGAACCTGGATCCGCGTGATCGCAGCGCCGCCGGCGTCGGGAGCCAGATCGTCCAGCAGGAGCGCACGGCACTGCTGGCCGCCGCCTGGCAACAGGTGGAGGGCGTGCGCAAGGCCAACGACCTCCTCCGCCAGGCGCAGCTGGCGCGCGCCGCGTTGCAGCAGATCCTTCGTCGGCGGTTCGCCCCGGCGCTGCCGGAGACCGTGCTCTCGCTCACCGGGCCGCTGCACGCGAAGGTCCCGGCGAGCGCCGGCACCGTCCTCGCCGCGGTGCGGGCCAGCCAGACCCCCGAGCGCATGCTGTCCGGCGCTTTCCGGCGGGTCACCCGCCCGCGCCGGCGCCTGGGGCCGGCGCCGGCGGCGCGCCCGTCGCTGCTGGCGCGGGTGAGCTCGGGGGAGGTGGCGATCGTGCCGCCCCCCCAGCCGCCGGCGGGACTGGTCTCGCTCGACAGCCTCGCGCAAGGCGCCGGGGGCGCCGGCGCCGGCACTGTGGCTCCGGGGACCGTCACCGCACTTCCGGGCGCCGTCACTGCGGCCCCGGCGACCGTCACCGCTGCTCCGGGCGCCGTCACCGTGGCAGCGGGCACCGCCGCCGGCGCGCCCGGCGCCGCGGCCCAGCCGGCGCCGGCGAGGATAGAGGCGGCGCCGGTGGCCACGGTGGCGACCGCCCTGCATCCGGCGCGCTTCGCCGCGCCGGTCGTGGCCGCGGTGCCGCCGAACCCGACGTTCGCGCTCACCGCCGCCGGCGTGGCCCCCGCCGGTACCGGTGCCACCGCCGCGGGCACCGCGGTAAAGGTCGATTCGGCCCAGGCCGTTGCCTTTCGCGGCGCCACCACCAACCTGTTCACCGCGCTCGCCGCGACTCCGGTCGATCCGCCGGCGGCCCCGGACCTGGCGCTCGCCGCGCTCAAGACGACCCTGCTGACGCGGCTCGATCCGGCGGCGACGGTGCCGCGCCGCGTCCAGGCCCGGCTCGGGTTCTCGTCGCAATTGTCCTGGACCGTTGCCGATCCGCTGGAGCCCATCCTCGCCGCCCCCGACTTCCCGCAGCCCATGGTGCAGCCGTTGCCCGCCGCCTACGTGCTGCCCGGCGTCGAGCTGGTGCCGCCCGACACGCTGGGGCTGCTGGCGGCGAACCCTCGCTTCATCGAGGGTTACATGGTGGGCCTCAACCATGAGCTGGCGCGCCAGCTGCTGTGGAACGACTACCCCACCGACCAGCGGGGCAGCTGCTGCCGCCAGTTCTGGGACGTCGGCGCGCACGTGCCGCGGCCCAGCGATCCCGTCGATCCCGGGCAGCTGCGCGAGAGCCTGAAGGACATCTCGCCCATCCACACCTGGCCCGCGGCGTCGCCGCTCGGCACGCACCCCAACCGCCCCGGCGGCGGCGCCGGCAGCCTCGTGCTGCTGGTGCGGGGCGAGCTGTTCAGGCGCTATCCCACTGCCGTCGTCTATGCCGGCAAGGCCCAGCGCCAGGGCAACGCCCGGGTGCTCGACGAGACCGATGAGCGTTATCCCGTCTTCCGCGGCGCGCTGCCCGACGACATCACCTTCCTGGGCTTCGACCTCAGCCCGGCGGACGCGCGCGGCGGCACGCCGCAGTCGCCCGAGGGCTTCTTCTTCATCTTCCAGCAGCAGCCGGCGGAACCGCGCTTCGGGCTGGAGCCGGTGGAGGGCGCCAGCCCGATCACCCAATGGTCCGATCTAGCCTGGACGAACTTTGCCGGCGGCGGCGCGTTCCGGCTTCCGGATCTCGGCCTGACGACGCGGGCCAAGACCATCGCCGCGAGCCCCTGGCGCCTCGCCTCGCAGGTCTTTTCCCTGGTCGCCGGCGGCGCGGCGGTGCCGGATTTCCTGACTTCCGGCCTCGCCCTGGCGCGGGTCGCCATCGCGGTGGGCGCCGACAACCCCGAGGATACCGGCATCAAGTGGGGGGTCGACAGCGCGCAGACCGCCAACATCCTCCTGCGCCTGCCGTTCCGCATCCTGATCCACGCCAGCCTGATGCTGCCGCCGTCATGAGCGACGTCCCGATCCAGCCTGCCCAGCCGGCGGCAAGTGGCGTCGCGGTCCAGCCGGCGCCCGGTGGCACTCCGGCGCTGCCGGCGCTGGATGCCTCGACACCCTTGCTCCTGCTGCCGGTCAACGTCGAGACGCGATTCATGGATACCGCCGCCGGTCAGGCGGAGCTCTGGGTGCGGATCTACCCCGACGCGATCGCCATCGACGCCCACGAGCCCGGCTTGGCTGACCAGGAGGCCGCCGACGGCGAGGCCTATTGGGACACGGTCTGGCGCGCCGGCAAGCCGGCCCCGGCGACGGCGCCGGGCGATGCCGTCAAGGCGCCCTGGCGAGGTCTCGCGGCGCGTTACGGCAGCCAGCGGGCGGCCTGGATCGCGCTGCAGACGACGCCCACCAACCTCGCGGCGCAGCCCGCGACGGCGACGAGCGACGGCACGGTCCCCAACCCGGCACCGGTCTATCCCGCACCGCCGCGGCGCGGCGCCTCCTGGACCCGGCCGGCGATCGCCGCGGCGCTGCCGGACGCCTGGACGGTGGTGGCCATCGCCGGGACGGTGAAGACGCAGTTCCGCGGCAGCCCGATCACGCCCGACCTGGCGGTCGGCCTGACGCCGCCGGGCGCCGCCCTGCCGCCCGGCTCGCCGGTCGACGCCGGCATGCTCTGGCTGGTCGACTTCGCCGCCGCGGAGAAAGCCGGCATGGCGCTCAGGATGCCGCTCACCGCCGCACAGCGCGCGGCCGGCTTCGATCGCCTCCTGGTCTACGGGCTGCGGGCCGCCGACGCGAGCGGCAGCGACACCTTCGCCGCGCTGCTCGACGACCATCACTACACCGGCGGCTGCTCGCTGGTGCCCCAGGGGGCGCCGACCAACAACACCCAAGACGCCGCGGCCGCCTGGTCGCGCCAGGACCCGGACGCCGAGGTCAGCTTCGCGGTCGAGCGCCAGGACCCGCTGACCCAGGACCCGGATGCCGACGGCCGGGCCTTCGCCGCGGCCCTGGGCATCGACCCCGCCCACCTCGCCCACGTCCGTTTTGCCGACGGCTTCGGCGTCCGCAACGGCAGGGACATGCTGACCGCGCTCTGGCCGGCGACCCTGGGCTATTTCTGCAGCCAGATGCTGGCCGACGTCTTCACGCCGCAACAGATCGAGACCGCGCGCCAGTACGTGCTGGCCCATGCGCTCCCCCGGGGAGCGGTGCCGGCCTGCCGCGTCGGCAAGACCCCCTACGGCGTGCTGCCGATCACCTCGCTCTCTCGCTACGCCGCGGGCGCGACCGCCGCCGCGAGCGCCGCCGCCGGCCCGCTCGAGCCCCAGCTGGTCGCCTTCCTGCTGCGCCTCTGGCCGAACTGGCTGGCGAGCGCCGCCGCCGCCCCGCACATGACGGCCGCCGGCGACCCGGACAGCGACCTCGTCGGGGTCCTCGGCATGGACGCGAGCTCGCTCGCGTTCCGCGGCCGCCGGGTGCTGGGCGACGAGTTCCTGTGGAATTACGGGCTGTTTCAGGGCACCGAGGTCCCGGTGATCGAATCCTGGCGGGCGTCGCTCCTCGCCCGCGGGCGGCAATTGCTCGATGCGTTCGGGGCCTCGGCGTGGGACCCCCGCATCCTCCACCTCGGCCTGCAGGAGAGCAGCTTCCCGGTGCCGTCGCCCACCGTCCAGGACGGGCCGCTCTCGGAGTCGGCACCGCTCGCGGCGGACGCCGATCTGGGCGGCGGCACGCCGGGCAACTACATCCAGTGGCTGCGCCAGGCGACGATCGCCGACATCCAGGCGGAGAGCTATCCCGGCACCAGGCCCACCTCGATCCTCTACAAGATCCTCCGCCAGTCGGTGATCCTCGACTACGCCGGCCTGGCGGTCCTGGCCGAGACCGGCGCCGCGAGGCTGCAGGTCTCGCAGCTGCGCGAGCAGGAGATCGTGGGCGTGCCGGCCGCGGCCGCCGCCGCCGCGACCGCGTCGACCGGGGCCGCGACGGCACCTGCCGCCGCCCCGGCGGCGCCGGCCCAGCTCGGCGTCTGGGACGTGCTGGCCCGGCCGTCGATCCCCAACCCGGCCCTCTCCTGGGCCGACTACCTGTTCAGCCTGCAGCCGCCGGCGGAGTCGCCGTTCTCGCGCCTCGCCGACATGCGCGCCAGCCTGGACCGCCTGGCGCGGCTCCCCACCGCCGAGCTCGACCGGCTGCTCACCGAGACCTTGGATGCGTGCAGCCACCGGCTGGACGTCTGGGTGACCGCCGTCGCCGCTTCGCTGCTGGCGCGCCAGCGCGCCAGCCGGCCGGCGGGCGCTCACCTCGGGGCCTTCGGTTGGCTGGAGGAGGTGCGGCCCGCGTCGGCCCCGGCCGCGCCCGCTCCCGCGCCGGACAGCGGCGGCTACGTCCTCGCACCCTCGCTCGCCCAGGCGTCCGTGGCGGCCGTCCTGCGCAGCGGCTACCTGGCGCACCAGGGGAGCGGCGAAGAGGCGCTGCTCGCGGTCGACCTCTCCTCCGAGCGGGTGCGGAAGGCTCTGGCCCTGCTCGCCGGCGTCCAGCAGGGCCAGAGCCTCAACGCCCTGCTGGGCTACCTCTTCGAGTCGGGGCTCCACGACGCGCGGCTCGACCGCTATGCGCAGCCCTTCCGGGACCGCTTCCCGGTCGTCGCCAACAAGCTGACCCCGGGCGACGCGGCGAGCGCCGCCGTCGCCGCCTCGAACGTCGTCGACGGCCTGGCGCTGCGCACCGCCTGGGACGCCGGCCAGCTCGGCGCCGGCAAGGATTGGGGCGCCGGCCTGCCCGCACCCGGGGCCGACCAGGATGGGGTGATCGCGGTCCTGAATGCGCTCGACGATCACGCCGGCGCGCTGGGCGACCTCTCGCTCGCCGAGGCGGTCTTCCAGATCCTGCGTGGCAACTTCAGCCGCGGCGGCTCGCTGCTCGACGCCATCTCGCGGGGCCAGCGCCCGCCCACCCCCGACGTCGTCGAAACGCCGCGAGGCGGGCTCGATCTGACGCACCGGGTGGCGCTGCTCTTCGCCGGCAACCCGGCGCCGGTCCCCGCTTGGATCGGCGCCGGCCCGCGCCCGCGCGCCGCGCTCGAGCCCTGGCTCGACGCCTGGTTGAGCCATATCCTCCCCGACCCCGCCACCGTGCGCTGCGCGGTCCGCTACCACGCCGCCAACGCCGCCGACGTCGAGGCCCAGGTCTCGCTGCGCGATCTGGACGTGGGGCCGCTCGACGTCCTCGCCATGGCCGACGGCGCCGCCGCGGCGGTGTCGCCGGCGGGCGAGCTGGCGGCGCGGATCCTCCATGCCGCGGCGCTGCCGGCCGGAGCGAGCGGCGTCCAGATCGACTTCGCGCCGGCTTCCCTGCCGCCCGGCTCCATCACCTTTCCGGACCTCTGCTGCCTCGCCGCGGCATTGCGCGGCCTGATCGGCGCCGCCCGGCCGCTCGGCCCCCAGGACCTGGCCGTTCCCGAGGTCGACGCGGCCGGTGCCGGGGGCGCGGTGGATCTGGCCGATCTCCGCGCCCGTGCCGGCGCCGCGCTGTCGGGTCTGGCCACCGACCTCGCGAGCCTCGATGCCGCCGCCGCCGGCCTGCCCGGCGCGCCGGACCCGGTGCGCGCGGCCCTGCTGCGTTGCAGCCTGTACGGCGTGACGGGAGCGATCCCGGCCGCGGGCGGCGGCAGCGATCCGGCGCTCGCCGGTCAGGCCGCGGCGGTCGCCGCAGCCCTCCAGGATCGGCTGAACCAGGCCTCGGCAACCGCCGTCGCGAACGCCGCGGCGGCCGATCTGCTGGCGCTGGCGAAGACCCTGTTCGGCGCCGATTGCATCGCCCTGCCGCGCTTCACGCCGCCCGACCTGCCGGCCCTGCGCACCGCCTTCTCGCAGTCCTCGAGCCTGGTGGCGAGCGCTCCGCGCGAGCCGGCGCGCTGGATCGCGCAGCTCAGTCACCTGCGGCCGGCGATCTCCCGGCTCGACGACGCGCTCACCCTCGCCCAGCTGCTCGGGGCGACCGGCGCCGATCCCGGCGCGCTGCTGCTCGGCCAGCTGCCGGCCACGGCGAGCGATCGCTGGCTCGCGCTCGCCATCGATCCGTTGAACCCGCCGGCCCGCGGGCGCGTCGCCCTCGCCTGCGTCGCGGCGGGGGACGATCCGCTGCAGGCCGGCTCCTTTGCGGGCCTGCTGATCGACGAGTGGCCGGAGCGCATTCCCTCCGCCGGGGAGACCGCCGGCCTGGCTTTTCACTGCGGGGAGCCGAAGGCGCGGGCGCCGCAGGCGCTGCTGCTCGCGGTCTGCCCGGACTCTCGCCCCGCCTGGGACGACGACCTGGTCGCCGGCATCCTCGGGGAGGCGCTCGACCTGGCCAGGATCCGCGCCGTCGATCTCGCCAGTGTGCAGGAGGTCGGCCAGGTCCTGCCGGCCCTCTACTTCGCGTTCAACCTGGCGGGCGCGACGGTCTCGACCGATTTCGCCTTGGCAGCAAAGGAGATCGCCAGTGCCCCTGTCCATCCCGGTTGAGGCGCTGCGGCGCGTCCCGTCGGTCACCACCTGGACGCGGCTGGAGCCGCAGCCGCGCGCGGCGTCGATGCAGCGCAGCCTGCAGGCCCAGGTGCGCGATCCGCTCTGGTTCCTCACCCGGCAGTGGCAGGTCGGGGAGTTCCTCGGCGACGACGCGGGCTCGCCGGTGCAGGCCACCGTGAGCGTCGAGCAGCGCGGCGTCACGACCTATCGCCCCGGCCCCGACGGCGCGAGCCTGGCGCCGCTCGATCCCGGACTGCCGGTCGAGGTCCAGGCCGAGCGCGAGGCGGTGGCCTTGCGCCTGCGCGGCGCGGTGCGCTCGGGGCTCCACTTCGAACAGCTGGTGAGCCGCGGGGGCGTCGCCGGCGCCGCCGCGGTGATCGCCGCCTTCCGGCAGGCCTTTCCCATCGCCGGCGCGCCTCCCGATCCCGACCTCGCGGACGCCGACGGGCTGCGCTTCCGTGCGCTGGCCGCCGGGCGGGTGGTCGACGGCGAGGCCCTCTACGCCGCCGCCCTGGCCGTCGCCGGCGGCCAGGCGCCTGCTGGCGGGCAGGCGCCTGCTGCCCGGCCGCTCCCCGCCGAGGCGTCCCAGCCGGCGGTGGCGGCCGTGCTCCGCGATTTCGTCGCCTTCCGGCAGTCCCTCTTCAGCGAGCCCGCGACGGGCGCCAGCTGGCAGCCCGAGCGGCTGAACTACGACTTCGCCCTCGGCTCGCCCGCTCCCATCTCTCCCGGCCCGGGCGCTGCCGCCCCCAGCTCTCCGGCTCCTGGCTCACCTGCTCCGGGGTCTCCAGCTCCCGGCTCTCCCGCTCCTGGCTCTCCCGCTCCAAGCGCCGGCCTCTCGCTCCACGCCGCGGACTTCCGGGGCGGCCACCTCGACTGGTACTCCTTCGACCTCGAGGCGACGCCGGGACAGGCGACACCCGATCCGGTCGCGGCCGCCCATCCCGCACCGATCGCCACGACGGACCTCACCTTCCTGCCCAGGCGCGTGGTGTTTCGCGGCATGCCGGACCCGCGGTGGTGGAACTTCGAGGATGCGGTGACCGACCTCGGCCAGCTCGCCGCCGACACCGTCGATCTCGCCAAGCTGCTGGTGATGGAATTTGCTCTGGTCTACGGCAACGATTGGTTCCTGGTGCCGGTGCCGACGCCCATCGGCACGCTGGCGCGAGTGACCGGTCTGGTGGTGACCGACACCTTCGGCGTGCGGACGTCGATCGGCCCGGCGGAGCCGACCGCGGTGGCGGCGGGTGACTCCCCATGGTGCATGTTCAAGCTGTCGGGGGCGGGCAGCCGTTCGGACTTCATCATGATGGCGCCGACGCTCGGCCTGGCGGCGGATGCGGAGCCGCTCGAAGAGGTCCTCTTCCTGCGCGACGACACCGCCGCGATGGCCTGGGCGATCGAGCAGCGCCTGCAGGGCGACCTCGACGCTCCCATCGACGCCTATGCCATGTCTCTTCAGCGGCAGGCCGGCGCGCCGGCACCGCCGCCACCCTCGCCGGCGCCGGCGTCGGCCGCGGAGTCGGCGCCGGCGCCGGACGGCCCGCGGCTTGCCTACACCCTGGAGGCAGCCGCGCCCGACAACTGGATCCCCATGGTGCCGGTGCAATCGCCGCAGGGAGAGCTGTTCCTGCGCCGCGGCAGGCTCGAGACCCTGGCCGGGAGCAGCGCCGGCGTACCTGCCCGCGCCGTCCTGCTCGAGCCGCGGCAGGCGTTCCTGGTCGCGGACCGCATCGTGCCGCGCGCCGGGGCGCGCGTCGATCGCCACTTCCGGCGAGCCCGCGCCGCCGACGGCAGCACCTTCGTCTGGCTCGCGCGCCAGTCCACCCAGGGGCGAGGCCCCGACTGGTCGGGCCTGCGTTTCGACGCCGTCCGCGACCTGGGCGAGACCTGACCCTGCCCGGCCGCGCCGCATCCGCATGCCATCGTTGGTGACGGCTCGCCGCGGATGGTCAAACCTCCCAGCCCATCAGCTCGATACGGCCTTCCGCGCGGTCCCTGCCGCCGGCGAGATTGGCGCGGCCGATCGGGGTGTCGTCCATCCTCAGGGTGGCGGCGAAGAACCGCCAAAGAAAGCCGAGGTACGAGCGGCCGGTCACGGCGCGCGGCAACCGCGGCCAGATCAGCCGGTGGACCTCCGCCAGGTGATAGCTGGGGATCTCGGGAAAGAGGTGGTGCTCCAGGTGGTAGTTCTCGTGCAGCAGGCAGAAGGCGACGACAGGGTTGGCCTGGATCGAGCGGCTGGCCAGGAACGGGTCGGCAGCCTCGGCGATGCCATGTTGGGTCAGGCCGCGGATGGCGGTCATGTGGGCGGCGAGGACGAGAGGGATGAGCCAGAGGTACAGCAGCAGGCCGGCCGGCACGGCCGAAAAAAGGGCGGCATAGACGGCGGCCAGGACGACGTACTCCACCAGGATGCGGCGGCGGTCCGCCAGCCCCGAGTGGCGGTACGCCAGGATCGGGATCAGGACGATGTAGACGTAGACCCCGACGACCAGACGCATGTAGTGCATGGCCCAGAGGAGCGTCCGGTTGCCGATGTAGTTGGCGTAGTCGTCGGGATCGCGCGGGTCGCCCAGGTAGCGGTGATGGCGCTGATGCATGACGCGATAGGAGGTGAACGACAGGCAGAACGTCGCGCCGAGCGCCACCGAGACCCAGCGGTTGGCCAGGCTGCCGCCGAAAAGGGTGCCGTGCATGCCCTCGTGCATGAAGAGGATGAAGGCATTGATGGCCACCGCCGCGCCCAGGGTCCCGGCAATGCGCGGCAGGGCGTGGGTCCAGGCCCCGGAGCCCGCGCCGAGGCCCCAGCGGTCGAGCAGGGTGCCGCCCGCGAACAGGGCGACGAACAAGCCGAGCTCGCCGACGCGCTTGCGGGTGTCGAGGCGGCGCAGCGCGGCGAGCTGCCCCTCGATCCCGCTGGCCATCTGCCGCCGCGCCGCGGCGTGCAGCGGGGCGGCGGGAGCGTCGGCCACGGCTGGGCCTGGCGGCAGCGGGCTCACGGCGAGGGGCGCGTCCCCCTGGAGGTTGCGATTCACGAGGCCACCTCGGAGGCTGGAAACGCCTCGGCCCACAGTGTAAGCCTTTCCCCCTGCGCCAGGCCAGGAAACGGCCTCCCCGGTTGCACGCGGATGCCGCGCGGAAGTACATTGCGACCATGCAGGGCGTCGCAAGGCATGAAGGCAGCCGAACGGAACCGCGAGGAGGACGACATGAGTACGAATCAAGCGGGCGCGCAGCAAGACGAGTCGCCCTCTCGGCTCATCGATGAGCGGATCAGGGAGCTGGGTGACTGGCGCGGCAAGACGCTGTCCCGGGTCCGTTCCCTGATCCGGCAAGCCGACCCGGAAGTCGTCGAAGAGTGGAAGTGGAGAGGGGTTCCGGTGTGGTCGCACGACGGCATGATCTGCACGGGTGAGACGTACAAGAGCGTCGTGAAGATGACGTTCCACAAGGGTGCCTCGCTGAAGGACCCTTCAGGCCTGTTCAACTCCAGCCTCGACGGCAACGTCAGGCGCGCGATCGACCTTCACGAGGGCGAGGATATCGACGAGGAGGCTTTCAAGAACCTCTTCCGGGAAGCCGTTGCCCTGAACGCTCATCGCCGAGCGTGAGCGCTCAGCCCGCGATGCGCAGTTTTTCCTCCCACTTCGGCAAGTCCACCCCCTTGACGACGAGCCAGATGGCCAGCGACGACTCTGCAAGGATGGGCGGCATCATGATGGCTGGGAAGAGCATCGATGCGAACGCCGGCGCGAGGATGAGCGCGAAGCTGTTCAAGAGGTAGCACGCGCCAGCGACCTGCATCAGGACGCCCAGGGCCTTCGGCAAGTAGCCTGAGCGGCGGATCAGGTAACCTTCGATGAGACACACGGCACCGAAGAAGATGAGCCCGAATCCGAAGCCATAGTCATGTGCCCTGAGCGAGACGTACGCCAGCGCATGCAGCTGCTGTGGCGCGAACGCCTTCAGGTACATCGCGTTGCCCAGCAGGAACAGCGGTATGACGAGGGTCATCTTGTTGGCGACGAGCACGGCGGTCTGGACCAGGTTGAACAGCACCGCGAGCAACGCGAGATTCCGGTTGATCGGCTTGAGCAACACGTAGAAGACGATCATGACCGGGACGTCGCACAGGTGCATCAGCAGGTCGCCGCCGATGCCTGTCCGCCACAGCGATGGGGAGGCCATGATGTTGTTGGCGGTGGCCGTCGCGTCGCCCGCGACGATGATCGTGCCTCTGACGAACAGCTGTCCCCAGCAACCGGCCGCGATCAGCAGCAAGTACAGCAGGCCGCCGATTCGTGCGTACAGCTGCGGTGAAGGGCTTACGGCAGCGTTGGCCATCTCTTTTCCTTTGCGTGCCGCGTCGCCCTACCGGCCGGTTGGGTGACTCCCGGAGGCCGACACCCTCAGGGGCAGATTATCCCACCCAGGGACTGCATCCGGCGCCGACGGCCTCCGGTCCAGTCGCCGGTGGGGTGGCCCGCCCGCTTCCGCGCCCTCGACCGGCGCCCTTTTCGGAGATCCATCCATGGCATCCGCAGCTGATCGCCGGCGCTTCGGCGCCGGGCTTCTCGCCATCCTGTCCACCGCGCTCCTGGTCTGGTTCGGCACCGGGCTGGACCCGTTCTGGCCGCTGATGTGGTTCGCGCCGCTGCCGGTGCTGGTCTTCGCCCAGCGCGCCTCCTGGTGGAGCGCCGCGCTTGCCGCCGCCCTCGCCTGGTTGCTGGGCAACCTCAACCTGTGGCACTACTTCCACCACGCACTGGGGCTCCCGCCCTTCCTCCTGGCGCGCATCTTCGCCACCCTGGCGCTGGTGTTCGCCCTGGCGGTGCTGCTCCACCGCGCGCTGCTGCGGCGCGGCGCGCCCTGGTCGGCGCTGCTGGCCTTCCCGGCCCTGTGGGTCAGCTTCGAATACCTGCTGAACCTGGCCTCGCCGCACGCCACCTCCGGCAACCTCGCCTATACGCAGCTCGCGTTCCTGCCGTTCCTGCAGCTAGCCTCCCTCGCCGGCCCCTGGGGCATGAGCTTCCTGCTGCTGGCGTTCTCGAGCGCGATCGCCGTCGGCCTGTACCTGCGCGCCACCGCACCGCGGCAGGCGCTGCGCATCGTCGGCATTTCCCTGGGCGTGATCGGCCTGGCGCTGGTCTTCGGCGCCGTGCGTCTCGCGCTGCCCGCCCCGGCGCCGCCGGTGAGCGTGGGCCTCATCGCCTCCGACTCGCCGACCAGCCCCGAGGTGGCGGACGCAGGCGCGCCCACCGCGAAGCTCCTCGCTGCCTACGCCGAGCGGGCGTCGAGCCTCGCGTCCCGGGGCGCGCGGGTGATCGTGCTGCCGGAGAAGCTGGGCGTGGTGGTGGACCCGGCGACTCGCGATGCCGACGCCGTCTTCCAGTCCCTGGCGGACAGGACCCGGGCCACCGTCGTGGTGGGCCTGATCCATGTCGCGCCGCCGCTCCAGTACAACCAGGCGCGCGTCTACGCGCCGGGAGCGCCGGCGCTGAGCTACGACAAGGAGCACATGCTGCCGGCGTTCGAATCCAAGTTCAAGCCCGGCACCGCGCTCACGCTCCTGCCCGAGCCCTCCGGCGCCTGGGGGGTGGCGATCTGCAAGGACATGGATTTCACGCCGCTGTCCCGCGCCTACGGCGAGGCCGGCGCCGGCCTGCTGCTGGTGCCGGCCTGGGACTTCGGCGAGGACCGCCTGTACCACGGCCACATGGCGGTGATGCGCGGCGTGGAGAGCGGCTTCGGCGTCGTGCGCTCGGCCAAGAACGGCTACCTCACGGTGAGTGACGACCGCGGCCGCATCCTCGCCGAGACCACCAGCGACTCGGCGCCCTTCGCGACGTTGCTGGCGGCGGTGCCGGCGACGCACGACGCCACGCTCTATCTGCTGTGGGGCGATTGGTTCGCCTGGCTGGTGCTGGCGCTGCTCATGCTCACCCTGGTGCGGTGCGTGCTGCTACGGCTCCGTTGAACCTGCTGCTCTGCAGCAGTGGATCTCTGGGATTGGCATTCGGTTGCCAATCGTCTATGCGCATAGGCCAATAGGCGAAACAGCTTGCGCTCGCCTCAGCCAATACGGTAGGGTAGCGATTGCAAATGCACCCACGGCCATGAACTCGGCGCCGCCGCAGAACGGTATGACGAGGCAGGTGATCGAGTTCCGGCAGAAAACTCAGTGTCTGCCTTAGAGCCGATCAGAGGGCTGTTCCACTATGGAAGTGATGAGGTCGTCCCGCGGACTAGTGGGGTTCAGGAACACCAATAAGGCAAAAAACAGGAGCAAATATGCGTTCTGGCTTGTCCTTGTGCCACCCGCAGTTACCACCATCGTAGGCACCGCAATCCTGCTTAAGCTCGGATCGGCGACATGGCTGGATGCCCAGACCTGGCCCACGGAATTTCGTGGAGCTGCTCATGCCAACGACGCTCTCGCGGGTAGCGGCATCTGTCGAGCCTTTGTCTTCATCACCGCCTTCCTTGTCTTTCTCAATAACTCATTATTGTACCTTAGAGAGATAAGGCGAGTTGGCGAAGAGGCAAGGCCCGACTCACCTAAGGGCAGGACAGCTCGCTCAGCTGCATTCTGGCTCGCGGTTATCGCGACCCTAATCGTTTGCTTCTGGCTCATTGATACAGTTCTGTCGATCTTGCCTGCGACCGCAACCAAGCACGAACTTTTTGCGCTCACCTCGTTTCTGCTTTTTGGTGTTATCGACTGGATGTTATCCGCGAACGCCCGTGCAACGTCACGCGATACATGGCCCTACTCTCGCCAAGCCCGCCTGGAGGCGGAGGCAGATTACTATGGCCGCCAAGCCTCCTACACCGATTCGGCGGTCGTAGTAGGGATGCTGATTCTCCTTGCGATACAACATCTATTAAGCAGGCTACCTGCTTTCGGTAGCCGTTTTGAGTGGGGCTTTGCAACCGGCGCCATAGGAATGCATTTGGCCTATTCGCAGTTCGTATTTCTCGCCCTAACGTTACGCCACCGCAAGACGATGAACCAAATATCCGCAGAGGAACTAGCAGCAGCTACCCCCGACAACTTACGAAGAATCTAATAGAGTTACAAGGAAAGGATAGATAGGAACATGAGCGAACAACTTTACTCACGCCAAGCGTCGGGATTGGTTCGAGCCTTTCGTACGCATGACGTTTTTATCTTTAACACACTTGGGTTTGCACTAGGCCTAGTGCTCTCCTTAACTCCGTCCTTTCTCGCATTGCAGCAACCGCAGGCCGACATAGTTCAGACACTTTCTATAGGGTTTTTGGTTTGTTTGATGAATGGCCTGCTTTACGCAGAGATTTCTGGGATAATGCCACGCAGCGGCGGTGACTACGTCTTTATCTCGCGCGCGCTATCACCCGCGACCGGCTTCGCCGCCAACTGGGGCCTTACCTGGTCGCAATTGTTCGGCATTGGCGCATACGCTACCTTGTCGGTATCAACAGTGCTGGCTCCTGGATTAGTCGTGATCGCCCGCTCCAGTACTCTGCCGGAGCTTGAGCGCCTCGGAGAGACAATGACTAAGTCTCCGACAACAGTTACAGCCTTTACCCTGCTCGTACTTGCCTCAGCTCTTGGCGTCTCTCTGTGCGGTATCCATTTTCTCCGTCGCTTTCTGCAAGTTGGATTTCTGTTCGCTCTCGCAGGCACCGCAATTACCGCTGCCGCGCTGTTCTCAAAGTCTCCAGCAGCAGCTCGTGAAGCGCTTGATCACCTCTTGCGAGTTGGGAACGGAGCAGGCCTGTCGGCCATAGATAGTTACTTTCACTTGAAGGCAAGCATTAGAACTACGCCAACTCATCTGCTTAGCGCCGTGCTGGCACTGCCTATTGGCTACTGGGCCTACCTTGGATTTACATATTCAGTCTATCTCGGAGGTGAGGTCTCTCAACCACGTCGCGCTCAACTTATTGGCATAATCGGAGCTCTACTGTTCGGGTTTGCCTCGTATGTTCTTCTGCTGGGGCGTTACTACGACCTTTTCGGCCGAGATACAATAGCGGCCTTTGCGTTTGCAGAAAAAAATAACCCGTCGCTCCTGCCAGTAGGCAGCGCCTTTATGGTTGCGGTTGGCGCAGTGTTGGGACGCGGATTGTCTGCGTGGTTCGGAATCCTGAGCTTCTTTCTCTGGTATTACCTTCTGTTAGTGGTGATGATACAGGTATGCGTGCGTAACGTATTCGCTTGGGCAATTGATCACATTGTACCCAAACAGCTTGCAGATGTGGCGACTCGGCGCGCGGTACCCACGAATGCCGTGGTTACGGTTGTGGCGATAGGTGCGGTATTTGCCATTCTCGTCGCGACTAATCTGATCAACTTTGTCAATTACATCGCCCTCTTCGTTGCCTGTTATTTTATCACGGGAATCGCTGCTATCGCATTACCTTGGCGTCGCCCAGACCTACTCGCGCAAGCGAATACACGCGGATCCGGCTTTCGCCGTTCGCGGCTTATCGTTCTGGGCATCTTCAACGCGGCCGTGTTCGCAGTTATCCTCATCACCGCCTTACGATCATCCGACTTTAGTGGGGTTCCCGCAACGATCTGGCCAACCGTCTTTTTGGTTCTCGTCTACGCAGTTGGGCTAACGATTTTTCAAGTTGCTCGCCGTAGAATTCCGGAACTTGAACGTGAACTTTTAGTAACGCTTCCACCGGAATAATATTTACATGACACGGAGGAACCAAAAGCAGGTCAAAGTACCGGCTACGGTGGATCTTATCCAAGAAGCACTGAGATTAGCGAGAAGTGCACGTAGTGCGGACTTGGAACTACGCCTTCTTGGAAGTACGGCAGTGGCTGCAAGGTGCGAAGCCGCTCGTGATCTTCTGCGTAGGCATCATGCGACACCTAAGGACATTGATTTAGCCGGCCTTGGGCATCAACGAAGGCGTGTGCGCGACTTTCTGTATGGCCAGGGATTGAGACCTCCGGACAACGGGCTAATGACGCCTTACATGGATAGAGACTTATTCCTGACAAGACGATCCGCTCAGCTTATTAGAGTCGAGGTTTTCTTCGATGAGTTGCGCTTTGTACATCGGATCGCATTTGGCGATGACTTTGCCCGTTCATTTCCGACGCTACCAATTGAGACACTCATCATGTCAAAGCTCCAAATGCGGCTCCGGGCACTCAGCGATTGGCTACACCTTGCGGCGCTTTTGATTCAGTGTGCAACAGAGTTACGAAATGGCAAGGAGTTTAATGCCACGCGAATTACGAAGCTGACGGCGTGCGACTATCGGTGCTGGCGAGACTTCAGATCTGCCTTGGAGCACCTGTCTGCCGGTGAGATTCTGAAAGATCTTGGGCTAACCCCTGTAGAGAGCCTCTCCATGAATGAGGGGATTGGACACGTCGCGTCCGCAGTCGGGGCCGCTCGGCACGGAGCGCGGTGGTGGCTGGGACGCGTTAAAGCATTTTTCCGAATGGAGCCACCCGAGCCAGAGATAGCTGAGTACTGGGAAGCCGGATGAAACTCCTCTTTGTGACCGACCTACACGGCGGAAACATCGTATTCCGAAAGAGTCTACGACTGTTCGAGTCATTGGGAGCTGACTACTTGCTGGTGGGAGGTGATATAGCGGGCAAGTATCTTGTGCCTATTGTCGACGACAACAATATCTGGCGAGTCCGTGAAGATGGTAAAAATCGGGTAATGTATAGCGATCATGAAGTGCGATCATATATAGATAGCGTAGCTGAGTTCGGTGGTTACGCAGTTATTTGCTCCACAGAGGAAGCAACGAGGCTGCGTTTAGATGATGAGTACCGAGAGGAGATCCTGAGGCGAGAGCGTATTAATCGGCTGCGCCTTTGGCTTGGCCAAGTGAAAGAGCGTGTAGCCAGTGGGGCTTTTCTGCTAAACATGGGTAACGACGACCCCTTTTATCTAGATCTCGAAGTCGAGCAGGAGACGGGCGTCAGTATCCTCGAGGATCGATATATCGACCTCGCTGATGGGCTTCAGATTGTGTCTTGTGGATATACTAATGAGACTCCATGGCACTGCCCACGTGACTGCTCTGAAGAGGAGCTCTGGCTTAAATTGAGTGACAGATTTCGGCGGTGCGCCGACCCTCATCAAGTCATAGCAAATTTCCATTGCCCTCCAATATTGTCTCGCCTCGACCGCGCCCCTCTGCTTGACAACAATCTCCATCCGATCGTGGGCGCCGATGGAGTCGAATTCACACACGTCGGCTCTACAGCAGTGCGCCGCGCACTTGCAACATTTTCACCACTAGTTGCCCTCCATGGTCACATTCATGAGAGTTATGCCACGGAGCGAATCGGCGATACCATTTGCGCTAATCCAGGTAGTTCTTACCACAGCGGTGATCTCCGAGCAGTTCTAGTTCACTTGAATCGAGGCCGCGTCGGAGGCGTGCAGTTGATACGCGAGAGGTAAAGGAGCTGCTCAAAACGGCTACCGCGGCACCCGACCGATTCCGCCGTGCTACAAGACCCGTCCCCTAACGGGCCGGTACAGTGCCCGCTCTCCAGGGCCTTGCTGGTACCGGAGTTGCCGCGGCTATGCGAAGGTAGGCGTATTGCCAAGTGCCTTTTGAATGAGAGGTTGAGTCCGTCGACCCTCTTGCCAGAGATCCACATAGGTAAGCGTCCTCCGAACTGCACCTTCCGTTGCACCCCCCAATCTGCCAGCCTGACCCGCCAGGAGGTGCGCCATGGCGGAGAGGCGGAGAGCTATTCGGCGGCGGAACAGGAGCGAGTGGCAAGGTG
>Ga0210405_10001409_pt1 | contig 27573 bp, 24 predicted proteins | sample IncBWH11MmetaG_FD_155492 | JGI IMG/M metagenome (GOLD analysis project Ga0210405, IMG submission 155492) | Forest soil microbial communities from Barre Woods Harvard Forest LTER site, Petersham, Massachusetts, United States - Inc-BW-H-11-M | ecosystem: Environmental > Terrestrial > Soil >...
CGTTCGAATCTGGGACCTGTGACAACGTCATTTCGGTGATAGCCAGTATTGGATCAAAGGAAATGCCGGCTCTACTTAGAAGTGCAGGAAAACGGACGTCGGAATGAACCGGCCGAAACTCGGGAAGGAACGCAATCCACTGCAAGATCCCGGAGTGTTCCGAAAAAGCGCGCTCGAGCCACTGGAAAGCCTCTTCCTTTTGGCCAAGCGCCACATAAACGGCCGCGATAGAGGGAGCAGGCACGTACCGCGTTTGGGTGTCCCGCACGAGCTCATCGAGAATTTTTCGCGCGTCAGCCGGCCTCCCCATTCGGACATAGGTGATGGCAAGACCGGTGCTCGGCAGATGTCTGGCCTCTTGCGCCTTGGTATAGAGGTCGATCGCCTCCGGAAAGTTCCCATTTTCTCGGTAAGCAGCCGCCAGATTCGAATCCAGATAGAAATAGTTCGGGTCGAGTTGCAGCGTTCGCTGCCCCTCGGCAATCGCGTCGTTGATTCGATCGTTAGCCAGATAAGCGGCGGTTGCGACGTAACTGGTAATCGGAGAGACCGGGTTCAGTCTCTTGGCTTCAAGGACAAGCCGAAGCCCCTCCTGCAGATCACCGCGAAAAAGAGGAAGCAAGGCGGAGAAGAAGTGAGCGGGCGCGGAATTCGGATCGAGCTGCATAGCGCGCTGTAGCTCCGCATCTGCGCCAATCAGATCCCAATCAAGAACACGTTTGGTTTCGCTAAGATAGCAGTGCGCTTCAGCATCTTTCTCGTCGAGCGCGATTGCTTTCAGTGCCGCTTCCTTTGCTTTCGGGTAAGCGTCGAGCGGCTTGACGTAAACGCCCGCCAGGAAATACCAAACCTTTGCGATTCCGGTCCAGGCATTGGAGAAGGTTGGATCTTTATCGAGCGCGGCTTGAAAGAAATTCAGCGCGCGTCGGAGATCTTCCTCGCTGCCCTTGTTGGAAAAATAGAGGCCTTGCAAGTAAAGGTCGTAGACCCCTGCATCGCGCGGTTCATGGGTCGGAAGGGCAACGGCGAGTTTGATCTTGAAGGCATTAACAATCGATCGGGTAATTTCATCCTGCAGGGCAAAAACGCCCTGCAACTCGCGGTCGTACGTTTCCGTCCAAACCTGAAAACCGGTTTGCGTGTTAATCAACTCGGTCGTAACTCGAATGCGGTTTCCGTCGCGCTGCACGCTTCCTTCCAGGACATTCTCGACGTTCAATTTTTTCCCGATCTCGCTCGCCGTTGCATTCGTCCCTTTAAATGAAAAAGACGAAGTGCGGCCGAGCACACGCAGACCTTCGACTCTCGCGAGTGCGTGAAGAATTTCTTCGCTGATGCCGTCGCAAAAATATTCCTGATCCCTGGCCTGGCTGAGATCGGCGAATGGCAAAACCGCGATGCTCTTTTCCAGCGGACTGGTTGGCGACGGGTGAAAATGATTTTCTCGAAATAACCAAAAAATAGCCGCTCCCAGAAGAAGACCGACCGTGGTGGCACCGACCAGTTTCCGATTACGACGCGACCAGCGCCACATTCGCGCGGGAATGCCGACAGGCCGGGCTGCGATCGGGCGGTTTTCGAGCCAGCGCTCGAGATCGGCCGCGAGATCGCCTGCAGATTGATAACGGGCTCTTGGATCTTGTTCCAAACAGCGCGCGCAGATGGTTTCCAGATCACGGTCCAGCGAGGGTTCGATTGAGCGAAGCTTCGGCGCCTGAGTATCCGACGCCTTCTGAATTACCACGAAGGCATTCTTGCCGAGAAACGGCGGTCTACCGGTTAGCTGGTAGAATAGTACCGCGCCGAGACTATAAACATCCGCCGCCGGAGTCAGATCGGCAGCCGCGCTTTTTGCCTGTTCCGGAGCGATGTAACCCGGGGTCCCGAATGCGGTGAGCGTCCGGGTGAGATCACTATTTTCATCAAGAGACTTGGCCAGGCCGAAGTCGCTCACCAGTGGCTCGCCACGCCCGTCGATCAAAATATTTCCGGGCTTGAGATCGCGATGAAGAATTCCGCGTCCGTGGGCATATTCAACGGCGCGCGCAACCTTCGCCATTAGTTCCACGCATCGACGCGGATCGTTGCGCGCGCTTGATCCCGCCTGCTGAAGACTGCCGCCGGTCACATACTTCATGCTGAAGAACGGCAGGCCGTCGTCGCTCTCGGCAACTTCGTAAATCGGCAAAATATTCGGATGATCTAGATTTGCCGCCGCTTGGGCTTCGCGACGAAAACGCGCGAGTGCGTCGTGCGATCCAGCATGATAGCTGAGAACGCGTTTTACTGCGACAATGCGGCGCGAATGTCGCTGGCGGGCACGATAAATCACGCCCATGCCCCCGCGGGCGATTTCTTCCAGAATTTCGTAATTGCCTATGCGCCAGTGCTTGTCTGGCACGTCCGCTTCGCCGAGCACTCGCTCGAACGCCTCACTCGACGCTTGAGTGTCATGTTCCAACCCTTCGCCCAACAGACATTTCACACACAAGCCGCTGTTCAATCGCGTCTTTGTCCCGCATTGTTCGCACTGCTCGCTAGGCTCGTTTGGATCCTTCGTGAGTGGAGGCGAGTCGGAACTTTTCATCCGGTCTATTTGTTTGCAGTGGCGAGCGCGGCGCAGAGATGGCGAATCTCGTCGTCTACGTCGGCCGGATTTTCGACCGTGTGCGCAACTTCATCGCGCAGCAGCCACCGATAACGCTGGCGCATATTATGAAGCTGTTTTTTCACGGCGTTTTCAGGAATCCCGAGTGTGGTTGCAAGTTCCGGATAGGAAGCATCGGCGCGTTCACCGCTAAGATAGCTGCTCAAAGTCTCGAACAAACGAAGCCGCCCTTTGCTTTCACATTCCTCGCGCAGTCGACGAAGTGTTTGCTCGACGACAGTCGCAGCCCAGCGAAGATCAAAAACCAGCTCTGGCGGCAAAGTGCTGAGGGCTTTTTCCGGAAGCGAAATTTGCGAAGGAGCCTCCGCGATCCATTCGTCCCAGGAAACAAATTTCATGTCGCCACCGCGTTTCTGAGCATGACTTCGCTCAGCCGCATTATTCAGGAAGTTCGAAAGAGATTTAAGCAGGAAGGAGCGAAAACGGCCGCGATTTGGATCGGCTTGCTGGAACCAGTTGTTCCTGAAAACCATCACAAAAAAATCCTGGGTCAGATCTTGAGCATCTTCGGGTGAATATCCGCGCCAGCAGACAAATGAAAAGATCGGGCGCCAGTAAGTCCGGCAGAGCTCCGCCAGGGCATCACGCCCTTTTTGTTCCTCGCTGCCCGGGTCGCCTGCAGAAAGAACTATGCTCCAACGGGTAGTGACGAAAACGCCTCGCTCGTTCTTGCCTTCGGCAGCGGCGTTTGACGGCATAAGCACACATCGTCTGCGACTCGCCCCTTTTACAAGTCTAAACGTAATAAGCCATCTTGATTTCCAGCATTGAATTTAATGACCGCCTCCGGTCATCTGGCCAACCGCACCACTGTCACTTTGCATCCTCCTGACGGCTTCTGCGTTGCCTCTCTCGACATTGTTCACCCCGATAGAGTCAGCCTGGCCGTTCTCATCGACTTCGACCCAGCGACCGCCCAAATGCGTGCCGGTTTCGTCTGGAATGTAAACGTAACGTTTACCGTTTTTGGTGGCCATTCGGTTCCCGGAGACCGAGCTGGTCTTGAGATCAAAGTTTAGCTGGGTAGATCCGGCCTTTGCCAGGACGTTGTTGATCGAAGCCTTCGCGGCGCCATTTATAAGAAGAGTTACCCGGTAGGTGGTACCCGGATTGAGACCGTCATAAATGTAATGTCCGCGGGCATCAGTTTTGACCAGCCGGCTTGAGCCGCGGTTTCTGGCTTCGACCCGAACATCGGCTCCACTGATTGGCCGTCCATTCGCGTCCTTGACGATGCCTTCGACGGCGGAGGTGCCGGCAAAGACGTTTTCAGTGAAGATGAGAGCGCCTAATAGAAGGAGCGTGGTTAGACGCGAAGCTGGATGTTTATTTATACCTGCCTGTTTCATCTTTCGTCCATTTGGTCGTGACTTGGTTGAGACGGTCGCTGCTTTCCAATGCAGCAGGCTCTTCACTAATTTCTACAGGATACGAACGCCGCAGTTCCCTCCGAATTTTCGAATATCCCCGCGGCCATTGCGCATCCGACGTCGCCAAAACCTTCAACAACGTTTCACCGATTCAGGGTCGTCCCCGTCTGAATCGGTGATGTCGTTGCTCGGAGCGAACCCCGAGTGCGTTCAGCGACTTAATATTGGTCCTGGAAAATCGAAACCGTGTTGTCGTCGACGTTTGTTACATAAACCGTCTGGGACAACGGATCGACGGTCACGAAGTCGGCTGTGCCGCTTGGTCGCAAATCGGCAATCTCAGGCTTGCAATCGTTGATGTGATCGGCCCGGCACGGGTTGCCGTCGATTACCACCAGATCGCTATCGCCTATGGTTGGGATGTAAACCAAATGCTTCTGCTGATCGATCGCAATTTGTCGGCCGGTTATGTAGGCGCCGAAGCCGAACCCATTCGGGTCAGTAAGAACGTCTGGGAACGCAGCGATCGATACTGCTTGCGCCTCTCCGCTTGGGCAACCCGCCACGTTGGAACCATTGCAGGTAGAGCCATCGAAGACGGAAACGCTCATGTCGAAGCGGTTTTCCACATAGACCGTGTTCTTGTCGAATACGATCCCGATGCTGTCCGGCGAATCCCCCACGGCGACATTCGCTTTCACGCTGCAATCGCTCGTATCAAGATTGCTGCAGTGTGAAGTGTTGATGACCGACACGTCATTGTCGTTCGCATTCCCGACGTAAAGCGTGTGGTTAGCGGAATTAAACGCAAGGGCCTGGGGCCGGTGGCCCACGTTGAAAGTTGGCCAGGTTTGGCCGCAACCGGACGAATCCGATCCCTGGCAATGTGTGCCATCGACAATTGCCACCATGTTGGCCAGACGATTGACCACATAAATCGTGTTGGTTGTTTCATCGATAGCCAGATCATCGATGGAACTGCTGTGGCTGCTGACAATCGTCGTCGGTTGTGACTGATTGCAGCTTGAAGTTACCGAAGCGTTGCAGGTGGCGCCGTTAATCACGGACACCGTTCCATCTCCCCGATTGTTCACATAAATCGTGTTGGTGGTTTTATTGACCGCGACCCGAAACGGATTTGTGCCGACTGGAATTGTTGTCCACGTTTGATTGCAGCCGGTTGTCATGTGCCGATTGCAGGCGTTTCCATCGACCACGGCTACCGTGCCGTTGCCCTGATTAGCGATGTAAACGGTCTTGGTGTTCGGATTAAAATCCAATCCTGAGGGACCGTTTCCAGTCACTGTGATAGGCGCCTGTTTAGTGCAGCCGTTGGTTTTCGTCGCGTTGCATTTCGAGCCATCCAGGACCCAGGCCTGGCTTGCGACCTGGGCCGAAACATAGATCGTCTGCGTGACTGGGTTGTAACCAAACGGCGCCGGCTCAAATCCGGTTGCGAGAATCGGAGGTATCTGATTGCAGCCGGAGTGATTCAAGGCGTTGCAGGTTGCGCCGTTGACCACGGACATTGAGCTCGATAAGAAGTTTTCCACATAGACTGTCTTGGTGTTGGGATCAAACACAGCAGCAAATCCGCTCGAGCCAACCTGGACTTGCGCGGTACTGGCGCATCCGGCCGTGGTCGAGGCGTTGCATGTCGAAGCGTCAATTACGCCAAGGACGTTGGGAAACTGCGAAGGCATGTACACCGTATGGGTCGCCTCATCGACCGTTGCCGGAGGTATCGGGGCAAAGTTGGCCGTGAAGCTTTGGGTGGGCGGCGTGCCGCACCCACTTTGGTTAACGCTGTTGCAGGTGCTGCTGTCCAGCATCTGTATCTCATTGCTGAAATTATTGTCCTGAACAATAAACACACTGTGGTGGACGCGCTCGACGACAACACCATCGCCGTTGGCCGCCGTTACGATGGGGCTGCTACAGCTCGGCGTGCCTCCATTGCAAGTCGATGTATCGAGAATATAGATGGGGCCCTCGTTGGCGTCCGGTACGTATAGCGTGTGAGTTGTTTCATCCAGATCCATGAATACAGGAAGACCAAAGGGAACGTTGGCGGCGCCACCCGACCAGTTTGAGTTACCTGGGAAGACGACTTGCTTTGGAGTTTGGGTGCAGCTCGATGTGTTCGTTGCGTTGCACGTACTAATGTCGATGACGGCAATCGAGTCGCTGTTTCCGCCAGCAAGCGTCGCGAACAACGTTCGGTGAGCGGCGTCGAGTACAAGATCAGCCGGAAAAGGTCCAGGGCTGATGGTAGCGATCGGAGTGCAGTTCGACGTGTGCCCGGCGCTGCAATTCTTTCCGTCGACGACCGCGATGACGTTATCAAGCTGGACTGCGATGTAAGTCGTGTTCGTCGACGGATTGCTCACGATATGGACAGGACCTTCTCCCGTTGGAATTATCGGGGCGGCCCATGGCAGTTTCGGCGGTTGCATAGACATCGCGGCGAACGCTGCGGCCGCAAGCAACAACAGGCCGGAGATTTCGGCTCGAATTGTTCGCGCAGAAGAGTGCCGAATTTTTTTCGAAGAGATTGAGTTTGCGTCTGTCGGGTAACGTCTGGCTTCTATTTTCATGTTTTCTTTCTGTTTCGTTCGTTAGGGGTTTTCTTTTTTTTCAAGTGGAAGCCTTTCACTAATTTCTACAGGAACGGGGACGCGAGGTTCCCAACTCCGCCGACATTTCTGATTGTCCATCCTGCAAGCGAGGCGTACGGTTTGGGCTGAGGCCCGAACGAAACGGAGGATCTATCTATTATGAGTACTGCTGTCGCTGACGAGAAAAAGACGAAGCTGAATCAGCTCGAGCAATTGAAGAAGTTCACCAAGGTCGTCGCTGACACGGCCGACTTTGAGTCGATTAAGGATTTCAAGCCTGAAGACGCAACCACCAACCCGAGTCTCGTTTACGCGGCGACTCAGAAAAAGCAATACGGCCACCTGATTGAGGAAGTTTTGAAGAACCGAAAGAATTCGGGCCTGAGCGGGCATGCGCAGATCGAAGACATTTGTGATCATCTACTCGTCCAATTCGGAACGGATATTTTGCAGATTGTGCCGGGACGGGTTTCGACCGAGACCGATGCGCGATTGTCGTTTGACGTGGAAGGCTCGATCGCCAAAGCGCGGCGGCTGATTGAACTTTACAAGGCAAAGAAAATTCCGCGCGAACGCGTGTTGATTAAGATCGCGTCGACTTGGGAAGGGCTTCTTGCGGCAGAGCAACTGCAAAAGGAAGGAATTCGGTGCAATCTGACGTTGATGTTCTCGCTGGTGCAGGCGGTGCGCGCGGGAGAAGCGAAAGTCCAGCTGATCTCCCCGTTCGTCGGCCGGATTTACGATTGGTACAAAGCGCACGAGAAACGGGATTACACCGGCCCGGAAGATCCAGGCGTGCAATCGGTCGCTGAGATCTACACTTATTACAAGAAATTCGGTATCTCGACCGAAGTGATGGGCGCGAGCTTTCGGAATACCGGACAGATTCTCGAATTGGCCGGCTGCGATTGCCTGACGATCAGTCCGGAATTGATGGAAGAGCTTTCGAAATCGAACGAGCCAGTGGAGCGAAAACTCATACCGGAGAACGCGAAGTCGGCCAAGGTCGACAAACTGGAGATGGACGAGAAAACGTTCCGTTGGATGCTCAACGACAACGCGATGGCTTACGAAAAAACCGGCGAGGGGATCCGCAAGTTCGCCGCCGACGTATTGAAGCTGGAGAAATTCGTCGCGAGCAAACTGTGAGGTGGATCGAGCAGTCCCTTGCTCGATGTTACAAGTGGCGGCGAAGCCGCTTTGATTTAGCATCGCCCGCGGAGCGGCCGATCCAGCATGTTTAACGTTGTCTTAGTTGAGCCGGAGATTCCGCCGAACACCGGCAATATCGGCCGGCTGTGTCTGGCCACCAAGTCGACTCTGCATCTCATTAAGCCGCTGGGGTTTTCCCTGGATGACCGGCAACTCAAGCGTGCCGGACTGGACTACTGGGAGGACGTCGACCTTAAGGTCTGGGATTCGCTGGCGGAGCTGGTAGAATCGAAGCCGCCGGAGCCTCGCTGTTTCTTCGTGACCACGAAGACAAAGCAAGCCTGCTGGGACGTGAAATTCCGCCCGGGCGATTTCCTGGTTTTTGGCCGGGAGACGAAGGGGCTGCCGGAGGAGCTCCTCAACCAGAACCAGGAGAGCTGCCTTACCATCCCGATGCATGGCACTCGGAGCTTGAACTTGGCCACAGCGGTTGCGATTGTTCTCTTTGAAGCTGTTCGCCAGCAGCAACACTCTGGCGAAGACGGTGTTGAATAAGTCAGTATCCTACAATGTCTAACAAACCCAGGAGGCAAATAACAACCTTATGAGAACAGTTTTAGTTTTAACCTGTTGCGTTGGTCTGGCCGCATTGGCGGGGGCAGCGCAGCAGAACAACAATAACCAGCAGCCAAATAAGAAGAAGGGTGGTGGCAACACGCAGCCCCAACAGCAGCACGTTGTGACTCAACAGACTGGCAAACACACCGTCACTCACACCCAGAACTTCCAACAGCCGAACACGGTGGGAGGACATCAGTTGCACCAAACCCACACGAACTTGCATAACCAGTCCAATCTGTCGAGTTCGGCGAGCAACACGACGTTTAACAAGACCAAGAACGTCAACATCAACAAGAACATCACGGTTAACAAGAACTTCAAGGTTCAGAAGTTCAATCTCGGCAGCAAGCCGAGCGGGAAATATCAGGCGATTAAGTTCAATCAGAACTACAAAATTGCCGGAGCCCAGAACTGGAATGGCTCAAAATACGTGGTCTTCAAGAATTACCACCCGCAGTGGCAGAATCAGTGGTGGTGGTCACACCATTACAACCACATCTCCATTGTATTCGGCGCGCCCTACTATTGGGACGCCGGCTACTGGTATCCGGCCTGGGGATACGATCCGGGCGCGAGCTACTATTTTGACGGCCCGATCTACGCCTCGAGTCCGGATATGGATCCTGGCCAGACGGTTGCTAACGTGCAATCCGCTCTGCAGCAACAAGGCTATTATCAGGGCGAAATCGACGGTGTCCTTGGACCGCAAACGCGCGCGGCCTTGGCCGAATATCAATCCGCTCAAGGTATCGAACCGACCGGCGCGATCGATGAGCCAACATTGGAAACTCTCGGAATGGCCTAACAACAGTTTAGTTAATCGCGAAATCGCCGCGGAAAACTCCGCGGCGATTTTTTTGTCCGAGCCGGCCCGGCGGTTGCACCCTCGCCTGCCGCTAACGCGGCTTCCTCTCCTTTCACGGAGAGGATTCAGGTGAGAGCAAGTCGAAGGTTCGAGTGATTGTCTTATCCTTGCGCGGTGCCGATAATGGCGGAGTAATTGTCCGTGCCGCAGCCACCACAGTTGATTGCCCGCGATTTGTTTCAATCCTTCCGGATGGGTTCGCGCCGGATCGAAGTGCTGCGCGGTATTTCGTTCGACGTCGCAAATGGAGAAATCATTTTCATTTGCGGCGCGTCCGGCGCGGGAAAAACGACTTTGCTTTATACCCTGGCTGGTTTGGAGCGGCCTGAATCCGGAACAGTCGAATTCGAGGGCCGCAATCTTTATAACGGCAGCTCCGGATCGCAGGCGCGTTTTCGGAACAACAAGATGGGTTTCGTGTTCCAGGGCTATTTTTTGCTGCCGGAGTTGACCGCACTGGAAAATGTTTCGCTGCCGGGAATGATCGGCGGGAAATCCACGGCCAAAGCGGCCGAAGAAAGCCTGGCATCGGTGGGTTTGGCTGACCGGATGCAGCATTTGCCGGCGGAGCTCTCGGGAGGCGAGCAACAACGCGTCGCGATTGCGCGCGCATTGGTCAACGACCCCGACATTATTTTCGCCGACGAGCCAACCGGGAACCTTGATTCGGCGACGGGCGAAGCAATTGTCGGTCTTTTGTTGAAGCTGGCGCGCGAGCGCAAAAAAAGTTTACTGATTGTGACCCACGATACCGGTCTCGCGATGCGCGGCGATCGCGAATTGCACATCAAAGATGGTCGACTGGGCTAAGAGCGCCGATTTTTTTTGTTGCTTGAATTGCGCGTCGAAACGCGGAGATTTTTCTCGTAATTATGAAAACCTCTAATGCTGGCGGTGCGGTGATCGATCGACCTAAATCACGCGAGGCGGTAAAACCTGCGGTGGATAAGGCACCGGCGTCGAAATCTGCGGCGAAGCAATCCAAGATTTACATCGACGGAAAATTTTACTCGGAAGCGGACGCGAAGGTTTCGGTCTTCGATCACGGTCTGCTTTACGGCGACGGAATTTTTGAAGGCATTCGTTTTTATAACGGGCGCGTCTTCCGTTTGGAGGAACATCTCGAGCGCCTTTGGGATTCGGCGCGTTCGATCTGTCTGCATGTCCCAATGTCGCAACGGGCGATGGGTGAAGCGTTGCTGGAAACAATCCGGCAAAACAACCTGCGTGACGGTTACATTCGTCTGATCGTGACTCGCGGGGTCGGCAATCTCGGGTTGAATCCGGAACAATGTAAGACTCCAAGCGTGATCATTATTACGGCGCAGATCGCCCTGTACTCTGAACCAGTTTACAAGAACGGATTGAGCCTCGTGACATGCGCAACGCGGCGGACAAATCCGAGCGCGCTCAATCCCGCGGTTAAGTCGCTCAACTATTTGAACAACGTGATGGCGCGGATCGAGGCGAATCAGGCGAACGCGGACGAAGGTTTAATGTTGAACGACGAAGGCAATGTCGCGGAATGCACCGCCGACAATGTTTTCATCATCAAGCGCGGCCAAATTTTCACACCGCCGATAACGGCCGGCGCGTTGCGCGGCATCACGCGGTCGGTTGTGTTCGAAATCGCGGCCGAAACTGGAATCAAGGTCATCGAAGCGGACATCACCCGGCATGATGTGTTTGTCGCGGACGAAGCGTTTCTAACGGGGACTGCGGCTGAGATTATTCCGCTGGTCAAGGCGGACGGCCGGCCGATTGGCACCGGCAAACCCGGACCGATTACCGCGCGCATGATTTCGCGCTTCCGGGAAATGACGCGAGAGACAGGGACGCCGATTTATAGTTAATGAATGATCGATCCGCCTCCGCTAAAGCCACGGCGTGACAGGCATCGGCGCGAAAGGTGCTCGACAAACTTGCAGCTTGAATGTTTTAAGCGTGTAGCAGGTCTAAGGAAGTAGAAATGTTGTGCGACGTTTGTAAATGCAATGACGCAACGGTCTTCCTGACCCAGATCATCGAGGGAAAGATGCAAAAGGTGAATCTCTGCGACGCATGTTCGAAGGAAAAAGGCGTGCAGGACCCGACCGGTTTCGCGCTGGCTGACTTGCTGCTTGGAATCGGAGCCGCCGAAGAAATCGAAAAGGGCGCTGCGACGCAACGGTGCCCGGTTTGCGGTTTTACGCAGGCTGATTTTAAAAAGACAGGCCGTCTTGGGTGCAGTGCTTGTTATGCGACTTTCACCGAAGCGTTGACCGCCTTGTTGAAGGCGATGCACAAAGGCACAGCGCATGTGGGGAAAGTGCCGCAGCGCGCGCACCGCGCTGTAGAGCTGAGTGACCGAATGCGCGATCTCAACGAAAGTCTCCAAAAAGCCGTGGCGGAAGAAAATTACGAGACCGCTGCTTCCCTGCGGGACCAGATCAAACAGCTCGAAGGCGAATCGACGGAGGTAGGGCCGTGAAATTTTCGAATCTGATGTCGAACTCCGGGGAGTGGCTCCGTGGCGAAGGACCACATCATCAAATCGTCGTCAGCAGCCGGGTCCGGCTTGCCCGCAATTTGCGCAATCGCGCGTTTCCTGGTCACGCGAAAAAAGCGGAACGCACCGCAGTATTGGACATGGTCAAGCCGTGTGTGGAACGGCTCCCGGAAATGCAGGATTCATTCTCGGAATTTTTACAAGACCTGTCCGCAGTGGAAAAACAGGTCCTGGTGGAACGCCATCTCATTAGTCGCGAGCATGCTGCCAAAGCCGCGGGTAGCGCTGTGATCATGAATCGCCGGCAAACGCTCAGCATCATGATCAACGAGGAAGATCACCTTCGCATGCAATCGATGCGTTCCGGATTGCAATTGAAGCAGGCGTTCAAGCTTCTCGATAAGATCGACAGCGCGCTCGAAGGCGAACTCGAGTTCGCATACGACAATCGACTTGGTTACTTGACCGCCTGCCCGACCAACGTCGGAACCGGCATGCGCGCGTCCGCAATGCTGCATCTGCCGGGACTCGTGTTGAGCGAGCTGATTAATCAAGTCGTGCAAGCTGTCAGCAAGATCGGTCTCGCCGTGCGCGGTTTTTACGGTGAAGGGACCGAAGCAATGGGCAACCTTTTCCAGATTTCGAATCAAACCACGCTCGGCGAGAAGGAAGATGAGATCATCAGCCGGCTGACCAAGGTGATCGAGACGATCATTCAGAAGGAACACGACGCGCGCCAGGTCTTGATTCAAAAAAGATCAAATACGCTCTGGGACCAGATCGGTCGAGCATACGGCGTGCTTACATATGCCCATGCCATGAGCTCAAAGGAGGCGCTCAACCTATTGTCGATCATTAAGCTCGGAATTGATCTCGGGGCATTTCCGGAGGACAAGCGGCTGGCCATAGATGAATTGTTCATAGACACGCAGCCGGCGCACCTCCAGCGAAGCTCACAGCAGAAGCTCAGCGCGGACGAGCGCGACCATCTTCGCGCCCAAATTATTCGCACCCGTTTGAAAGTGCTTCCCAAACCTGATATTAGTAAGCTGGCGAAGGAAGCGAGCAACGGCTCGAGTTCGGAGCCAACAGGACAATGAACAATTTTACTCCCCGCGCCCAGCAGGTTCTTCAACTCGCCCGCAAGGAAGCGGACCGTTTCAATCATAATTACGTCGGGACTGAGCATCTTTTGCTCGGACTGATCAAGCTCGGTCAGGGCGTTGCGGTGAACGTTCTCCAGAAAATGGGGCTCGATCTCGAAACCGTCCGCATGGAAGTCGAGAAACAGGTCGGCTCCGGACCGGAAACGAAAATCGTCGGCAATATTCCGTACACGCCGCGGGTGAAAAAAGTTTTGGCGCTCGCCGGCAAGGAAGCCAAGGCGCTCAATCATTCCTACGTCGGCACCGAGCACATTTTGCTCGGACTGTTGCGCGAAGGCGAAGGCGTGGCCGCGCGCGTGTTGAAGAGTCTCGAGATCGACATCGAGCGCACGCGTAATGAGATTTTGAAGGAGCTCGATCCGAATTTTACGCCGTCGGAATCGGAGGAAGGCGAACCGGCTTCCAAGAAGGATGTCAAAACACCGGCGCTGCGGGCGTTCGGTCGTGATCTGACCGAGCTCGCGAAGAAGAGTGAGCTCGATCCGGTAATCGGACGGCATAATGAGATCGAGCGCGTGATTCAAGTGCTCTGCCGTCGCACCAAAAACAATCCGGTGTTGATCGGGGAGGCGGGGGTCGGAAAAACTGCAATCGCCGAAGGTCTCGCCCAGGAAATCGCGAGCGGCAACGTTCCGGAGTTGTTGCGTGACAAGCGCGTCGTCACGCTCGATCTCGCATTAATGGTCGCCGGAACCAAGTATCGCGGACAGTTCGAAGAGCGCATCAAAGCGGTGATGGACGAAATTCGCCGTTCCAAGAATGTCATTCTGTTCATCGACGAACTGCACACGATCGTCGGTGCCGGTTCGGCCGAAGGCGCGATGGACGCATCGAACATCATCAAGCCGGCGTTGAGTCGCGGTGAATTGCAATGCGTTGGCGCGACTACGATGAACGAATATCGCAAGTACATCGAGAAAGATGCTGCGCTGGAGCGCCGGTTCCAAACTGTGAAAGTCGACGCTCCGACAATTGATGAGGCAATCGAGATTTTGAAGGGGCTTCGTCCCAAGTACGAAGCGCACCACAAAGCGAAGCTCACCGACGAAGCGCTCGAGACTGCAGTGAAATTCTCCGAGCGCTACATCACCGGACGTTTTCTGCCGGACAAGGCTATCGACGTAATGGACGAAGCCGGTGCTCGCGCCCGCATCAATTCGATGACGCGTCCGCCGGACGTGAAGGAAATCGAAAAGGAGATCGAGCAGATCCGGTTGCAAAAGGAAGCCGCGATCAAAGCACAGGATTTCGAAAAAGCTGCTTCGCTTCGCGACAAGGAAAAGCAAACGAAAGAGAAGCTGGATTCGATCATGCAAAAATGGCGTCAAGAGCGCGAGGAGAAGGAAGTCCTAGTCACCGCGGACGACATGATGCACATCATTTCGAAAGTTACCGGCGTTCCGCTGCAAAGAATGGAACAGGCCGAGACCGAGAAGCTTCTCAAGATGGAAGAGGAGCTGAAAGGCAAAGTGATTGGGCAGGACGAAGCGGTCAGCGCGATTTCGAAAGCATTGCGCCGCAGCCGTGCTGACCTGAAGGATCCGCGCCGTCCGATCGGTTCGTTCATTTTCCTCGGACCTACCGGTGTCGGTAAAACCTTCCTCGCCCAAAAGCTCGCCGAATTCATGTTTGGCGACCGCGATGCCCTGATTCAGATCGACATGTCGGAGTACATGGAAAAATTTACGGCGTCCCGCTTGATCGGTTCGCCCCCGGGCTATGTCGGTTACGAGGAGGGCGGACAACTTTCTGAAGCGGTGCGGCGTCGGCCTTACGCGGTTGTGCTTTTCGACGAAATCGAGAAGGCGCACCCGGATGTAATGCACTTGCTTCTGCAAATTCTCGAGGAAGGCAAAATCACCGATTCGTTAGGCCGAAAAATCGATTTTCGTAACACGATCATTATCATGACATCGAACGTCGGCGCCGAGTTGCTCAAGAAGCAGACAACTTTGGGTTTTGGCGCGCCGCGCGAAGGTCACGACTACGATTCGATGCGCGAGAAAATTCTCGACGAAACCAAGCGCGTATTTAAGCCGGAGTTTCTCAATCGCCTGGATGAGATCATCGTCTTCCACTCCCTGCAAAAGACCGACCTCTTGCTGATTGTCGATCTTGAGGTCGAGAAGGTGAAGGTGCGCTTGAAAGCCAAGGAAGTCGAGATTGTTCTCGACAACGTGGCCCACGAGTTCGTGATCGAGAAGGGTTACGATCCGAATTACGGCGCGCGGCCGATGCGGCGCGCGGTGGAACGTTATCTCGAAGACCCGCTCGCCGAAGAAATCTTGCGCGGCAATGTGAAGCCGGGCAGCAAAGTCCAGGTCACGGCGCAAGATGGGAAACTCGTTTTCACATCAGACACCACCAAGGCGAAACTCGCCGAGCCGATCACTTAAAACCGGCGCGCTTCAGGCGCGCGGGTGCGCTGCAGCGTAGGCCTTCTTCAGCCGCTCCACTGTGACGTGGGTATAAATCTGCGTCGTCGAAAGACTCGCGTGACCAAGCAGCGCTTGGACACTGCGGAGATCTGCACCGCGATCGAGCATGTGGGTGGCAAAACTGTGACGGAGTTTGTGCGGACTGATCGAAATCGGAATCGACGTGTGTCGCAAATACCGCTTCAAGATCAGCCAGATGGAGTGTGACGAAATTCGTTTTCGCGATTTGTTGATGAACAACGCACCGGAATGAACGTTGGCCGCTGAGCGATACTTTTGGATCGCATCCAGAGCCGGCGCGCCGATCGGGCAAATTCTCTCCTTCCGACCTTTGCCGAAGACGCGCACCGATTCCGTGTAAAGATCGACATCGTCCACGTCGAGCGCGGCCGATTCGCTTAAACGCAGGCCGCTGCTGTAAAAAAGCTCCATAATGGCGATGTCACGGAGAGGCATCCATCCCGGCGCGGCTCGTTCCTTCGGAACTTTCCCCGGCGCAGCGAGCAATTCTTCGATTTGTTGTCGAGTCAGGACGAGCGGAAGTTTTTTGTCCACTTTCGGAAGGTGCAATTGGCGTAATGGATCGACTCGCAGTTTCTTTCGATCGCTCAGGAATTTGTAGAACGCGCGCAAAGCCGAGAATTGCAAACGAACGTAGGACCGGGCTTGCCCCCGCTTCATGATCGCGAAGAGATAATCGCGAAAATCGTCGGTGCGACATTCTTTCCACGGTTTCGTGCTGTGGGCACGAAATGCGTTCAATGACTGACGATATGCTTTCAGCGTTCGCGGCGACGCGTTTTGCTCAACGGCGAGGTAACGGCAAAAATCTTCGACGAGTGAGTCTTTCTTTGCCGAGCCGTCTCTTCTTGCAGTCATCAAACTCGAAACTCGAAACTCGAAACTCGAAACAATCTCGAAATCAAGATTTCAAAATTCAAAGGGCAGCGGGTTTCTTTGGGAATTCTTGGTTCAGTGATTCGAACCTTGTTTCGGATTTCGATATTCGAATTTCGAATTTGGCCTTAAAAGTCCGGGTCCGGTTTCTCGATCACGTAACGATTCTGCGCTGCTTCAGTTCGGCCGCTAAACTGACTCTTGAAAATCGGCGGAGGATTTGTCGAAATGACGTCGAAACTTTTGACTACGAACTCCGGATATAACCGGTTGCTGGCCGGTTCGTAGACTTTGTCTCCGCTAAAGTAGCCGGTCAGTTTGTATTCGTAATTGTTGTCCGACCCAAACTTCAACGCTGCGCGATCGGGCGCGAGTTTCTGTTTTTCGTTCAACATCACCAGCTGCGACGCGCTCCACGGCTGGCCCGGTTTTCGAATGTATCCCCAAAACTTGAAGTCCGGTTTGAAATAACGGCGGCCAATGTAGTAATCCCCGGGCTGCTCCGCCGCGATGCGTTGCGCCATCTGGGCCCTGGCACTTTGGCTTGCGGTCGGCTCGGTTTGGCAACCGGCAAGAATAATGACGGCCGCCGGAAGGAGGAACTTGATTGTCAGGTCTGGTCTGAAGATCGACATCTTTCAGGATCGACTTCTACTCAACTATGTCCTCTGTGCAATGGTGGATCGGGCTCTCCGAGCGCGATCCACCCTTTCTTTTTGCATCGCCCTGCGGCGTCCGTAAAATCTTGCATGCTCGAAATCGAAGTGCACGGCCGAAAGCCAAGACCCAGTGGCTTGATATTTAACTTCTGAGGCAATGCTCGTTCGATTCTTTAGCGCCCTGGGCCGTCCACTGATCCGGTTCGTCAAGTATTTGGGCGAAATCGTGATGCTTGGCGGAGACACGTTCCATTCACTCTTCACCCATCGGTTGCGCTGGAAACTGTTTCTCAATCAAGTCGTGGAGATCGGATTGCTTTCGCAGTTGGTGGTGGTGATAACCGGCGGTTTCACCGGTGCGGTCTTTTCGGCGCAGACTTATTTCCAATTTCACAAACTCGGAATGGGCTCAGCGGTCGGAGCTGTCGTTTCGGTTGCGCTGATGCGTGAGCTGGGGCCGGTGTTGACCGCGTTGATGGTGACAGGTCGCGTCGGCGCGGCCATGTCGGCCGAGATCGGGACGATGAAAGTGACGGAGCAAATCGACGCCCTGCGCGCGCTTGCAGTTTATCCGACCGATTATCTTGTTGTTCCTCGCGCGCTCGCGATGATGGTTTCGATGCCGTTGCTCGTTGCAGAATGCATCGCAGTTGGAATCGGCGTTGGTTACCTGGTCGCCATCTTTTTGCTGGAGGTAAATGGCACATATTACATGGCCAACATGGTGAAGTGGACGCGGAACCGCGACATCATCATGGGTCTGTCGAAGGCGTTTTGTTTCGGCATCCTCATTGTCTTCATCAGTTGCCACAAAGGATTGACCGCACGCGAAGGTGCCGTTGGCGTCGGCCGAGCCACGACCGAAGCCGTCGTTAACGCTTCGCTCGCGGTGCTCATCAGTAATTTTTTCCTGACGATGATGCTCAATATCATCTACCCGGCCGGCTACCAGTGATGAACAACGGTTCTATGATTCGGGTGGAGGGGTTGGTGAAAAACATCGGCCCCCAGGAAATCTTGCGCGGGGTCGATTTGGATGTCCCGCACGGCGAGACGCTTGCCATCATCGGACGAAGCGGTGGCGGCAAAAGCGTTTTGCTCAAGCATCTGATCGGCCTGATGAAACCGGACGCGGGGCAGATCTGGATCGAAGGCCAAAATATTATTGGAATGAACGAGCGAAGCCTCGCATCCATTCGCCAAAAGGTTGGCATTCTTTTTCAGGGCGCTGCGCTTTTCGATTCAATGACGGTGGCGGAAAATATTGCCTTCCCCCTGCGCGAAGCCGGCGAGCGGAATCCAAAGGTTTTGCGGACGAAAGTGAGCGAAATGCTGGAAGTAATGGAGTTGAGCGGCGAAGAGGAAAAAATGCCGGTGAACTTGAGCGGTGGCATGAAAAAGCGCGTCGGGCTGGCGCGCTCGATTATTCGGCGGCCGTCCTGCATTCTTTATGACGAGCCGACTTCCGGCCTTGATCCGGTTGTTTCGGATTCGATCAATCGATTGATTCGCCGGCTTCAGCGCCGCTTTGGCGTGACGAGCATTGTCGTCACTCATGATATGAAGAACGCGTTCGACGTCGCTGACCAGGTCGCGTACTTGCACGAAGGCAGGATTTATTTTCATGGAACGCCGGAGGAGTTGCGCCAGTCGACGGACAAACTGATCCAGGATTTTCTGCTCGGTCGCTCGGAGGAACAGTTGACCCCGAAAGCGTTTGGGGTTGAGAGTTGAACGGCATGAACCGGCACGAACGAGGTTTGGAATTTAAGGTTGGTGTGTTTGTATTCCTTGGCTTCGCCGCACTTGGCGCACTAGTCGTGCAGTTCGGAAGGCTGGGGGAGGGTTTTAAGACCTACTATCCGCTGACGGTTCGTTTCACCGACGCCAGCGGTCTGCTGAAGGGTTCCGATGTCCTGTTAGGCGGCGCCCGAATCGGAAAAGTCGCCGGCGGTCCGCGTTTGGTTCGGGAAGGCAACGGCGTCCTGGTCCCCCTGAAGATTTACGATTACATAAAAATCCCGGATACGAGCAAGTTCACGGTCGGTAGTTCCGGCTTGCTCGGCGACCGGTTCGTGAACGTGACAATGCCGGCCGGGACGCCCACAAAATTCCTGCCGCCCAACGCGACGATCATCGGGGCGCGCGAGACTGGAATTGATGATCTCACGCGCGAAGGTGGCGCGCTGGTTGGTGATCTCCGCGGCGTTGTGCAAAAAATCGATACCACCGTGACACGATTGAACGAAGAAGTGCTTTCCAAAACGACAGCGGAGAATCTCAGGTCGAGTGTCGCGCATTTGAACGACGCGACCAGCGCTTTCGCGGAATCGGCGAAGAAACTTGGCCCGGTTGTCGACAAAGCCGATTCGGCGATGGATTCGACAAAAAAAGCGGCCGACGACTTGCAAAAAGTGCTTAGCTCTGCGACGCAAGGAAAAGGACTCCTGGCTACGTTGCTCACCAATCCGGAACTGGCTAACGATTTGCGCGCTCTGGTCAGCAATCTTCGCGCGCACGGTGTTCTCTTCTATCGCGACAGCGCTGCAAAGATTGAAGCTGGGACGCGCGAGCAGGCGAAACCTTCACGAAATCCGAGCGGAGGCCGATAATGACGCCGGCCCTGACGATCAATCTGCTGCGCGTGCTGTTCGTCACGTTTTGCGCGGCAATCGGCGCAAACATTTCCTGGGCGTTCATCGGCGATTCCTGGCCTGGTTTGGCGCTTGGCGTGGTGCTCGGCTTGGTCATCGTGCTGATCGATCGTTTGCTCAAAGGCGTATCGCTCCGGCTGTTTTCTTCCGCCACTTTCGGTCTCTTGCTCGGATGGATCTTCGCCAACCTGTTGATTGCGTCGGACATCTTACGTTATCAATCGGAAACAGCGCAATGGGCGGCGCGGCTACTGGTGTATGCGGTTTTTGGGTATCTGGGAATGATGCTGGCGATCCGAAGTAGCCGGGACGAATTCTCGCTCATCATTCCGTATGTCCGTTTTGCCCGCGAAACAACCCAGCATGAACCGCTGGTCCTCGACACCAACGTCATCATTGATGGACGTATCGCCGATCTGTGTGCGACCGGTTTCCTGAGTCGCTCCCTCCTTGTGCCGCGATTCATTTTGGACGAGTTGCAATTGCTGGCGGACTCACGCGATCCGACGAAACGCGAACGCGGGCGCCGTGGCCTGGAAATTCTGAATCAATTGCGGCGGTCGCGAGATATCGAACTGACGATTCACGAAACGAGCGAGGACAACGTCGATCTTGCGACAGATGCCCGGCTCGTCCGCGCGGCCAAAGTTTTGAAGGCCCGTTTGCTAACTAACGATCTCGCGCTTGGTCAGATCGCGCGTTTGCAGCAAGTGGCGGTATTGAATCTTGCCGACCTCGCCCGCGCGCTTCGACCGACGCTGGTTACGGGCGATGAGCTCGATTTGCTCCTGGTGAAAGAGGGCCGCGAAGCCCATCAGGCTGTCGGTTATTTGCCGGATGGAACGATGATTGTCGTGAATCACGCGCGCGCCTACCTCGGCAAGACGCGGACCGTGGTCGTTGCCAGTGCATTACAGACCGCAGCTGGCCGTCTCATTTTCGCCGAGCTCAAGGATGGCGCGGCAGAGCCTTCCGCTTGAAGCGCTTTCTGAAGTTCATTTTGCCGAACGGCGCCGTCGATTTCATCCGGAATCGCCGAAAACTTCGGAACGTGGGCCGAAGACTTTCGCCGGCGGAACTGCTTTCGACGAGCCGACTCGCTCTTGAGGCAGACACCTGCGGGCTCACCCTCTTTCCACCGGGGTTTGCGGCAACGTTGGGTTACGTCGTCGATGTTGGCGCAAATGTCGGCCAGTGGTCGGCCATGTTGCTGGACTGCATCACGCCGGAAAAATTGATCATGGTCGAACCGAACCCGGAGGCATTTGCAGTTTTGCAGAAAAAGTTTGGGAACAATCGACGCGTCGAATTGCATAGCGTGGCGCTTGGCGACCGCGAGGGCGTTGCAAAATTGAAAATCACTCGCGATACAACCGGTGCCTCGTTGCTTCAACCATGCGAAGAGATGCGCGCAATGATCGGCAGCAATTGGGCGGTCGCGTCCGAAATCGACGTCAAAATGACCACGCTCGACCTGCTGCTCGATGTCCCCGAAATCTCGCTGCTGAAAATCGATGTCCAGGGCTACGAAAAGCCGGTCCTGGCCGGCGCGAAACAAACTCTGGCGAAGACAAGATTCGTTCTCATTGAATTGAACTTCATGCCGCAATACGTCGGTGGTTCCTGGCTGGGCGAGGTCCACGAAATCCTCACCCGAGATTTCGATTTCTTTCTCGCCAACGCGACGGCCCCTCAGGTCCTAAATGGTCGCGCCTCCATGTGCGACGGTCTTTACGTGAATCCAAATTTGGTTCAGGAATGGGTGAAACCTGATTTCGTTTAAGATGCAACCGAGCGAGGCGTTAAGCGCGAGCGCGCAGATCTCAGTGACCTTGGCCGGATTTGCCGGCGTAGTAGTCGCTTTTCGTACCCGATCCGTGCACGAGTGGACGAACATCGACAAATTCCGTTTACAAATCCTGCTTAGTAACTCGGCCTTGCCGTTTCTGTTGTCGATCTTCGCCATGGTTCTCCTGGCGACGCCCCTCGATGAACGGACGCTGTGGCGATTGTGCAGCGTTATTGCGTTTGTCCTGACCGCCACAGCTGGTCAATTATTGTCGCACATCTATCGAGCCTTTTCTCGCGCTGAGCTCCAGGCCTCAGGCAGCAGGCCGTGGATTTTTTATTCAAGCGGGCTCTTGGGGATCGCCGTTACGGTTTTGCAGATTTACAACGTCATCCAGTTGCAAACCTTCTGGCCATTTTTCGCCATGATCGCAACCTGGCTCTGTTTGGCGATGGTCCAGTTTGTCTTGCTCGTCACCGCCAGCCATCATGCAGACTCCTGAAACTTCCGAAGCGGTCAAGCTCGCGAAATAGGTCTTTTTATCGCAGCCCGACTGCAGCGCGGACCCACGTCATCACCTGATCGGCGACTGCGTTTGCCCTCTTCGCGCCTTTGGCGAGAACGTTGTCGATGTATGATTTGTCGCGCTGAAGTTCTTCGCGGCGTGCGCGCATTGGTGCAAAATAGGTCCAAAGCTTTTCGAACAGTTCTTTTTTGAAATCGCCGTAGCCGGTTCCGCCTTTTTTGAATCGCTCGCGCAGGTTGTCGATTTCAGCTTTCGACGCGAACAACGAGTAAAGCTGAACAATCGTCGACTTATCCGGGTCTTTCGGCGCTTCGACCGGTGTTGAATCGGTCACAATGCTCATCACGCGTTTCCGCATTTCTTTCTCGTCGCCAAAGATGTCGATGTTGTTGCCGTAACTTTTGCTCATCTTCTGGCCGTCAATTCCCGGAACCATCTGCGTGTCGGGATTGATCCGCGGTTCCGGCAATTTAAATATAGGCCGGTCCGGCTGGGATCCGTACGTTTCGTTGATCTTACCTGCCAGATCGCGCGTCATCTCAATGTGCTGTTTCTGATCCTTTCCGACCGGCACCACGTCGCTGTCATAAATCAATATGTCGGCCGCCATCAGCACCGGGTAACTGAACAACCCGACGGTCGCGGGCAGACCGCGCGCGAGTTTGTCTTTGTAGGAATGCGCGCGTTCGAGCAGACCCATGGGAGCGATCGTTGATAAAATCCACGCGAGTTCGGTAACCTGAGGCACGTCCGATTGCCGAAAAAGCGCACCTTTGTCGGGATCAAGACCGCAGGCAAGAAAGTCGAGTGCCACGAGGCGTGAGTTTTCGCGAAGCGCTTTCGGATCGCGTAGACTAGTGAGGGCGTGGTAGTCGGCGATGAAATAAAATGTTTCGCCTTCCTTCTGCAGTTCGATCGCCGGCCGCATCATGCCGAAATAATTTCCGATGTGCAGCACGCCGCTGGGTTGAATGCCGGATAAAATGCGCATCTTAAATTTCCTGAGGTTTGACGAACAATAGTAACTATGTTCTTGACGAGGCAAACCGAAACGAAGATTACGTCACGGACTAAAGGGCAAATTTTCCGTGTATCGCCGTTTCTGCGTTGGTGTGTTGCTGGGTTTGATCGGCCTTGGGGTCGTTTTCGTTGCGCATCGGCCAACGGAAGAGCGTAGATCAACTTTTCCAAACGCAATTGTTCAGTTCGCCTCATCCGGTCACGTTGTCGGCTTTACAACCGACAGTTATTATGTGGCCGCAGCGTCGCATGTGTTGCATGTTGATTTTGTAGGTCAGCACCGTTCTCGGCCGCTGCGTGATGCGACTCCTGCCGGTTCCGAAAAGGGGGCGACCTTGTCGAAGATTCGATATTCGAACCTATGGGAAGGAGTTACGATCAGCTATGACGCGCCAAAAGGCGCAATTGCTCGGAGCACTTACCGAATCGCACCGGGCGCGAATGTGGATTCGATTCGTTTGCGCTACAATGCCCCGATTTCATTGCAACCCAACGGAGATCTGCGGATCGATTTCAAATCCGGCTGGATGACCGAAAGTGCTCCGTTAGCCTGGCAGGAGCGGAATGGCCAGCATGTGCCGGTCGATGTCGCTTTTGCGTTGTGCAGCCAACAAGAGGTCGGATTCACCGTGGGCGATTATGATCGCGCCGAGCCTCTGTTTATCGATCCGACGTTGACCTGGACTACTTTTCTTGGAGGCGCGGGAAGTGACGAACTTTTTGGCCTGACGTTGGATGCGCTCGGAAATGTTTATGTCGCTGGCTTTAGCACGCAGGCATGGGGTTCGCCGGTTCAAGCCTATTCCGGCGGAGTCGATGGGTTTGTCGCGAAATTGGATTCCGGCGGCAACATCGTTTGGACAACGTTTCTGGGTGGTACCGGAACTGACGAAGCGCTCGGAGTGGCGGTGGACATAGTCGGCAATGTTTATGTGACTGGATTCAGCGATGCGACCTGGGGGACGCCCGTGCAGCCGTTCGGCGCGGGCGAATTCGAGAATTTTACCGCTAAGCTGGACCCGAACGGAAATCTGATTTGGAATACTTTTCTCGGCAGCGCAGAAACATTTCAAAACGTGATCGGTCGCTCCGTAGCGGCAGACCTTGTAGGAAATGTGTATGTGACCGGTCGCAGTTCCAGCGATTGGGGCTCGCCGATTCGACCGTTCAGCGGCGGTTCTTTTGATGCCTACGCGGCTAAGCTGGATTCGAACGGAAACTTCATTTGGAATACTTTTCTCGGCGCTGCCGGAGTTGATGAAGGAATGGGCATTGCGGTCGACGCGGTTGGCAATTCCTATGTGGTTGGGGATAGCGACGCGAGCTGGGGAAATCCGATTAGGGTTTATAGCGGGGGAGAGGATGGGTTTTTGGCGAAGCTCGATTCGAACGGGATTCTTGTTTGGAACACCTTTTTAGGTAGCAACATTGGTGGAGAATCTGCCGAGGCAGTTGCGCTCGATGCGGTCGGGAATGTGTATGTGGCAGGTGGCGCTTCAGCCAGTTGGGGAACGCCTGTTCGCGCGTTTACCAGCGGGGGAGACGGTTTTGCTGCCAAGCTGACTTCGGGTGGCGCGTTGATTTGGAACACATTTCTTGGAGGTGGGGGGACCGATGGAGCGACGGGAATAGCAGTGGACGTTAGCGGCAACGTTTACACCGTTGGTTTTAGCGACGCGACCTGGGGTTCGCCGGATCGTCCTTTTAGCGCAGGCTTTGACGTCTTTGCCGCCAAACTGGATTTGAACGGCAATTTGATTTGGAACACGTTTCTTGGCGGCAACGCAAACGATTTTGGTTTTGGGATTGGGGTGGATGTAACCGGCAACGCTTACGTCGGGGGCTATAGCCAGGGTGCCTGGGACTCGCCACTTCGCGCTTACACTTCGGCTGAAGATGGGTTTGTGGCGAAGCTCGCTCCGTCAATGGGTCCCACTCCAACACCGACGCCTAGCCCAACACCAACGCCGACTCCTACGCCAACACCAACGCCGACTGCTACACCGACACCTACGCCAGGCTGTCAATTTTCCACGACGATCACCGCTAATTTCAATGGAACGGTGATTCGCAGTGGTTCTTATGTTTGGTTTAACGGTGTTCTCAAGCCGAGCGGCCTCGGCTTGAGTCCAGTGACGTTTCTGTTCACGCAACAAATGATTACAAGCGTGAACTTTGCCGTGATGGTGCCCGACGCGATGGTTACGTTCGATCCGGCGGCAACTTCTGCGACAACCACGTTCATCGGAGGAATGTGGGTTACGCGGGTGCCGTCTTCAGGCTTGGCCGGCAATACGTTTCTCGCTGGAGCTGTTTTCCAAGTGCCCGCGGACATTCCCGGAGGCTTGAAAAACGTACAATGGAGCGGGACAATTATTCCGGACACGCCAGGGACAAGTTTGCAATGGCAGTGGGCCGCTTCCGTTTACACTCTATTTAGCTCTGACTATAACTTGCTTGGGGTAAAGCCGGTCGACGACAATAAGGCAAGTCAGTACAAGAATTCCGACCACGCCGGCACTCCGGAGAATTTCAAACCTGGTGTAATCGGCGGTGCAACCGGTGGCGGAGGCGCAAACTATACCGGCGGCTACAGCAGCACCGCCCAAGTCGGTGCCTGTCCGCAATAGGGCCTCTCAAATTCAATCGGCTGGGCTAGTCTCGGTCCAGTGCGGATCAAAATCGCTCTGGCGAACTTATTGCTTCGGAATTAGATAACCCGTCGAATGGCTGCTAAAAAATCCAAGCCCGTTTCCGTGGTTACCGGCGGCGCCGGATTTTTGGGATCGCATTTAACCGATCGACTGCTGCGCGAAGGCCATCGCGTCATTGCGATCGATAATCTGATTACCGGCAACCCGGCGAACATTGGGCACCTCGCCGGCAATGCCGATTTCCATTTTATCAAGCACAACGTTTCCAATTTCATTTTCCTGCCGCACGACAAGATCGATTACGTCTTTCACTTCGCGTCGCCTGCAAGTCCGATCGATTACCTCGAGCTGCCGATTCCCACCTTAAAGGTTGGCGCGCTCGGAACGCACAATACGCTTGGGCTGGCCAAGGACAAAAAGGCCGCTTTCATTCTGGCATCGACTTCGGAGTGCTACGGCGATCCTCTCGTCCATCCGCAGAAGGAGGATTATTGGGGCAACGTGAACCCGATCGGGCCGCGCGGCGTTTACGATGAAGCCAAGCGTTTCGCCGAGGCGATGACCATGGCCTATCACCGCTATCACAAAGTCGACACGAGGATCGTTCGAATTTTCAATACTTACGGGCCCCGAATGCGATTGCGCGATGGACGGGTTGTCCCGGCGTTCATCGGCCAGGCGCTCGCTGGAAAACCGCTCACTGTTTTCGGGGATGGGTCGCAAACCCGCTCGTTTTGTTATGTGTCCGATTTGATCGACGGAATTTTCAGGCTTGCGATGAGCGACTTTCACGAACCGGTCAACATCGGCAATCCGCGCGAGATGACGATCAAACAGTTCGCCGAAGAAATTATTCGCATTACCGGCGCGAAATCGAAAATTGAATACAAGCCGCTGCCAGAGGACGATCCCAAGGTCCGTCAGCCGGACATCTCGCGCGCGAAAAAGGTTCTTGGTTGGGAACCGAAGGTGGAATTCGACGAGGGAATCAAGAAGACGATTGAATATTTCCGGAATGCGTCAAAGAGTGCTGGCTCGAATTAAACGAAGCCTGCTGTGAGCGCCCGACGCCTTCTACTTTGCGCTGCGATTCTGTTGCTGTTTGCAAATGGCGCCCTTGCCGCGAGATATCAACGCACCAAAGACGGTAAGACCATTGTGTGGAACAGTCTGCGCGGCGTCGCCCAGGATGTAACCTGGTCGGGGCTTCGAGACTTAAACGGATACGCGACCGGACAGGGCACGCTCACCTGGTATCGGCTCGGTAGTTTCATCAACAGTTACACCGGCAAAATGGTCCGCGGAAAATTTGAAGGGCCAGTGACAAGGCGACAAGGGGACACTCGATTACAGGCAAACTTCGTAAACGGCGAAAAAGCCGGCGGGTGGTCGGAACCCGGATCAAGTTCAGGCGAAAGGGCAACGCCTTCGCCTGCCGAAGAAACCGAGACTCGGGAGCAGCCGTCAGAGGAGTCGCCGACGCCTGCGCCAACTGCTACGTCGGCGCCTGAACAGAGACCGAGTCCGACGCCCACGCCGATACCGGAACCAAGTCCGAGTCCAACCCCGACACCAACGCCAACGCCCAAACCCAGCCCCAGTCCGACGCCGACACCAACACCGCGGCCGTCTCCGTCACCAACACCAGTGCCGTCACCAACGGCCACCGCAACTCAACGACCAACTGGCACGCCAAGGTTGCGATCGACGCCGATGGGAATGCCAACCCTGATGCCGACGTTAACGCCGCCGGCGCCGGCATCGACCCCAGGTCCGTCCGTTGAAATTCCGAGGCACAATCTGGAACTGTCCAGTTCCCCGGCTCCTCAACTGGAAGCCGGGAAGCTGGCCCGCCGCGAATCATCGCCTTTGCCCCAAACCTCGACAGCCCCCTCTGCACCGGGTGGCGCCCGCAAAATTGATCCTAATCTAAAGCGTCAAATCATAGCCGACTTCAAGAAGAAGATAGACTTCGTCTTCGGTCAGGT
>Ga0210405_10001413_pt1 | contig 27527 bp, 24 predicted proteins | sample IncBWH11MmetaG_FD_155492 | JGI IMG/M metagenome (GOLD analysis project Ga0210405, IMG submission 155492) | Forest soil microbial communities from Barre Woods Harvard Forest LTER site, Petersham, Massachusetts, United States - Inc-BW-H-11-M | ecosystem: Environmental > Terrestrial > Soil >...
CGGCGACCAGGCCCTGCATTCCGCCGCGCCGGCTGGCGAGATCAACGGAGAGCCCGGTTTGTAGCGAATGATTCCATCGGAGGTCGAACAGAAACTTCTAGTTCCCGTGTTGCTATCCACCGGCGTAGCAACTACCAAATATTCCTTGCACAGATGCAGCTTGCAGACCGATCTAACTCTAAAACGGTATCCAGACTTCGTACACCACGCGTCGCCGGTACAGCTTTCATTGGCCAAACTCTCGTCGAGGAGGCCTCCATGTTCCGGCGACTCGGACTTAGGGTTATGGGGATCGAGCCCCATTTTGGCCAGGTCGGGCGCATAGCCTCTCTGAGGATACATCGTCGCATACGTAATTTCGGCAGTGTTCACCGTCCGCACGCTGGCGACCGCGCTCGCTTCATTCGCAGCAACTCTCGAACGCAACAAATTGGGAATCGCGATTGCCGCCACGACCAAAGCCGCTCCCAAGTCATACGCTCCGCTGCTACTTGCCTCCCGAAGGGAACTTTCCTCACCATAGATGCATACCACCGCGGGCGTTGCCCCTCTCGAAATCTGCGCGAGAGACTCCGCCATCTCTGGCGCGATCGGCTGCAATCTCATCGCCGTCATGGCGATCGGGTCCTGGTAGATCAACGCCGAGGCCTCCACGGCCTGCCCGGATGGCAGTGAAGCTAGAAGCGTCTTGAACTTTCTCAAGGACTCGCCCGTTTTATGCAGCCGAACCGCGTCCGCAACCAATTCACGGCTCGAAGCTAGGATCAGATACCCGTCCACAAAGGCGTACCCGATTTCCATCGGCGCCGGCGAAGAAGGAATTCGCACCTTATAGTACGTGACTCCGCCATCCTCGAAAGGCTGCGCTTCGATGTGCCCTGCGACCAGCAACGTACTCAACGTTTGCTGCAAATGGCTGGCATCTCGAACGCTGAGTAATGCCTTCCATACAGGCTTCGTCGGTGGAGTGACACGGTCCAGCTCCACCGTGAGTTCGCCTCCCAGCGTGCTGAGCAGATCGTCCTTCAGGCTCAGTTTCAATATCTTTTCAAAGGCCTCAAGCGACGCAAACGGATTCGCACCCGGCGTCTTCTCCATGTCCTTTATATCTTCAAATATCTGCGCCGGGTTATTGAGGAGCACCGTGCCGGCCAGCATCGCCTTCGGAGAGACGAAATCCAGGCTGTTCAACGGTCCGGCCTTCGCCAGCCACGACGCCGACCCATGGCGCGGAGCGCTGAAGCTCAATTCGGTCTGGCTGATATCCTTGCCTGCCACGGTTCTGTGTTCCCAAACTAAATACTTCACGTCAGCAAATCCGCTGCGTTGGAAAGTCGCGTTCTGCTTCGCCTCAGTTGGGGCTTCCTTCAGGATCTTCTGTAGATCAGCGGCCGCCAAAAGCGTTACTCCGCCTTCATACTCCCTTACGACCCGCTGACCAAATGGAGTCGCGACAAATTCCCGGCTACGTCCGTCCAGGCGCGCATTGAAGCTGCGCAGCGTGGCCAGATCGACCGTTGCCACGACAAAATCAGGGCGCACCAGCACCACCAGGTCTTGCGACGAGCCGTTGTCCTTTGCCGCAGCGAGTTCCTGCAGGCCTAATACCCGCACTCCCTTCACCGATCCCCCGCTGAGTTGCGCGATCGCTTCCTGAAGGAATTTCTTCAGCCCCGGCTTCCTCACCTCCGCAACTATCAAAAAACTGGGATTCCGGCCTTCCAGTGAGCCTGACACAACAATTTCCTCACCCAGGTATTGGTGGAGTTGAGAGAACTTCTCGAGGGAATCCTCCAGCTTGGGGCCGGCCGCGGCCAGATCACCGTGTTGCCACCAATCGCGCAGTACCGTACTCCCCTGTAGCTCCTGCCGGAAAACCTTCAGCGCCTGCTGTGCTACATCGCCGTAGTTGGAAAACGCGGCGTAGGACATCGTTGATTCCGGCAATAGAGGCAAAAGACGGCTTTCGCTTCGCGCGGGCGGATACTGAATGTTCTGCTGGAGTTTCTCAATCAACTTGAAAAACTCCGGCAGCAATCCGGGATATTTGTTCAGGTCCTTGGACCATGGCATGTCAGACGTGGCCTCCGGGGGCTTCTGTGCGCGAGAAGCCGAAGCCATCAGAAAAACTGCGGCAACGGCTGCCGCGCACTTAAGGAAATAGCCTAGTTTCAGCCGTGGAATTGGCATGAATCTCATCGGTTTTTAACCCCCGTCCGGAATGATTCAGAATAGTCCGCCAGCCACGGTATTGCCATCACAACACTTCTCGAAAGCCGGAGCGGTGCCGCTAGAGTAACTGCCGAATCGGACACAGCTAGATATGTTTGACACAATACTCGGAATCCGATATATCTGATTCCGACTATGAAACAAGACAAAAGCCAATTCCTTCCCCTATCGCCTGCCTCGTTGCACATTCTGCTGGCACTTGCTGGCGACGACCTGCATGGCTACGGAATCATGCAAGAGGTAGCTCGTCAGTCGCAGGGCCAATACAAGCTCGGTCCAGGCACCCTTTACGACAACCTGAAAAAATTGATGCTTCAAGGTCTCATCGAGGAAGCCGCCCCGCGATCTTCCACCAATGACCCTAGACGCCGCTATTACCGGCTCAACGGCATGGGTCGCAATGTTCTTTCCATGGAAGTGCAACGCCTCGAAGGCGTGCTCCGTGAAGCGCGTTCGCATTTGCGCGCCCTCAAGCCAAGGAGGACCTAATGCCTCGTTCTCTCTCTCGTTTTCTCTACCGGTGCCTCCTCCGCCTTCACCCGCGTTCTTTCAAAGCGCAGTTCGCCAGCGAAATGCTGTGGATCTTCGATGAACTTGCGGACCGGCAAAGCGTCCGCAGGCTATTTGCCGATGGCCTCTTGTCGCTGGCGCGGCAGTGGATTGTTCGCTCTGCGCTTCAAAAATTATGGATTGGCGATTCGAATCTCTTGCCCTCGACCGGTTCCATGCACGAACTGTTTGCGTGGGAGCGCATCGCCATCCCCGATGCATCTTTGCCGCTTCCGAGAGTGCTGCAGGGGAGCATGGCCTCCTTTGCTTTTATCGCATCCCTTTCTCTCTTGGCGCTCGATGCAGGCGGAGCCGCCAGACCCCGGTGTCTTTCTTGTGGGATCGATCCAGTCAAGGCCCCCGGGTACGTTCGCTCGAGTTCTCAAACACGTGCTTCAGGCCTGACCGTTGGCGAAGCAAATTCGCCGTCGCGCGCCGGAACAACTGAAGCAGCCGCTGAATCAGCGGCAGTAGCACCCAACGCACCGAAGGACGCGGAACCAAATCTCCGCTCTCCCATCCCCGGCTATGACCCCACGCCCGGAAAAGTCCCAGTCTCTCCCATCCCAACGCAAGTGTTGACCGCCCAATACGACAACGCGCGCACTGGCACAAACCTGAACGAAATAACTCTCGCGCCGGATAACGTCAACACCACCCACTTCGGCAAGCTCTTCACCTTCAAAGTAGACGGCGACGTCTATGCACAACCACTTTACCTCCCCGGCGTCGATATCCCCGGTAAAGGCAAACGCAACGTTCTCTTCGTCGCTACGGAGAACGACAGCGTCTACGCCTTCGATGCCGATGGCAGCTCAACCACTCCGCTATGGCATGTAAGCGTCGCCAATTCCGCTGTCGGTGCCAAGCCGCTATCTGAAAGCGATGTCCGTTGCTTCTTCATTGCGCCACAAATCGGAATCACCTCTACGCCGGTCATTGATCCAAAGACGGGAACTCTCTACGTCCTGGCGCGAACCAAGGAGAGCAAAAGTCTTCTCAGCTCCTATGAATACAAGCAGCGGCTGCACGCTCTGGCCGTCACCACCGGCGCGGAAAAGTTCGGAGGCCCTGTCGAAATCAAAGCTTCCGTTCAAGGAACTGGAGCCGGGCATTCCGGTCGGCAGGTTCCCTTCGATCCTCAAACCGAAAACCCTCGCGCCGCGTTGCTGCTCGCGAATGGCTCGGTCTATCTCGCTTGGGGTTCTTCCTGCGACGAGGTGCCCTACCACGGCTGGTTGATGGCCTATGACGCGCTTACCCTTACACAGAAAGCGGTTTTCAATACGTCGCCCGATGCCTCGGACAGTGCCATCTGGCAGGGCGATGCCGGTCCTGCTGCGGACAAGGACGGCAACGTGTTCGTGGTTACCGGAAATGGGGAGTTCGATGCCGCAGAAAATGGCCGCGACTTCGGAGACAGCGTCCTGAAACTAAGTTCCGCTGAGCAGCGCCTCACGCTGCTCGACTACTTTACGCCCTCCAATCAAAGGCAACTCAACGAGCGAGATAACGACTTGGGCTCCAGTGGACCGGTGCTCCTCGCCGATCAACCCGGCGCGCATCCACACTTGCTGGTAGCGGCCGGCAAAGAGGGCAAGATTTACTTGATCGATCGAGATCATATGGGAAAATTTCAACCTAACGACGACTCTCACGCCCTGCAGACGATTTCCGCTTCGCACGGAGCCTTCGGAGCCATGGCCTATTGGAACCAGAATATATTCTTTGTCGGTAGCGAAGCTCGATTGCAGGATTTTTCCGTTACTCGCGGGCAGCTAACGTTGAAGGCGGCAGGCAATATAACGTTTCTCGATTCCGGTGCAACGCCAGCAGTGTCCTCGAACGGCTTGAAAGACGGCATCGTCTGGGCCGCTTCCTCCAAGAATTGGAACGAGCCGCCAGGAAGGCCCGCGGTCCTCTACGCCTATGACGCCTCTAACGTTCACCGCGAACTCTACAACTCCGAACAAAACAGCGCGCGCGACCGCGCCGGGACCGCTCTACGCTTTGCCATTCCTACGGTCGTCAACGGAAAGGTCTACGTCGGCGCCAAAGGCGAAGTCAACGTCTACGGCCTCCTCCCCACTCGCTGACCCGATTCATCCATCTACACGCCCCGCTCCGTCACCTGCTAAACCACTAGTTTCAGTCCTTGTACGGATCGAATTCGTCCGCACCAGCCATAGCAACTCCGACGGGCGTGAGCGTATGCAGGATGCGAATACTCTTCCCATGTTCAGCGAGAACCTCCGGCAATCGTTTATAGCAATCAGGCGATTCATCCAGCCCCGCGCCGCGTAACTCCACGTTTGACTTTTGCAGCCAGCCGTCCATCGTTTCTTTGGTTACTCTTCCCGCCCGCTTCACCTCTCCCGTCTTCTTATCCACCTTTCCCTTTGCTTCCATTCGCCCCATCACTCTTCCGGCGCCATGCACCGTGCTGTACATCGAATATTTGGCTTCATCATTCTCGACCCCTTCCAAAATCACCGACGTCTCGCCCATCGTCCCGCCAACAAATCCCCTTTGACCTGGAAAGGCAGGCGTCGCTCCTTTGCGGACGACCCACAGCTCTTCCCCGCCATGCGTCTCGCGCCAGGCAAAATTATGATGGTTGTGTACCTCTTCTAAAATGGCCGCGCCGAGCAAAGCCGCAACTCTTTCGCAAACCCAATCCCGTCCGGCGTAGGCATACTCCCCGCCCAGTTGCATGCACTGAATATATTGCTCGCCGAGGTCACTATCAGCGGCAATCACACAAGGCTCAACATCCATTCCGTCTGCCGCGCCAGCTTTCTTCAAAAACCAGGTCGCAATCTTATGGCCGAGTCCTCGAGATCCGAAGTGAACTCCAATCCACACTCGATCCTCTTCGTCGGTGAACAAATCAACATAGTGATTGCCAGAACCAACGGTCCCGAGCTGCTGGCGCGCCATCTCCTTCAACGGAGCAGCGGCCTCGCACTTCCACGCCCGGGAATCAAAGAGCGAGTGCTCTACCCGCTCCGCGTTGCGCCGCCCAACCCCAAAGCTGATGGTCTTCCAAACGTCATCCATGATTTCTCCGATGTTTGCTCGGAGAGATGCGCCCGGCATGTCCAGCAACACAGCCTTGTTTCCGCATGCAATGTCGAAACCCACGCCGCTCGGGCTGATGGAGTCTCGATACGCCACGACTCCTCCAATCGGCACTGCATATCCCTTGTGGTGGTCAGCCATCAGCGCAACTCGGTCTGCGCTTTTCGCGCAAGTCTTAATCTGGCTAACCGCCCCCTCGTCGGGAGGCCCCCAAATCGGAATATCGTCAATGATTCGCATGTCGTCCTCAGGTTTAGTATGCCGATGAGTGTCGTTGGTCCAAACGTCTGGCAATGAAATCTATCACCTCGTACGCAACGACGCACTTCTCTGTCTTGACCCGCTGGCGCAAACTCCTGCAATTATGCTGTACTTGTATTGGTGAATCTTTTCTGAGCTTTCCAATTCTCTGTGAGCACACCACCCTCAGACCCCACAGTGGACACTCTCCCCGTTCCTACTGATTGGAGCACCCTTCCCTCGCGCGCACAATTTTACGTCCCCGTTCTCCCGCGCCCGTCCCTCAAATCACTCATCCTCGCTATTGCGCTCTTTCTCCTTACTCTCTGCACCTGCCTGGCCGCTGGCACGCAATTCGCCGTCGCCTACGCCAACAATCAAGCCGCCTCCTTCGACGAATTCCTCCGCGCCTTCACTCTCTTCTACAAGAATCCAGCAGGCCTTTTAGCCGGCCTCCCGTTCGCCGCCACGCTCTTAACGATCCTTCTCGCCCACGAACTCGGCCACTTCTTCGCCTGCCGGCGCCATCACATTCGCTCCACCTACCCCTTCTTCATACCGTTCCCCTCCCTCATCGGCACCTTTGGCGCTTTTATCCTGATCCGTTCGCCCATTCGCACCACCCGCGCTCTCTTCGACGTCGGTGCCTCCGGTCCGCTGGTAGGTTTTGTCTTCGCCGTTCCTGCTTTGCTCTACGGCATCCTCCATGCCACCATCGTCCCCGCTATCGCCCAACCCGATCCCAACACTTTCATCTTCAGCACCCCCCTGCTCCTCCGCCTTCTCGACGCCCTCTTTCATCCCGGCGTCAATCCACACTTCCTCCTTCTGCACCCGGTTGGCCGCGCCGCATGGGTCGGTCTTTTCGCCACCGCCCTCAACCTCCTCCCCGCCGGACAACTCGATGGCGGTCACATCCTCCGCTCCATCCTCCCTCGTCTTCATCGCTTCACCAGCATCCTCGTCCCCCTGGTCCTCCTCCTACTCGGTCGCATCTGGTTTGTTTGGTATGTCTGGGCAGGCCTCCTCTTGGCTCTGCGTTTCCTCCGCACTCCCCCGATCTACGATCCCATCCCCCTCGACCCCCCGCGCCGTTTCGCCGCCTTCCTAACCCTGGTCGTCTTCATCCTTTGCTTCATGCCCGCCCCCATCAGCGGCCTCTAGCCAACATCTGGTGGCGAGCCGCGCCGCCAGACTTCCCGAGCAGAAGGCGGGCTTGCGTAGGATGGAGGCCCTCCCAGTAAATGTTCATTCTAAGAGACTTAGATTCCGCATAACTTCTTTAGAATGAGCACGTAACGGGGTGTTTTGTACGTGTTGATTCTAAAAGGTTTATTTGGACTAGAGTTGTTCGAAAGGCCCTGTATTTCGTAAATGCTGCGAATCAAGGACTTAGGCCGAGAAGCGCTCCAGAAAGCAAAAACACCAGCAGGGAAGCTGGCGTCAGCTACTCTAAGGCAGAGTGTTACCTACGCTTACCTATACATTTAGAGTAAAAGACTATCAAGCGGAAAACTATGAAAATTTGCGATGTCTGGTGTGGCGGGCCGTGCTCCGTGTCCTTGGGACGGTTCAGATCCGTACGGCGGCTGGCTCACTTCCGGTAGCGCGTTTCCCATTACCAATCGCTAGCCCCTTCCGTGCGGCGATCGGCAGGCGTCTGACCGTATGACCTCGCCACGCTAGGCTACAAGAATGCCAAACTGGCGTGCTCGTTTCATCGTCTTCATAGCTATGTGGATGGCGGGCCGTAACTCTCTCAAGAGCTTACGGAGAGACGCCGACTGCGGCTGATCTACAAACAGGGGGAAGATTATCGATGTCAGAAGAGACTTCGCTACGTGACCTGTTCGACCGATGGGAGCGGGTTTGGCATGAGGCCCAATACGACCTGATTTCCAGTTGCATCGGGCCGACCTACGTCCGACACGACGAGGCAGGGGACCGGACAGTGACACGCGAGGCCTACGCGGCAGAGATTGCCAAGACGCGGCAGGAGCGCCCGCATTTGCGCTTCGTTGTGTACGATCACTCGTTCGAGGGCAACCGCGCGTGGTTTCGCTTTGCGCTCAAGTGGGCTGATTCGAAAACCGGCGAGCCGCGCACCCGGGCAGGCATGCAGGTCTACCGGATCAGATAGCGGCCTTTTTCAGCGACGCTCGCGCTTTGCTGACGATCCATTTCAGGCCGAGCGCATTCGCCTGTTGCGCGATTTGCTCAATTTCCGCGAGCGTTGCGGGGCTGCGTCCTGGTTGCATCTCGATTTCAGCCAGCGCGAGTTTTGCTTCCAGCAAGATCAGTTCATATCCCATGCGTTGGGACTGGGAGATCACTTCAATCAACAATTCCCGGGCGCCCTTTTTGTCCCCGAAAGCAGCGCGAGCGCGAGCGAGCTGCAAATTCGCGGTCAACATGGCCGCCTCGTTTTGGGTTTCCGGCGCAGCTTTGGCCAGCGCAGCAAGCTCGTGCTTTGCGCCGGCAAACGGCATGGCCAGCAATGCCTGTATGAGAATGGCCCGGGCTTCGACTTGGCCGGCCTGTTCTTTTTTCGATGCAAAATAAGCCAACGACTTACGCAGCGTCTCCGCCGCAGCCTGCGGGCGGTTTTCTTCTACATCCAACCGGGCCAACATAAGCCGACTTTGTTCCGTCGCGGACTCCAGGTTGAGTTCCTGGCTGACTTTGAGCGCCAGCTCCGCCTCTCGTCGCGATTCCTCGAAGGTTTCTTGGACGAAAAGGAGTCTCGAGCGGCACGCATGAAGATACATGCTGTAGGATTTGTTCTGCGTCTGCGAGTTGACCTCGAACCCTTCGTCCAGGTGTTTCTGCGCGCCCGGAACGTCTCCTTTGGAAACAAGAACATCCGCCAAGTTGGCTAACCAAAGGTCCAGTTCTGTATTCGATTTGGTCTGGCGTTTGATGGCAATTGCCGATTCTTCGTTCTTCACGGCCTCCGTGAGGTTTCCCTCGAGGGAGTACACCCAGCCCAGATTGCCGTACGAGGAACTAAGGCCCTGCTGCTCGCCCATTTTCTGGTACAGAGCCAACGCTTCGCCGTACTCCTTCCGCGCCCGCGAATAGTTGCCCGTATTCGCGGACAACTCCCCGGCGACGGTCATGGCGTAGCTGAGACCCGCGTCCGCTCCCATTTTTCTCAGCAATGCAATCTGCCGATCATTGGCATTTCTTCCCGCAACCGCGTCTCCGCGTCTGCTTGCTAGCGTTGCCAACTGCCCCCAGACCTTGGCCTCGCCGCCCAGGTCTGCGATTTGTGAGTAGAACATGCGGGCTTTTTCGCAAGCGGCTAATGCTTTGGCAGTCTCTCCAAGGCTGGAAAGCAAATAGCATTGAATGTTCAAGGATTCCGCCGCCAAACGGCGCGCGCCTTTTTGCGTAGACCGGAGTTCGACACGCTCGGCCAAAGCCAAGGCCTTCTTGCTGTCCCCGGACGCCAGAGCCACCGCGGAACGGACGTGGTCGATGCGAGGATTATCGCCGTCAGGAGATTTGAGCTGTTGCAGGGCATCGAGAGTCGTATTCGCTTCCTGCCACTGCCCGTTGTAATACTGGATCTTGGCCAGAGACAACCCGTAATCAAGACTCTCGGGATAAAACGTGAAAAGGGATTTGTAGATTTCGGCCTCGCGCACCTTATCCCCTATGGAATTTCGATATTGCGCTTCGATCGCCAGACGGTTTTCACGCGAGAGGTTGGTCGAAAGATTCATAGCCTTCTTCGCTTCGTCTACCGACTTGCTGTGATAGCCGAGGCTCCTCCAAGCCTCCGAGAGGGCGGCATGGGCCAGGGCAAAATTGGGATCTTCGCTGACGGCTCGTTCCAGCAAATCCCGAGCCCCGGCAGAATCAAACGAATGCAGTTTTTCAATCCCTTCGGAATAAAGTCTTGTGGCGACCAAACTTGCAGATTGCGCAGCCTTGGCGCTGGCGGCATCAAGAGGGGAAGCTTCCGCTACTCCTAGTTTTTGCCGCAAGCGCTCCCCCACGCGAGCGGCCACGTCGGGCAATTTGTTATCCGGGCCGGCGTCGGAGATATTGCAAATCGTTTCTCCTTTTGCAGTGTCTTGCACGCTCAAATCGACTCGGACCTGTCCATCCAGGTCCAGAAAAGAACCGAGGACCACGTAGTCGCTCCCCAGATTGTCCCGGACGCGAGACAAGGTTTCCGGTCCCAAGGCTTGTTCGTCGGGCAAGGCCAGATCGATCTTGCCGTGAGTGACTTGTTCACTCGGAATGATGAGCAACTGCTCGCCAGCCGACAGCTGGCTTCCGAGCATCTGCGATAGGGAGGGCGAAATCCATGCCGCAGCCGATTTGCCAGAAAGATTTTTGAATCCCAGCAGGGCCACCGCCGGCCGGCTAGGGGAACGGCCGGAACGCAATTTCGCAGATTCCGATAATGGAGTGGCGTTGTTCCGCCGGCTGTACTTGGCAATCCCAAAACCGGTGGCGACGAGAAGTGCGGCGACGGTGGCTGCTCCCAAGCCAAAACCAAGCCGATATTGACGGCGTGCCTTATCGCCGCCAAAATTCGCGCGGCCGCCGTCCACTTGCCTTTGCTGGGACACCGCAGCGGGCGTATCCGCGTTACCGACGCCGTCTTGAAGCAAGTTAAAGACGTGGACGCGCACTCCGTGCTTGACTTGAACTTCACCTAAGTCGTGGAGTGCAACGGACCATACGCTGACTTGCATGAGCACGCTCGCCAGCGCAGCCGAAACGAGTATGTGGCCCGCATCTCCGCAATCCATCACGCGTTGTGCGATGTTGATTCCTCCGCCCGAAACATTCCGGTTCGCGTTAATGTCCGCGATGCGATAAACGGGACCGGTGTGCAAGCCCATCCGCAATTTCAATTCCGGGTTGCCGGGCAGCTCTTGCGTCAGCTCGACCGCGCACCTTACGGGTGCTTCGGCGTTTCCAAAAAACACCAGCGCCATCCCATCCCCAGTGGGCAGCGAAATCAGTTGTTCCTGGCTCTTTGCTCGAGTGAATTCCGAAGTGCTGGAGGTTACTTGCTGGAGCGCTTCCACCTGTTCCCGCTGGTGGTCCATCGGAAGCTTCGAGTAGCCCACAATGTCGATGAATAGAACATGGGCAATCTCCAACTCCGGAATGGATTCGTTATCGCGCAAGAGGTCTGTGAACTGACGTGGAATCCAAATCGACGAGAGTATGGAGTATTCCGTTTCACCCGTCAAATCACAGCCCGCTTAGTTCGTCGCTACCTAAGTCCTGGGAAGTCTTAGTGGGCCTTCTTCGAGACACGAGTTTCTGAGATGAGCGAGAAGGCTCCTTTGTGGGATTCCATGGTTGCCCGCTTTGGCCTGCATGCTACGCCCTACAACCAGATGGCAAACTGGGCGTTCGTCGACTGGGTGCTCAACTTCCGTGAGGAAACGATCCTCAGCACAATCAAAATTCGTCAGGCAGGCTTTGCGGATTGCATCGACACGCACCAGAGCTTTAGGCGGCAGCTCACCAGACTTCGCGAGCTGCGCATCGTCCCCTAATGGTCCCGCTTGCCTTGCCGTAGGAGCTGCGAGGAACGCTCTAAAGTACCCGAACTCTTCGCAAGAAGAACTCTTCTCTCAGATGTGCTATCGTCCGTTTGCACGAGTCTTTTTCATTTTCACGGATTAACCCAATCCCGTCCTTTCGAGCGTCGCGAAAATTTCTTCGCCATCGCGCGAATTTAAACGCGATGAAATCTCTCCCCGCCCGATGCGGAAGATCGTCCGTCTGGACAAATGTGGAAGAATATCGACGAACGTGCACGAGTGTGAATGAAGCGGCATGCACCGCGCGGCATGCGTTAAGCTAGGAGTTAAGCTAGGAGCAGAGGAACAATGGCAGAGCGTCCCGTACTCGTTGGACTAATACCCCAAGTGGTCGTTCTCGACCCCGGAGATCAAATCTCCTGGATCTCCGACGCGGGCAATCTTCGCGTCGAGTTCGACGTTAACCGCTGCCCCTTTTCGTCCAATATTTTTCAGGCCCCGGCAGGCATGCGCCTCCTCAGCGGCCCGGCCCGTGTCGGCCTGAAGGCCGCCACTTACAAGTACCGCCTCTGGCTCAACGATCAGCTCGTTGGCCAGGGCGAAGTCATCCTCCGCGAAAAGTAAAGCGCGGAGGCAAAAAGCGCAGCAGCTTTCGCTGCCGGGCTTTTGACAACTCCGCGCTCGCAACCTTCGCGAACACGCTACAAGGTCTGACCAAGCCCCACTCGGGGCTCTAGTTCGCAGAGCCCCTTCGGAGCACTACTTGCTTGCCTTGGCCCCGGCTGGTTGGCCCGTTACTTGGCCCTGTTACCTGGCGCTGTTACCTGGCTTGGCTACTTAGGCTGCTTGGCGATGACCAAGGCCTTGATCTTCTCGTACGTCGCTGCGGGGATGATCTTTTTGTTCACCAGGTCGGTCTTCACGCGGTACGGCCGCCCGTCGATGATCTTCTGCGAATAGGCGTCGCCGATCCCGGGCAGCGCTTTCAGCTGATCTTTTGTAGCGCTGTTGATGTCGACCAAATCGCCCGCTTTCGGTGCGGCTGGCGCCGCCGTCGACTTGGTGGTCGTGGGTGTAGGCGTGGGCGGGCTCTGCAGATGCGAATACGCGGCGCTCGCTCCCAAAAATAGAATCAGAGCTGCCAGAATCATCCTGCTCCATTGTTTCTTCATTTCGTTCTCTCCTTTTTTCTTCAACAGCCAATTTGCTGTTCTGCTTCGATTTTTCAGGCCTGCTCCTCTTACTTCGCCGGTTTATATCCTGCCTTGATCGCATCTGTATCCAGCATGTACTTGCCGTGCTTGGTCTTTCGATACCAGCGCGTTCCCTGCTTGTGTTAGACGCCGGTATCTGTGTTGATCCACACCATTCCCCCGCTTTTCGTCGGTGACGTTCGTTGTTTCGCCGAGCCGGAGATTGGGCGTGCAGCGCCGCGTTGCAAGCAGCAAGCGCAATCACGACGAGCGTGCAAGCCACGAGCAGAGCAAGAGACAGCTTCTTCGCATTGCGCTTCATCGTCTAGCTTCTCGCTGGGTTTTGCTTCTCACTGCAATGCGTGCCCACTGGAACGCAGGCTCGCTGGAATTCCGGCATGATGGCGAAGAAAGTGGGTGAAGTCAATATACAAGAGGCCAGATCGCTGGCCATCGGAGAAGTGAACGTCCCTGCAGTGAACGCTCAGTCGAGGGCGGTTCCCCTGCCGCGAGCGTTATTAGACGATTTGTTTGCGGAGGTCCCCGGGAGACATTCAGTCGCCGGCGACGGCGGCGCGAGTCGACTCGATCGATTCGGCCAGCCCGCGGCGTACCGGGCCCAGCACAAACGCTGGGACTTCGCGCTCTGGAGCCAGCGAAAGATTGGTAGCTCGGCGGGGAAACTCGGTGCGATGGTCCAGCTTAAGCCCTGCCTCGCGTAGGAACTCAGCCGAAAAGCCCATATCTTCGGCGCGGTCGACGCCCCAGAACCAGAGCTTCTCCTCATGGCGCTGGAGGAAGTCCAGGGACTCTTCCAGCTTCTTCATGGCACGGTCGAAGGACGACGCCAGAAAGAAGACGCTAAGATTCCACGCGTGGCGGGGATAAAAGACCTGAATGCGAACGCAATACTTACCCGACTGATTTCTTTCCATGCTGCAGCGGTAGTCATTGCGGACGGTGGGAGTGCGCGACAGCGGCTTCTTGGTATTCATAATGTCCTGAGGTCTTGGCGCTGGGGGGCCATGGCGGATTACGTCCCAATTCGGCCGGTCTCCCGCCCGCGCATGGACTCGAACGAGCGCAGAATTACAGGGGAAATCGGTTGCTTGGGAAACAGCTATAGGCTACCGAGGCGCGAGGAGAAAGACAAGCACGCTGCAAATATTTCTAAAGTATTTATTATCAGTTACTTAGACTAGCCAACGTCGCCAAAGCCCTTTAGTTTTTCGGGCATCAATTGGAGCTTGCCGTCTTTTTTCAGGCGGTCCTCGAGAGCTGTGCGAAAGGCCTCAAAGGCGAGGGAACGCTTATTTTGCAGGACCGCATCGGTGATTTCCTTCTTTTGTTTGTCAAAATCCTCAGGCTTGGGCTCTTGCTTGTCCACGACTTTGTAGACCAGCCAGTTGGCTCCGAGGTTGAGGGGTGGGCCGACATCACCTTGCTTCAACTGAAACGCGGCAGAGAGTTGCTTGCCACTGGCAACATTGGAAATGGACCCGCCGCGGGCGAATTCGTCGCTGGTTTTGGCTTCCAAGCCGAGGGCTTTGGCGGCAACGTCGAACTTTTCTCCTGCTTTTACCCTCTTGGTCAGCTCATCCGCCTTGGTGTGGGCCTCCGCAGACGCCTTTTCCTGCTTCAACTCGGCAACCACTTTGTCTCGGACCTCGTCCAGGGAGCCTTGATGCGCGGGGAGAACCTGCTTAAGGGAAAGAATCAGGTAGCCGCGATCCGTATGGAGCGGGAGGCTCAATTCGCCTTGGCGCAGCCGGAAGATGGAATCGCTGACCTTAACGTCTTGAGAACTACCCAGTTCGATCAGTGGGTCGGTTGAAGCAACGGGGCGCGTCTCTCCTTCAATGAGGTGATACTGCTTGGCGAGGTCGTCAAGAGCGACTTTATTGGACTGGCGAATAGCCTGCGAGAGTTTGTCAGCAATATCGTTCGCTCCTTTTTCAGCGCCGTTTTGAACAAGATTGACGCGAATGGACTCCTTCACCTCGTCGAGGGGCCTGGTGTGGGCGGACTCCTTGTCGATGATTTTGAGGATATGGAAGCCGTACTGGGTTTTTACCAGGTCCGAAATGCTGCCTTTCGGGAGCGAAAACGCCGCCTTTTCGAACTCTGCCACCGTTTGGCCCTGGACGATCCAGCCCAGATCCCCGCCTTTGTCCTTGGTGCCGGGATCTTCGGAGTATTTCTTCGCCAGATCTTCGAAATTGGCGCCCTTCTTGGCTTGATTCAGAATGTCCTGGGCCTTCTTCCTGATCTCTTCGACCTCGGCGTCGGTTTTGCCCTTGCCGACAGTCATCAGCAAGACATGCTCAACGTGGACGCGATTGGGCACCTGGTATTGCTGGATATCTTGTTGGTATTTGGCCTTCAGTTGATCTTCCGTGATTTGCAGGCCCTGACGAACCTGGTTGACGTCCAGAATGGCGTAACGGACCACGCGCTTTTCTGGAACTTGATACTTTGTTTTGTTCTTATCGTAGGCCGCAGCGATCTCCGCATCATTTACGGCGATTTTTGCCTGCAAATCTTCCGGCTTGATATAAGCGTAGTCCAGCTTCACCTTTTCGTTGCGGTAGACGAATTCTTCCTGTAGCTCCGCAGGGCCGGCGCTGATTCCGTCAGTCACCAGCTTCTGAAACTTTTCCTGGAGCATACCCAGCCGGACGCTGTCTTCGAATTCGGACACGCTCATCTGCGCGCGGGTTTGCACCAGTGATGCGTACTGATCCGGGGCAATAGGCGTGCCCCCGTTGAAGGCAGCCGGGAGGATTAGCTTGATGCGGTCGGCAATCTCGTCGTTAGAAACGCGGATGCCGAGTTGGCCGGCCTCGTACTCCATTTCTCTCTGAAGAAGGAGCTGGCGCAAAATCTGCTGGGCATAATAGGGTTCCAGCATAGGCGGCACTTGGCTGCGCTGCTTGATCTGGTTGAGTTGCTGGCGAATCTCGGCGACGGTGATGGTCTGATCGCCAATCTTGGCCACTGCATCCGTGGACGTCCGCGTGTCGCCCGGACCGGTAGGCACAAGATAGAGCAGCATGCCGCCGGACAAAGCCAGCACGACCACACCGAGCAAGATGCGGGAAAAGAGTTTTTGCGTGTTATCTGAGCTGCCAGCCATCCGCTGAATCCCCCAAGTCCTAAGCAAACATATCATTATAGGAGATTGGAGGCTTGCGCCTCAAATGGAATCGTGGGCAGGTGGGCAGGGAGTGGGTTAGTTTCCGAGTGCGTCGTCACCCGCCCTCGACGGTGCCGGTAGGGCTCTTCGTCCCCTACAACATGCCTGTTTATCCCGGCGCTCTCCGGTTGGCCGACGATTCGTTCAGGATGCAAAATTGAATGTTGACGCACCGTCAAAATGGTCTTTAGCATAAGGGGCATAAATCGAGATTTTCATTATGCGCGAGGCGCAATTCACAGCGATGGACGTGGTACGGGGAGTCAGATCAAGAACAATGGTGAATTATGAGCAGACTGTCTGGGAAAGTAGCGATCGTGACGGGCGCGTCCAAAGGCATAGGCGGTGGGATTGCGACGGCCTTCGGAGCTGCGGGGGCGCGCGTGGCCGTGAACTATTCCTCCGACCGCGAAGGCGCCGAACGCGTCGCTCAGGCGATCATCGACCACGGGGGCGAGGCGATTGCGGTCGGGGCCGACGTGTCCAAGGCCGAAGCTGTCGCGCGGTTATTCAAAGAAGTGCATTCCGCGTTCGGAAGACTGGACGTTTTGGTTAACAACGCCGGGGTGTTCCGCTTCGGCGCCTTCGCGGAGATCACCGAAGAGAGCTTTCACCTCCACTACAACATCAACGTTCTCGGAACGATTCTCACCGTGCAGGAGGCGCTCAAGCGGTTCGGCGCCGCCGGCGGGAGCATCATCAACCTCAGCTCAATCGTGGGCTCGCATCCGGTGGCGGGAGCCCTGCTGTACGCTTCGACGAAGGGCGCCATCGAAACGCTGACCGCAGGATTGGCGCTCGAACTGGCGCCGCGCAAGATACGCGTCAACGCCATCAGTCCCGGTCATACAGAGACCGAAGGCAATGTAGCCGCGGGGACCTTTGAGGGTGGCGCCGGCGCCGTTCTGGCCGGGAAGACGCCGCTCGGCCGGCTCGGTCGCGTAACAGATATCGCGCCGTTGGCGGTGTTCCTAGCATCAGACGAATCAGCCTGGATCACCGGGGAGGTCATTCGTGCGGCAGGCGGTCTTATTGTGGCCACCTGAGGTGCCAGGTGCTGACCTCGAAGCTCATGGTTGGCGCGCGCTGTGGATCTATTTTTATGAAACTGGCTAAGCTGCAAGAAACCAAGTCAACGATTCGCTTCCGCGGCAAGTTGTTTCGGCCTAAGGCAGCCGAAAGGATTGGATCGTGGACCCTTCTAACTCTGCCCAAGAACGCCAGTGCGAAGCTTCCATCACGAGGTATGACGATGATCGAGGGAACTATCAATGGCTTCCCTTTTCGAGCCGCGCTCGAACCAAACGGCAAAGGAAGTCACCGGCTCAGGGTTAACGAAACCATGCACGATGCTGTAGGCGCAAACGCTGGAGACCCGGTAACGGTGGAGATTACTCGGGCCGGAGAAGAACCGGAGAGCAAGGTGCCAATGGATCTACGCAAAGCCCTTGCAGCCTCCTCGCTGGCGCAGGCGGGGTGGGAGGACATCACACCAATGGCGCGCCGGGACTGGATTTTCTCGATAAGCTCAGCCAAGCAACCGGAAACGCGCAGGCGCCGGATCGAGAAAGCGTGCGACATGCTGGCCTCTGGAAAGCGGCGATTGTGTTGTTTTCCCGGTATAAAGTGGCTTATGAAAAAAAACGCAAAATCTTGCGGAATGTGGCTTCCCTTGCCGAAGAGTGAGCCTGTCGCCCAGAAAGGAAAATCCGTATGAAGACGCAGCCGGAAGAATTTGATCTGGTGATTCTCGGTGGCGGCACGGGCTCGACCATCGCCGCGTGGACGTTTGCTGGCGAAGGCAAGCGCGTCGCAGTCGTCGACCGCAAATACATCGGCGGGTCATGCCCAAACATCGCGTGCTTGCCGAGCAAGAACATCATCCACAGCGCGAAAGTCGCATCGTACTTTCGCCGAAGCAAGGAATTCGGCATCACACACGCCGGCTTCGCGATCGACATGGCGGGCGTGCGCGAGCGCAAGCGCAGCATGGTGGGCGGCCTGAACGATATGTATATGGAGAATTACAGGAACACGGGGGCCGAGTTCATATTGGGAACGGGCCGGTTCCTAGCTCCGAAAACAGTGGAAGTCACCCTCTCCGATGGGAGCACACGTCAACTGCGGGGCGCGAACGTGATCGTTAGTACGGGCACGCGTGCGGCGATCGAGACGATTCCTGGCCTTGCGGAAGCGCAGCCGCTCACGCATATCGAGGCTCTTGAACTCGGTAAAATTCCCGAACATTTGCTTGTTGTCGGTGGGGGCTACGTCGGAGTGGAGATGTCCCAAGCGATGCGCCGCTTCGGCAGCAAGGTGACGATGGTCGATCGCAACGGGCGGCTGATGTCCAAAGAAGACCCAGACGTATGCGAGGCTCTTGGCAGCCTGCTCGCCTATGAAGGCATCGACATTCTTCTGAATGCACGGATCAAGCAAGTGTCGGGCAAATGTGGCGACTCTGTGAGTGTCGTTTTCGAGCAGAATGGAATTGAGAAAGTCCTAAAGGGAAGTCACGTATTGGTCGCCACAGGCCGCAATCCGAACACCGAAGGACTCGGCCTGGAACTGACCGGCGTTGAGCTCACCGACCGGGGATACATCAAGGTCAACGAGCGGCTGCAAACCACTGCGCCTGGAGTCTGGGCGATCGGCGAGGTCGCAGGTAGCCCGCAGTTTACGCACATCAGCATCGACGATTTCCGCGTAGTCCATGCCAATTTAACCGGCGGCAACCGTGTGACCACCGGCAGGCAAGTCCCGTATTGTCTGTTTACCGACCCCGAACTTGCTCGTATCGGTTTGAGTGAAACAGAAGCGGAGGCTCAAGGGATAGCGTATCGCCTGTTTAAGGTCTCAATGGAAACCAACCTTCGTGCACGCACGCTATCGGAGACCCGCGGGTTCGTGAAGGCCCTCGTGGAGGCTGATAGCGATCGCATCCTCGGGTTCACGGCGTTCGGTGTCGGTGCGGGGGAGATTCTGGCCGCCGTCCAGGTTGCGATGATCGCAACGCTGCCCTACACCGCGCTGCGCGACGCGATCCTGACTCACCCAACACTGACCGAAGGCCTCATACCTCTGTTCTCATCCGCGGCGTCAGCGCACAACGTTGTCGAGACAAAACGAGCCCAGATCTCCGCCGCGTGACGTGAACTGCAACAGCAATGAGAAAAATGGGGGTTCATGATCCGGTCGTTGCGCAACACGTTTCGCTAGTTGCGCAGCACTATTAGTAGGTGGGAAGCAAAAAGGCGGAGTTCTGAGCAGGTTGTCGACAATCGAGAAACTAACGCTATAGTCCGTATCCAGGTTCGTGGGAAACCGCGGCAACGCGCGTATCATCGAACCTTAGCGATGATCAGGCTGCACGACTTTCGAAAAGAGATTGGGCTACTTGTTTCGGCGCTTGCTCTGGTTTTGATGGGCGCGGTCGGTCCCGGCGCGCGAGTGGAGTCGGTGCAAGACGCCGAGCAAGAGCACTCGACTCAGAGTACTGCTACGTTTTATCGCGATGTGCTGCCGATTCTGCAGGAGCGGTGCCAGATTTGCCATCGTGCCGAGGGCATTGCGCCTACGCGATTCGAAACTTACGAACAAACGCGGCCGTTTGCAGCAGCTATTGCGACGGCGACACAAGATAAATCCATGCCGCCGTGGTTTGCCGATCCTCATATTGGCCACTTCTCGAATGATCCTTCGCTTTCGCCTGGGCAAATTGCGGCGCTTGCCGCTTGGGCAGATGCCGGAGGGCCGCCTGGGAACTCGAACGAGGCGCCTGCTGCGCCGCATTGGGCGGAGAGTTGGAGTATTGCGCAGACGGACTTGGCTTTGAAAATGCCGAACGGTGTGGCGCTGCCTGCCAGCGGGGACGTCGAATACACGTACGAAATTGTGGCGACCGGATTCAAGGAGGATCGCTGGGTGCAGGCGGCGGAAGTGCTTCCGTCGCTTCGCGCGAATGTGCATCACGCGGTGGTTTACGTGCGCCCGCCGGATTCGAAGTGGATGCGGCACGCGCCGGTAGGCGTGCCGTTCACCGCGTCCACGCTGACCGATGCGGAAGACCGTCGCGGGACGCATTGGACGGACAGCGACGTGCTACTCGTTTACGCCCCGGGGAGTTCACCGGACAATTGGCCGGAGGGCATGGCAAAATTTATCCCGGCCGGTTCGGACTTCGTTTTTCAAATGCACTATACGACCAACGGCCACGCGGGCAGCGACCAAACCAGCGTGGGGTTGATTTTTGCGAAGCACACTCCCACGCAGCGTGTGCTGACGCTGCAGCTCACCAACGATCACTTTGTGATTCCGCCGGGCGCGCCGGATTACCGGGTGGAAGCGCGCGGTACTTTGCCGAACGATGCGGCGCTGCTCAGTTTTTTTCCGCACATGCATCTGCGCGGCAAACGCTTCGAGTACAACATTATTCACAGAGAAAAAAACACCGACCCTCGACTTACTCAAAAAATGGAACCACTGCTCGACGTCCACTATCATTTTCACTGGCAGATGAGTTACCGGCTCGCGGAACCGCGATTGCTGAAAGCGGGGACGGAGTTGCAGGCCGTCGCCTGGTACGATAATTCGCGCGATAATCCGCATAACCCCGACCCACAAGCGGCGGTGCGCTGGGGCGAGCCGACTTATGATGAGATGATGGTGGGGTTTTTCGATGTGGCCGTGGCGGCGAATCTCGACAAGCGCAGCTACTTTATCCGGCACTGACCAAGGCCTCTTACTACGAGGAAAGCGATCATGGAAATCAGCAGCGCCTATGCACAACTGAGCGTGAGTGACGGCACCACCATGCGGGCGTGGGTGGCTCGGCCAAAAGAAGAAGGCGCGTACCCCGGCTTGCTGGTTTTCCAGGAGGCGTTCGGTGTGAACGCACACATTCGCGACATCGCCGGGCGCTTTGCGCGGGAGGGATTCGTGGCCGTGGCGCCGGAACTTTTTCATCGCTCGGGCGCGGGAATTGACGTGCGCTACGATGATTTTCCGAGTGCGGTGCCGCACATGAAAGCGCTGAACGATGCGTCGATGGCGGCGGACCACCGCGCAGCGTTTGACTGGCTGCGCGGAACCATTGGGGAGGAGCTGCCTATTTTCGCGATTGGCTATTGCATGGGCGGACGCGCGGCGTTTCTTGCGGCGGTTACTTTGCCTTTGGCCGGAGCGATTTCTTATTATGGCGGCGGAATCGCGCCGAATGCGACGAATCCAGGACTGCTGGGGCGGGCGAGCGGGATTCAAGGGCCTCTGTTGCTTTTCTGGGGAGGGCGCGACAAGCACATTCCGCCAGAGCAAGTCCGGGCTGTGACAGATGGTTTGCGCGCCGCGGGGAAAAACTTCGTCAACGTCGAGATTTCGAACGCCGACCACGCTTTTTTCTGCGACGCGCGCGCTAGCTACAGCCCGGCGGCGGCGCTGCTGGCGTGGCCGCTGACGCTGGCCTTCCTTCGCGCGAGATCCGCCTGAGAGTGAACTCCGGAAAACAACAAAAGAGATAAGCGGGCCTAAAGAGGGCGACTGTCCTTTCGGGCAAAACCTCCTGCCCTAACGTCTAGTAGGCGCAACCGCTATTTGCTGTTTAACTACCGCAAGATGCGGTGGGCATCCACGTTCTAATTACTGTGCTAGATTCGAAGATTGGCGGCATTGGTGCGCGAAAACCCGTGAACACACAGACACCATACGATCCGAACCACCCCAAGATAAAGCGAGTGGAAGTGTATTGGCATACGGTGACGTACAAAACCATGGCCGTTTATGCCCTTCTGCTTGCGGTGATCGTTTTCGCGGCGATTTATCTCATCAATCCGAATTTGTATTCGGCCGTGTACGACAAGTTGTACAAGTCGATCGGAAACGGCGACGCCGGCGCCGAGCCCATCTCGCAGACGCAGGCGAAGTTCGTCAACCTCGACGGAAAAGTGCAAGTGAAGAAAGTGAATTCCGTGCAATGGGTGAACGCCGATTTCCACACCACGTTGGACAAGGGCGATCAAATACAGACTTCGTCGGACGGCGCGGCGCGCATCACGTTTGCCGACGGCACGACCTACACGGTGCAGCCCGGGACATTCATTACCGTGGAAGAGAATTCGATGGGGCACGAGCATCCTTCCAGTTCGGCGGTGCACATCAACATCGGGCAAGTGGACCTGAAAACGCCAAATTATTCGTCGCCGGATTCGAAGGCCGCGGTCAGCATGGACGATTCCCTGACGCAATTGCATTCGAACAGCAGCGCGGCCATGAAGGCCGATCCGGAGCATAAGGAAAACGAGATCGTGGTCTCCAGCGGAAGCGCGGAAGTGCAGCGCGGCCAGGAAAGAGTGGAGATCGGGGCGTACCAGAAGGCGAGTTTCCCAACGGGCGGGCCGATTACGAAGTCCGACGTGCTGGCGCCGCCGGATCTGAGTTCACCGCGCAACTTTGAACCTTTGATCGTGGAAAATCCGAAAGCGGCGTCCATCCATTTTGAGTGGAAACCGGTGGCTCAAGCGGTTTCCTACACCGTGAAGATCAGCACGACGGCGATGTTTACGAGAACCGCGCAGGAAGCCACTGGAGTTACGGGAACATCGACGGAGATCTCGGGTCTTGAGGCGGGCGATTACTTCTGGAACGTAACGGCAACGAACGCAAAGAAGGAAAACAGTGAAGTGAGCGAGACTTTCCGGTTTACGCTCGTCGCGCAAGGAAAGACCCAGGAGATGAGGCTCGAGATCACCGAGACTAAGATTCATGGCAAGGTTGTCGAAATTATCGGAAAGACGGAACCTGGAGCAGCGCTCCTCGTAAACGGCCAGCCGGTACCGATAATCGCGGCGGACGGGACCTTCCGGCACTTTACGGAGCCGCTCGAACCAGGCCAGCATACTATCGTCATCATTGGAGAGAACCGCCGTGGAGGCACGAACCAAGTGAAGGTGCCGATCGTTGTGCCAAAATAAAGGTTTCGAACGTTGATCGTTTTCCGATCACGCAAGAAAAAAGACGCAGGCGCACTTTGCGCCGGTCGCCAAGTCCAGAGACAATGGTCTAGTTGGCCGCGCGGCGGTTCAGTTGGACCGTGAGGAATTTTGGCAGCTCGTTGTCGGCTGGACGGCGGAGAGGATTTCTCCGCAGGGGGCGGGGGGATGAATAAGAACGGTTACAACCTGAGGTCGATCTTTAGCTTGTTTTCTTCCGACCTGGCCATCGATCTGGGGACCGCGAACACGCTGGTGTTCTCGGCCGGCAAGGGCATCGTGGTGAACGAGCCCTCGATCGTGGCAATAAATAAATCCAGCGGCGAAGTCGTGGCCGTCGGCCGCGAAGCGAAAGAGATGTTGGGCCGCACGCCGGGCAACGTGGTGGCCATCAAGCCGATGAAAGACGGCGTGATCGCGGACTTCAAAGTCACCGAAAAAATGCTCACGTATTTTATTCAGAAAGCGCATAACCGCCGTGTGCTGGTGCACCCGCGTATTGTCATTGGAGTGCCAAGCGAAATCACGCCGGTGGAAAAACGTGCCGTCCAGGACTCCGCCTATCGCGCGCGCGCCAGCGAAGTTTACCTGGTGGAACAAGCCATGGCCGCCGCCATCGGAGCCGGCCTGCCAATCGAAGAGCCTTCCGGCAACATGGTCGTGGACATTGGTGGCGGGACGACGGACATCGCGGTCATTTCCATGAGCGGCATCGTCTACTCGCGCTCCGTGCGCGTGGCGGGCAACGAGATGGACGAAGCGGTGATGCAATATTTGAAACGCAAGTACAACCTGCTGGTCGGCGAACGCACCGCGGAGCAGATCAAGATGGAAATTGGGTCGGCCTATCCGCTGGAAAAGCCGCTGACGATGGAAGTGAAAGGCCGCAATTTGATCGAAGGGGTGCCGCGTACCGTCACCATTGACGACAGCGAAATTCGCGAAGCGTTGAGCGAATGCGTCGCGACGATTCTGAACGCCGTGCGCGTGGCTCTCGAGCGTACACCGCCAGAGCTTTCCGCCGATATCAGCGACCGCGGCATCGTGCTGACTGGCGGCGGCGCGCTCTTGAAGAATCTCGACAAGCGCATCCGCGAAGAAACCGGCCTTCCCGTTTCGATTGCCGATGATCCGCTGGCGTCCGTGGTGCTCGGCACAGGCAAAATGCTGAGCGATTTCAAGCTGCTGCGGCAGGTTTGCATCGACTGACGTTCTTTTCGGATTTGACGTTATTGCAGAAATTCTGAGCCGCACAGGGCAAGGTCTGTGCAACTGGACTCCATGGTTGGTCTACCCTCTCGACATCGGTCCCTGTTCCTGCTCGGAGGCGTCGTGCTCCTGCAGGTGCTGTTGCTGGCCGTGCAAATCAAGCGCGACTCGCAGGGCCGGCTGATCCGTGTGTGGACAGTTGGCGCGGTCTCGCCGTTTGAACGCGCGGGCGCTCACGGCATCAGCCATATTCGCGACACGTGGAACCATTATTTCGCGCTGCAAAACACTTCACGCGAAAACGAAGCATTGAAGCGAGAAAACGGCGCGCTGAAGCTGCAAATCACGCAGCTCCAGAGCAAAGCAGGCGAAGCCGACCGCCTGGCCGCGCTGCTGAAATTCCGTCAGACAAATGTGGATGTGCCCATGGTCGCGGCGCGCGTCATCGGTGGAAGCGCCGACTCCGGCAGCCAGACTATTTATCTCGACCGCGGCGAGCGTGATGGCATCCGCCGCAACATGGGCGTCATCACGCCCGATGGCGTGGTGGGCAAAGTCATCGAGTCCTACAAAGATACAGCGCAGGTTTTGCTGCTGACGGACGAACACAGCGGCGTGGGCGCGATGCTGGCGGACTCGCGCGTCCAGAAACCAGTTGGCGGAACGGGCGATCAACTGCTCATCCTGAAGTACATCTCCAACGAAGACAACAGCGTAAACCCCGGGGACCGCATCGTTACCAGCGGAATGGATCGCATCTTTCCGCGCGACTTGCCTGTCGGGACGATCGCGGACATCAAGCCGGGCAACACATTCAAGCAGATTCGCGTTAAGCCGGCGGCAACTCTGGAACGGCTTGAAGAGGTGTTTGTCCTATTGACGATGAAACCGCTCGAGGTGAAGCAAGAGTCTTCAGCGCCGAGTACGGTAACAACACCGGCAACGGCTCCTTCCGCCTCGGCAACCAGCCCGGCTGCGCACGAGAAGCCATGAACGACACTTTCGACATTCGCGGCAACGAATTACACATTGAGGTACACAAGTTCCGTGCCGGTGCAATTATTTTGGCCACGGCTTTTGCGCTCGTGTTGCAAGCTTTTCTTCCGATCTATTTTCCGAAAGCCGCGACTCTGGATCTTCCGCTGCTCATTACTATTTATTTTGGTTTGAGCCGCCGGAATCCTTCCACAGGACTGCTTCTGGGCATGGTGATCGGCATTCTGCAGGACAGCTTAAGCGGACCGACCGTTCCGCTCGGTCTTTACGGGATCGCGAAAACCGTGATCGGTTATCTGGCTTCCTCGATTGGCGCGCGGCTCGATACAGAACATCCCGCGGCGCGCTTTGCGTTGACGGTCGCTTTTTTTGCCGTTCACCAGGGCCTCATTGCATTGACGAGCCGGTTGCTGCTTTCTCAGCCCGAGCCGTGGTTCACCATGCACCTCGCCATCGCCGCCCTCGTGAACGCCGTCGTCGCCGTATTTCTGTTCATTCTCCTCGATCGCCTGCGCAAACCGTCCTGACCGAAGTATCGCAAAATATGGCGATTGCCAATTATACGGACGTCACGCTGGAATACGTTTGTAATATTTTGTCATATGCTGATCTTCGAAGCATCGACTTTGATCCTGCTCGCAAGGATCGAGCTTATGGAAACGTTCCTCGCGGGCGGCCTCTTGGCCCTCGCCATCCCGAGGGAAGTCGAGAAGGAATGCTGCGGAGTGAAAAAAACGGTCGACGCCCTTATGATCCAGAAGGCTATCGAAGAATCGAGAATTCCATCCATCGCGGTGAAGAACAAGAAGATTACGGCTGAATTGCAAACTGACTTTAGTTTAGGAAAAGGCGAAGCGGAGGCCATCGCACTTGCTCTCTCAGAGAAAGCGCAACTTTTGGGAATCGATCACAAAAGCGGCCTAAATGCCTGCAAACTGCTCGGTATTCCCTTCACGACAGCGGCTGGCATTCTAATCGGATGCCGCGAGAAGGGTCTGATCACCCTTAGCGAGGCACTTCTCAAGCTAGCGCTGCTCACAAGTTATGGCCGTTACAGGAATTCTATCGTCGAGGACGTAAGAACAAGACTGGAGGCAAGCAAATGACCAAAACGATGAGCATACGGATGGATTCCGATAACTATGAATTCTTGAGCGAATTCACGAAGGAAGAGCAGAGTGATCTGTCCAAGACCGTGCGGGATCTGGTTACGCGCGGGCGGATATTGCTTGCGATTGAGAAATACCGAAGTGGGCAAGCCTCTCTCGGCAGAGCTGCCGCACTTTCTGGCTTGCCGGTAGGACAGATGATGACGATCCTGGAGGATTTTGGAGTCGAGAGTAGAATTGAGAAAGAGGACTATCTCCAAGGACTGAACAATCTAGCAAAAATATGGTGAGGCTTCGCTGCCGATGAAAAAAGCGAAAAGCCAAGCTCTCGTAGCGACATCATTAGCACTTGTCAAGGCGCCAGAAGGAACTGCTTGAAGTCTTCGTAGGCGCTGGACATCGGCAGCGACAATTTCTCGCGCTTTAGATAAGCAGCGAGGCGGTCGGGGAGCGGCGGCGCGGTGCCAATCGCGCGCTTCACCACGTCGGCAAATTTTGCGGGATGCGCTGTGGCAAGCACCAGGCCTTGCGCGGGATCAGAGTGCTCTCTCTTGTAGGCTTCCCATCCAAGCACACCGACGGCGGTGTGGGGATCGGCGATATACCCGAAGCGTTCGTGGATGGACTTCATCTCTTGCAGCGTCTCGTCATCCGTCGCGGCGTGGCCCCAGATTTCGCGCCGCACATATTCAATCCGCCCGCGGCACAAATCCAGCAAGCGCGGAAAGTTATTCGGATTGCCGACATCCATCGCGTTCGAAAACGTCTGCGTCGCCGGACGCGGGCGAAATTCCCCGGACAGCAAATACTCCGGCACCACATCGTTCGCATTCGTCGAAGCCACATACATCGCCACAGGCAGGCCGATGCGCTTGGCGAAAAGCCCCGCTGTCAAATTCCCGAAATTCCCACTCGGGACCGACACGATCAGCGGCACCGACGCCACCGGCAACTGCCTGTAAGCAGCTACGTGATAGAACATTTGCGGCAGCAGCCGCCCAATGTTGATCGAATTCGCTGACGTCAGAAATGCCCGCTTGTTCAGCTCGACATCCGAAAACGCCTGCTTCACCAACCGCTGGCAATCATCAAAACTGCCCGCGATTTCCAGCGCCGTAATATTTTCGCCCAGCGTCGTGAACTGTTTTTCTTGCGCCTCGCTGATGCGCTTCGACGGATAAAGAATCACCACACGAATGCCCGGCACGCCGAGAAATCCA
>Ga0210405_10001414_pt1 | contig 27462 bp, 24 predicted proteins | sample IncBWH11MmetaG_FD_155492 | JGI IMG/M metagenome (GOLD analysis project Ga0210405, IMG submission 155492) | Forest soil microbial communities from Barre Woods Harvard Forest LTER site, Petersham, Massachusetts, United States - Inc-BW-H-11-M | ecosystem: Environmental > Terrestrial > Soil >...
AGTTGAGCGTACCGCGCTGTCCTGCAAAGCTGATGTCTCCGCCGCGGACATCGAGAGTTACCCCGGGAGTGAGAAGAGCGAAATTGATGAAGTTGCGGCCATTGGTCGGAAGATTCTCGATCGAAATCTCGTCCACCGCAGTGCTGACCTGGCTGCGTGTGGTTTCGACGAGGGGCGTCTCACCCGTGACAGTGACAGATTCCCCACGGCCGGCAACAGATAGCGCAAGGGCAAGGTTGAGGCGCGCGCCGACAGTTAATTCAATTTCTTTGCGCGTAAGTTTCGAAAAGCCCGCATGTTCAATTTCGATCGTGTACTTACCGACGGGCAGCACGGGAAAGGTGAATAGCCCGTCCGAACTCGTGGCGGCCTTAAACTGGAGCCCCGTGGCGTCGTTCGTAACCGTCAATTGAGCACCTGCAACGGCAGCGCCGCTCGGATCGACGACAGAGCCTTCGAGAGTGGCTCCGTTTCCCTGGCCCCAAATGGAAGAAGCGGCAAGAAGAATTGCCAGCAGACAAAAGGCTGGTCTGACGCTCCGGGGCGGAGCTGCCCCCTGCAAACAGCGCGACGGAACTCGAGTTCTTTTCTGATTCATTGAGTTTTTGCCCTTTCTCTTATCAGAGTAATGACCAAGCTTCGCGCACTCGCGCGCAGGACCCGGGCCCCCGGGGTGAAGTGGAGGTTCACCGCATTTTGGGGAGGCATCGCAGCGGCCACAAACGCTGGCACCGGACAGCACCCATGAGACATTCAAATTTATGGCCTATGTTGTATCACAGCAGATACCTGGGTTGAAGCAGAACCTGTGGAAAACTTGGAAAACTTCGGCACACGTGAAGCAACATTTTCAATGCACGCCAGGTCCAAGAATGCGGTCTAAACATTGAACGCATCGTCCGGCTGACATTAACCAAGACAGATTACAGTCGAACAAACGATCGAATGATGGCGCGTTACAAGTGTGCCTTGCTCCGCGAGAGGCGCGTGCGTTAGAGTTTCGGGGCCACGTTCGAGGGAGATGATGCCGAAGCGGAAGAAAGACGCACAGCAGGGCAGCAGAACGCCGCAGGAGCGCGTGCGAGTTTTGATCACCGGCGGCCGGATTCAGCGGCGCATTCACGCGCTTGCCAGGGAAATCCGGAAAGATTTTCCCGGCGAGCCGCTGCACCTGGTGAGCGTGTTGAAGGGCGGAGTTTTTTTTCTGACCGACCTGGCGAGAAACATTCCGGGGGAAGTGTCGTTTGACTTCATCGCCGTGTCCAGCTACGGGCAGAAAACGCACTCCTCGGGGCAAGTGCGGTTGACGCGCGACCTGGATTCCAGCATCGAGGGCAAAACCGTCATCGTCGTCGAAGACATTCTGGATACGGGAATGACGCTGCAATACTTGCTGCGGCTGTTCGAGCAGCGCAAGCCCAAGCATTTGCGCGTGGCCGTGCTGCTGGACAAGCCCGAGCGGCGCATCGCCGCCGTCCGCGCGGACTACGTGGGATTTTCCATTCCCAATGAATTTGTCGTCGGCTATGGGCTGGACTATGCCGAGCGTTACAGAAACCTGCCCTATGTTGGCGTCTTATTGCTTGGCCCGGGCTTGAAAAAAAAACCAGCCGAAGATTAATAGCTCGTTGAACCAACCATCCTTTAGGCCGCATCCAACTCTCTGGCCCGCGGGAATCAGCTCTACATTAGAGAATAGTTAGAATTACCTTAGGATAGGCGACCACTGCCGGGCCGCCGCTTGGCCGCCTGCTATAATATTCAGACGACATGAATCCCACGGACGAACAAACGACAGCAACAGCCTTGAACGGCGGCGCGGAGGTTTCCGCCGAAGTGCTTTCCACGCTGGCGGAAATCGGCGAGGAAGTGAACGCCTCTCTGGATTTGGACGAAGTTCTGGCGCGCACCGCGGCTTTGATCAAACGCCACATCGACTACGAAATCTTTGGCGTGCTCATGATGGAGGGCGACGGAAGTTACCTGCGGCACCGTTTTGCTATAGGCTATCCGCGCGAACTGGCGAACAATCTGCGGATTCCCGTGGGGCAGGGAATCACAGGAACCGCGGCGGCGACGGGCCACTCCGTGCGGGTCAGCGATACTTCGAAGGACCCGCGGTACATCAATGCCATCGACAGCGTGCGCTCGGAACTTGCCGTGCCGTTGATGTTGCAGGGGAAATGCGTCGGCGTGCTGGATATTCAAAGCCAGCGCCTCGATTACTTCACGCGCGCGCAGCAAAATATTCTGACGCTGCTGGCCAGCCGGCTGGCGGTGGCTATTGAAAACGCGCGGTTGTTTCAGAAAGTGCGGACGCAGGCGGACACGCTTTTATTGCTAAGCGAGGTGGGGCGCGAAACCGGGGCGATCCTGGAGGTCGAGGAACTTCTGCGGCGCGCGGCGGAACAGACCAAGCGCGTGATTGATTACCAGATCCTGAGCATCATGCTTTATGACGAAGAACAAAAGATTTTTCGTCACCGGGTGGACGTGAAGCATGGCCACCACGTGCAAGGAAAGCTGCGCGCCAACGCTACCGATGGCATTGTCGGAGCGGCGGCCACATTGAAGGAGCCAGTTCTCGTTCCGGATGTGACTGTCGATCCGCGCTACATCATGGTGAACCCGGAGACGCGTTCCGAGCTGGCTATTCCCATGATGCACAAGGGAAAAGTGATCGGCGTCCTGGATTTGGAAAGCCCGCAACTGAATTATTTTACCGAGGACCACGTGCAGACGCTTTCCATCTTGGCAGCGAACCTCGCAGTCTCGCTGGAAAACGCGCGGCTCTACGAACAATTGGCCCGCGACGAAGCCCGGCTTGAGCGCGACTTGCAAGCCGCGAAAAGAATTCAGGGCGCGCTTTTGCGGCCGGTGCCAACCGAGGATTATGGATTGGAGATGGCGGCGCGCTACCTTTCGGCGCGCGAAGTTTGCGGCGACCTTTACGAATTTCTGCGCTACGGGCCGCAACAACTGGGAATTGCGCTGGGAGACGTGAGCGGCAAGGGCACGGCGGCGGCGCTTTATGGAGCGGTGGCCATCGGAATCATGCGCAGCCTGGCGCCGCAAAAGCTGCAGCCCGCCGAAATGCTGAAGCAAATGAATCAGCTCGTGGGCGAACGCCGCATCGAGGGGCGATTTATGACCGCGTGCTTTGCCACCTGGCAAAAAGGCCGGCAGAAACTGCGAGTGGCAAACGCTGGGCAATCGCAGCCGCTCCTTTATAAGGACGGACGCTGCGGGAAAATCGAATTGACCGGTTTTCCTTTGGGAATTTTTGAGGAAGTGACTTATGACGAATGGTCGGTCACTCTCGATACCGGAAATATTCTGGTATTTCACTCGGACGGAATCGCTGAGACCATGAACAGCGAAAGCCAGTTTTTTGGCACCACTCGCCTGATGAAGCTGATTGAACAGCACCACGATGCCTCCGCGACGGAAATTGCCGACGTGATTCTCCGCGAGGTGGATTGGTTCACGCAGAGCGCGCCGCTTTCCGACGACCGGACCCTGGTGGTCGCGAAGGTCCGATGAACCATTCGAAAGGTCCGTCTTCACCGAAACTTGAATATGTGGATCCGGCCACTTTCACCCCACATTTTGCATGGAAGAAAAATGAGGCGCGGGGCGGAAGCCCCGAGGAAGTTGTCTGCGAGCGAGTGCCGCTGTCGGCGGTCGCGCGAAAGTTTGGCACGCCAACATATATATACAGCCGCGGAGCCATTGAAGATGCCTACCAGGAACTGCACGCGGGGCTGGGAACACTGCCTCACAGTTTGTGCTTTGCGGTGAAGTCCAATGGAAATCTGTCCATCCTGAATCATCTTACTAAGCTGGGAAGCGGCTTCGACATTGTGTCCGGCGGGGAACTTCACTACTTGCAGCGCATCGGGGTGAGCGGCGACCGCATTGTTTTTTCGGGAGTAGGGAAGGACGGCCACGAAATTCGTGAAGCGCTGCACTATCGGGGGCGCGGGCGCGCCGGACGCACGGGAATTCTCTTGTTCAACGTCGAATCCGAAGCGGAATTGGAAATGTTGATCGAAGAGGCGGCGCGGCTGGCCGCACGCGGAGGCCGGGCGCCCGCGGCGGCGATTCGAGTGAATCCGGACGTGCAAGCCGGCGGCCACCCCCACATCGCCACTGGGCGCAGCGAACACAAGTTCGGCTTGGACTGGCTGGAGGCAAAACGGCTGTACCTTGCGCATCGCGATTCGAAATGGATTCGCTGGCAGGGCATCAGCGCGCATATCGGTTCGCAGATTACAACGCTGGTTCCATTTCGCCGCGCGCTGCAGCGGCTGGCGGGATTTGTCGATGAGTTGCGGCGCGCGGGAATCGATCCGCGTTACCTGGATGTTGGTGGTGGGCTCGGAGTCCGCTATTCGAATCAGAGGCCGCCGACGCGAACGCAATATGCGCGGCTGGTATCGCGCATGGTGCGCAAACTGGGCGTGCACTTGTTGCTGGAGCCGGGACGATCGATCATCGCTCCGGCCGGTGTGCTCTTGACGCGCGTAGTCTATACGAAAACGAATCGGGACAAAACGTTTGTGGTGCTGGACTCGGCGATGAATGATTTGATGCGGCCCGTGCTTTACGGAGCCATCCACCCGATTACGAAAGTTGTGCGCGAAGGCGCGGAAAAGAATTCCGGTCGCAAACGGGTTGACATTGTGGGGCCGGTTTGCGAGACCGGAGACTGTTTTCTGCGGGATTGGCCGCTTGGGAAAGTGCAGGCGGGCGACCTGCTGGCGATTTGGGCTGCCGGGGCGTATGGCATGGCGCAGGCATCGAACTATAATGCGCGCTGCAGGCCCGCAGAAGTCCTGGTGGAAGGGAATCGCTTCCGGCTAATTCGCAGGCGCGAAACTCAGGAAGACTTGCTCCGCACGGACGTTCTGGCTCGTTGATTCATCTTCAATTTAGAATTGACATCGCAGCACGAGCGTAGTGAATGGTTCATTGCTCGGTTGTAAGGGCGCAGCTTGCTACGCCCTACGCGGCAACAACGCCCAATTGGAGCAGTTGGTCCGGCTTTTGCAGGAGTCTATAATTCTCGTGAGAGAAGCAGCTTACGCTTCGCCCCATTTCAGCTTGCTGCGTAAAATTTCGAAATACGACTTCTTGGGCGGGCGAATGAGTTTCAGCAGTTCCTTGGCGCGTGAGACGCGGACGCGATCCGTTGGTTGCAAAGGAATGCCGCGCTGGCCGTCGAGCGTCAGAAAAACGGACTCGGTGTCGCCGGAAAGTTTCATCTCGATGGAAGAGGAATCGCGAACGACCAGGGGGCGGTCGCTCAAAGTGTGCGGGCAGATGGGAGTGATCACGAAGGATTCCACGGCGGGGTGAACAATAGGTCCGCCGGCGGAAAGAGAATATGCCGTGGAGCCGGTGGGGCTGGCCACGATCAAGCCGTCGGCTCGGTACCGGCAGACGAAGTCGCCGTCGATGGCGAGTTCGAGTTCGATCATGCGGGCGAGCGCGCCTTTGTTGATCACCGCTTCGTTCAACACTTGCTGATGATCGATTACTTTGCCCGCGCGCTCGAGTTCGACGCGGATCATCACGCGTTCGCTGAGTGAAAAACGGCCTTCCAGTGTGTCGTCGAGCGCGGGATGCAATTCTTCCAGCGTGAAACTGGTAAGAAAGCCCAAACTGCCCATATTGATGGGCAGGATGGGAATCCCGCGCGGCGCGGCCAAGCGGGCGGCCGCGAGCATGGTGCCGTCGCCGCCCAGCACTAGCAGAAGTTGCGACGCGTCCGCCACGCGCTGGCGCGTCTGGCCTTTCGAGCCGTCCGGCAAACAGTTAGCTGTCTCTTCGTCAACGAGAGTTTGCACGCCGCGCGCTTCCAGCCATTTCAGCAACGGCGGAACAACGGCGGCGAGGTGCGAACGGCGCGGACGAGAAATGATGCCAATGGTTTGAAAAGTTTGACCAGTTTGCATGTGCGCCTGTGATTCTACTCCAGCGTCTTTTTGCGTGCGTGGAGAAAATACTCTTGATTGCCTTCAGCACCAAGAAGATGACTCGGGCGGACTCCGAGGCATTCCAGGCCAATGGATTCCACGCATTCGCGCACAGTTTGGATTGCCTGATCGTGGAGCTTTTGGTCTTTCACGATCCCTCCAGCGCTAATTTCCTCGCGGCCCAATTCAAATTGCGGCTTGATGAGGATGAGAAAAGCAGCGCCCGGTTTTGCCACTGCCAGTGCGGGCGAAATGACCTTCCGAACCGAAATGAACGAAACATCAATCACTACGATGTCGACGGTTTCGGGAAGGTCTTCCGCGCGCAGTTCGCGCGCGTTTCGCCGGATGGGAATAACGCAAGGATTCTGCCGTAGCTTCCAGTCGAGTTGTTCGACATTTACGTCAACCGCGTAAACGCGCGCGGCCCCGTGCTGGAGCAGGCAATCCGTGAAGCCGCCATTCGATGAGCCAATATCCAGGCAAACGCATTGCGCGGGATTGATTGCAAAGTCTTGCACAGCTCCTTCGAGCTTCGTTCCCCCGCGGCTGACGAACTTCTGCATACGGCTGATGACTTCAATGCGCGCATTTTCTGCGATAGGCGTGCCTGGTTTTTCCACTCGTTGGCCATCCACCTGAACTTCACCGGCGAGAATCATGGCTGAAGCTTTCTGTGCCGAATCGGCGAAAGCTCGCTCGACGAGAAGAAGATCGAGCCGTCTGCGAGCTGTCTTTGGTTTCATTAGGAGCACGAACAATCAAGCGCGGCGCAGCACAAGGAATTCCGCAATCTCGCGCAAGCGCGCCGCGCGCTCCGCGTATGGCGCGAGTTCAGAGATCGCTTTGGTTGCCAGGTCGTTGGCAATCTGATGAGAACGTTCCAGGCCGTAAACCGCGGGATAGGTTGCTTTTTTTTGCGCCATGTCTTTTCCCGCGGTCTTGCCAAGCGCAGCAGAGGACTCCTCGACGTCAAGAATGTCGTCGGTGACCTGAAAAGCCCAGCCGATGGTTTCGCCGAATCGCCGCAGGCGCGCGACGTCGTCGGAACCGCCGCCCGCACACAAAGCCCCGGCAGTTATGGAAACACGAATCAGCGCAGCGGTTTTTGCGCGGTGGATGTATTCGAGCATTTGCGGATCGATGGGCTTGCCTTCGGCTTCGATGTCGGCAACTTGGCCCCCGACCATGCCATTGATCGTGCCGGCGGCGGCAGCAATTTCCGTGAGCATGGCGGCGCGGCGGTCGGCTGCGGCGGGTGTGGCGCCGATGGTTCCGAACGCTAGCGTCAGCAGCGCGTCGCCGGCGAGAATGGCGATGGCTTCGCCGAATTTTCTGTGGCAAGTGGGCTTGCCTCGGCGCAGGTCATCATTGTCCAGCGCGGGCAAATCATCGTGGATCAAGGAATAGGTGTGGATGAATTCGATGGCGCAGGCAGGATGAAGCGCAGGCGTGACGTCGCCGGAGAAGATGCGCGCTGTCTCGAGACAGAGGATGGGGCGAATGCGTTTTCCTCCGGCGAAGACGCTGTAGCGCATGGCAGTATGAATCGAAGGAGGCTGCGCAGTTGCGGCGGGTAGGAGGTGTTCGAGAGCGGCATCAACGGCCAGCCGGTCTTCCTCGAAAAATGGGGGGAGTTTCATCGCAACAGGGAATGAGCGCGCAGCAGGCCGCGGAAGCGCGTCACGATTCGCTCTCCCGCTCGGGATCGAACGGCTCGGCGGCAAGTTTGCCATCCGCTTTCTTGAGGAGAATTTCCACTCGGCCTTCCGCTTCTTCCAATTGCTTCTGACATTCGCGGGAGAGCGCGACGCCTTCTTCGAACAGCTTCATGGCGTCGTCTAGAGAAAGTTGCGGGCTTTCCAGGCGGCGGACGACTTCCTCGAGGCGGGCAAGAGAGCGCTCAAAGTCAGGCTTTTTCGGTGGCTCGGGTTTTTTGGGAGCAGGTGAAATCACGCGATAGGCCCTTATCCTTTATAGACGCTTAGTTCTGGCAGCGCTGGCAATAGTAAGTTGACCGGCCGCCTTGCGCGATGCGCTGGGTCGGCTCACCGCAGCGGCGGCAGGGTTTTCCCTCGCGGCCATAGACGCGAAGAATCGTTTCCAATCCCTGAAACCACCACTCCGGATCGCGAAAGTCCGGCGCCGGATGCAGACAGCATTCTAAGGCACGCGCGAGAACGGACACAATTGCTTTGTGCAAGCGGCGCGCTTCCTGCGGTTTCAAGGTGTTGGCGCGGCGGCGTGGATCGAGGCGAGCGTGCCAGAGCGATTCGCAAGAGTAGATGTTGCCGAGGCCGGCCACGCGCGATTGATCCAGCAAGAAATCCTTCAAGGGGCGCCTGGACGCGGCAAGCAATTCGGCAAAACGTCCAGAAGTAAAGTCACGCGAGAGGGCATCGATGCCCAGCACCCTAAGCCCAGGGCAAGCCTCAACCGATTCCCAGGCGTGAACGCGGCCAAAGTGGCGCCGATCGGCGAAGCCGAGGACGCCCTTATCCAGTTCGAGAGCGACATCGACGTGCACGCTTTTTTCACCCTGGTTGGCGCGTTGCAGCAATTCTTTGCCATTTGTGAACCACAGGAGTTGGCCATCGAGCTTGAAATGCATGGTCAGCAGGCCACTGTCCAGGACGAGCAGCACGTATTTGCCTCGGCGCTCGACGCCGCGAATGTGATGACCTTGTGCCCGACGGGCGAGATACGCAGCGGTTTGTAGCTTCGTGGCAATGGGATGAAAAACGTGAACGCAGCGGATTCGCCGACCCTGCACCAAGGAGCGGAGGGTGCGTACCACAGCTTCCACTTCCGGGAGTTCAGGCATGAGCGTTGGACGGAATCAGGAGCCCGGTTTGAGAGTGAGCGTGTGCTTTCGCGTCTTTGCTTCTGCTGCATCGCTGAACGGAGCGAAAATGGGTTTGCCTTCATACCAGTAGGAGAATTGATCAGAGTAGTGGCTGCTGCCCGGCTGGCCGGATTGTCCAGCGGGAATAAGCAGAATGGACTCATCCCAGTTTCCTGGGTTGCCGACAAAGCGCATGGCCGGGCCGTGGGTCTCTGAGGCCGCACGAACGCTATAGAGCGTTCCCGATTGCGGCTTGTCTGTGATGCTCAAGAATCGCTTCAACAAGCCTTCGCGCCCAATGGGATGGAACATGTCCAGGGAGTTGAATCGCTTCCATTGCCAATCTTCGATGCGATCACTCTTGCTCTGTTCGGACAACCTGGTTACGGCCGCGTCGGCAGCGGCGGCGAGCAGCTCGTCATAGTTCTTGTAGGCAGGGGGCAACCACTTCGCGGGCCGATCGGTCAGGATTTTTTGCAGAAAGGTGGTGCTCCTCCACTGGTAAAGATTGGTGTCTTTTCCCAGAAAGGGCTCAAGGAGGAGGTCGAGCGCCGCGCGGCGCGCGGTATGAAGAAAGGATACTTCCGGGGAATCGGCATCAGCGATTCCGTTCCAATCCTTTAGTCCGTCGATGAGCTTCTGAGCGCGCGCATCCTTGGGCTTCGCGGTTTTCGCGGCTGCCGACAATTGGTCGGCGAGGAAGACGTGAGGATAGCTGTAGGTGTCGGTTTGGACTTTCAGCATGTCCTCGGGCCGCAGATCGTGGCGGTCGTGCAATAGGTCGTAGATGCGTGCCGTGCGGTAGGGCTCTTCCCAGTGATCGGTGAGATACGGTTTGTAATTCGGCCCAACGACGCGGGCATTGGCCGTGACAATCAGGCCGTTTTCCGGATTGAGCGCCTGGGGAAGCTGGTCAAAAGGAATGTAGCCGGTCCATTCGTAATCGTCGGTGTCTCCGGGAACGGGAACTTCGCCATGGCCTTTTTTTCGGACCGGCACGCGGGCAGCCATCGTGTATCCAATGTTGCCGTCGACATCGGCGTAAACCGCGTTTTGCCCGGGGCCCCAGACGCGCTTCATGATCTCGCGGAATTCTTTCCAATTGCGGGCTTTGCCGAGCCAGTTGTAACTGTTGGCGAGCCCGCCGGGTTCCGTTGCAGTCCACCGCAGCGCGTATTCTTTTTCTCCCTCGCGATGAACGATCGGGCCGTGGCGCGTGACGACGACTTCGAGATGTTCGTCGCCGTGATCTTTGACGTGAATAACTTCGTCGAAGTGTTGCGCTTTAGCCCACCCACCCTTGGCATTGACCCTGTAGTTGTCGTCCGGGGGAATGAACGATTCGACGTAAAGATCCTGAACATCGGCGCCATTATTGGTGAAACCCCAGGCGATGCGGTCGTTGTGCCCGATGATGACCATCGGCGCGCCGGGCAGCGTGAACCCTTTCACGTTCCAGCCGGGCGCGGTGAGATGAATTTCGTACCAGATGGGCGGGATGGAAAGCTCGAGATGGGTGTCATTGGCGAGCAAGGGCTTTCCAGTGGCCGTATGGGCGCCATTCACAACCCAATTGTTACTTCCCAGACCCTGGCGAATTTCGCTTTTGGATTCGCGGAGAAATTCTAGGACGGACTGCGACAAGGCAGCGGTAAGGTCAGGCGCGCTTTCTGCTGTCAAGCCGCCGGTTGAAACAGTGCCTCTTGCTTTCAACACCGTGTCCGGTTGCATGTCGTCGTCATCATCGTCATCATCGTCGGAGTCCGCGGCGGAACGCTGCGAGCCATCATCGATGACCTTGGGGTCGCCTACGACGAAATGATCCATCGGGGACTCTTCGGAAAAGAGATCCTTGGCACGGGCGGCGCCGGCGCGTTCCGTAACTTTGGCGCGATTCAACTTTTTTTGCCAAGTATCCGTCAGAGTTCGATACATGTAGGCGGAAATCGCCAGGGTGTCGGAGGTCTGCCAAGGACTGGGTTCGTAGCTGAGGAGCGAAAATTCAAGAGGGAGATTTTTCTTGTGCTGGGCAATGAACTGGTTGACGCCCCGAGCGTAGGCTTCCATCACTTTGCGAGATTCGGGATCGAGGAGCGTGGCGTCGCGATCGGCGGCGCGGGCGAAGCCGTTGGTGCGAAACTCTTTGTCGATAAGGAGAGTCCTCGGGCCTAGAATTTCAGAGAGCTGCCCGCGGGCAACGCGGCGGAGCAGATCCATCTGCCAGAGGCGGTCCTGCGCCACGACGTAACCCTGCGCTTCGGCTAGATCTTCCACGGAGGCGGCGCGGATGTGCGGCACGCCCCAGCGGTCCCGTTCGACGGTGACTTCGTGCTGGAGACCGGGCAGGGAAGCGCTGCCATCGAGCTGCGGCAGAGGGCGATAGACGAACCACCAGGCTGAGGCGGCGACGACAATTACGAGAATGGCGAATATCCAGAAGACGAGCCGAAGAATGGTTCGCAAGTGTGCTCCCGCACGATTTAGCCAAAAATTGAGTGTAGAGGAGGCGAAGCGCGTCTGCAACCTAGTGGTGAGATTGGTAGTGGTACAGTTTAAAAAACTAGCCAGATTTAAAAGTTACGCTGTGCGCAGATGAGAGGATCGCATTGGCAAGAGATTGCCCGACTGGGTGCCGCTCAATTTCGAAGGTACAGTTTATGAAGTAGACCTCCTGGAGTACTATTGGGCCGCCTTTGTAGATAATATGGCTATTGCGAAAAATCACTCTTCGCAGATACATCGTGTCCAACAGAAAAGTTGCATTATCATAGATAAGGAAACTTGGCTGCGTCGCTATTCCCTGATTCACGTCTGGTCCACTTATATGACGTAGTTGAGCCGCATTGCTGGCGTCTGTCGTGCCCAGAACCTTCAAGGCACCTACCCCTGGATTAAGTAGATTATCTGTTGTATAATGGGTAATAGAGGCTTGTGTTAACTGCCCGGTCGGCATGCTTGCGGCGTTCAAAATAGATCGGTAATCAAGGAACGCTTGGGCTGCATCCCATGCGGCAGGTTCTTTGGACGACGCGTCGATGAAAGCCTTTCCTGACCGTTCCACATCGTTTATCGGCAGTTTGATTGCGGATCGTTTGGCCGCATCCAATATAGCTCTCGCGTCGGCAATGTTTTTCCTATCCGTGGGCTGATTTGCAGCTTGCGCAGCACGCAGGGCAAGCAAGGTTGTGTCTATTCCGGCTAACCTCGTGTCAATGTTTTTCAGCTTCTCGCTCGTGCTACCGCGAAATTCCGAGTTCTTCCCTGATTCCGAAATAGCAAAATACACAGCGGTAGCAGTGATTCCCAGAAGCGTTAGGACAATGCCGATACTCGCAGCTAGTGGGCCAAGTTCCCGCAGTAAGTGGACGAGCCTGCGCCATCCGTGGGGCTGGAATGAATCAACGACTGCCCTAAGCTGACGTGCTATTTCGTCAGCAAACCACTTTTTGTCATCGTCCCGTAGTTTCATTTATTCTTCGTCGGAAAGAAAAAGGACTGTTTCTTGCATTGGGCAAACTCCTCCGCTATATTCCGAGCACAGGCTAGTGCCCACTGGCTCGACCATGAATCAGGCTTACTGCTTAGGCCGCAATACTAACACCTCTGTCCAGTAACAATACAACTTCCTCAAGTGACCACACGTGGTCTGCAATTTCCGCTTCCATCGCAGGTGTGACGCGCAATGTCTGATGAACCCGGCAGAAATTGTAGTGCATGTAGTGAAGCGCAATCGCATGGGCGTGGTTCGCGATCTTCTTTGAGAATCCTTTTGTTCAAATTGTACTACCGGGAAGCAGGACACTTTTGCGTAAAGCCCCACCCCCATCAATTCGTGTGAATATCGAAGGAAAAGACTTACAAGGCTTGCGATTCGTAACTGTTTGATTCTAAAAGGGCCGAGTCTCCCCTGGAGCCAGCTATTTCAGCATGCGGCTCACTTAGCGTTCGGTGGGGGCTGGGACCAGTCGCGTTCGTAGGTGCGCCAGAGGTAGATGTCGCCGAAGCCGAAAGAGCTCCACCAGGTGTCGAGCATGGGACGATCAAGGCGGAGGATGCCTTCGCGGGTTACGCCAGCGGGGGGCGGGGCGAGCACAGCTAGGCGGTCATAGACGCCGGGGCGGTCGGCATCGCCGACGCGAGAGAGCAGATGCCAGAGAGTGAACGCGTCAATTTTGCGCGCTTGAGAGAGGAGGATGCGAACCAGTTCATTGCGCTCTGCCGGGGTGATGGCCTCAAAGTCAAAACGATACAAAGAGCTGCGGAAAACCTCGGAAGCGTCTTCGCGGTGTGGTGTGCCCGGGCCGATAGTTGGGCGAGTATTGCAGACGGCTCCCGCCGGAATGAACGATTCGTGGCCGTTGAGCTTGAAGCCAACCCAGCCCATGGTGGTGCGCAAGAGCCCGGCGCCAGAGTCGTCGACGTACAGGGTGTACACACAGCCGAGATCGACGGCGACAGCGGAGGGCGTATCGACGACAAATTCGCCGGGAGGCGCCCAGATGGTGGCGTGAATGGTGCCGCGCTCGAGAGAGAGCCGCTTGCGGCCGGGACCGTTGGCGATGAGGCGGAGACGCGAACTGGCGTCGACTTCAACGCGGCCGGTTTCATCGAGAGAGATGCTGGCTCGCGAAGAACTGTCGGTCACAAGAGTTTGTCCGATTCCCAGCTTTCCTGGCGCTGACTTTTCACCCAGGGAATGCCATCCAATGCGGGGCGTGCCTTGCAAACGGGCGACTTCCCAGGACGGCCCTGAATCGACTGCGCTATTCGGGCCGTACAGGAAGTAAAACAGCGTCGCGGCGATCAGCAGCGTTGCAGCAACGGCCGCGAGTTGGAAGGAGAAACGCAGATTGAAAAATCGCTTGGGGGCTTTCATCGCAGGAATATCCGCCACACCATCGAATGCGGGCGCGGGTTGATTGTGGCGATAGCGCCCTAAGGTGGTTTCGAGTTTCTGGATTTCGGGGGCGGGCTCGCCGGAGCCGTCCCACAAATAATCGTCTTTCATAGTTTTTTCCTATTCCTGCGAGCGATGCTGCCGGTAGGGGCGCAGCATTGCTGCGCCCCACCTATCGAGCAGTCAGCCGCGCAAGAACCATGCACGCCGAAAAGTTCGCCACAAAACACGATTCTTTGGCTCATGATGCACCTTTGCCTGATTCTCCCAGCTTCTCGCGCAGCAATTGCATGCCGCGATACAGATTGACGCGAACCGAGCCGTGGGTCAGTCCGGTGCGGGCGGCGATTTCCGGGCCGGTCATTCCTTCGACCAGCCGAAGGATCAGCGGCTCGCGGTAAGTCTCCGGAAGGGCGCGTACCACGGCCAGGATGACTGCGGCCTCCTGCTCGGCGGCGTGCTCCGTTGAGCGGCTTTCGGGCTGATTTTCGTCCACCGGCTCGGTGACCTTTTCGTCAGGAATGGCGCGGCGGAAGTAGTCGTTGGCGCGATTGCGGGTAATGGTGGCGAGCCAGGCGCCAAAGCGGGAAATCTCGCGCAAGGCGTGCAATTGACGAAGCGCCGAAAGAAAAACCTCCTGGACCAGGTCATCCACTTCGCGCGGGGGAACGCGCGCAAGAAGGATGCCATGGACCATCCGCGCGTAGCGGTCGTAAAGCCGCCCGAAAGCCGCGCGGTCACCGCCGCGAGCGGCGCTGACGAGCGCGTCATCCTCGCGCGGTTCGGCTACGGCCCAAGCAGTCACAGTCTGACGTTCCATGCTGGAGGTCCGAAAGTCAATGCTGTATTCCACGGTTAAGCCATCGAGAGCCAAGGTCCGGTCGTAGTGCAAGACGCGGGTGGCGGGCAACTGTTAACACACTATGGTGACGGTGCAGAGCCGCTGGGCGGGCGCTTAGCCCTTCGATTGCAAGCGGTTACGCGGCACGGGAAAAAACTTACCCTGGCTTGACAACAAATTTACTCGTTCATGCGTCCAATAGTATGGAGAACAAAAATCGCAAGGCACCCCGGCCTTTCGGGCAGTGATCGCTCTGGCGCGTCGAAAATTTCGACGGCAACTCCGAGGAATTAGCGGTGTTATACTTTGGCACCAGGCCGAATTCGGCCGCTGGCGAAAGCAGGGCTATGGGGGCCAAGATAGAGGAGAAGTAGACATGGGAGAGCAAGTGAAAGAACTTATGGATTGGGCGCGCCGCCGGAAGATACTGGCGGGGGTGTTTGTCGCGCTCACGCTTGTAGTGGGGATATTGATCGGCTCGGTTGTATCCGGGCGAGTTTCGGCGACGAAGGGCTTCGGGTTTGCGGGGACTACGGCGACGCCGCTGGCCGTGCCTGAGGTCATTCCATCGTCTAGCAGTTTTGCGTCGATCGTCAATCGCGTGGAGCCAGCGGTGGTGAACATCGCCACCACGCAAGTGCTGGAGCGCAAGCAGAGCTCGAAGAGGCGCCGCGCGCAGCCGTACGACCAGGAAGATCCGATGCAGGATTTCTTCGACCGGTTCTTTGATGGACGGCAGGAAGGGCCGCCGCAAGCGGAGCGCAGCCTGGGTTCGGGTGTGATCGTGGACAAGCGCGGGTACATTCTCACGAACAATCACGTTGTCGAGCAGGCCACGAAAATCCAGGTTCAACTGAACGGGGATGCGACGCGGTACACGGCCAAGGTGGTCGGCGTGGACGAGCCTACAGACCTGGCGGTGATCAAGATTGATGCGGGGAAAGACCTGCCCATCGCGAAGCTGGGCAATTCCGACGGCGTTCAAGTGGGCGACTGGGTACTTGCCATCGGCAGCCCCTTCGGGTTGCAGGCGACCGTGACGGCAGGAATCATCAGCGCGAAGGACCGTGGCGGAATCGGGCAGCAGTTCCAGAGATTCTTGCAAACCGATGCGGCGATTAACCCGGGCAATTCTGGCGGGCCGCTGGTGGACCTGGCCGGCGAAGTGATCGGAATCAATACCGCGATTATCACCGGCAGTCGTGGGTACGAAGGCGTGGGGTTTGCGCTGCCTTCGACCACGGCAATCAACGTGTACGACCAAATTATCAAGCAGGGTCGCGTTACGCGCGGGTCCATTGGCGTCAGCTTTCAGGAAGAGTTGAGCACAAACGCGATCACGCTGAAATCGCTGGGCGCTCCTTACGGCGTGGTGATTGAAGGCGTGGAGCCGGGAAGTCCGGCGGAAAAAGCTGGACTGAAGGGCGGGGACGTAATCACCAGCGTGAACGGGCAACCTGTCAAGAACGGGAATGACCTGGTGAACCCGATTGCGCAAGCGCCAATCGGGAGCAAGGTGAAACTGACGTATATTCGCGACCGCGCGCAGAAAGAAGCGACCGCAGAGGTGGGAGACCGCACGCGGGTGTTCCCGAATTCGGCGGGTCGCCTGGGCGATCAGCCGGGCGAAACAGCGCCGCCGGAGTTCGGCCTGCACGTGGAAGAATTGACGCCGGACCGCGGGCACCGTGTCGGCTTGGAAGGGCAGAAGGGCGTGCTGGTAATCGAAGTCGAACCCGCGTCGTTTGCCGATGATTTGGGATTCGGGCGCGGCGACGTGATTGCGCAGGTAAACGGCGAAACGGTGAGTTCTGTGGCCGATTACCGCAAGACCGTGTCGAAACTGAAGAAGGGCGAGGACGTGGTCTTCAAAGTTCTTCGCCGGCAGGATAGCGACCGGATCTTGACGCTGTACTTGTCGGGGAAAGTTCCGGCCGACGGCCAGCAATAGTGGCGGCAGTAACGACTGAGCCAAGCCCAACACCATTCACCATGCGACTCCGAAAAGCGACCTGCCCGGCCCTGACGCTGCTTCTTGCGGCGGGGCTGGGTTTGTCTGCAGGTTCAGCGGGGGCGCAAAGTCCGGCACCGAAGACCGCCTCCTCCAAAGCTGGGAGCGCGTCGCACGGAAAAAGAAAATCGCGGAGATCCAGCCGGCGGGAGCGCGGACAAAAAGCCCCTACTCCCGATCGCATTTCTGAGATTCAGCAGGCGCTTGCGAAAGACGGTTCGTTCGCCGGAAAGCCCAACGGGAAATGGGACGCTTCGACCATTGAAGCGACCAGGAAATTCCAAGAGGCGCACGGGCTGAATCCGTCCGGGAAGCTCGATGCGAAAACTCTCCAGCAATTGGGGCTGGGGTCGCAGACCGCCGGTGTTGCGGCGCCCATGCCTCCGGTGAGCTCTTCTTCGTTGCAGAAAGCAACACCTCCTCAAGCCGCCCACCGCCAGCCGTAATCCCGATTGCTTTCCATCGAAAACTGAATTAGAAAACAGGCCCTGTGCTGTGTGCAGGCGTGGAGACAAAGGGGTGGGTGTGCCATGAAGCAGGTGAAAATTCTGGCGGCCGTCGCGGTTGTCGGCGCGCTGTGTGCGGGCGGGATTTGCGCGCAGGAGAAACCTGGCGCCAAAACTGTCAAGGCTGTGCGATTTGGGAAGCTCTGGGATGGGAAGGGGAAGCTGTGGACCAATGCAATCGTGATCGTGGAAGGCGACCGCATTCGAAATGTGACTGGCGATGCTTCGGCGATCGCCGCCGGCGCGGAGACAATCGATCTCTCGAAATACACGGGCTTGCCGGGACTGATCGACGTGCATACGCACATGACGATGTATACCGACGAAACTCCGGGCGAGCCGATGCTGAAACAGATCACCAACAATCCTCCTGCGGTGGAAGTATTTCTCGCGCGCAAAGGAGCCATGCGCACGCTGGAGGCAGGAGTGACTACTGTGCGCGACCTCGGGGCGGATCAGTACATGGACATCGCGATGCGCGACTTGATCAACCGCGGGGAAATGATAGGACCGCGAATGTTCGTTGTAGGCTATGGACTTTACGTCACCAACGCGCCGTACAAGCCAGGGATCAATCCGCCGGCGGGCGGGATCGCCGATGGCGTGCCTGAAGTCTTGCGAGCGGTGCGCCAGCAGATTGCGGCCGGCGCGGATTTGATCAAGATGTATGCTTCGACGGGGACAGACGACGATGTGACGGGCTTTCAGACCTACAACTACGAAGAGATCAAGGCGGCGGTGGATGCCGCGCATAAGTTCGAAAAAAAAATCGCCATCCATTCCTACGGCCCCGATGGGGCGCGCGATGCGGTGCGGGCCGGGACGGATTCGCTGGAACACGCGACGGACATGGACGATGCCACGATCCAGGAGATGGCGAAGCGCGGAACGTTTTATGTGCCCACCATCGATCACAATCGCTATTACCTGGACAACTGGCAGAAGATTGGCTATGCGAACGGTTTTCAGGAGAAGACCAAGGCGTTCATCGAGCGCAATCTGGAGACGGCGCGCAAGGCGCACAAAGCCGGAGTGAAATTCGCCATGGGCTCCGACGCGATTTACACAATGTTTGGTCAGAACACGCGAGAGCTGGGATGGTTCGTGAAAGCGGGGATGACGCCGGAGCAAGCACTGCGCACCGCTACCACCAATGCCGCGGAATTATTGGGCAAGGAGAAGGAACTCGGCGCCGTCGCCCCCGGCTATTTCGCGGATCTAATCGCCGTCGAAGGCGACCCGCTGGCGAACATCAACGTAGCCATAAACAATGTGCGCTGGGTGATGAAGGGCGGCGCAGTCGTGGCGGATAAGATCAAAGATCGAGCGCACTAAGCATCCTTCACGGTTCCGGAATTTCAACCTCACAGTAAGTGCCAGCCTTCGCAGCATTTACAGCGGCCACGACTCGATCCACATGATGACGCAACACCGGCCACTGCGGATCTCCCAGGACGACGATCGCAATCTTGTAATTCCTTAGATTCTGCTGGTAACGGATGTTTTTGTCGGGAGTGACCAACACTTCGAACCCGGCTTCCTGCGCGGCTCTTAGCAAGTCGCCGTTCTTGAGCGTGTCCCACCCTCGCTGCCAGGCTGTTTCAACCGTATGTCCCTTAAGGAACGGACGGATAGGCACCGGGGTACTCTGGTCGAAAAGAACCAGCATCAGCGGGTAACAGGCGATGATGGAGTCACGTCAAGGCTGCGGGCGGCAAATTCGATGACGGCTTCGACTTGTTCGCGGTCCAGACCTTCGAACCATTCCATAATCTCGTCAATGTTGGCGCCGGCTTTCAGATTTTCAAAGATGACGGAAACGGGCATGCGCGTGCCCTTGAGCACCCACGCGCCGCTTACCTTTCCCGGGATGCTTTCCACCGCAGGACATTGTGACCAATCCAGCGCTGCCACCTGACGATTCTCCCTTCGATCATTCTATACCCGTTCACGGGTCAGTGCCGAGTCTGCGGGTTCCACCCTGCCAACTCCCGCGAGCCCTCAGGCAAATTAGGGAGTGGAAGCCGCGGAACCTTCGCTGGTCGCGATGGAGCGCCCAATCCATGCGAAGACGAATAGCGCCAGTCCGCCGACCCATGCGCCTGGACTGAACGTTCCCGAAAAATATTGGGCGATCACCACGCCCGCCGCGATCAGGATTCCGGCAAGAAACAGGAACATGCGCATCCCGTAGAGAGTAGCGAACGGCAAATAGTGCGCGCCCAGAAGGACCATCAAAGCCGGAAAAAACCAGTTCAAGTTGTAGAGACCTACGGGCACAAGAAGCAGCATGGAAAACGGCAGCACAAACGCGACCTGCATCCCCAGCCAGTGGAACGGATTCTCCCTGCTCAGGGACGCGCGGCGGCCCGACAAACGCAGCATCAATTGAGTGAGCGGAAAGATGAAAAATCCCCCGATGACAGCGGCCAGAATAGACGCTTTGGGAGTGACCCAGGTGCCCAGCGCCGCGGACACCAGCCAAATTACGGACGAGACAAGCTGTCCCCAAAAGCCGCCAATGTAGACAGACCGGCTTTCGCGTTGCGCATCCTGGATGTCCATTTAAACCTCCGAAACGGGAGTGGTGTAGCGGCCCGCTACATTAGCACGCCGCGCGGGTGGCTCGCGGCTATTCTTGCACACATGGTTGCCGTCGAAGGCGGTCCGCTGGCAGATATCAACGTGGCCATCAACAATGTGCGTTGGGCGATAAAAGCCAGGGCGGTGGTGAGTGACAAGACCAAGGGACAAGTTCGAATTGCAGAAGGCCCCACCCTTTCAAGAACCAAAGACGAAAGGGTGGGGCACCCGAGAATCCTTTTGCGGGTCGATCTGGCTCCACCCGCCGAATTTCTTGAAACCTTTTGCGACCAGAAAACTCTTACCGTGTGGCAGCGGCGGTTCAAACGAAAAAAGGGGGAAAAGAAAGTGTTTATAGAAAAAGTAGAAGCTAGAGGTGTGTTTGGGGAGCGTGCACGTCCCGGAGGAAGTCTATTGCGGAAAACCATGGCGTGTGTCTCCGCCATGACGCTGGCATCACTGATGCTTCTGCCCGCCGCGGCATCGGCGCAGGAGAGGGAAGAGGGGGGAGACGGCAGGCTGCTGCGCGCTGGGAATGGTCCCGGGCCTGCAGCGAACGGGCCTGGTCCCGGATGCAACATCATTCCACCTCTGGCCTCGATCGGAACGAAGGTCGACATTTCACAGTTTCCGCCGCCCGACTCGCTCACGAATCCGGCTTTGGCAGGGCCTGTGCAGCTCCTGAAATCCGGTAAGTTCGACATTCCCATCGAGCAGTTGACATCAATCAATGTTCCCGCTGGCAACCCCAGGGGAACGGTCACCCTGCCCCTCTACAAAGGTGCGGTGAACACACCGTCTGGCCTGAAACCCGCGTGGTACATCATCCTTGACGCAGGCGATCAAGCAGAAGCGGAGCGCCTTGGCGTGAACTTCTCCAAGAAACTGCATAACGCAGGCGATGCCGCTCGCACCGCCACGCGCCGCGCCGACGGGACGTTTCTCTTTGACTCTGGCCTCGTGGACTTCCGTCCGAACCGCGAAGTTGTGGCCGGCTCTCAAGAGAAGCCCTTCCCACCGAGTGTCGCGCAGCCTGGCTCGGTCGGCGATGAGGACTATAGCCCACTGGTGCTCGTCGACGGCATCATTTACGACGCGCCCGTCGTCGCCGCTGCCGTAGACGATGCACTTATAAATTTTCCGAACGGAAATCCCAACTACGGCCTCGTGCATGATCAGGTAGTCGCTATTGATCCGGCGAAGCGAACCGTCACTCTCTCTCTGATCAACGGATATAGCTTTGGCAAGCCAGTCTTCTACATCTCCACTGAGTCCAGTGATCCCACTGTGTCAGCGATTGAGGGGAATACCTTCGCTCCGCGTTTGCGCAGAATCGAAACCGGGGTCGATGACATCAGTCGTAGCGCCGTAGAACGGATCTTCATCGCCACGAACGGTGAGACCAAAGGCGGTTGCCAAAATCCGCAGCGTCAGGGTTTGGGCGCCGCTCTCTTGGACGGACATCGTCCCAACAACACATTCGGTGGCATTCCCACCACGGCCACCGATTACAGCCCAGTTTGGGACGCGAACGTTTATGAGTGGACCGAAGAAGCCATCGAAAAGGGCTATCGCGGTCTCCTGACCGAGGAGTTCCGCATCCTAAAAATGGCGAGAGACGGATACATCACCGGACCGAATGGTGCCCCTTACGGCAGTTTTGGCCCGGTAATCGTCTGTGGCGTCGCCGCACGTCTTAATTGATCGAAGTCAGCGCAAGCGTGGGCGGCGGCTTGGGAATGCCATTCCAGGCCGCTGCCCCGTTGTAAGCAAGAAACTATTTGGAGCGTGGTTTGTATTTTCGTCCGAAGGTGCAACTCGAGAGCTTCGTCGGGTGGCCCATCCTTGCGGGGTTTTCAAGGATGGGCTGCCTTTCGCGGGTGGCGGGCCCTTAACCACCACGCCGACCACCGACCCGCAAAGCAATCTGGGGTGGCCAATCCCTTGCGGCTTTGTTCCAAGCAAGGCGGGTGGCGACCACGCCGACCACCGACCGTAAAGCAATCTGGGATGGCCCATCCTTTGCGGTTTTGTTCCATGCAAAGCGTGGGGCTGCTTTTTGCTAGCTGCGTACCCCTGACCCGGAAGTGGCGGAATGAGCTTGCCGGAGGCTATCTGCCGGTAAAAGCCGGAGCCCGTTTTTGGGTGAAGTGCGCCACGCCTTCCTTGAAATCTTCGGATTGCAGGCTCGCCAGCATTTCCTGCTCGGAAATCGCAAACGCTTCGGCGAGTGTCTGGAACATCGCGTCATAAACTTGACGCTTAATCACGCGCAGAGACCGCGGGCTGACGTTCGCGGCCAGATTTATCGCGTATTTCTGCACGCTTTCCAAAAACGATTCTTGCGGAAAGATCTGGTTCACCAGGCCCATTCTCAGCGCTTCCGCGGCGTCGATCATTCTTGCGCTAAACAACAGGTCCAGCGCGTTGGCGTGTCCCACCAGCCGCGGCAGCATCCATGCCATACCATACTCGGCGATCAGTCCCCGCTGGGCAAAGGCGGTGCCCAATCGAGCGCCATCGGACGCAAAACGCAAATCGCAGTACAGTGCAATCACCAAGCCCAAACCCACCACCGGGCCGTTAATGCCCGCAATCACAGGCTTGGTAACCGCGGGGAAATACGAGTATTTTTTCCGGAAGTCCGCTCGCGCACCCTCGCGGCCTCCGCTCTCAGGTTGCACTGCTTGGGCCCGCCGTGCTTCGTCGAGTCCAATCTCTGCGACCGTGCTCAAGAGCGACATATCCGCGCCCGCGCAGAATCCGCGCCCGGCGCCCGTTAGAACAATCACGCGAACGTTTTCGTCTTGCTCCGCCTCCGCCATCGCTGCGCGGACTTCGCCCTCCATGATGGCCGTCCAGGCGTTCAGCTTGTCGGGCCGGTTGAGAGTGATGGTGGCGACTCGGTCGGCAACCTGGTAAAGCGTTTCTCGGTTTGCCATGATGGGCCGGATTATATACAAGGGCCGCGGCGTTAGTCACATTTATCTGTGGGTCGCTATCGCATTCTACGAGCTTCGATGACTGGGAAGTGGCGGGTGCCCCAGGTTGCGCTTTTCTACCTGGGGCTTTTGGTTTTCTCCCAAGGCGCGGGTGCCCCAGGTTACGCTTTTCTACCTGGAGCCGGGTGCCGCACCCTACGGTTCTCAGGGTGCGGGTGTTGACTTTCTTTCAGTTGAAGGGTGGGCTCTCTCTCCTGCTAAACTCATCGCTCCCTAGGAGCGGGCGTTCCATCCGACCAAGTGAGCACCGGAATCATGAACTCGGTTATTGGCTCCGGGGCGCCCTGAAACTGCGGATTTAACATAACCGGGGAGCCCGGCAAATCCGCTCCCCATGACTTGGGATCTGCAAGCGGAATGTAAAACATCAAATGAGGCACCCAATGCCCGGCTGAGTCATTCAGAAACCCCTGGGGTGACATCATGTAGCACATCGCGCCGGGCTCCAGAGCCGGCAGTCCCTTCGCATCGAAAGCCTTGATACCCTCGACGATCTGAGCTTTGGATAGCCCCGCTAGTACCAATTCCGTTCTCTTGAAAGTCAGCGGCAGGATCGATCGCACCGCGGCTGGATTAAAGCAGATTGGACCTCGCATCTTTGGATTCCAGAACTCCGGAAAGTCAAATGGGGACATCCATGATCGCTCCACAAGACAGAGGAAACCATTCTTGCCTTTGACGGCAGTTTCATATCCACGCGGTCCGAGCACCATGACTTCGGCATCCGTTGAAATCGATGGAGGCGCTGCACTACGTGCCATCGCAATTTCGGCATTTCGATCGGCGATAAGGTACTGATCGATGGGAGCCATTTTGAGGTAGGGCGCAGCGGCCTCTTGAGAGCGCGCCTGTAAAGAAGCGCTCAGGAGCACAGTCACAAAAATTGTTGCGAAATTAATCGCCTTCAAAATGTTTCTGGCTATCCTCATAGTCACTTCTCCTTTGTAATCCTCCATGCAATCCTTCTAGCACGAGGGTACGATGTTCTCCTTGCCGGATCACAAGGTTCGCGTCATTGTTATACCGACTGGTCGGCTTTTCTGTCCAGTTGATCCCAGTCCCTGGTTAACGCTGCCGAAACCGGAATCAAGTGCCGATCCGCAATTCCACCTGCACGAGAAGTTTGATTTCCTGGGCTACACGTTTCGAGCCAGGAGTTCAATGACTCGCAAGGGAAAGCACTTCGTCAACTTCAGTCCGGCAATTTCTGCGAAAGCGGCACAGGCCATTCGAACAGAAGTTCGTAGCTGGGCACTGCCACAACGCAGTGACAAGGCGCTCGAAGATCTGTCCCGGATGTTTAATCCCATCGTTTGAGGCTGGCTCACGTATTACGGGCGGTATTATCGCTCGGCGCTCTATTCGCCGATGCGCCAACTGGATCGTGATTTAACCCTTTGGGCTGCACAAAAATACAAGAAGCTGCGCCGACGTCTCCGTAGAGCGAGCCACTGGCTTGCGCGTATCAGAAAGCGCACTCCAGGACTTTTCGCTCACTGGCAGATGAGCGTGCGGCATGGCTCCGCGATGGGAGCCGTATGAGTTGAGAGACTCACGTACGGTTCTACGAGAGCCTCGGGGTGAGACTCCCCGGGGCTACTCACCCCTCCAAGTGAAAACGGAAAACGCCGTGCCTTATACTGAATCGGTCTTTTCGACGGATATCTTCCGCACTGTGTGCGAAAAACAAATGAAACTATATAGAGCGATTGACGTTTGGAAGAGAGCGGGCGAAAAAACGGCTGTTCGTTACAGATGTTTTGAGTCCCTGCTTTCCAAGCGCTTCTGTGTTCAGAGTGCCGATTTTTATCGTTTGCCTCTTAATGAGCAGCAGATTGCAGATTTGTCTCGTCAGTTTGTAGAGCTGTTCATCGAACAGGAGCCTTCAAGCAGAAGCGGAGAACGCACCACCTTAGAAGAAGCTATAGCCGCACACGATAGGGCCTTTTTGTAGACATCTGCTGCTAGCTCCCGACGCTGAAATCGAACAATGAGGCTACTTGTCCAGTTTGGAAACTAATCAGGCATCTGAGCTGATGTAGGATAGACAGCCAGAGTCGATGTTGGTAGGTCCAACGCTATGGGCTTCCAGTTTGCTCGCACTGCCTTGGGTCTTTTGGTCTTGCTGCGTATTGGTCAGGTTCCGTTCGCCCAGGAGGACGCCAAAAACGCAATCGTCGCAATTCGAGTGACTGATATTTCGGGTGCTGCGGTTGAAGATGCGGAAGTACGTTTTGTTGAGCAAGGCACCGCGAACCGCGAGGTTAAACGAACGGACAAGACGGGTCGGGCTTTGGCTGAGCTGAAACCCGGAAAATATGAGGTCAAAGTAACGGCCTCACACTTTAAGTCCGTAGTCATCCGCTATATCGAAGCCGCCGCAGCAGAGCACAGAAAATTTGAAGTCAGTCTTGAGGCTCTTCCTCCAGTTGCTGATATTGTTGACCCAGTCGAGCCACCTATCGAGCAGGAGCATGTCGAACCCCGCGATACCGAAATCCACGAACCCTTCGCGATCGGAAACACCCGAACACAAAACATGCAGGGCAAACAAATCGAGGTCAGGCTAAGTCTGAAGAAAAAGTCCATCAAAGCCGGTGAGGTTCTTGAGGTCCGAGTTGAAATTTGGAATGCCAGCTCGAAAACTCTCTTCATTAAAAATGCCATTTATGATTTATGTGCGGTTTCGCCGTTATCGTTGCGGCTCGAATTAGGACCGCCGCCGAAGCCTCAACCAGGACACGGCTGCGCTTCCGACTGCGTCTTCACCGCCAAGGAAAGTTTTGCAACAAGATTGCTCTACCATTGGACAACCCTCTCGCCGGGGAATTTTTACGGTACTGTTGTCACTCTAGACCCTAATTACTTTCCACAGCTCAATACGCCGGGTCGATGGCGACTGCGTGGCACATATAGATCGATTGGCGACCTGTCATCGTCGCTATGCTTTGACACAGCCCCAATCCCCAACATTAAGGAGCAAGTCAAGGGATTGCCCTACGAGGCTTGGCAAGGAGCGGTGGATACAAACGCGGTTTGGGTCGAAGTTGTACGCCCCGGCGGCTCACCAGAGGTCAGAAAATGACCATAGATTTTTCAAGGTCCTGGTAAACGCCGAAATCGTACATGTGGTTTGACTTCTCCGGTAACGACTTATCAGGAGTTGCGGATGTTTGCCAGGCTAAAGGCCACAAATAGCCCGTCCCAAGCACACTGAGTGTCGCAGCGCAGCAAACCTTGCTTAGTTCCAGTGATGGGAGTGCCACCAGATTTTCTGGATGTCAAATTGGACGTCGCGGCAGAGGTATATTGGTGTGTTTTCCTCGCCCATGCCGAAGCGGTGGTAATGCTCGAACGGCTGAAAGGAAGTGCAGTTGTCGCGCACGTCTTCGAGGCTCCACTCAATGACGATGAGGTTTTTGTAGACCTGCGGAGGTGGTCCCCAATACCAATGGTTCTGGTGGCGAGACCATGCGGTCGGCAGGCCATAGCGAGGGCCGAACTCGTTAATCGCGCCAGCTTCGCCATAATTCCCGGCCCAGATGCCGGTCTTGGCGCGTTCATCGGCTGGCAACGAATTGTAGATCGCAGCCACCTCACTCACCATCTCGGGCCAACCGAACTGGTCGGCAACGGGTTGCGGCAGAAGCGACTCCTGGTGCACCTCGGCCTTGGAGAGTTTGAAGCCGATAGTGTTTTGATACACGAGGAGACGTTCCGGCGGCAGCATCCACGTCACCAGTGGAATGGCGGGGAGCGCGGCGAGTACGATGACAGCGATGACGGTCACACGTGTCCATGCTGCCCGGTTTGCCAGCCATCGTTCGACTACTACAGCGCCGCCCGCGAAGATCAGCGGGTACATCGGGAAGACATAGTAGTTCTTGGCGTGGGCGACCTCCATCAAAACGAAAAAGACGGCAAAGCTAAGGCCGAGGACGCGCCAGCGGAGGTCGCGGAGGAACCAGACCAGACCCGCCAGCCACACCGGCAACAGGATCGGGTGCATGTCCATAACCTGTTCCTTGACGAACGTCAGTGGGCCGAGGATGACGTTTTTGCCCTCGCGGCGGACGTTTGCGAGATCTTCGATGGTCGGAAAGTGATGGCGGATTTGCCAGATGATGTTGGGAAGAAAGAGCGCGAGAGCTATCGCGCCTGCGATCCAGATCCACGGTCGCGCGAACTCGCGCCGGTATTGCGTAAGAAGAAGAGCCACCACAACGGCGAATCCAAAAGAAAGCGTGGAGTGCTTGTTCTCAAGACCGAGGCCAGCAAGTACACCGAACCACAACCAGAGCCGTGGATCACCAGTTCGCAAGATACGCGCGACGACCCAAATGCAGCCCATCCAGTAGAGCGGCTCGAAGGCATTCATAGTAAGCAGGCTGTCCATGATCAAGAAAGCTGGGCATAGGAGAATGATGCTTCCAGCGAGCAGCTGGGCATACCGACCACCACCGAGTTCCCGTGCAATCAGAATGGTGAGAGCGATAAGCGCCGCCCCTGCCAGCGCGGGAAGAATCCGCAGGGCGGCAAGCGAACCGCCCATCAACATCGCGACTTTCGTGTACACGGCGATCAGCGGTGCGGCATCGACGTAGCCCCAGTCGAGGTGGCGGGCCATGTCGAGGTAATAAAGCTCGTCGCGAAAGTAGCCGTAGTGGCGCACGCTGGTGAAGAGGTGCAGCAGTAGTTTGATGGTGCAGAGCGCGACCAGGACGGGGACGGCGAGCGGTGGCAAAGATTCTGCCTGGTGTGCTTCGCCTTGAGCCGAATGACTGTCAGGCGCGGCC
>Ga0210405_10001415_pt1 | contig 27459 bp, 18 predicted proteins | sample IncBWH11MmetaG_FD_155492 | JGI IMG/M metagenome (GOLD analysis project Ga0210405, IMG submission 155492) | Forest soil microbial communities from Barre Woods Harvard Forest LTER site, Petersham, Massachusetts, United States - Inc-BW-H-11-M | ecosystem: Environmental > Terrestrial > Soil >...
GCTTCCTTGGCAAGTGAGACGACGTTGGACGTAATTTCGGAGACCAAGGTAACGAGCAGTCCGTGAGGGGCGAGCAGGAAAGCAGGAGTTCACCACAGAATTAACAGAGGGCCCCGGAGAACGGAAAGGTTCAGGCTGAAGTGTGCGCCAGGCTCGCACCGGCAAAGGCAAAGGGCGAGCGCCTGCCTAAGAAAATCAAAATTCCGAAAACCCGCGATACCTTGAGCCGATTTCGGATTGGTGTCTGCGGCTTTTTTGGCTACGACAGGCTAGGGACGGGGCATGGAGTCGGTTGGGGACATCATGCGGTCGGGGAGGGGTAGGTTGGTTTCGCGGATGGGGCGATCGACTTCGCCGGGGCGGGCCGGGGCTTCGAGGCCGTCGGTCAGGAGGAAGCCCTGGAGGGCGATGCCGGCGGTCCAGACATTTTCGAGGGCGACGATGTATTCGGCCTGGAGGTCGAAGAGTTTGCGCTGGGATTGCAGGACGCGGGGATTGGCGGCTAGCATGAGGCCGTATTTTTCGACCATGAGGGTATAGGCCTTTTTTGCGCGAGGGAGCATTTCTTCGCGGTATTCGAGGGCCATGAGTTTGGCATTGGCGTATTGATCGGCAGCGGTGGCGGCGCGATCGCGGAGAGTGAGGGCGACGCGCTGCTTTTCGAGATTGGCGCGATCGAGTGAGGCGGAAGCGGCGGCGATATTTCCCTGATTACGATTGAAGATTGGAATTTGCACGCCGACTTCGGCGAGACCCTCCCAGCCCGCGGCGTGGGGAACGTCGAGGAGTTCGTTGTTGTATTCGAGGCCGCCGCGGATTTGCAGATCGGGGATAGGTTCACGCTTCGCGCGCGCGAGTTCGGCGGAGGCGCGAGCGGCGCTGGCGTCGGCGATACGCGTGGCGGGGGATTGCGTGGCGATGGACTCGACGGCCTGGTCTTCGTTGAGGTCTGGCCAGTTGTGTTCGAGATCGCCGGAGACGGTGGCGAGGGGAAGATCAGGGTGGCCAAGAAGGGCGGCGAGGGAGCGCCACTCTTCGCGCAGGGTGTTTTCCTGCATGCGAGCGGAGAGGCGCAGGCGCTGGGCATCGACCTCGGCGTCGAGCACTTCGGATTCGTCGGCTTGGCCGGTGTTCGAAAGCTGGCGCTGGGATTCGGCGTAATTTTGTTCGATTTGGGAGAGGTCGCGGCGGAGGTCGAGAAGTTCCTGAGCGGCGAGAACGCGGAGGAAGGCAGTCTTCACGGAAGTTTCGACGCGGATCTTTTGTTCCTGGGCCTCGATTTCGGCGAGTTGGGTTTCTTTGGAGAAAACATCGCGGCTGCGGGCGAGTTTTCCCGCGGTGACGACGGTTTGCTGGACGAAGAAGCCTTGCTTGCCTCCGCCGAACGAGCCGCCTCGAATTTCATCGCCGGTGTAACCGACGGTGGGATTGGGGTAGAGAGCGGATTGCTGCTGGCGGGCTTTGGCGGCGCGGATTTCGGCTTCGGCCTGGCGGAGAGTGGGATTGGATTCGGCGGCGAGGCGCTGGGCTTCCTCGAGAGTGAAGAGGATGGATTTTGCGTTTTCTTGGGCGCGGCCGAGGTGGGGGTAGACGGGTTGGACGACGGGGATGTTCATGTGATGGTGCTGCATTTGGTCTTGCGGCATGTTCATCGGTTGCTGCGCGGGAGAGGGTAGAACTGCGGTGAACAAAATGAAGATGAGTGCTGCGAAGTTTGTTTTATGTGAACGCATGGACTGGCTCCCAGAAAAAGAGAAAAGACTTAACACAGAGTTCGCAGAGAAAGAGCGCAGAGGGCACAGAGAAGATAAGAGGGAGTGTGGCATTCGATCGAAAGAGCCCACCCTTACAAACCAAGGGTGGGGCACCCTCAAGTTCTGCTGGTGTCTGGCGTAACGAATAGCACAGGCAGGAGTGCCTGTGCCACGTGTGCGCGCTTCAAGAGGCATGGTGGTGCTCCTCGGATTTGGGAGATTGGTGATTGCGGATTAGGGATTGGATTTCTTCGAATTGTTTGTCGGGGAGGACGCGGACCATGGTCATCATGCCCATCATGCCGGCGCTCCAGTTGGCGGGTAGGCCGTGGGTTTCGGGTTTCGAAACTCCTTCGGCGTTGTCCATGGCCATTTCCATGAAGGCGTCTTGCGGGAAACCGGGGACGGAGTTGGCGTTTTCGGCGATCGGGGAGTGGTGGACGTGTTCGACGCCGATGTCGCGGGCGAGCGTTTCCATTTGGCTGAGGGCTTTGGCGTCGGCGGTGTTGGCGGTCTGGATCTGGCGGTCGCTGAGCAGGTCCATCATGCTGTTCATCATGTGGTGGGGAAGATGGCAGTGGATCATCCAGTCGCCGGGATATTTGGCTTCGAACTCAACGACTTTGGCTTGGGCGACGCCGACGAGGACGGTGTTGGTGGGATACCAGGTGGATTCGGGAGCGCGGCCTCCTTCGGTGCCGGTGATGACGAACTGGTTGCCGTGGAGATGGATGGGATGATGATCCATGCCGAGATTTACGAAGCGGAGACGGACGCGACTGCCAAGACGCGCGATGAGCGGCGTGGTGGAGGGAGCGGAAAGGCCGTTGAAGGTGAGCCAGTTGAATTCCATGGAGGCGGTGTTGGGGACGGTGTTGGAAGGGAGAATGGCCCATTCCTGGAGGACGATGGCGTAGTCGTGATCGGCATGCGGGGCGTAGGAACTTTGCGGGTGGGAGATGAAGAGGCCGAGGAGGCCGATCATTTCCTGCATGGCGCTGTGGGCGTGGTAGAAAAAAGTGCCTTCCTGGTGGACGGTGAATTCGTAGGTGTAGGTTTCGCCGGGCCCGATGGGTTTTTGGCTGATGAAGGGGACGCCGTCCTGTTCGATGGGGACTTCGAGGCCGTGCCAGTGCATGGAGGTGCTTTCGGGAAGCGCGTTTTCGACGATGATGCGGACGCGGTCGCCTTGATTGACCTGGATAGTGGGGCCGGGGCAGGAGCCGTTGTAGCCCCAAGCGTCGATGGTTTTGAACGGAGCGATTTTGCGTTTCACGGGTTCGGCGCGGAGGCGAAAGACTTTTGTGGCGCCGTCCAGGGTGAAGGGGAGATCCGGGACGTCGGGAGTGGTGACGGGGACGTGGGGATGGTCGTGAGGCGGCGCGGACTTGGATTTTGTTACGAGGGCGTTGTGATGGGGAGAATTTTTTTCGTCGGGTGGGGCGCTCGACTGGGGTCTTGCGGCGTTGAGGCGCGTGCTTAGACCGAAGAGGCCGGCGCTGAAGACGGCGGCGTCCTGGAAAAAGTTTCTGCGAGAGCTGCTCATAGAATCCTCCGAGAGAATAGCCAGAGTTATATAGATGTGCGTCGATCGGAACTTGGCCAAGGCCGACCTTGCACAATTTTCAGTGGGGAGCGGAAAGCTCTGAAAGAGGAAATCAGAGACGGAGAGGATGGTTTGAAACTAGTGACGCGGAATTGCCGGGAGAGGAATCTAGAATGGGAATGCGAAGCGAAGTTGACGCAAGGATTTCCTGGAAGGACGAAGAGTTCTGCGTTACGGAGAACCAGGGAGAAGCATGTTCGGATCCGGCAGGGGACAGGCGGAACTGCTGCGCGGGGAGGGCTGTAATGAACGAATCCGAAGGAGCGCAGGAGGATGCAATAGTGGCCTCGAGTGATGTCGAGCTGCGCGATTCAACGGATTGATGATGACAGCCGGGCGCCGATTGCCGGTTCGAGTTCGCCTGAAAGCAGGAAGAGAGAGCGCAGCGCGTTGCGCAGAGGGGCGCCGCGAGAAGGCAGAGGGCGACCACGAGGGAGCCGAGGCGCGAGAAAAGGTACTTACATGTGCGCATGCTCCCATTGTACTCGTACTTGGACAGAGATGAAGTGGAATGCGATTTTTTTTAATTCCAGTCCGCGCCATTAGATGGAAGTGTCGAGGTCGAGATTAGCGATCATGTCGTCAAGAGTCGCGCTGGCTTTGTCGCGCTGAGCTTCGGTGCCCTGGATGGTTTTACGCAGGGAGTCGAGTTCGGTTTCCTGCTGATCGAGTTCGCGCGTGTAGCGTTGGAGAAGGGCTTTTTCTTCGGCGCTGCCCTTCAGGGCTTTCATGTTTTCGCGGAGGCGAGCCTGATCGGCGACGATGCGGTCAATATCCTTTTGTCGATTTTCCATTTCGGTTTCCAGCTTGGCGACGGCGGCTTTTTGCGCGGCAATTTTCTTGAGAGCTTCCGCGACGGCGGGAGTGACTGTACCGTTTTTGATAAATACAGCGATCTCGTCGTCGTCTAAATTCGTCAGTTGAAATGAGTTTTGAAGGATGCGGACTTCTTCGACGGGCAAGGAAGCGGTGGCTTTGGGGGGTACTTCGAGCTTGAAGCGATAGGTTCCCGGGGCGCGCTCGTCGGGTTCCTTGCTGCCTTTGGCAAGAGTCGAGCCGATGCGGGCAGGATGCTCAATGACCAGGGTTCGGGCGGAATCGTCCTGGCTGCGAACCATATAGAGCGTGCGCTCGTGGAGTTCGCTGGATTGAGTCATGACGCCCTTGTAGATTTTTACGTGAGTGACGTGCTGGGGTTCGCTGCTCGGCTTGGCTTCGACAAGAAGGCCGAGATCGGTGGCATAGGACAGCAGGCGGCGCTCACCGGGCTTGATGGGATCGGTGAGGCCTTCGCCGGCGAAGACTTCGGATTCGAGAACGCTGAAACTACCGCCGTCGAGAGTGAGAGGGCTGGTGTTCTTGATCCACAAGGCGCGGAGCGGGCGGCCCGAACCCGTGGTGCCGCTCCAGAGCGAAACTTTTTCGGCATCGATGTCGGTCTGGGCGATAGGGACCAAGGCGGACTGATTTTTGCGGAGGGTGACGCGATCCTTGAGTTTGTATTCGAAGAGGTCGCCGAGATCCTGGCCGCTGGCGGCAGAGGAGGACATTTCGCGGGCGGCATTTACGACACCTGGTGTAAGCAACGACAGGGAATTAATGCTACGGCCATTCAAAGCGCCAATCGTTCCTCCCCCTGAACCGCCGCCTTCTCTGGCATGAGGGCGGTTGGCGACACCGGGAAGGGCGAGCACGTTTGGACTCAACAATTCAGAGGATTGAGAATTCACCAAAGTGGCGTCTGCGGTTACTTCAACCGTCTGCGTTGAGGTGCCAACCTGGAGTTGGCTGTTGAGCTGATTTTCGCCGGGGGAAACGGAGAAATTCGTAACGACGGTTGTTTTGAAGCCTGGACGTTGTGATTCCAGGCGGTAGTTGCCTACCGAGAGAGAAGAGAAGGAATAGTTGCCGGAACTGTCTGTGAGGGTGTTGGCGACCGGTGTTCCGTTTTCGTCGAGCAGGCGAACGGAAGCGGCAGCGATTGCGGCACCACTCGCATCCGTGATGGTTCCACTCAGGCGGCCGTTACCTCCACTGAGGGTGGCGGAGTGGGTTTGCGGGGAGAGTTGCACACTTTCGGGGAGCGGAACAACGGGGCGGCGGCTGTAGTAAGGCTCGGAAAGCTGCTGGATAAAGGAGTGCGGGGCACCGGCGACGAGCGAGAGTTCGACATTGTTCCAGTCTTCGCCGACGGTGTTGTCAACAATGGCCCAGCCTTGCAGGAGAGGCTTTTTGCCGGGCTTGGTGGGCAGCACGATTCGATAAGTGGTTTTCCAGATGGGAACTTCGCTGATGTAACTGACGTAGAGATTGCGATCACCGGAGCCGGTGGTGGAGAGGGTCATGCGGCGAACATCCTGGTCGCGGGAGGCGGCGATGAGTCCCAGGTAGCGGCTGACTTCGAGTTTGAGATCAGCATCCAGGATGCGAATGGAGGTAGCAGGATTGAGGTCGACGCTGCGGACCACTCCATCGTCGGTGATGAGGGAGATTTCCTCGGTTTCGACAGTGAAGGTGGTGCTGGAACGAGTTTTGCGTTCGATGCTGAGTAGTTTGCCGGAAGTGACTTGAGCCGCGCCGCTACGGACTTCGATACGAGCGCCGCGGAGTGCACCGAGGAATTCGGCTTGCGTGGGCTTCTCGCCGAGTGCGAGACGAAGCGTGGCGAGGCGGCGGGCGAGCGGGGCTTCCGAGTTGTAGTCAACGCCGGCGATGCGGCCGCCGGAAAGGTCGAGCACGGTGATGGATTTGAGGACGTCGTTCAGTTGGGCGCTGGTGAAGTCGATGTGGACCTCCTGGTTGTCATGCACGGAGCCAAGATGCTCAAAGAAACCGACGCCGTTTTTGTAGAGTACGACGCGCCGAACGGGGAGTTTCGAAGGGGATGCAGGAGCCGGTGAATGCTGTTCGGAAAAGAGCGGCAGGGTCTTCGTGGGAGGGGGAGCAGGCGATTTGGTTTGCGCAAAGGCTGGAACAGAGAGAAGGAGCAACGCGGACACACTTCGGATGAACACGTTCATGGACCACCTCACGGGGAAGTGACGTACAAACTTGATTACGGAGATGCTTATAATATTGGAAGCGTTGCACGAGGAAGATTCACTGGCAAGCGCACAGAGAGTTGGAAGGCGCAGATTGATTAAGACCTGTCCCGGGCGGAGTTTGCTCAACGATCAGTCGCGGGGGCCGGATTCGGCGGAGAGTTTGCCGGCGAAGGAGCGTAGAGGGAGAGGAGGCGAACTCGAGGAGAGTTGCGGCGGGCCGGCCATCCGGGCAGGGTTAACCGTTGACTCCGGGGAGGGGCGGAAATAGTATCAGGCAGCGAACAGGCGGCAATTCCCGGCGGAGGGAAAGGGCAGTAGACCAAGAGATTCCTCAACTGGAGCAATCCGCGATACCGAGCCTGAATCTGAGGAGTGTCCCATGATTCTCGAAGTGCAAAAGAAACAGACGACGCCAGAGATCGTAGTTTTGGAATTACACGGGCGATTGTTGATGGGAAACGACAGCCGGCAGGTGGAGTGGTCGATTGCCGAGGTGATGAAGGAAGGCGCGAAAAAGGTGGTGATGGATTTGCGGGAGCTGGACGCAATTGACAGCACCGGAGTAGGCATCCTGGTGATGTGCAACGCGAAGCTGCAGAAAGCTGGCGGAGTGATGAGGATTGTGTCCACGGACGGGATTGTGGAGAGCACACTGCAGATGACGCATGTGGACCGGATTGTGAAATTCTTCGAGACGGTGGAAGCGGCGAGCGAGAAGTTTGAAGCGGCGTCCGGATGATGGAAGCATTGGCCGCGCGGCGGCTTAATGAAATGAGGAGACGGCCGCGGCTTCGTCGTCGTAGGTGGTGAAGAGATTCAGCAATCCGACCATCTTCAAGGTTTGCAGGGTGAATTTCGAGGGTTTGAGAAGGCGGATGGCGCCGCCGGCCTGCTTGGCGGTGGTGAGGTGGCGGACCAACATGCCGATGCCGCTGGAATCGATGGTGGGGACGCCTTCGAAGTCGAGGACGATTTTGGAATGGCCCTGTCCGAGGAGTTCGATAATCGTGGCGTTGAAGCGATCGAGTGCCGGGCCCATGCTGAGGCGTCCAGAGAGTTTGACGATTTTGATTCCGTCCAGAGTTTTCGTATCAATATCCAACGTTGCCACCCCCTAGCGGCCTAGGTTTGAGCAGGGTCTGCCGCATTGACACTCCAGTATCGCTTTGTTAGAGTTCGCGGACAACTTAGATAATCTTGGGACAAAAAGCAAGAAAGGCAGTGGGCTGGTGACTTCCGCCCCCGTTCACGTCACCAGACGGAAGGTCGGGCATTGGCCAGCCAGGAACAAGAATCCGCTCTTGATCTTTTACCTCTCTCACTAAATTTACTGGCGGAGCAGGAAGTTATGCCCCGCTCGAAAGTGTTTGCGCGGTTTGTGTCGGAGTTGATCGCCGACGCGGCGGTGAGCGTGTATACCCTGGCGACTCTCGGAGAGAAAACACTGTGGGTGCCGCGCGCAACGGTGGGCGAGGCGAAGTTGCACAACGAGGAGATTCCCGCTGAGTCTGGTCTGCTGGGAGTTGTGTTTAGCGAGAACTCAGCGATCAACCGGACAGCAGCGGCGATCAAACGGGAAGACTATCCTCATATAGACATCCGCAAATCACTGCTGTCGCTGACCTACTTGCCGCTGATACACAACGAAAACCTAATCGGGGCGCTGGAGATACTGGCGTTCGAGGAGGAGATTTCGAGTGAGGCGATGGAGGCGTTGTTACCGGCGGCGGAGGTGGCAGCGGTGGCAATCGCGACGGCGGGCGCGTATGAAGAGGAGCGGCACGGAACGATGACGTCGATCACACGATTGACGCAGCTGTACGACCTGGAGAAGGTGTTTTCCTCGACGCTGGAGATGAATGAATTGCTGCCACTGATCGGGACCAAGCTCTCGGAAATTCTGGAATGCCAGGCGGTGAACATCTGGCTGATGATGCCGGATGAGTCTGTGGAGTTGATGCACCAGGCCGGGGAAGACGCGACGTCCTTTAAAGGGCAAAAGTTGAAGGCGAACGAGGGCGTGGCGGGAACAGTATCAGATAACGGCGAGCCGGTTTGCATCAGTGATACGAACGACGAGCGGCTGGTGCAGAGGAGCAAAGACGCGGAGAGGGCAGGAGTATTTTCGCTAGTCGCTGCGCCGATTCTGGACAAATCCGCGCTGGTGGGAGTGATAGAAGCAGTTAACAAGCTGGACGGCACGCCGTTCGATGAAGATGAATTGTTTACGCTGAATATCTGGCGGAGACGGCGTCCACAGCGCTGCACAACGCAAGCTTGTTCCTGGCCGAGCGCAAGGTGGAAGTGCTGGAGACGCTGAACAAGGTCAGCCATGAGATTACGTCCACACTGAATCTGGAACGGATGCTGCAGACAATCGTAAACGCGCCGCAGGCGGTGATCCCGTACGAGCGGGCGGCGATTGTGCTGGAGCATGGCGGGCGGTTCAAGCTGAGCGCGGTGACCGGCTTGACGCAGGTGCAGGCCGACCATCCGGATATCGCGCCGCTGAATGGGATTCTGCAATGGGCGTCACTCTCCGAAGAAGTGATTCACGTGCGGCAGCACGGGGAAGAGATTGACTCGGAGCGCGAGGAGACCAAAGCGAAATTCAAAAAGTATTTCGAGGAATCCGGCATGCGCGGATTTTATGCGCGGCCGCTGAATGATGATACGGGGCGCGTAGGGCTGCTGGCGATGGAAAGCAGCGACCCGGATTTTCTGGGTCCGGCACACCTGGAGATCGTGGAAGTCCTGGCGGGACAAGCAACCGTGGCGCTGCGGAACGCGCAGATGTACAAGGAAGTGCCGTTCATTTCCGTGCTGGAACCGGTGCTGGTGCGCAAGCGAAAGTTCATGGCCATGCAGAAGCGAAAGAGAACGGCGATCCTGACGCTGGCCGGGATCGGGCTGCTGTTTCTGGTGGCGTGCCCGCTGCCGCTGCGGGTGGATGGCGATGCGGTGGTGGCGCCGGGGAAGCGGGCGCTGGTGCAGCCGGAAGTGGAAGGAGTGATCGGAAAAGTTTTCGTCCGGGAAGGGGAACACGTTCAGCGCGGGCAGGTGTTGGCGGAAATGGAAGGATGGAATTTCCGGTCGGCGCTGGCGGCGGCTGAGTCGAAATTTGAAACGGCCATGCTGGAGATGAATAAGGCGCTGGCGGCGAACGATGGAACCGAAGCCGGAGTGCGCCGGGTGCAGGCGGACTATTGGAAGGCGGAAGTGGAGCGGGCGAAGCAGATGGTGGAACGGACCGAGCTGCGTTCGCCGATTGATGGAGTGTTGGCTACACCGCACGTGGAAGAGTTTGCCGGGCGGAAACTGGAGCCGGGGGATTCGTTCGCGGAAGTGGTGGATACGTCGGAGGCGATGATAGACGTGGGAGTTGAGGACGCAGACGCAGGATTACTGAAGGCGGGGCAGTGGGCGGTGGTGAAGCTGAATAGCTATCCGACGAGGACTTTTCACGGTGAGGTAGCCGTCGTTAGCCCCAAGGGAACGATGGGGCACGACGGCGCGGTCTTCTACGCACGCGTTTCCGTGCCGAACGAGAAAGGTGTGATTCGCGCCGGTATGGAAGGCCGCGGGAAGGTGCGAGTTGGCTGGTCGCCTTCAGGGTATGTGTTTTTCCGGCGGCCGTTTTTGTGGATTTACTCGAAAATCTGGTATTGGCTGGGCTGGTAGGAGCACGGAGAAGTCATGCGAAAAGAGTGGCTGTTGGTCGGGCTGGGAGCGGCGCTTCTGGCGAGCGGGTGTGGGGATGAAAAAGCGCCAGCCGGAAGTGTCACGAACGCTGCCGCGCCGACGGGAGTGCCGGTGCAACCGAAGCCCATGGTTCCGAAGGTGACGGAGCCAGGGGATGCGGGGTTATCCGTTTCGGGGCCGATCATCGTGGAGCATCAAGTGGATTTGACGGCGCAACGGGACGGTCTGCTGCAGAAAATATATGTAGATGCGCCGGCGCGAGTGAAGTCGGGCGCGTTGCTGGCGGAATTGGACGGACGGCAAATCCAGGCGAATCTAGCGGCGGCGCGAGCGAAAACGCGGAGCATCGAGGCCGACTTGAAGAACTGGCAGGCCGAGGCGCAAGTGCTGAAGGCGGATTATGTTCGACAGCAACACTTAATGGAGCTGGGGCTTACGTCACAGGAGCAGTTGGAGCATGCCAAGTACAAGGCGGAGTCGGACCAGTGGGACATCCTGAGGGTGACGGAGACGCTGAATACCGCCAAGGAAGAGGAACATTCGCTGGAACTGGAGCTGGAAAAGACCAAGGTGATCGCGCCGTTTAATGGGCTGATCGCGCGGCGATATGTGCGCGAGGGGCAGAATGTGTCGAAAGGCGAGCGGCTGTTCTGGGTGACGGCGGAGGCGCCGCTGCTGATGCGATTCACCTTGCCGGAAAAGTATTTTGGAAAAATGCACAACGGGCAGCCGGTGGAAGTGACCTGCGCGGACGCGCCGGCGGAAAAACACACGGCGAAGGTAAAAGAGGTGAGCCCGGTAGTGGATCCCTCAAGCGGGACATTTGAAGTGCTGGTGGAGTTGGTAGGCGACCGCGGTTCGCTGCGGCCGGGGATGACCGCGCAGGCGCACCTGGAAAATATCCACTGAAAATCCATGAATCTGACGCGAGCACTGGAAGTGGCCCTGCCGGACATACCGGCGCGGAAGCTAGCTGAGAGCTATCCGCGGCTGGATCCGGGGACCTCTTTCAAGGAGCACATCGAAGATGGGAGACCCATGGTCCGGGTCTATGTGCCGGCGTGCTCGGGGATGTACTCGCTCAGCCCGGAGCAATGGAGAATTGCGCAGTTATTCGATGGCGTCCGATCCTACGAGCACATTGCAGAAATCTATTCGCAAGAGAACAACGTTGAGTACGACGCAGCCAGTGTAAGGGAATTTTCCGACATGCTGGAGGCAAACGGCTTCTGGTACAAGACTCCCCAGGAAAAAAACATCCTGCTCCTGAAACAGAGCGTTGAGGAACGCAGAAAGAGGGTCCAGGCACACAGCCGGTGGGCTGATCTTTCCGATGTGTCCTTTCCAGCTTTCAATCCGGATCGTTTTCTGACGTGGTTTTACGGGAAGACCAAATTTATCTACACCGCGTGGTTCACAATATTGAGCCTGATCGGTATTGCGATCGGCCTGGGCATCAGCGTTACCCATTGGAGTGAAATCTGGCGAGACACACTGGATTTCTACACCTTCGCCAACAAGACTTGGGGGGACGTGTTGGCGCTGTATACCCTGGGAATGTTTGTTGTTGGAGTGCACGAATTTGCGCATGCCCACGCCTGCAAACACTATGGCGGCCGGGTACCGGCGATGGGCTTTGCGCTGGTCTATCTGACGCCGGCTTTTTACACCGATACCACCGAAGGATTCGTTCAGGGTTCCCGCTACCAAAGATTTGTCATCGCGATGGCTGGGATCTGGTCGGAATTGATTCTCTGCGCATTGGCCACACCGATCTGGTGGGCGACGCCGCCGCAGACACTTGTTCATGACAGCGCACATTTCATCATGATGATGACGGGACTGATGTCGTTGCTGCTGAATTGGAATCCGTTGATGAAGCTGGACGGGTATTACATGCTCTGTGAAATCGTGGGCATCCGGGATCTCAAGGAAGATTCGACGGCCTACGTTTCGGCCTGGACGAGGTCTCACATCTGGCGGCTGCCGGTGGAAGTTCCTTATGTGCCCAAGAGCCGGCGACTAGGTTTCATCGTTTATGCGCTGCTTTCCGGTATCTACAGCTATTCGGTGCTCTATATTCTGGCGCGCTTTGCGGGGAATTTTGTCCGGAATTTCAGTCCGGAGTGGGGATTTATTCCTGAATTGGGAGTTGCAGCCATTATTTTTCGTTCTCGAATTCGGCTACTGGGGAACTTTATGAAATTCGTATACCTGGACAAAAAAGATCGCGTCGTCGCGTGGTTCACGCCTGCACACTCACTTGCGGTAGCCATTGCCCTGGCTGTGTTTCTGGCCTTGCCGGTCTGGCATGACTCCATTGCCGGAAAGTTCATCCTCGAGCCATTCCACGTCGCCGTCGTACGAGCCCATGTGCCCGGGGTTTTGAAAACCATTAGTGTGCGAGAGGGAGAGACGGTGTTAGCCGGACAGACGGTTGGAGTTTTGCAAAACCTTCCTTTGACCTCCGGCTATGAAGCGGCGCGGGCACAACTGCTGCTGGCCTCGGAGCGGGCTAAAGAGGCGGCGCGAGGGTATAAGGACTTTGGTCCGGCGATGAAGGAGAGAGAACATCAAGCGGCACAAGTCGAGCAGTACTCGGAAATGGAGAAAGCCCTGAAGGTGAGCAGCCCCATCAGGGGAACAGTGACTACCCCGCGAGTTCAGGATTTGACTGGGATGTATTTGAATTCCGGGCAGCAGCTGTTGGAGGTCGCGGACCTTTCGGTGTTGCGTGCGCGGATTTATGTGCCAGAGCACGAGATGTACAAGTTGCGGGGTGGAGCGCGGGCGCGATTGCAAGTGGCGGGATTTCTGAGGATGTGGCAGGCAAACGCCGCTGAAGTGGGGGAGCGGCCGGTGGAGATGCCCGGGGGACTCAGCGGAAATAATGGACTCAATGGATTGAGCCCCCTGCACTTCTATCTGGTGGATCTGGAAGTGGCGAACCAAGATTTCGAGCTGCGTCCGGGTATGACGGGGATGGCGCGGATTTATGGTGGGCGACAGAGCTTGGCGGGCTTGAGCTGGGAATGGATCAGGAATTTCTGGGGAAGGAAACTTTGGTAGCTGCAGGCTCGGTGACAAATAAGAAAGGCCGTCCAAGGGCGGCCTTTCTTTGAGACCCGTTTGATTCGGTTACTTGCGGCGCATGTCAGCGCGGCGCATGTCAGCCCGGCGCATTTGGCGCGCTGACTTGATGGAGGATTTGGACGTTACGGTCGTCGGCTTGGCGTTGAGTTCGGAACTGACGGCGTTGGCCTTCTTGGTGGTTTTGAGGGTGCTGATCAGGCTCTTCTTTTCGATAGACATGGCTGGGTAGCTCCTTAAAGTTTTTGATTTTGTCCCGAAGACGCTGAGTGATATTGCAGGTGACTGGCCAAAGTTGTTGACTAGTGCGGGGGAAGAAGGCGCACACAAAAGAAAGAGCTTAGTACGAAAGTACTGCCTGGTTGGACAGGGAGGACGGCGAAAATTCGACCCACAGGTTAAAAATTAACCAGCATAGGGTTAAATATTGACCATTTGCAGCTACTCGATGCGGTGCTTGCGGCAAAGGTACTTCATGCGCTGGGGATCCACTTGGAGCAGTTGCGCGGCAGCGGTCTTTTTGCCGCCGGTGCGGCGAAGGGCCGCGTTCAGGTAAGCGACTTCTATCTTTTCCATTTCGGCATCGAAGTCCACGCCTTGCTCGGGGATGAGAATGGCTTCCTGGCCACTGGCGCTGTGATGGAGCAGGTGCTGGGGTAAGTGCTCGGGAGTGATGACGTGGCCGGGGACCATGACCACCAGGCGTTGCACGACGTTTTCGAGTTCGCGGACGTTGCCGGGCCAGGTGTAGTCTTCGAGGATTTCGAGAACTTCGGGCTGCAGAGTTTTGAGGGGCTTTTTGGCGGCGGCGGAATAGACGCGCAGGAAGTGGTCGACAAGCAAGGGTAGGTCACCGTCGCGTTCGCGGAGCGGTGGGATGAAGATGGGCACGACGTTGATACGGAAGTAGAGGTCTTCGCGGAAACGGCCCTTGCGGACGGAGTCTTCGAGGTCTTCGTTGGTGGCGGTGATCAAGCGAAAATCAATTTTGCGAGTGACGCGGCTGCCGAGGCGCTGGACGGAGCGCTCCTGGAGGACGCGCAAGAGTTTGCTTTGCAGGTTGGGGTTGAGAGTAGTGATTTCATCGAGAAAGAGCGTGCCGTTGTGCGCGGATTCGACCATGCCGGGTTTGGCGGAATCGGCGCCGGTGAAGGCTCCCTTTTCGTAGCCGAAGAGTTCGGACTCCATCAGGGATTCGGGGAGCGCGGAGCAATTGAGGCAGACGAAGGGATGGTCCGCGCGATCGCCGCATTGGACGATGGCTTGCGCGACGAGTTCCTTGCCGACGCCGCTTTCGCCGCGGAGGACGACGGAAGCGCTGGTGCCGGCGACGGCTTCCACCGCTTGATAGACCTTTTGCATGGCGGCGCTGCCGCCGACGAGGCCGTGGAAGGCGGCTTTGCTTTCGAATTGCTGGAGGAGACGGCGGCCTTCGAGTTCAAGCGCGCGTTTTTCGATGGCGCGGGAGAGGACGATCTGCAGCTCGGCGTAATTCAGAGGATGCAGGAAAAATTCATCGGCGCCGGCCTGGCTGGCTTTGAGGGGAATGGTGCGGCTGTTGGTCTGGGTGAAGGCAACGATGACGACGTCGTCGCGGATCTTGCGCATTTCAGAGAGGACATCGAGGCCGTCGGCGGGGCCGACGCCGATGCAATCGAGATTGAAGAGGATGGCGTGGAGATCGGGAAGTTCCAGGACGGATTTGATTTCGGCTTCGGTGGAGGCGAGGGTGGTGCGGAATTGAGCGCCGAGGTGTTTGCGGATTTCGGGGAAGAGCTGGTCGTCGTCGGTGATGACGGCCAGGGCATAGCGTTCCGGGCTGGGGGCTGGTTCGGGCAAGCGAGTGGCTTCCGTAGTTGACTGGGGATTATAGGCGAGGCGAGGGGAAGGAAGAAGTTCAAAATTGAGAGGGTGAAATGGAAGAGCCCCACGGTGAGGTGGGGCTCCTCTGCTTTAGGAATGAGGCGGAGCGACTGTCAGAACTGGAAGCGCAGGCCGAACTGCATGATGCGTGGGTTGTGTGCAGCGGTGAATAGCAGGGCTTGGCTGCTGCAACTGTAACAACCGAGCGACGCGATGGCGCCGGTGCCCGAGTTGGAAAAATTACCGCCTATGGCGTCCAGTTGCGTGTGGTTGAAGACGTTGAAGTTTTCCCAGCGGAACTCGAAGGCATAGCGTTCCTTGAACGGGAAACTCTTGAAGAGACCGAAATCGAAGTTCACGCGTCCCGGAAGGGTGAGCTGGTTGCGGCCAAAGGTGCCTTCGGTCAGCCCGACCGGTTGAGCAAAAGCGTCGGGATTGTAGCCGAGGACGCCGAAGATTCCGGCGTAAGCGTTGCGCTGGGCTTGGGTCACAGAATACGGATTGGCGACGAGCGAAGTGAAGGACTGGACGGAGTTACCAATACCACTGGCCAGACCCGCGTTGTCCGCGAAAGTCGTACCGCCGGTGGAGACGGTAAACGGAGAGCCTGAGAGGGCCGTGGTGATGCCGGAAACCTGCCAGCCGCCGAGCAACGTATGCGTCATGCCGGGCGCCTTGAAGAAAGGCAGGGCATAGACGTAACTCAGCGTAAATGCGTGGCGGATGTCGAAGTTGGAGCTGCCTCGGCTGAGGCCTGGATTGGTGGGGTCCACGAACAGGGCATCACTGCGATCGGAGGAATCGTCGATGGAGTGGCTGAAGGTGTAGCTGGCGCTTAGCGTCAGGGCCCCTACACTGCGGCGGGCGGAAATCTGGAGCGAGTTATAGATGGAATTGGCGGAGGGTTCGACACGGGTGATGCTGCCGACGCCCTGGTAGTGGCGATAATAGTTGCTGGCGCCGGTATTGTTGCAGGCGACGAAAAGATTCTGCAGGACATGGGTGTCGGTGACGGCGACCAGGCTGGTTCCCAGCGTGCCGGAAATCAGGTCAGAGATCGGTTGACCGTTTTGGGGATTCATCGAATTTGTTGGGTCATTGAAGAAGGTAAAGTTGTTGCAATCGCCGTTCGGATTGATGGGATTTACGCCCTTGTCCGCGATTGCCCCCAGTTTGTCGAGCACGTAGGGATTCTGACTGGCCGGAATAGGGATAAGCTGATTCAGATCGAACTGACGGGTAAGATGCGTGCCTTTGCTCCCCACGTAAGCCACGGAAAGTAACACATTGCCCGGGAGTTCGTGCTCCACGCCGAGATTCCACTGCTGCATGTAGGGCCAGAGGATTTTGTCCGGGATCGAAATGGGGGTGAGTGGGCTGGGTGGACCAGCGGGCCCCTGGTTGCCTGCGACGTTCGGATAACCAGTGACGTTATTAACGGCGCCATTCGCGGCCAACGGAGACGCGCTTTGCTGCAAGAGTTCCGCGTTGGCTTCGTTGCCGTTCATGTGTTCGAAGAAGATGCCATAACCGCCACGGATGGCCCATTTTCCATCGCCGAAGGGATCATAAGCAAAGCCGAGACGCGGGCCGGGATTCATGTACTTATTTTCCAGACAGCCTTTAACTCCCGGAGAGACGCCGGGAATTGTGGGATGGGATTGACCGCACTGGATGAGTCCGTTGAAGAGGGATTGTCCCGGACCGATATTCAACAATTGGTTATTGGGATCGCTGAGAGGGAAGTAGGGAGCTGCGGCATTAGGGTTATAAGCAGCGGTTGAGAAACCAAACTCGCGGGCGTGCTTTTCCTGATAGCGGCCGTAAAAGCTCCAGCGGAGTCCGAGGTTGAGGGTGAGTTTCTTGGTAATGCGCCAATCATCCTGGAAGTAGGGTTCCAGGATCTTGTAGCGGTCATAGTAATAAAGCTGCGCTTGATTCTGGGCATAAGAGGCCACATTGCCGAGCAGGAGGTCAGCGAACGGGTTCTGCGAGGAAACTGGGCTATTGAAAAGGTAGGAGAGCTGCCCCTGGACGTCGAAGGAAGAAGATTGATTCTTCTGTGCGGCGGCAAAATAGGCGCCGAAGAACATGGTGTGTGTGCCGATGATTTTGGTCACGGTGTCACGGTAGGTATAAGTGGGGTTGGCGTTTTTCCAAGGGAAATATCCCGTGTCTACGTTGAAGCCCCCCGAGCCGTAGACCAGACCGTCATTTGTGTTTCCGACAGCGGAGGCGGGAATCTTGTTGCCCAGACCATTAGCGAAGAGGGGATTCAGGTCAATCCCGCCTTGTGGAAGTGCTATGGCGGGATTCAAGGTACTCAAGAAAATGTGGTCATCAGTGTAGCTGGCGACGAATTCATTGAGCAGGGATGGTGAAAAATTGGACGTGAGGCGAGCTACGAAACTTGTCGTTGGGCCGACGAAATTCGTGTTGGTGTTGTCGAAGGTGTTGTTGTATTGGCCCCAAAGAGGACCCTGATTGACTGTGCCCCAGGTGTCGTGGATGTAGCGGAAGGTGAGGCGCTGGTTGTCGGTGAGGTTGTGATCCACGCGGATCAATTCCTCGCGCCAATGGGTGGGGAGGCTGGGGTTGGCGACGTAGACTGGAATATTGGTCCCAGCAGCCTGGCCACTTGGGTAAGTTCCGCCGATGCCGCTGGTGTTGTTGGCGGCGGGGATAAGCGTGAGAAGTGCGTTGGCGGTGGAAGAAAAGGGCGTGGGAAGCGTGTTATTCACAAAAGGCACAGCCGCGGTACCGGTCACAGACTGGTACGGGCAAGCGGTGAAGACGGTAGGATCGAACGTCGAGCCGCCGGAGTATACCGGACAAACGTCGTTGAAATTGCCTTGGCGTTCAGCGGCAGAAGGAACGGCCTGACTGATATTTTGCCCGGGCACTATTTCGCGGCGCCATTCCTGGGACCAGAAGAAGAAGGTTTTCTTTTTCTCATTGTTGTAGAGGTGAGGAATGTAGACAGGCCCGCCGACGGTGTAACCCCAATCGTGCTTTTTGTAGGCGGGGCGGGGCACGCCGGTGCCATTGTCCTGCCAGGAGTTTGCGTTGAAGAAATCGTTGCGGCCGTAGTAGAAGGCGCTGCCGTGGAACTGGTTGGTGCCGGATTTGGTTTCGACTTCGACGGTTCCGGACCCATTCTTGCCGTACTGTGCGCCGTAGTTTGAAGTGAGGACTTTGAACTCGGAAATGGCTTCGAGGTTCGGATAGACGTTTATGCTGTTGTTGGAGCCATTGTCCATGTTGTCGCCGCCGTCGATTTCCCAGTTGTTGTACTGGCCACGGCCGCCATTGATGCTGTACATCGTGTTTCCAGCGATGCCGACGGTGCCTTCGTCCTGACCGGTTTGACTGACGACGCCGGGGACGAGAGTGACGAGTTGAGTGAAGTTGCGGCCGTTAAGCTCGAGTTCCTGGACTTGCTTGCCGGTGATGGTGCTGCCGATTTCGGAGGATTGGGTGTCTACCTGGGCGACGTTTTCGCCGGAGACGAGGACTTCTTCGGTGATGGCGCCAACGGTGAGAGCGACGTCGAGGCGCGCTTTTTGAGCGACCTCAAGGACAAAGCCTTTGGCTTCGAATTTCTGGAAACCTTTCGCGGAGACGGTGATGTTGTATGTTCCCGAAGGCAGGGCTGAGGCGACGTAGATGCCATCTCCGTTGGTTTCCGTGGTGCGCGTGAGATTACCGCCTGTGCTGGCAATGACGACTTTTGCGCCGACGACGGCGGCGCCGGACCTGTCGGTGACTGTGCCGCTGATGAGGCCGTTGGTTTGCGCGCCGGCCAGGGCGGGGAGAAGCAGGAGGGCCAGCAGAACGAGCACGGAGGAAAGAAACGGGCAGCGAGACAATTTTGAGGCAAAACGGTGGCTCTTCACGATGCGACCTCCACAGGACTGAACATTCAAGAAATCGGGAAAGAGGGGGAGGATGGACGCGCGTACGCTGGCGCGGGACGACGGCGCGCGGCGCGGAAAACGACCACTCTTCAAGAAATCCCCCGGTCCTCGACCAGACCGCAAAGCACCCGCAAACAAGCTATTAAATCGGATTAATAAAGGAAGTAAGTGCGCGTGTCAAGGATAAAATGGGCTGGGGCGAAAGGCAAGTTTCGCACGGGGATGCGTTCTGACGGTTGAATGCGGACGGGAGAATGGCGGAGACTGTGGTGCGATGAGGCGATTTCTGGCAATCCGAATGATTATTGCGCTGCTGCTGGCGGGAATCTCCGGTGGTTGTTGGTTCGGCTCACAGCGAGAATTGCTGTTCGCAAAGACTTTCGCGCAGGCGGGAACGCCGGTGAACGACGCGAAGGCTTGGTTCGCGAAAGGGCAAGAGGCGCTGCAGGGGGGCGATCTGGATTCGGCGGAAACCTCGTTTCGAAAAGTGTTGGCGGCGGATCCGAATGCGGGGGCTGCGTATGCAAATCTGGGTGTGATCGAGATGCGCCGCAAGAACTGGGACGAAGCGCTGAAGAATCTGAAGAAAGCGGAAAAGTTGTCGCCCAAGATGGCGGGCGTGCGGTTGGACATTGGGTTGGTGGAGTTCCGGCGGGGGAATTATCCGGATGCAATCGCGCCGTTGCAGTCGGTCTTGCGCGAGGACCCGCGGTCGGCGCAGGCGCGGTATTTGCTGGGAATGTGCCAGGTGTTTACGGATCGATTTGGAGAGGCGGCGCAGACGCTGGAGCCGCTGTGGCAAGAGCGTTCGGGCGACGTGATGTATCTGTATGTGCTGGGAATCGCGGCGAACAAGGCAGGGAAGAGAGAGCTGGATGACCGAGCGATGAAGCGGATGCTGGAGGTGGGAGAGGGGACGCCGGAGTTTCATCTGATCATGGGGAAAGCGTATCTGCAGCACCAGGAGTACGACGCGGCGTTTGCGGAATTGCGGAAGGCGGAGGGAGCCAGCCCTGATTTGCCATTTTTGCATTTTAATTTTGGGATCGGTTATCTGGAGACCGGAGACGCTGGGAAAGCGGAACAAGAATTTTTGAAGGACAGCCGGATCGATCCGGATTTGGCGGACGATTATTACCAGTTGGCGAAGATTTATGCGCAGCAACAGCGGGATGAGCAGGCGGTGGAGGCTTACCGGGAAGCGCTGAAGCGTGATCCACGGCGGCCGGGAGCTTGGTTTGGGTTGGCGAAGATTTATCAGAAGCAGGGGAGGTATGAAGAGGGGCTGAAAGCCGTTGGGGAGACGCTGAAGGTGGTGCCAGGAAGCGACAAGGCGCATTACTTGCGCGGGCAGTTGTTGCTGAAATTGGGCCGGAAAGAAGAGGCGCAGGCGGAATTTGCGAGTGCGAAGAAATTGATGGATGCGGATCTGGACAAGGATCGGGAGAAGTGGAGCGATAAGGCGATTTCGAGTCCGGAATTGACTCAGGGGAAAAATTAGGAAGCAGAAAAGAATTTAGCGCAGAGTTCGCTGAGACGCAGCGGGCGCCGAGAAGAGGAAGAGAATGATCAGAGCAGTGGAGGTTGCCAGGGGCCGCGGACATGTTCGAGTTGCTCGGCGACGCCGAGGAGGAGTTCTTCTTCGTAGGGACGGCCGATTAGCTGGATGTTGATGGGGAGGCCTTCCGGAGATTGGCCCATGGGAAGAGAGAGGCCGGGGAAGCCGGCTAGATTGAGCCATTGGGAGAAGCGCATGGTGTCGCGGTAGTTGTGCGGATCGCCGGGCCGATAGTTGCCTGCCCCGTGTTTGAAGGCCGGGGCCGTGGAAACCGCAGAGAGAAGAATCGGGACGTCGCGGAGTTGCCGGAGGAGGGAGGCGCGGACAAGATCGCGGTCCACGCAAGCCTTCTGGAAGGAGTCGAGGGTGACTTTCGGTTCGGCCTGGGCTGCTTCGAGGTAGTCCAGGAACATCGGGCTGAGCTGCGATTCTTTTCCACACGTGGATTGACGAAAGAGATCGGCGATTACCGGACCGAAGAAAAACCACCAGAGATCGACTGCCTGATCCAATTTTTCCAATTTGAAGGGTTCGACGCGGTGATTGAGGCCGCACAGGAATTGTGTGGCACGGCGCAACGTGGAGAGAGTTTCCGGCGTGGGGCGGCCGAGTTCAGGGTTTTCGAGAATGCCAATGCGGAGGCCGCGAAGATCGGCTGGGGCAATTTCGTGCACGGGAATTGGTGCGGAGAGGGCGTCGCCGGGATCGGGGCCAGCCAATATTGCGAAGAGCGCGCGCAGGTCGGCCACAGTGCGCGCCATGGGTCCGACGACGCCGATCCAAGCGAAGGCGCCGCCACCGGGAGGAAAGTGGCTGGTGGCGGGAATGCGGCCGGGCGTGGGCTTGAGTCCGCAGATGCCGCAGAAGTGCGCGGGGGTGCGGATGGAGCCGCCGCCGTCGCTGCCGACTCCGCCCATCGAGCAGCCAGAGGCGATCGCGGCTGCTTCGCCACCGCTGGAGCCGCCTGCGGAATATGCGGGATTCCATGGGTTGGACGTTTTACCGGTCACCCGGTTGTCGGTTTCATAGGCCATCAGGAATTCGGGCGTGTTGGTGTTGCCGAGGAGAATTGCGCCGGCGTCTTCGAAGCGCGAGACGAGAGTGGCGTTGGCGAAGGGAATGTAATCTTTGCGGAGGAGAGAGCCTGCCGGACAGGGCCAGCCGGCTACGTCGAGACAGGATTTTACGGTGACGGGAATTCCTTCGAGCGGGCGAAGGGTTTCTCCGCGGGCAATTCGGGATTCGGAGTCGCGGGCGCGGGCACGGGCGGATTCGGCGTCGATGTGCACGAAGGGATTGAGTTGGGGCTGAATTTGTTCGATTCGATCGAGGTGGGCGGCGATGAGTTCGAGGGGAGTGATTTGCTTGCGGCGGAATTTGTCGAGAATCTCGGCGATGGTGGAGTAAAAGAGTTGGGACATTGTGGACGAAAGAAAGGTAACGGCCCCATCGCGATTGGTCAAGGCGAGTTCGAGAAGTGGGCGGAAAGCCGCTATAAAATCGGTTGACGATAGGGTTGGCAGCCAAGACAATCGAACGGAACGCACAGCGGATGAAGGTTCTTCGCGGGTGACGTATCTGGAAGGAATCTTCCTAAATGAAAATTAGGCACTTGGGTTCTCGGCCTCTGTATTTGATTTTGGGGGCAGCGCTGTTGCTGCTGCCTGGATTGGTTGTATTTGCGTCACGCCGAACGGATGAGGCTGCGAGCTTGAATGCGCGCATGACGAATACGGCCCAGAAGCAGGCTCCGGCAGGAGATGCGCTGCGGCTGAATACCTTGGGTGTGGCGTACCTGAATCAAGGGAAGGCGGCGGATGGGCAGAAATATTTTGAGCAGGCGCTGGCCGCGGACCCAGGGTTTGCTGTAGCGAGGATGAATCTGGGGATTGCTTTGCTTGCGCAGCAGAAGATGGAGCAGGCGCGCGCGGCGCTGGAAGAAGCGGCGGCGAAGTTACCCGACAATCCGTATGCCTGGTACAACCTGGGGCTGGTGTACAAGGACGCGAGCGAGCCGGCGAAGGCGATTGCAGCGTTCCGGTATGTGGAGAAGATTGCCCCGGAAGAGCCGGACGCATTTTATTTTGAAGGCTACTTGAATTCGCAAATCCAGCAATATGACCAGGCAATTCCAGCATTTCAGCAAGCGCTGAAGCTTGCGCCGTATCACGCTTCGGCGCAGTTCGGGTTGGCGCGGGCTTATCAGCGGAAGGGCGACACGGCTGCGGCGCGCGAAGGAATGAAGAGATTTCAGAAAATTACGGCGGACCATCTGGGGATTCCGTTTGGGGCGGGTTACGGAGATCAGGGGAAATTTTCGCTGGCGGAGTTTGTGGCTGGCGGGGAGACCAGCGTTCTTGCGGAGATTGCGGTGCGTTACGAGGTTGAGCCGCTGCAAAAGCTCATCAACGTCGCGGGGAAAAATTCGGAGGATGCCGCAGGAAAGAACGGGGCGTGTTTTCTGGACTTTGATGGCGACGGAAAAGCGGATCTGTTTCTGGTTGGGGCGAGAAACGGGAAGAGCCAACTTTTGCGCAACCTGGGTGGCGGTCGATTTGAGGATGTAACGGCGAAGGCGGGGCTTGGCGGAGTTGGTGAAGGCTTTGGCTGCGCGGCGGGAGATTTTGACAACGATGGGAAGACAGACCTGGCGGTTTGCGAGGCGGGGGGAGTGCGCCTGTTTCACAATGAGGACGGCGGGAAATTTGTTGATGTGACGGAGAAAGTTGGGATTCGCCGCCAGGCCGGATGTGTTTCGCCGACGTTTGTGGATTACGACCATGATGGAGATTTGGATTTGTATTTGACGTTTGCCGCCCAGGGCGCGGAAGGAAAGAAAGCGCGCAATGTTTTGTGGCGGAACAACGGGAATTCGACGTTCACGGATGTTTCGGAGGAGACGGGGTTGGGGGTGGAGGCGACAGGCGGAGGGGCGGTCAGCACGGATTTTAATAATGACCGGGCGATTGACTTGGTGCTGGCCGGCGGAGCGCGTGGCGCAGAGGTGTACCTGAATCAGCGCGAAGGGAAGTTTACGGAATTGCCGACGATTGATTTTGCGAAAGAAAAATTGCCACCGGCGGTGGGCGTGGTGGCGTTCGATTTCAACAAGGATGGCTGGATGGACTTGGCGTTTACACACGCGGGCTCGCCTGGGATTTCGCTGTGGCGAAATGTGGAGGGGAAGCGGCTGGAGCGAGTGGCACTGCCGGATTTTGGGTGGAAGCAGGGCTGGGGAATTGCGTGGGTGGACTACGACAACGACGGGTGGCTGGATCTTGCGGCAGTGGGAGAGGGCGACAGCGGCGGAGAAATTCGCGTGCTGCGGAATCTTGGCGATGCGGGTTGGTCGGATGCGACGAAGAATGTGCATCTCGATGGAGTAAAACTGAAGGAGCCGCGCACACTTGCCGTCGCTGATTTGAAGAATGACGGGAGTCCGGATTTTGTGGTGACGCAGGCCAGCGGCGAGACGCTAGTGCTGGAAAACGTGGGAGCGAACAAAAACCACTGGATGCAGATTGACCTGAAGGCGCTGAACGATAACAAGAGCAGCATTGGAACGAAACTGGAGATTTTTGCCGGCGGACTATACCAGAAATGGGAAATCGCCGCGGCTTCCGGCTATCTGGGCCAGAATGGGCCGGGGTTGCTGGCGGGACTTGGGAAGGAAAAGGCGACGGATGTGGTGCGCCTGCTGTGGCCGACCGGTGTGCCGCAGGATGAAATAAATCTGGCTGCCGGGAAAACGCAAGCGATCGGAGAACTTGACCGAAGAGGAAGTTCGTGCCCAATTTTGTTTTCGTGGAACGGACGGGAATACGAATTTATTGCGGACATGATCGGACCAGGAGTGGTGGGGCACTGGGTGGCGCCCGGAGAGCGGGATGTGCCGGACCCGGATGAGTATTTGAAAGTTGCGGCGAAGAGCGTGCGCGAAACAAATGGGCGGCTGAGTTTCCGGTTCATGGAGCCGATGGAGGAGACGGTTTACCTGGACCAAGTGCGGCTGGTCGCGGTGGATCATCCGACGAATGTGGAAGTGAATCCCAACGAGCGGTTCGTAAGCGCGCCGCCGTTTCCGGAGTTTCGCGTGATTGCCACGCAAAATGCGCGGGTTCCGGCGGGCGCGTGGGACGACAAGGGAAAGAATGTATTGCCGCTGCTGGCGAAACGCGACCGGAAGTATGTGACGGAATTTGAAGGGTTGCCGTTTGCGGGATTCGCGAAACTGCATTGGATCGAGTTGGATTTGGGAGCCTGGGACGCGGAGAAACCGCTGCGACTGTTGTTGGACGGGTATACGGATTATTTCACGGCGACTTCGATGTATGCGGCCGACCAGGCGGGGATCAAGGTGATTGCGCCGTACGTGGAGGCGAAGGACGCGCAGGGAAATTGGAAACGCGTAGTCGAGGACATGGGATTTCCGGCGGGACTGGCGCGAACGATGGTGACGGACTTGACGGGGAGAATTCCTGCTGGGACACGGCGCATTCGAATCGTGTCGAACTTGAAAATATATTGGGATGCGGTGCGAATTGACCAGACGCCGCCGGTGGATGGGATCAAGGTGGAAGAGGTGCCGCTGGACACGGCTTCGCTTGCATTCCTGGGTTATCCGACAGAGATACGGCTGCATCCAGCGAGCGACACGGTGTACTCGTATTCGCACCGCAGCCCGACGGGGCCGTATGCGCGCGCTGCGGGAAACTACACGCGGTACGGAGACGTGAAGAATCTGCTGGGCGCGGCGGACGATCAATTTGCGGTGTTTGGATCGGGCGAAGGCGTGGAGCTGGAGTTTGATCCAGCAGGTTTGCCAAAACTTCCAACCGGTTGGACGCGTGATTACTTTTTCTACGCGAATGGATTCGAGAAGGACTTCGATTTTTATGCGGCGTATGCGTTCACGGTGGAACCTTTGCCGAAGCATGGGCTGGTTTCCTATCCCTACGAGACCGGGAAAGAGTATCCGCTGGACGATGAACACCTGAAGTATCAATTTGAATACAACACGCGCTCGCGATCGGACCGCCTGCCGGGGAATTTGCGTTACACGTATCCAGGGCCGAAGTAAGGAGCAGCCGATGGGGAGAACGGGGGTCGTCACGATTCGCGACGTGGCGCGGGAGTGCGGCTACTCGGCTTCCACCGTTTCGATCGTGCTGAATGGCGCGCCGCTGTCGCGCTACATCCCCGCGGACACGAAAGGAAGAATCGAGACCGCGGCGAAGCGGATGGGGTACCGGCCGAATCCGCTGGCGAGGTCGCTCCGGAGCCAACGGTCGAACATCGTTGGGGTGATGGTGATCGACATTACGGATCCTTTTTGCACGCCGATCTTGCGCGGGCTGGAGAATGCGCTGTATCAGGCGAGTTATTTGTCACTGTTGGCCGATGCGCACAACGAGCCGCACCGGTTCGAACGGTACCTGGAAATGCTGCTGGATCGGCGCGTGGAAGGGCTGGTGGTAATCGCGAACTGGCTGGTGACGGACATCAAGCTGCTGGCGGACCTGACGGAGTGCCAGGTACCGACAGTGATCGCGGGGCGGAGTTTTGAGAATCACTCAGTGAGCACAGTTTCCGTGGACAATGAAAGTGGCGCGAGCATGGCGCTGGAGCATCTTTACCGGCTGGGGCACCGGGAAATCGCATTTTTGCGCGGGCCGAAGGCGCTTTCGAGCAGCGGGCAGCGATGGAAGGGAATTCGCACGTTTGCGCAGTCGGCGGGATTGCAACTGGATCCGAAAAAGATTCTGGAGTTGCCGGAGTCCCTGGATCCGAATTCGAGTTTTGAGGCGGGAGCGCAGTTGACGGGGGAATTGCTGCGGCGGGGAAAACCGTTCACGGCGCTGATGGCTTACGACGACATGACCGCCTTGGGGGCGTTCCGCGCGCTGAAGAAAAAGGGATTGCGAGTGCCCGAGGATTGTTCCGTGATCGGATTTGATGATGTGGCGCAGGCGAGTTTATCGGTGCCTTCGCTGACGACGATGCGGCAGCCGATGGAAGCGATGGGCAGCCTGAGCGCCGGAATGGTGCTGGAAGCAATTAAGGCGATGGATGAGAAGCAGGACGTACCGGTGGTGCGGAAAAAAATTCCCGCGGAGTTGGTGGTGAGGGAGTCGACCCGGGCCTTGAAATAGAAAAGCCAAAAGCCAAAAGCCAAAAGCCAAAAGCCAAAAGCCAAAAGCTTTAACACAGAGGGCACAGAGGAAGAGCACAGAGTGGTGCGACGGTTACTTTTTGGGAGCGGGCGTGAAAGCGTCGGGGGGATCTAGATAGCCTTGTTGCCAGAAGGCTTCGCCTTTCAGTTCGCCTGACCCGAGTTTCTGGATGTTTGCAAGAGTTGCCGCGGCGATGCCACCATCGGCGGCGTCGAAGATTACCACCACGCCTTCGGGTGCGGGATTTGCGGCGGATGTCTCACGGAGGCCCTTTTCAAATAGCGCAAGGCAATAATTGCTGCGGGCGGTAAGTCCCGTCTCTTTCGGATTTTGAGAAAGCAGTTGCACGGTGAAGATTTTCACCTTTTTGCTTTTGAGCGGCGCCCAATCCCCGGGGAAATCGCCGGTTTCTTCACGCTCGATGCGGAAGCCGGGGAATTTTTCTTCCGGGCCGGGTACGGAGGATTGCAATCTGCCGGCGAGGCCTTCCGGCAGTTCGACGGAATTCTTGCGCACGAAGCCGCGCGAATCGCCGGAGATGGTGATGTGAATCCACTCCCCTTCTTCATCCAGGAATTCAAATTCATCGTCGGCGGAGGCTTCGAAGAGGATGCGTGAGCTCTCCGCGTTCTTTGCGTAAATGGGAGTGCGGGATTTCCTGACGACGACCAGATTTCTAGGGTGGGCCTGGGTGTGCTGGAGTTCCTGGAGATTCTGAAGTTCGGCGGTGAGTTGTTGAACGCGCTTTTCGC
>Ga0210405_10001417_pt1 | contig 27439 bp, 28 predicted proteins | sample IncBWH11MmetaG_FD_155492 | JGI IMG/M metagenome (GOLD analysis project Ga0210405, IMG submission 155492) | Forest soil microbial communities from Barre Woods Harvard Forest LTER site, Petersham, Massachusetts, United States - Inc-BW-H-11-M | ecosystem: Environmental > Terrestrial > Soil >...
AGTACATCGCGCTGCTCGAAACCGAGGGCGTGAAACTCACGTTTACCGAGGACGCCGTGCAGGCCATTGCGCGCTTCGCCACCAGCGTGAACGAACAAACGGAAAACATCGGCGCGCGCCGCCTCCATACCATTCTCGAAAAAGTTCTGGATGAGCTTTCCTTTGAGGCTCCCGACCTCAAAAAGAAAACCGTGAAGATTGACGCAGCATACGTGAACAAGCAACTCGCCGATATCGTGAAGAACCAGGATTTGAGCCGTTACATTCTCTGAGCACTGAAAACTGAAATTGGAAAATGGAAAATAGATCAGGGACGCCATTTTGCCTTCAAAACCGCCCCGCCAAGCCCGTCTCACTGTCCTATTTTCTAATTTCGATTTTCTTGCTTACGGCGGGCTGCGGCGCCCCCGGCGAGCCGCAACCGCCAACTCCACCGGTCCCCCAGGCTATCGCCGATCTGACCGCGAAGCAGGCGGGCGACGGCGCGTTACTCACTTTCACCATGCCGGGAAAAAGTACGCTCGGCGAAAAGCTGCAGCAGGTGCCGGCGTTTGAAGTCTTGCGCGGAACATTGCGCGCCGATGGCACACCGGATCCCAAGTCGTTTCGGGTGGTGGACACCGTGCCCGGAGCGCTGGTTGCACGCTATTCGCAGCGGGGCCAGGTGCAGTTTATTGATCCGGTTTCGCCCACGGATTCACAGCTTCGCTCTGGGCAACCCTTCGTTTATCGTGTGCGCACACTTCTTTCGGCCAAGCGGCCTTCTCCCGATTCGAAAGACGTCACGCTGCACCTCTATCCCGTTGCCGAGCGAATTTCCTCGCTGGACGCGAACGTGACCGAGCAGGGCATCGATCTGAAATGGCCAGCGCCAACGCATACCGCCGCCGGCGAGCCGCTTTCGGGTGTGAAGGAATATCATGTATATCGCGGCGAGTTAGACCCAGCAACGGCCGGCGCGGCTGCCAGCGACCCGCAGCAGGCGAAATGGAAATCACCCTTGCTTCAACTCGGGGCCACAAGCACAACCGACTATCGCGACTCTGGGTTCGATTACGGGAAAACGTACGCTTACCTGGTACGTAGTGTAATTGGTTCACCTGCCGGTGCGCTTGAATCGAGCGACTCCCCGCTGGCCATCGTTACGCCAAAGGACACGTTCCCCCCGGCTGCGCCGCAAGGCATTGTAGCCGCGATTCAGCCTGGGCCCACCCCGGGCTCCCTGGCGGTCGAACTCTCCTGGTCCATCAACGTGGAACCCGACCTAGCCGGCTACCGGGTTTACCGCAGTGAGCAGGAGGGCGCGCGAGGCACCCTGCTCACCCCGGAACTCTTGCCGTCGCCCACGTATCGTGATAATTCTGTGCAGTCCGGCCATCGCTATTGGTACACCGTGACGGCCGTGGATCGCTCGGGCAACGAAAGCGCGCCCAGCCTCGCGGTGGCGATAGAAGTCGCGCAACCTTCCCGCTGAACCCGTGTTTCTACTGATGGGCGACTGTCTGGTAGGCAGCCCAGCACCATGCCAGCGAACTTCAGCCCGCCGGGATACCGGTGGTTCCATTTCCTTCGTCACGCCCCCGCCCGCGTCGGGTTATACACCGGAGTCTGGCTCTCCCTGGTTTTTGTCGCGTGGGTTGTGATCGCGAACCGCGTGCCTTTTCTGGAGCCGCTGGCGCAACAGCGGAACGTGTTTGCCACATTGTTTCTGGCCGTGATTGCGGCTATGCCCGTCTTACGGTTCCTGCGCGCACCGGCGGACTTGCTGGTCTCCGGCCTGTTGGCTTGGAGCGTTCTGACGCTGACGTACCGCTTCCTCAGCCTGGAATTTACGCTGCTCCAGTATTACTACAGCAGCTTCCACGTCTTCGTGCTCGGCACCGTAGCCTATCTGCTTTTTGCAACGATCTCCTGGATTGGTATGATTGTGTGGCGGGCGCGAGAAGCTCAGGGTACGCATACCTCCCGCTGAACAGGTTCCCATAAAATGAAATTTTGCCGGTTTGTCCCCAAATCCGCTGGCTTGGACTCTCGAGTTTTACCCTCTTACGGACTGATCGAAGGCGAACTTATTCACGGAATTTCCGCACCGCCCTGGCTGAACTGGTCGCGCGAAGACGCCTCGCTGCCTTTGCGGGAGGCGCGATTGCTAGCTCCCGTCGAGCCTTCGAAGATCGTGTGCGTGGGGCGCAACTATGCCGCACATGCGTCGGAAATGGGCAACCAGGTCCCGAAAGAGCCGATGATCTTCCTCAAGACGCCTTCGTCGGTGATCGGGACCGATGAGCCGATCGTGCTCACCCGCTATTCGAACCATGTGGACTACGAAGCCGAACTCGCCGTGATTATCGGGAAGCGATGCTCGCAACTCAGCGATTCGGATGATGCCTTGTCCTACGTTCTCGGTTACACCTGCCTCAATGACGTTTCCGCGCGCGACTTGCAGAAAAGCGACGTGCAGTTCACTCGCGCCAAGGGCTTCGACACTTTCTGCCCGGTGGGACCGCACATTGAGACGCAGATTGACCCGCGCGACGCTCTGGTCGAATCACGCGTGAATGGCTTGGTGAAGCAGTCCGGCAGCACTTCACTGATGGTTTACCCGGTGGAGTTTCTCGTTCGCTGGCTTTCGCGCATGATGACCCTGGTTCCTGGCGATGTGATTGCCACGGGGACCCCCGCCGGAGTCGGGCCGCTCACAGCCGGTGACACCGTGGATGTTTCCGTTTACGGGATTGGCGTATTGCACAATCCGGTGCACGCCCCAGCTTCCTGACTTCCGAGAGCTTACCTGCATTCGGTACTATAAAAGGCAGTAGGGAAGGCTGGTGTCCCGCCAGGAGATTCGCTCAGGCCGCGGGGCGGTTGGCTTCCTCTATCCAACATTCCCACATTTATGTGTGCAAGGGGTTGAGCGTTGAAAGAATTGCTCGCCGACTGGAAATTGCTGCTTATGATTGGCGGCGGAAGCCTAGCTGCTCTCGCCCTGATCGCCTATGCCTTCGCGCGGCCCGCGGCTGATCCGGAGGCCGAGGAGCGGAAGCGCAGGCTGCACCTGAATTTGATTGGGCGAATCGCGGAGGGGCAGGTGGTCGAGCTTGCGCAACATCCCGCGCCTCCGGCCGAAAAACGCGGCGGACTTTTTGGCATGCGCTCGCAGCCGCTGGCCGATAACCGGCCGCGCAGCCTGGTGTCCTATAGTTACTCGATTTCGGGCGTGACGTATCACACCGCGCAAGATATCACCGGATTGGAGAGCCAGGTACGAGTCGAACGACTGGTGACGGGGTATCCGACCAGCGTGAAGTACGACCCCGCGAACCCCAGCGATTCAATCGTGGTTGCGGACGATTGGTCGGGCCTCCGGTAAGATTTCCCGTTCCGGCCCGTGCCCCGCTTGCGTTTTCTTCCCAACCACAAATTACCGACAGGACTTTGTTGATGATGGAGTTTCCCTGCATTCAGCTTTGCCCGCGAATGCGTTATGCTTTGGCTGGCCGGATGCGCCGCCGTCACCACTGCTTATGAAACAGGTACTTCTTTCCATCCTGACGATGCTGATGGTCGTGGCGACGACCCTGAGCGCGATGGTGATTCTGGTGCGCGCGACACTCTTTGTAACGTCGATCGAGTCGCCTCTGCCGCGGGCCGGCGCCATCCTGGCGGAAATATTGCTTGGCGTGGTGCTGCTCCTTGGAACGGTCTGGCTGGCAACCCACGCGGCGGTCCTGATTTTCGCTCCAAAGAGCGACGAGCCCAAGGGAGGGCCACTTGGCTGAGAAAAATCGTATCTGGGAATCATCCACCAATGCGGATCGGATGGAGCAATTGCGCCGCATTTCGGAGGAAGCGGAGGCCGGCGGCGGCGCGGAACGCCGCGAGCGCGAGCACAAGGCGGGAAAACTTTCCGCGCGGGAACGGATTGAGTTGCTTCTGGATGAGGGCACGTTCGAGGAACTCGACAAATTTGTGCGCCATCGCTGCGTGGATTTTGGCTCAGAGGAGCAGCGGCCGGCGGGCGACGGATTCGTCACCGGATTTGGGCGCATCGAAGGGCGGCTGGTGTACGTCTTCGCGCAGGATTTCACCGTGTTTGGCGGATCACTCTCGGAGACCAATGCGCAGAAAATCGTGAAGATCATGGACCTGGCCATGCGCAATGGCGCGCCGGTGGTCGGCTTGAACGATTCCGGCGGCGCGCGCATCCAGGAGGGAGTCGCGTCGCTTGCGGGCTACGCGGATATTTTCCTGCGAAACACGCTGGCCAGCGGTGTGATCCCGCAGATCAGCGCGATTATGGGCCCCTGCGCAGGGGGCGCTGTCTATTCTCCTGCGATCACCGATTTTGTGTTGATGACCCGCGACACTTCCTACATGTTCGTGACTGGCCCGGATGTGATCAAGAACGTTACGCACGAAGAGGTGACCAAACAGGAGCTTGGCGGCGCCATGACGCATAACTCGACCAGCGGCGTGGCTCATTTTGTTTCCCGCGACGATGCTGATTGCCTGGCGATGGTTCGCGAGCTGATCGGGTTTCTCCCGTCCAACAATCTGGAGGATCCTCCGCGCCGCGCGTCGCGCGATCCCGCCGAACGCCGTGAGGAATCGCTGAATTCGATCGTTCCGGAAGATCCGCTGAAACCCTATGACATCAAGGACGTGATTCACGCGCTGGTGGACGAAAACTATTTTTTTGAAGTGCACGAGCACTACGCCAAAAATATCGTGGTGGGCTTTGCGCGGTTCGACGGACGGCCAGTAGGCATCGTCGCCAACCAGCCGGCGTTCCTTGCAGGGACGCTGGATATCAACGCTTCGGTGAAGGGCGCGCGCTTTGTGCGTTTCTGCGACGCCTTCAACATTCCATTGATTACATTCGAAGACGTTCCGGGATTTCTGCCCGGCACGCAGCAGGAATATGGCGGCATCATCCGCCATGGCGCGAAGCTTTTGTTCGCGTTTGCCGAAGCCACCGTGCCGAAAATCACGGTCATCACCCGGAAGGCGTATGGCGGCGCGTACTGCGTTATGGCGTCGAAGCATATCCGCACCGACGCCAATTTCGCCTGGCCGACGGCGGAGATTGCGGTAATGGGCCCGGAAGGGGCCGTGGACATCGTGTATAAGCGCGAGCTCAGCAACGCGCCCGAAGCGGATCGCGCCGCCTTGCGCAAGGAGAAGATCGCCGAGTTCCGCAACCGGTTCGCGAATCCCTTCGTTGCTGCCGAGCGGGGCTACATTGACGCCGTGATCGAACCCGCCGATACGCGCGCACACATCATCACTTCGTTACGCGCTCTCGAAAACAAGCGCGACACCAACCCCAAAAAGAAGCACGCCAACATTCCCCTATGAAAGGCAAATGGACTCCGGTCACGCAAAAGCGAGCGGACCGGTATATCGCCTATATGAAGGAAGTACCCGGGGTCAACTCGCAGGGCAGGACCTTTCTAGAGGCTCAGCGCACCTTGACGATGCGCTCCGCATGGTAAAATCCAGCCAGTTGCCTAATCGCAAATGTTCAGAAAAATCCTGATTGCCAACCGCGGTGAAATCGCCGTGCGTATCCTCAGAGCCTGCCGCGAGCTGGGCATCCAGGCCGTTTCCGTGTACAGCGAAGTGGACCGCACCTCGCTCCACGTGCGGTTGGCCGATGAGGCTTACCTGATCGGGCCGGCGTCTTCCCGCGAGAGCTACCTGCGCATTGATAAGCTGATGGATGTGGCCAAGAAGTCCGGCTGCGACGCGCTGCATCCGGGTTACGGTTTCCTTGCGGAAAATGCCGCGCTGCCCCGCGCCTGTGGGGATGCCGGAATTACGTTCATCGGCCCGTCCGCCGAGGCGATGGAAGCGATGGGCTCGAAGACCGCGGGCAAGCAATTGGCGAGGCGCGCCAACGTTCCGACCGTGCCGGGCACAAGCGACCCGATCGAGAATCCTGAAGAGGCGCAAGCGCTGGCCGAAAACATGGGTTATCCGGTACTCCTGAAAGCCATCGCGGGCGGAGGCGGCAAGGGCATGCGCGTGGTGCCAAATGACGCGGCATTCGCGTCGGCGTGGCGCGATGCGGCGTCTGAAGCGCTGAACGCCTTCGGCGACCGGCGAGTATTCCTGGAAAAATATCTGGTCGGGCCGCGGCACATTGAGATTCAGATTCTTGCCGACGCGCATGGCCGCTGCGTTTCGCTTGGCGAGCGCGAGTGTTCCGTGCAGCGGCGCCACCAGAAAGTCGTCGAGGAAGCGCCCTCGCCGGTGGTGACTCCGGAGCTTCGCCGCAAAATGGGCGATGCAGCGGTGCGCCTCAGCCGCGCGGGAGGCTATGTCAACGCGGGCACGGTGGAATTTCTGGTGGATGCCGACCTCAATTACTATTTTCTCGAGGTCAACACTCGCTTGCAGGTCGAGCATCCCGTCACCGAACAAGTGACCGGACTCGACCTGGTGAAACTCCAGATCGCCATCGCCGCCGATCACCGCTTGCCCTTTGCGTGGGAAACGATCACGCCGCGCGGCCATGCCATGGAAGTGCGCCTCTACGCCGAAGACCCGGACAACAATTTCTTTCCCTCTCCCGGAAAAATCATTTCGCGTCGCGCTCCCACCGGACCCGGTATCCGCCTCGATGAAGGCGTTTACGAGGGCTGGACCGTGCCGATGGACTACGATCCGCTGCTCAGCAAACTGATCGCCTGGGGCAACAGCCGCGAGGAAACCATCGCGCGCCTCCGCCGCGCGCTCGACGAATACACCATCACTGGCATTCGCACCAACGTAAGCTTATTCCGCCGCATTCTTACCGAACCGGAATTCCTTCGTGGGGAAATTCATACCAAGTGGCTCGATGAAATGCTGGCCCGTCCGCAGCCGCCCGCAGTTCCGCCGCGACCGGGAACCGAAGAAGCCGCCTTGATCGCAGCGGCGCTGTGGCACAGCGCGCAATCGAACGTCTCCGCCCCTGGCAACGCGGAGTCTCGGGAGTCTCGCTCTCGCTGGAAAACGGAGGGGCGGCGCCAGCAGATGGATCACATGCCATGAAATTCGAAATTCAACTCACCGGCGCGAGCGGCAAGCGGAAACACGTCGTGGATTTGGAAAGGAAAGGAGATGTGTCCACAATTTCCGTGGACGGCCAAGCTGTCGACGCGGGCGCGGTGCAGATTGCTCCGAACGCATTTTCCGTGATGCTCGGCGGGCAATCCTTCGAAATTCACGTTTCCCGTTCCACGGACAGCACGCTGAAGCTGCAGTGCGGCCCGCATGAATTCTCCGCCGACATCATCGATCCGCGCGCGTGGCGCGGGCGCAAGCACGGAGCGGTGGAAGTGGAAGGCCGCCAGGAAATTCTTGCGCCAATGCCCGGCAAAGTGGTTCGCCTGCTGGCAGCGGTGGGGGACGCCGTCGAAGCAGGCCAGGGCTTGCTGGTCGTCGAAGCCATGAAGATGCAGAACGAAATTCGCTCGCCCAAGAGCGGGAAGGTCGAGCGCCTGCTCGTCAAGGAAGGGCAAAACGTCAACGCCGGGGAAGTGCTTGCGTGGGTGGAGTGAACCGCTCTACTCTTTTAGGGCATTCCCAACTTTGACTGGAGGTCCCCGATGCTTCGCTCCATCGCTCGTTTTTCCGTTGTTTCCTCCCTGTTCGTTGGATTGTTTCTCCCCTCTGCTTCTCTCGCGCAAGAGAAGCCGGATATTCGCCACCAGATCGCGGATGCCTACGGCCTTGCTTCGTGGTCGAAAGTCGAACAGATTCAGTACACCTTCAACGTGGATGCGGGACTTAAAAAGGTAGCCCGCACGTGGACCTGGGACACGAAGAACGACAAGGTCACGTATGAGGGCCCGGATAGCGCCGGCAAGCCGACGAAGGTCACCTACACTCGAGCCAACATGCCGCCCGACGTCGTCAAGGATGTCGATCCGAACTTCATCAACGATCAGTATTGGCTGCTCTTTCCGTTTCACCTGGTCTGGGACAAAGACATCACCGTCGAAGACAAGGGCATGACCGTGGATCCGATGGGCAAAACCAAGGGCAAAGTCCGCAAAGTCACCGTCACCTATCCGAAGACTGGCGGCGGATACACTCCGGGAGACATGTACGATCTTTTTGTTGGATCAGACAATCGCGTGGTCACGTGGAATTTTCACCGCGGCGGTGTGGAGAAGCCAACGCTGACGGTCACCTGGGCCGATTACAGGATGGCCGGGCCGATCCTCATCTCCGAGGACCATCGCGGCACGCTGCAGGACAAGCCGTTTCATCTTTTCTTCACGGGTGTCGCGGTTAAGCTTGTGGGCGCGAGCGATTTCGTGCCGGCGAAATAATCGCCCGAATCCAATCGCAAAACTTAGCGCAGGGAATTACTGTGTGTTGGCGGGGGAACTGTTCGCCGGCAGAGAGACAGCCGGCTTGATCGGCGGCAGAGTCGATTTCGCCGCATCCGGCAGCTTGCCGGCTGTTTCGACCACCTGCTGCGCCAGATAATTCGTAACCTTCGCATCGTCGCGCGCCGTTGCCAGATACGCCGAGCGCAAGAGCTGCTCCTTGCGGTTGCGCAACGTGTCGCGGATGGTCTGCTGGACTTGCGGATCGTTCACGCCGCGCTGGCCGGCGGCTTCGCGCGCCACCAGCTTCAGGATGCGGATGCTGTCCTTCAACTGGATCGGCGGGCTTACCTGCCCGGGCTTCAGAGTTAGAACTGCCTTCTTGAGCACCGGGTCGGACTGGTTCAGTGCCGATTCCTCAATGTAGCCGAGGTCGCCGCCGTTTCCTGCGGTGTTCACGTCTTCGGAATAATCCATCGCCAGTTGCGCGAAGTCGGCGCCGCTGTTCAGCTTGTCGGTCAGCATCTTCGCCTTGCGTTCTGCTTCGGCTGGGTTGGTGGCGTCGTCGTTCTTACGGTTACGCACCTGCATTTCCTTGCGCGGCGTAATCACAATCTGCGAAATCCGGTATCGCGGCTCGGCCACATTAAACTGGTTGCGGTTGATGTTGTAAAAATCCAGCACGTCCTGGTCGGTAATGGTGATCTTTGCCGCCACTTCGCGGTTCAGCAGTTTTTGGATGGAGAGCTGCCTGCGCAGATCGCGCTTCAGGTCATCCACCGCCATCCCGCGGGCCTTCAATTGCCGCTGAAACTCTTCTTCGGTGAACGGGCTCTTCAGTTCGGTAAATTTGTCTTCCACTTCGCCGTCGCTGGCTTCCAGATTCAGCTTCTTGGCGCGCTCCAGCAGGATTTCGTTGTTGATCAACTGGTCGGTAACATTCAGCTTCAGCGAGAGCGCTTCTTCCTGCGAAGGCTCCTGGCCCTCGGGATTCACCTGTGAACGGTAGTATTTCTCCACCTCGTCCCGCTTGATTTCCGTGCCGTTCACTACGGCCCACACGTCGGCCGCGTGGTGCTCCGACTGTTTGCAGCCGGCGAGCACGGAAAATACCAGCCCCGCCACGGGCAGAAGCGCCCCGGCGCGCCGCAGTCGCACTGCTCTGCTGGAGGTGCTTGGGGAGAGGTTCAAAGGTTCGCTCAGGCTGCTTTGGTCACACGGCCCAGACGGATGCACGCCGTGCAGACGCGAATCTGTTTGTGAACGCCCGAAACCACGGCCCGGACGCGCTTCAGGTTCGGGTTCCAGCGCCGGCGCCGCGTATTGTTCGCGTGGCTGACCACGTTCCCATATTGCGGCCCTTTGCCGCAAAGTTCACACTTCATTGCCATATCGATTCCTGCACTCCAAAAGATTGAAAAGCAAAGTCTTAATTCTAGCAGATGTAGCAAGAATCGCCAAACAAATGGTCAACACAGGGACTCCAAGTTTTTCAGAGGTTTTGTAGGCGATGAAGCATCCATCAGGGGAGTTGGTGAAGCCGTTGGCGAGGCGCGTTTGCTATACTGAGATTGCTTTCAAGGCAAAGTAAATACGTGAATCCTGTGCGCATCTCTATTGTCGAATATTTGAACACCGCGCCACTGGTGCGTGGCTTTACGCACGGCCGGCTGCGTGGGAAGTATGAACTTTCCTTCACCGTGCCGTCGCAGTGCGCGGAGGCGTTGCGTTCCGGGGCCGTGGACGTCGCGATTATTCCGGCCATCGAATATCAGCGCATTCCGGATCTGGTGATCCTGCCGAATCTCTCCATCGCCTCGAAGAAATCCGTCCGCAGCTTGTTGCTGGTCTCCAAGAAGCCGATTCAGGAAGTCACGCGCATCGCGCTGGACCGCAGTTCGCGCAGCACGCAAGCGCTTACGCGCATTCTTTGCGAAAAGCTGTGGGGCACTAAGCCGGAATTCTTCGAAGCGGCACCCGACCTGCCCGCGATGCTACGGCAGGCGGACGCGGCACTGCTCATCGGCGACCCTGCTCTGCGGCTCGCGATTGCTTGCGCGCCCGAGGCTCACCGGGATGCTGCGGGCGAGACCCTCTCGACAGCTTCACTCGCAGGACTCAGTCGGAACGGTTCCGTCTATATTTACGACATCGTGGAAAAGTGGCACTCGCTCACGAGCGTGCCGGCAGTGCTGGCAGTCTGGGCTACGCGACGCGAGGCCGTCACTCCGGGACTCGTCGAGGATTTCCAGGATTCTCTCGCCTTCGGATTGCAGCATGTGGACGCCATCGCTTCCGAGGCGGCAGCAGAAATGAATCTGCCTGCTGCTGATTTGCGGCGCTATCTGCTCGAGAATATCGACTATCATCTGGACGAAGAGAATTTGCGTGGCCTGGCGCGCTATTATCAGTTTGCGGCGGAGTTGGGCCTGATTCCCCTGGTAAACACGATCGCCCTGGCCCCTGAACCGGGCGGCCCGGCGCGGTATATGGATGTGGTCGCCGGCGTCCGTCAGAACCCGAGTTGACGCAGAATTTCGCGATGAAAATGGAAGGTTTTGAACTTTAAGGAAACGCACCGTGGGAATCACAAAACAGCAGGCGCTTGAAATGCTCCAGTCCGATGACCTTGTCGGCATCGGCATGGCCGCCCATCAGTTGCGGCTGAAGAAAAACGATCCCCGCATTGCCACTTACCAGATTGACCGCAACATCAACTACACAAATTTCTGCACGGAGTATTGCTCGTTTTGCGCGTTCTATCGCCCGCTCGGCGCGAAGGACGGTTACATCCTCCCGTTCGAAACCATCTACGCGAAGGTCGACGAGATGCTCGAACTCGGCGGCACCGGCGTTCTGCTTCAAGGCGGCCTGCATCCCGACCTGCAGATTGGGTACTACGAAAATCTTCTCCGCTCCCTAAAAGCGCGCTACCCGCAGGTGCACCTGCACTGCTTTTCCGCGCCGGAGATCCTGTGCATCGCGGAAGTCAGCGAGCTCTCGATTCGCGACACCATCCAGCGCCTGATGGACGCGGGACTGCAGTCCATTCCCGGCGGCGGTGCCGAAATTCTCGACGACGAAATTCGCGGCAAGATCGCCCGCCTGAAGTGCACCAGTGACGACTGGGTGGAAGTCCACCGGACCGCGCATTCCCTTGGCCTGCGCACCACGGCCACGATGATGTTCGGCTGCGGCGAAACGCTGCAGCACCGCGTGAATCACCTCGACCGCATTCGCCAGCTGCAGGAGGAGACCGGCGGGTTCACCGCGTTCATTCCGTGGATTTTCGCGGCGGAAAACACGGCGCTAGGCAAGAAGGTGCAGGAAACCACGGCGGTCGACTACCTGAAGACACTAGCGGTCAGCCGCCTGTATCTCGACAACACCGATCACATTCAATCGAGCTGGCTCACGCCGGGCATCAAGGTTTGCCAGGTTGGCTTGCAGTTTGGCGCCGACGACGTCGGCAGCATTCTGATCGAGGAAAACGTGGTTTACGCCGCGGGCGTCCGGAACCGCACCAATGAGGAAGAGCTTCGCCGTATCATCACCGATGCCGGGTTCCGTCCCGAACAGCGTGACACGCTCTACCGCTCTTACGTCCTGAAGCCGCCGCCGGCCCGTGAACTAACTGCCGCCTGATTTTTTGTTATTTGCGGAGACGGAGTAGAATTTCCACTTCCGACCCCTCCGGAAGATCCAACGCGTCGTACGGCTCGAGCACGCCGTCCTTATAGCGGGCGACTAGGCGCATTGTAGAATCCTTAGCCGCGGCTTTTTGCGTCTTCGCTCCAGAAGATGCACCCGATCCCGAGGTTTCATCCAGCGCCTGATTCACTAGCGCGTCCGCTTCCTTGTTCTGTTCGCGGTAAACGTGGTTGATGCGGAACGCTTCGAACGTCTGCGACATTTTCTTTGCCCGTTCAAACAGTGGCTTTAATTCCTCGCTCTTCACTTTGTATTGCCCGCGCATCTGCTTGACCATCAACTCGGAATCGCTCTCGACGCGCAACGCACGAATGCCGTGATTCTGCGCGTAATCGAGCGCCGCAATCAGCCCGAAATACTCCGCCACATTGTTGGTGTTTTTGCCGATGTATTTCTTTAGGCGAGCCACAATTTCGCCGCGTGGGTCGCGCACCACAACGCCATACGCCGCCGGGCCCGGATTCCCCCGCGAGCCGCCGTCAACATTCGCCTGGTAGGCGGCAATCGCCTTGCGCTCGGGTTCCGCTTCGCCGAAAAGGCCCGCGCCTTTTGGCACTGGAGGACGTTTCCACATCAGGAGTTCGCCGCTCCCGTGGCCGATTCTTTCGGCGTGGCGTGGGCGATGGGTTCAAGTGAGTAGAGAATCCGCCCGCAGGATTCGCAGCGAAAGATCTCTTCGTCGGTGTCCGACTCCAGCTGTTGAATCGTATGCGGCAGGGCGCGCAGCCCGCACGCCTTGCATTGCCCATCGCGCACCTGGGCCATCGCCGAGCCGGGATGCTTCTTGGCAATCCGCTCGTAAAGCTCCAGCAGATCCTCCGGAATTTTCTTCACGATGCCGCGGCGCTCGGCGGTGGCGGCTTCCCAGGCCTTTTTTTTCCCGGCAAACTGTTCTTCGATCTCTTTCTTCTCCGCCGCAATCGCCCGCTCGGATTCCTTCAGCTCCGCTTCCAGCCGTTTCACGCGGCGTTCTGCTTCCTCGACCGTCATCATCTGTTCGAGCACGCGGTCTTCGGCCTTGCCCGCTTCGCCATCGGCGGTCGCGATTTCGTGCTGCAGCGCCTTGTAGGCCTCGTTGGTTTTGACGGAGCCGCTCTGGTCGCGATATTTTTTCGCGCGATCCCGCCACTGCTCCACGTCCAGTTCAAGCTTTTTGCGTTGCGCCAGCGCCTGCGTCAGCGCTTCTTTCGCCGAAGCCAGCGCGGTCCGCTCGCCGTTCAGCTTCGCGTCGGCTTCCCGCAACCGCTTGGGCATGCCTTCAAGTTCTGTGCGCAGGGCGGCCGTGGTCTGGTCCAACCGCTGGAGTTCCAGCATCTGTGGAATAGCAGGATTCATGCGGGCTTGATTCTAACACACGGCGGCGGCTCACTTTCCCTGCGGGGCCACCGTCATTGATAGAGATAGAGATTTCCAGACCCGTTTTTGAGGAGGGATAATGCCCTACGTACAAATTACCTGGCTTGAGGGGCGCTCAATCGATCAAAAGCGCAAAATTGCCGAACGCATCGCCTCCGTGTTGATCGAAGACGGCAAAGCCAAGCCCGAACATATCCAAATCACGTTTCTGGACTTGCCAACGACGAGCTATGCGGTAGCTGGTACCCTTGTGGCCGACCAAAAGCCTAACCCTTGACCGGTCACTCGGCACTCGCGCGGCTACGACGTCTTCAAATCTCTGCGAATGAGCGCCGCATCTACGAAATAACCCAGCCCTATGGCCAGGGGCAAAATGCCAAACGCCGAAGCCACCAGCGTCTCGGGTTCGCCCACAACACGGGCGATCATCGCAAACATCAGGATAAAACCGCCACCGCCGCTCACCAGCAGAATCCCGGCGCGGCGCGACCTGGCGTACTGCGAAAGCTCCGGCTCCATGGGAATTTCCGTCCCCCGCGCGAGCGCGGCCAGCCGCTCTTCCGTGCGCAATTTCCGCACCCTGTAAAACGTATACATCGCCGCCAAAGGGATCCCGCACGTAAGCACCACCGCAACCAATCCGATCACATCGCCACCCATTTTATTGCTCTCCCTTCCGCTCATTCTTCGTCGGCCGCATTTTCTGGCCTCACCCCTAAATACGCAGAGGAGTAGCGGATTGTTCCCGCCAACAGGGGGAAACAGCCGGAATAGGGGGATGAGGAACTACTGGATTTCGCGGACTTGCATCGAGGCGTCAATGGCCAGAGTCGGATACCGGACGGGCGATCCTTCCGGCCGAGGCGCATGGCGAGCCACCACCTGGAAATCGGTGCCGCTTGCGCAATTTACCTCGTAGGCGTAGCCGTCCCGCTCGGGCCGAGCCATGCTGATCGCCCCTGACGAAATCAACTCAGCTACCGTAGCGCACGCGTTATTCAAAGCCAGGCTTGCGCGCTCGGCCTGGGCAATCTGCATCAGATCCATGCGCACACCAGTCAGGCTGATGGCTTGTGTCGGTGCCGTGCCCGCGTCGGTCGTTGGCATCTTCTTTAAATAAATTGTGTACACCCCGAAGACAATCAGGGCCGCAACCAGTACCAGGGCAAGGACGCGCATGTCCCTATTCTTTCTTCGACCTCCGCCGTGCGCAAGCTCTTCGCCGCGTGCGGAGTACAATTGGTAACAACCTCCGGGCATTTTCCCCCCGGCGACTCTCTCCTCATTTTTCACGGATGGCCTCAGCGACGCCCGTAACGTATTGGACCAAAAGTTTAGCGTGGAAGGCATCCAGGGTGTTTGCCGCCGTCATGCCGGCGAATCGCCTCTCGATCTCCTGGGCCATCTTTTTTCGACCATCCAGGTTTCACCACTAACTGCAAGCAGTGGGACGACATGACCGCCGCTTAGTTCCACTTCGCCGGATAATCGCCGCTCGCGTTCTCCACCGTGGTTAACTGGGCAAAGCTTTGCCTCTTTTCAATTGACCTGTCGCTGCTTCTCCAGTAACTAAGGTAGTCAAAGATCCGTTGCTATTGAGGTGTCCTCGATGAATAGAAAATCCCCGTACCCAGCGGCACTTGTTTGCCTGCTCACCTATGCGCTGGCAATTCCCTTCGACGCGTTCGCCCTGCCCGATGCTGCCGGCCAGCGCGCCGGGGAAGTTTCCCGCGTCATTCCGGCCGTTAACATCACCCGCGGCGCGAAGTCCCTGAACGCCAGCGCGAAAACTCCCGTCGATTGGCTGGATGTGCTGACCACCCAGGCCAACGGCCGCGCGCGAGTTGCCCTCGACGACGGCTCTGTGCTCAACGTGGGATCGGATTCCTCCGTGAAAGTGGTGAAGCACGACGCAGGCGCGCAGCAGACCGACCTGGAGGTCACGGTCGGAAAAATCCGTTCGCAGGCGCAAAAAATCTCGCAGCCCAACGGGAAGTTCGAAGTGCACACGCCTTCCGGAGTTGCTGGCGTGGTCGGCACGGATTTTTACGTCGGCTATGAAAATAATATTATGACGGTGATCGTGTTTGACGGTGTCGTAAAGGTCTGCAATCTGGCCGGTGTTTGCGTGGCCGTCAAGGCCGGGCAGCTCACGACAGTGCGTAACGGTGATTCGAACGGTCCGGCCACACCCTCGCAGGCGAATCTCTCCACCCTTTCCGAAGCGATCACGAGCACCACTCTTGAAACCGGCCCGAACATTGGCCAGGTTCACCACATCAGCAAAGGCGCGGCGATCACTATCGGCATTCTGGCCGTTATCCCAATCGTCGTCGTTCCCATCGTGACCACCCGCGGTTCGAGTGCTCCCGTTCCTGCATCTCAACCGGGGAAGTGCCCCACCGGCGCAAGCGTTTGCTGAGCAACGCTCGCAAAGGACAAAGTTTCCAGAGGTCCCGGCCCATGGAACTGCCAAGGCCTGCCTTTAGCAACTCTCCTTACTCTACGGCCATCTAATCTCAGGTAGTGGCTTTGCCGCTTCCTGCCGTCTATACCACGCTTTGTCTACCTACCGGCGGTGGCGTACACTGAACCTTTGAGTATTGCGTCTAATTGTGAGTGAGGCACTCTTGAACCCTTCCATCCCCGTTTTTTCGGCCCGCCGTTTCTGCCTGTGCGCCGCGCTCGGCGCGCTTGCTGTCTTGGCTGCGAATCCTGGCCTTTATGCCATGCCGCCGGATGCCGCGCCAAAAGCTTCCCCGCTCATCGCCGCGTTGAAGGCAGAGCTCGAACGCTCCATGAAAGCGTATGGCGCGCAGGACCCCGCCGCCTATTTCATCAATTACACGCTGACCGACACGCAGCGCGCCACCGTTTCCGGTTCGAATGGCGCTTTGCTCAGCAGCGACGAAGGCCGCAACCGCTGGCTCGAAGTCGCCGTCCGCACCGGCAGCTATGACCTCGACAACACCCACAAGATTGACGGACGCCAGCCGCCCTCCGGCAGCCCCGGCACCAACGTGCCTATTGACGACGATCCCGAAGTCCTCCGCCGGGCAGTGTGGCTTGAAACCGACACAGAGTATCGCTCCGCCGCCGAAGCGCTCATCAAGATCAAAACCGGCAAGGAAGTGAAAGTACAAACCGAAGAAGGCGCGGCCCCGGATTTTTCCCGTGAGAAGCCACAGGTCTCTACCGGCGAGCTGGTTGCCTTTTCGCTCGACCGCAAGCCATGGGAGCAGAAAGTCCGCGATTACACCCGTTACTTCCGCGAATCGAGTGCGGTGATCAATTCGATCGTCACCTTCACGGCCCAGGCGCAAAACCAGATTCAGGTGAATTCCGAGGGCACGCAGCTGCAGTTTGGCCAGATCCGCTACCGCCTGGAGCTTTTCATCCAGGGAAAAGCCGCCGACGGCATGGACATAAACCGCTATTACAACTTCGATTGGGTGAATCCTGGCGATGCACCGGATGACAAGGCGGTCGAAGCTGCATCTGCACAGTTGGTGAAGGAGATGGATGGCCTGGTTGTCTCGCCTTTGAATGATCCGACAGTTGGCCCGGCTTTGCTCACTGGGCGCGCCGCAGCCGTTTTCTTCCACGAGGTTTTTGGCCACCGCGCCGAAGGTCACCGCCAGAAGGATGTGACCGAGGGCCAGACGTTCGCCAAGAAGGTCGGGGAACAGATTTTTCCCAGTTTCCTGACGGTGGTGGATGACGCCACGAAGAAAAAGCTCGTGGGTCAGGATCTGCTTGGCTATTACCAATTTGACGATGAGGGTGTGGCCGCGCAGCGCGTAGTCCTGGTGGATCACGGGGTCCTGAAAGATTTTGAAATGTCCCGTTCGCCGCTCAAAGACTTTCCTCATTCGAACGGCCACGGCCGCCGCCAGATAGGCGCCACGCCCGTTTCCCGGCAGGGAAATCTGCTGGTGGAAAGCAGCAAGACGCTCACCAACGCGCAACTCCGCGCCAAGCTGATCGAACTCGTCAAGCAGCAGGGCAAGCCGTACGGCCTGTTGATTGACGACATCGCTGGAGGATTTACCTTCACAGGCCGCGGTCAGCCGCAGGCTTTCCAGGTGGAACCGCTCGTGGTTTACAAGGTTTTTGCGGATGGCCGGCCCGACCAACTTGTCCGCGGTGTGGATATCGTCGGCACCCCGCTCGCCGCGCTGACGAAAATCGTTGCCACCGGCGACACGCCGGAAGTCTTCAACGGCTACTGCGGCGCCGAGTCCGGGTATGTGCCGGTCTCCGCCGCTTCCCCGGCCATTCTCACTTCCGAGCTCGAAGTACAGAAGAAGCAATCGTCCACGGATAGGCCGCCCATTCTCCCGCCACCAGCGCACGATATCCAGAAATCCGGAGGCCTTCAGTAATGCGTGCAATTCGACTATTTGCCGCTCTTCTCGTCCTTGCCGCCGCGTCCGCGACATTCGCGCAAGCTCCTGCCGACAACGATCACACGCTACAAGCCATGAAGGATGAGATGGCGCGCGCCAAGTCGCGGCTCGAGCTACAGATTCCGAAACTCGACAAGCCCGTGCGGCCCTATTACATCGAATACCGGCTTCTGGACATGGATATTCGCGAAGTGGTCGCCCAATACGGCGCGCTGGTCACTTCCGCGCACAATCGCAACCGGGTGATGAATGTCTCCGCTCGCGTCGGCGATTACAAGCTCGACAGTTCGAATTTCATCAGCGAAGACGGCTTCCGCGGCTTCATCGGCCCCTCCGGCACCGTCGGCATCGACCGCGATTACGATTCGCTCCGCCAGGATCTTTGGATCGCCACCGACCAGGCGTTCAAAGAAGCGGTGGAAACCTATTCGCGCAAGCAGGCCTATCTCAGCAGCCTGGCGCGGCAGTCCGACATTGACGATTTTTCGCGCGTCGAACCGGTTAAGCATATCGAACCGCTCGTCGCCTCCGACTGGACGAGCCGCAATTGGGATCAGGAAGCCCGCGACTCTTCCGGGGCGCTCCGCGCGTTCCCGCAGATTTACGAATCGCGCGTCACCTACTACCTCGTCTTCATGACCGAGTACCTGCTAACCAGCGAAGGCACGGAAGTTCGCGCGAACCATTCGTTTGCCGCAATCGAATCGGGGCTCAGCTCTCTCGCCGCCGACGGCATGCAGGTGAACAATTATTACGCGACGTACGCTCCGCGCCCCGCGGATCTCCCCAGCCCGGATGCGGTCCGCAAAGCGCTCAATGTTGCCGGCACCGAACTGATGGCCATGCGCGCCGCGCCGCCCGCGCCCGACTACACAGGGCCGGTGCTGTTCGAACCACGCGCGTCGGCGGCACTTCTCGCCGAAGTTTTGACTCCTTCGCTCGGCGGTGCGCGTCCTCCGCTCGCGTTTCAGCCGGTGGTTGAACAGTTGATGAGCAGTCTCGGCGGCCGCAGCGATTGGAGCGGCAAGGTCGGCACGCGCGTTCTTCCCGCGGGCGTCACGCTTCTGGATAACCCCGCTGCCACGGACTACAAGGGTGCCTTGCTCGTCGGCGGGTACGCCATCGACCAGGAAGGCGTTCCCGGCGAGAAAGTCACGCTGGTCGATGAGGGCAAGCTCAAAAACTTCTTGATGTCCCGCCGCCCGGGCCCTGACTCTGAAAAGTCCAATGGCCATGGGCGCAGCGCGTTTCTGAGTGACACCAGGCCGGTAATGAGCAATCTCTTCTTTTCCTCCGCGGAAGCTCTTTCGAAGGAAGATTTGAAGAAAAAATTCCTCGACTCCTGCCACGCGGAAAAGCTCGATTACTGCATGGTGGTCCGCCAGATGGACAATCCGTCTCTGAGCCTGCTGCACCAGGAAGACTTCAGCGAATTGCTGGCCAGCTTCGGCGGCAACGCGGCCACGGATCGCCTGCCGCTCGTCGTCTACAAGATTTACCCGTCCGACGGTCACGAAGAGATCGTACGCGGAGCGCGCATCAGCGGCTTCAGCCCGCGCATGCTGCGCAATATCGAGGGCATCGGTAACGACAGCGTGGTCTTCAACTACATGCAGAACCAGACCGCCGGAGTTGCCGGCACAGCGCTGGCCGCCTTCGGCACGGCGCAGAACGGCTTGCCGGCTTCCGTTGTTGCTCCCTCGCTTCTGTTCGAGGAGGTTGAAGTGCGCGGCGCGCGTGGCGAACCCAAGCATCTGCCGCTGCTTCCGGAGCCTCCCATGAGCGCCAGGGGCTCGCTGTAACCTTTTCCGTGCGCGCAACTCAGATAGGGCAGGGGTAGTCCGCACGGACTGCTCCCGTCTGCCGTTCGGAGACTTTTCCATGGAATCCAATCGCCGCGCGTTTCTTGCTGGTTTGGGTGGTTTGGCTGGTGGCTCGCTGCTGCTCTCGGCTGTGCGCCGCGAACTATCCGTTCCTTCCGCGCTGGTTTCCGCGGACTCGAACAACGGCCCGGTGAAAATAGTTCAATTTGACGAGGCCGGGAAAAAGCTGGGCGTGATTACGGTTCCAAAAGTCGTAAAAACCGACGAAGAGTGGCGCAAGCTGCTCGATCCCGAGCAATATCATGTCACCCGGCATGCCGGCACCGAGCGCCCCTTCCAGAATGCCTACTTCGAAAATCACGCGAAGGGAATGTACCGCTGCATCTGCTGCAACAACGCCCTATTCACCTCGGACACAAAATTCGAATCGGGCACCGGCTGGCCCAGCTTCTGGGCGCCCATCGCCAAGGAAAACATTTTTGTTTCCGCGGACAACAGTCTCGGCATGTCCCGCGACGAAGTCTCCTGCCGCCTCTGCGACGCGCATCTCGGCCACGTTTTTGACGACGGCCCCCGGCCCACCGGCCTCCGCTACTGTATGAACTCCGCCTCTCTCCGCTTCATCCCAGCCAAAAAATCCTGACCCGGAGCGCATCCTCTCGCCACATGTTGTAGTCTTAGTCCATGGTCCTTTCCCGAGGCCTGCAGACCGCCATCCAGGAAAAAAAGCGCGCCGCCCTGCTGAGCATTGGCTCGGCCGGTCTCCTGCTTTGCCTGAAAACGTTTCTCGTCATTCGCACCGACAGCCTCGGCATCCTTTCTGAAGCCCTGCATTCCGGCCTCGACCTCGTCGCTGCCGTCATCACATTTCTCTCGGTCCGTGTCTCGGACCGGCCGGCGGACGAGCGCCATCCCTACGGACACGGCAAGTTTGAAAATTTCTCGGCGTTTATCGAAACCGGCTTGCTCATCCTCACGGCGGTTTACATCATCTATGAAGCGTTCTACCGCCTCTTTTTCCACTCCGTGCATATACAGCCGAGCGTCGCCGCCATCCTGATCCTCCTCGTGGCCCTCTCGATCGACTTGACCCGGGCACGCACGCTCAATGTCGTGGCCAAGCGCTACTCGAGCGAAGCTCTCGAAGCCGACGCCCTGCATTTTTCGACCGATGTCTGGAGCACGATTGTCGTCATCTTCGGCGTCGCTCTCGTCTGGGCTGGCAATGTCTGGAATCTTCCCTGGCTCGCTTACGCCGACTCGCTCGCTGGCCTTGCCGTCGCCGGCGTGATCCTCTGGGTCGGTTCGCAACTCGGCCGCCGCACCCTCGACGCCCTTCTCGATGCCGCTCCCGCGGGGTTGCAGGATCAGCTCGTTACCGAAGTCGGGAATATCGAAGGCGTTCTCCGTGTCGAACGCGTACGCCTCCGCCGCGCCGGCAACCGCTATTTTGTTGACGTGACCGTCAGCGTTGCCCGCACCGCCAATCTCGAGCAGGTCCACGCCCTCACGGACAAAATCGAAAAGCGTATCGCGCAGATTGTTCCCGCCGACGTCATCGTCCACGCCGAACCCCGCGCCCCTCGCGACGAGCATCTATTCGAATCCGTCCGCGCCGTCGCCCTTCGCCTCGGACTGGCGGTTCACGACGTCACCGCCTCGCAACAGGACGGCCACCTCTTCGTCGAACTCCACCTCGAAGTTGACGAAAACCTCAGCCTCCGCGAAGCCCACCGTCGGGCCACAGAACTCGAAGATGGCATTCGCGAACTCGGCAAAGACACCGTTGACGTCAACATTCACATCGAGCCGCTCGGTCGCCACATCGCCACACCCGATACGCGCGCCGGTGAGATGCGCCAACTGGAAATGTCCGTCGAATCCTTTCTCAATGGCATGCCCAGCACCTACGACGAGCTGATCAATTGCCACGATGTCCGCGTCCGCCAGGTCGAGCACCACATTCTCGTTTCCTGCCACTGCGTGATGAAGGGCGACCTCTCCATCACGCGGGTCCACGATGTCACCGCGGCACTGGAAGATAGCGTCAAGGAGCGCTTCCCGCAAATCTCCCGCGTCACTATTCACCCCGAGCCGCCCGACGCCTCCTGATCCATCCCCGCAAATTCCTTGGGATTCGCTGCAGATCGTTGCTCACCACGTCCGTTTGACACGCGTCCAAGCTCTGCATGGGCTGTCTAGCGGTAAATTCATCCGGAATTTGAGAAGGGTGTCCCTCATGCTAAAGATTTTCAAACATCCGGTGTGCGCTGCTCTTGCGTTGGCGCTGGCTTTGCCCACCGGAGCGGCCCAGGCTACCGCTGAGCCAGCGGACGCCGCCATGGAATCCATCCGGCCGGAAGCCATTCGCGCCCACATGAATTTCCTCGCCGATGATTTGCTGGAGGGTCGCGGGACCAACTCACGCGGCTACGAAATCGCCGCCAGGTACATGGCCACGGGATTTGAATCCATGGGGCTCGCTCCGGCCGGCGAGGCCGGGACGTATCTTCAGAACGTGCCGCTACGCTCGGTTCGCCCGGACGAATCGAACACCACTTTGTCCCTTATCCGCAACGGAAAAGCGGAAACTCTCGTCTTCCGGAAGGATTTCCTCGCCCGGGGCGATCCCGCGCGCAAGGAAACCTCGGTCGAGGCGCCGGTCGTGTACGTCGGATTCGGCGTGACGGCGCCCGAGCAAAATTATGACGATTACAAGGGAATCGATGCCAAGGGCAAGATCGTCGCGATGGTGTCTGAAGCGCCGAATTTCGAATCCTCGCTCAAGGCCCACTACTCTTCGTTCGAGCAGAAAATCGCCAACGCCTCCGCGCATGGCGCCGTCGGGCTCATTGTGGTCAACGATCCCGTCCTCGAGGGCCTCTATCCATTCAAGGAACAAGCCAGGGATCTCTCGCGCCCTGCGTTTCGCTGGCTGACTAAGGAGGGTATGCCGAACGATTATTTCCCCCAACTGCACGGCGGAGCCATCCTCAGCCTCGAAGCCAGCAAGCAGCTTTTTGCTGGCAGCGGCCACACTCCGGAAGAAGTCTTTCAGTTCGCCAAGGAAGGGAAGTCACTCTCGTTCCCGCTTCCGTTGACCGCCAAAATCCACGAACAGGCTAAACTCGATAATGTCAGCAGCCACAATGTGGTGGCAAAACTCGAAGGCAGCGACCCGGCGGTCAAAAACGAATACCTGGTTTACAGCGCGCACCTCGATCACCTCGGCATTGGCGAGCCCGTGAAGGGCGACAGTATCTACAACGGTGCGCTCGACAACGCTTCCGGCTGCGCCATCCTTCTCGAAGTTGCCCGCGCTTTTTCGAAAATGAATCCCCGCCCGAAGCGCTCCATCCTCTTCGTGGCGGTTACCGGAGAAGAAGCCGGCTTGCTCGGCTCCGATTATTTCGCGCACTATCCAACCGTCAGCAAGGACGCTATCGTCGCGAACGTCAACATGGATGAAGACCAGATGCTTTGGCCCTTGCTGGATATTATTCCGTTTGGCGCCGAACATTCGACCCTTGGTGGAGTTATGAAGCGTGCGGCCGAGAGCCTCCACCTTAGTCTCAGTCCCGACCCCATGCCCGAAGAAGTCATCTTCATTCGCAGCGATCAATATTCTTTCGTAAAGCAGGGCGTTCCCGCTGTTTTTCTGGTGGCGGGATTCAAGTCCAACGACCCGAAGATCGATCCCCTGGCCATTTTCAAGGACTGGGAAGCCACCCGGTATCACCAGCCGCAGGACGACATGCAGCAGCCGGGCCTCGATTTCAATCAGGCCGTGAAATACGCACAATTCGCGTACCTGTGCGGCTGGCTGATCGCCGAGGACCCGGCGCGTCCCGCGTGGAACGCCCACGATTTCTTCGGCGACCACTACGCTAAAAAGATGTAACCCGCTGGCGCCTGACAAGGCGATCTTGCCGATTTGTCATCTTGTTCAATACAGGGCATCTTTCTGCCCAGGCCACGCGCATAGTGAAGCCTACCGTGATTTCAAAATCGTGAATCCAGGGATTGCGGTCTGGAGAACCTCATATGCAACGAGCAAATACAATTCTAAGCGGGCTGTTCCTAGTGGCGGCTCTCGCAGTAAGCGGCCCCATCGCGGCGGGGGCACAGGAAGCCCATGTCCAGGTTCGCGTCTACGACTCACATCACCATGACTATCACAACTGGGATGACCGTGAAGACCGTGCCTACCGGAACTACCAGCGGGAACGCCACGATTCGTATGTCGCCTACGAGCACCGGAAGCATAGCTACCAGCAGCATTACTGGGACTGGCGCCATAGTCACCCGGATCGCGACTAACAAACAGGTTTCGTTCTGAATGACGGAAGCCGGGCGCCCCACGTGCCATCTTCGCACGTAGGGCGCTTTGCCTCGCTTTTTCCTACGGATTAGATGTGTTCAAACGCTGCGGCCCATTTTTTTCGCACGCACCCGCTATTTGGGCGTGCAGTCCTGTGCCGGCGGGGCTGCTAGGAAAATGCGAGTATTCAACGAGGGAGAATCGTCAAAATCGAAGAGATCCTCCAGCGTATGCGCATGTTTGTCACGCAGCGTCAGAAACTGCCGTGTGACATCTCGATCGTCTTCGCCATCACCGCCACTGCTTCGCTCGGTGCTCAAAAACCGCTTCTCAATGAACGCCAGAATCGACGTGTGATCGCCCACCGAGTGTGAAACATAGTGAGGCTTGGAAAAGGGTGACACGGCCATGAACGGCACGCGCACGCCCAACTGGTCAAACGCCGCGCAATCCTCTGGGAAGGGTCCGGTCGGATTTGTCGCAAACTCCGGGCAAAGCGCCGCGGCGTCATTCACGGTTGTATCCGTCGCGCTCAACGGATTATGCGCGCACTCTGCCCCGGCGCCTGGCTGAAGGCTCAGCGGAGGGTTCGAGAGGTCTTCGCACTGTCCCGGGAAAATGCCGTCCGGTGTCCGCGAGGATTCTTGCCGCGCTGCCGGCGGAGCCACGTGGTCGAAGTAGCCGCCGTGCTCGTCATAGGTGATGAAAATAACCGTATCCTGCCAGTGGGGGCCGTTGCGCAACGCATTCACCACCAGTGAGACAAACGCCTGCCCGCGCTGAATATCCGTCGGCGGATGTTCGTCATTTTCGTGCGCGACGCCAAACAGGCCGAAGTTCGGGTCCACAAAAGATACGCTCGGCAGTGGCGGCAGGTTGGGCGCTCCCGCTGCCTGCTGCAAAAGCACGGGCAGCGGAAAGAAGTGGGGATCGATGCCGGTTGCTCCAAACAAACGGAACGCGCCGGCCTGAGGCGCATCCTGGAAATAATCCGCCCAGCTCACGTTGTTTTTCTCCAGCAGGTCGAGAATCGTTCCGTTCACCGGCTTGTACCCACCCGGTGGGGGAAAGGTGTCACTCGTCGTCAGATGTCCAAACGAAGTTGCCGCCAGCAGGTACGAGCGGTTCGGGAATGTCGGACCGAGCACAGGCGCGAAGTAACGATCATTGATCGCAAACTTGCTGGCCAGGTGGTAATAAAAGGGGATTTCGTCCTGGGTATAGAAGCCCATGGTCTGGTCATCGGTGGGATTCTCGATCCCGTTGTCAATTTGTTCCGTCTTGTCGTTCACCCGCACAAATCCGTCGCTCAGTGAAAATCGGCGCGTGCCGTTCGGGTTCAGGAAGTTCATCTCCTGATGCGTCCCCAGCCATGAATGATCCAGGTCGGGCGAAGCGCAGCGCCGCGAGTCATGGAAAACGGAGACAAGCGAGCCGTCGTCATCCCGGTTCGCGTTGTAGCAGCGTAAGCCTCCGTTGTTGTCCGGCACGCAGGTCAGCCCGTCGACGCAAGAGTGATCTCCGTCTCGGCACCCGAATAAACCTCGATGGTAGGGGCTGCCCGGCGCATAAGCCAACGCTCCAAAGTAGTTATCGAACGAGTGGTTTTCCTGCATGATTACGACTACGTGTTTCACTTTATTCAGGTTTCCGTCGGCGTTGGCATGCTGCGTCGCCAGCAGTCCCAGAATCAGCGGGAGCAATAGCGCCGCCCGGAAAATCGGAACAAATCTCATGAATGTTTCTCCTTGAACTTGGCACTCTGGCCCTGGTGCGCGCCGGGCATGGCTCCCCTCCAAAGAACACATCCTTCGTAAATTCTTCATCAATCCTTTGCGAACATTCCGTGATGACAGCGTTCCCCAGCCCATTCTTCTTAAAGAGTGATCCGCTTCCGGCCTGCTGAGGGACGATTCATTCCGCGATTTCCGACTATCATGGAGGGGTTGGGGAGCGTCAAAAAAGACGGTGTGCGCCGTTTTGGTTTGCGCCATTGAAACACACAGATCGGTCTTTAGGGCGAAGCATACAGGATGGACAACATGAAGAAACAAAAGTCGTTGCCGGAACATTTGGTCGAACTTCTCAACGGCGGCCACGCCCACGTGGATTTTGATAGCGCAGCGAAGGATTGGCCGCCGGATCTGCAAGGCAAAAAGCCGGAGGGAGCAGCGCATTCTCCATGGGAAGTGCTGGAACACATGCGCATCGCCCAGTGGGACATTCTGGAGTTCGCACGCAACCCTAAGCACGTTTCGCCCGAGTTTCCCGCCGGATACTGGCCGAAGACGCAGGCTCCGCCCGACAGCAAAGCCTGGAACAAAAGCGTGGCCGCCTTTCGCTCAGACCTGAAAGCCATGATCAAAATCGTGGAAAATAAATCGACGGATTTCTTGGCCCCGCTTCCCCAAGGCGATGGCCAAACAGTTCTGCGCGAAGCGCTGCTCGTGGCGGATCACAACTCCTACCACCTCGGTGAGTTGCTCCTGCTACGCCGACTGCTGGGAGCCTGGAAGTAGCTGAACGCGGTTGCGGCCAGTTTACCCGCGCACGGATCGGGGATGCGCCGCATTCGAAAGTGTCCTAAAATAGATTTGTTGCAGCTGTGGGCGTGTAGCTCAGCTGGGAGAGCACCTGCTTTGCGAGCCGCCGAGATACCTCCAAACCTTCTACCGCTTCCTTTCACTTTCGTTCATTTCTAATAACCTGGGGCATCTGCTTTTCGCTCGAAAGCTAACCCCAACGCTCAGCTCGTCATCCGCCCAGTGCTGTTCAATGGGTTGTGCAGATCAAAACGCGAAGGGACAGAATCAATACAGGCGGCTCGTGATCCATCCGTTCGTGCAAGTAACGACCGACCGAGGGGCATGGCGGTAGCCGATCACGGCGCGGCACACAAAAAAAGACGCCCCCTTTGCTTGCTTTTGCATCAAAGTGCTATCTCCGGACCAAGGGGAAGGGAGGGTGCAATGGCATCGTTAGGGGCCAACCAGGACGCAAAAACCACAAACGGCAGCGGAGAGTTGCTGGGTGAAACCGCGCCGATGGAAAAGCATCCAGCGCCCCTGACCGCAGGAAACATGTTCGCCCGATTGGCGGGTATTGGCGTTCTGCTTCTAGGTGTTGTGGGAGCGTTTCTCTATCTGGGCGGATGGTTCAGCCCGCAGAAACTGACGCCTGCGCGGTTCGTCGATGAGTTTGAGCGGGTGAACGGCATCCACTCGGGTTTCCGTCGCAATCACGCGAAAGGCGTATGCGTTCGAGGATTTTTCGATAGCAACGGGCAGGGGGTGCGCCTCTCGAAGGCTGTCGTCTTCCAGAGCGGCCGCGTGCCGGTGATCGGCCGCTTTTCCCTGGGCGGCGGCGATCCCCACGCCCCCGACGATCTGAGCACCGTCCGCGGCTTGGGGCTTCAGTTTTCTCTGCCCGACGGCGAACAGTGGCGGACCGCAATGATCAATCTGCCGGTGTTCCCGTTCAAGGATCCGCAGGCCT
>Ga0210405_10001418_pt1 | contig 27432 bp, 27 predicted proteins | sample IncBWH11MmetaG_FD_155492 | JGI IMG/M metagenome (GOLD analysis project Ga0210405, IMG submission 155492) | Forest soil microbial communities from Barre Woods Harvard Forest LTER site, Petersham, Massachusetts, United States - Inc-BW-H-11-M | ecosystem: Environmental > Terrestrial > Soil >...
CGGTGCTGTGGGTAACGGAAATAAACTCGACTTCAAACGGGCCGATCTCCACCATGCGGCTGGGAATCACTTCGCGAAGCGTGGTCGACTCCAGAAGTCCCGCTTCGTCCAGGCGTTTTTTTACCAGCGCGAGAGTAAAACGCGTCCCGTACACCGGAACGTTTAAATCTTTCAAAATATACGGCAGAGCGCCGATGTGGTCTTCATGGCCGTGCGTCAGCACGATGGCGCGCACATGCGGGCGGTTCTGCTTCAGATAGGTGATGTCCGGAATGACCAAATCAACGCCGAGCAATTCGGATTCCGGGAACATCATGCCCGCGTCGATGACGAGCATATCGTCGCCGAGACGCAACACCATCATGTTCATGCCGAATTCGCCGAGACCGCCGAGAGGAATAGCCGTAAGAGATTGCGAAGACTTGCTCAATGAAGCGTCAACTCCGGGACGCAAACGAGAATCGTATCACAGGAAGTGACCGGTAACGGGTGACTGGCGATTCGTGAAAAGCGAATCGACGGTAGCCATTCAACGGCCAGGATCAGCTGAAAAGGCGTGCGCGATGGAAACGAGAATAATGGCGCCAAGCGTGGCAGCCGCCAGCGAGTAGAGAAACCCGCCGCCAAAAATTCCCAGTTTGATGAAAATCCAGCCACCAATGTAGGAACCGATCAAGCCTAGCAAGACGTCACCGATGCAGCCGAAGCCCCGGCCACGCGCAATTTTTCCGGCGAGCCATCCGGCAACCAGGCCGAGGAGGAGCCACGCGACAAAGCCGTGAGATTCGAACCAGACTCTAACCGTCTTTTGTGTAATCTCCTGTGAGGCGAGCATAAGTTCTCCTTTGGGAACAAGGATTGTATCTGAGTTTGCGGTTTAGGCAATCAATTGCGAGCGCGGACAAAGGCCGGCGTTACCGGAGCGCCGGCTGCTGCTGGGTCATGCAGTGGAGCGTGCCAAGGCCGAGGACCAAATCGCGGCAGGCGATTCCGACGACTTCGCGATCTGGAAATAGACTCGCCAGAGTATTTAGCGCGACGCGATCGCTCGAATCGTTGAATGTGGGCACGATCACGATTTTGTTGGTGATGTAAAAATTCGCGTAGCTCGCGGGAAGGCGCTGGCCGTCGAAATAGACCGGCGCGGGCATGGGAAGCGTTTCCACGCGAAGCTGCCGGCCATCCTGATCCTTCATCGTTTTCAGCAGCGCGAGATTCTCCTGCAGCGGGGCATAATTCGCGTCGTTCGAATCATCCTGCACGATAGTCACAACCGTGGAGGAATTCACGAAGCGCGCCAGGTCATCGACGTGGCCGTGAGTGTCATCGCCAACGATCCCATTCTTCAGCCACAGAACGTTGGTGGCGCCAAAATATTCGCGGAAAACGTGCGCGTAATCTTCCTTGGTAAAACCCGGATTTCGTTCCTGCACTTTGCTGAGGAGACATTCTTCGGTGGTCAGTAACGTTCCGCGGCCGTTGACATCGATACTGCCACCTTCAAGGACCACGCGGCGGCCTTTGTGTTCCGGCTGCCAGACGCGGCGCTTCCACTTCTGGTTTGCTTTGGCGACGACGGCGGCGTCTTTCTTATGATTTGGGTATTTGGCCCAGCCGTTAAAGACGAAATGGTTGTAAGCGACTTCGCCGGATTCGTTGCGAACGCAGATGGGACCGGAATCGCGCATCCAGCCGCGATCGGTGGGGATGCGGAAGAAGTCCACAGCGTCAAGATTGGCTCCGGACTTTTCCAGGATGGTTCGAACGCGCGACTCGGAGTCGCGATTTTCGACGAGCAAAAATACGCGCTCGACCTTCGATAAATGCCGTACGATTTCGGCGAACGCCCAGGGAATAGGCGCAAATTTTCCGGGCCAGTCTGTTAGCTCATGCGGCCAGCCGAGCCAGGTGGCTTCGTGGGGTTCCCATTCGGCGGGCATGCGGAAGCCGAGAGCGTTCGGCGTTTGGAATAACGGTGATGTTTTCATAGGACGACAGAATTTAACACAGAGATCGCCCCGACAGGGTCGGGGTAGACTCCGGACACAGAGATCACAGAGCGGACAGAGAAGAGCGCACTACTTTTTGTCCAGCCAACGGTTGAGGATGGGTTGGTAGGCGTCGATACGGCGGTCGCGAAGGAAGGGCCAGTTGCGGCGCGTCTCTTCGCTCTTGGCAGGATCGCATTCGACGATGAGGATTTCTTCTTTGTCGTTGGAGGCTTCGGAAATGACCTGGCCGAAGGGATCGGCGACAAAAGAGTTGCCCCAAAATTCCAAACCTGGGTCGCCCTTTTCGGGCTTGCCTTCGAATCCAACGCGGTTGACGACGGCGGCGTATACGCCATTGGCGATGGCGTGGCCGCGCTGAATGGTTTTCCAGGCGTCGAGCTGCGCCGCGCCGAATTGCGCTTTTTCGTGCGGGTGCCAACCGATGCTGGTGGGATAAAAAATTATGTTCGCGCCGCCGAGGGCGGTGACGCGCGAACCTTCGGGATACCACTGGTCCCAGCAAATCTGCACGCCGACGCGGGCGTACCTGGTATCGAAATTGGGGAAGCCGAGGTCGCCGGGCGTGAAATAAAACTTTTCGTAGTAGAGCGGATCGTCGGGGATATGCATCTTGCGGTATTTGCCCAGAAAGGAGCCGTCGGCGTCGAGGACCGCGCAGGAATTGTGATACACACCGGCGGCGCGCCGTTCGAACAGGGAGACTACCAGCGCGACTTTCTTTTCCTTGGCAATCGAAGCAAGGAGTTCGGTGGTCGGCCCAGGCACGGGTTCGGCCAGGTTAAAAAGGTCCGGGTTCTCCGTGCGGCAAAAGTATTCGCCGTGAAACAGCTCGTGCAATGAAATGATTTGCGCGCCGCGCGCGGCGGCTTCGTGGATTTTCCCGGTCGCCTTTGTCAGATTCTCTTCCGCGTTCTTCGTGCATTTCATCTGCACGAGCCCGATGGTAAATTTGTCAGCCATGAAAATCAGTTTAGCATGAGCAGGAAAGGAAATAATTTGCGCGCGTTTTGTAGTATCTTTTGCATAGCATTTGTAATATCAATCGGCATAACGGATGCGCGTTTTGCGCGCGCGAACAAACTTTTATTCATTCGTTTCCGATCTATTTTCGTCGAGGAGACGCGATGGCGAAGCAGCGAGAGAAAACTGTGACAGGGAGAATACTCCATGATCCAGTGAAGGATAAACTCCGGCCGATGTTTCCGCTGGATTTATCCAAATGCCGCACCGTCGACGAGCTGGTCCGCGCCATGGGAGATACGGCGTTCACCGGCCGGCAGATCGGCGACGCCGCCGATGTGTTTGAAGCGATGGCGCGCGACAAGGACTGCTTTATCGTCATGACGCTTTCCGGCGCCCTCACGGTAGGGAAGATGGGACTGGTTTTTTGCGATCTGATTGAATCGGGCGTGGTGAAATCCATTGTGTCGACCGGCGCGCTGATGGCGCACGGCTTGGTGGAAGCCACGGGCTACTCGCATTTCCGCTACAACCCCAAGATGGGCGACAGCGAACTTTTCCAAGCGGGGTACAACCGCGTTTACGATTCGCTCGAGCCGGAGACGAATCTCGACCACGTCGAGGAAGTGATGGACCACATCCTCAACGAATGGGAGGCGGAAGAAGTCGCCTGCAGTTGGAAGCTCCATCGCCGCATCGGCGAGTACCTGCACAAGAAAGCGCCGGGGCGGGGAATTCTGAAATCCGCTTACGAGCACAACGTTCCCATCTTTGTCCCGGCCTTCAGCGATTCCGAGCTGGGCATTGACTTCGCGCTGCACAAGATCGCCCGGCAGGAAGAAAAGCGCCCGTTGCTGCGCTTCGATCCCTTCGAGGACTTCGAGAAGTTTGCGGACACCATGCTGGCCACGAAGCGCATGGGGATTTTGACGGTGGGCGGCGGCGTCCCGCGCAACTGGTCGCAACAATTCGGCGTGTACGCGGAACTGCTGGCGCGGCGCGGCTACAAGAAAATTCCCCTGAAACGCTACAACTACGGCGTGCGCATTTGCCCGGAGCCTGTCCATTGGGGCGGCCTTAGCGGCAGCACCTACACGGAGGCGGTTTCCTGGGGCAAGTTCGTGCCGCCGGAAGAAGGCGGGCGGTTTGCGGAAGTTTTCGATGACGCGACGGTGGCGTTGCCACTGATCGTCAGAGCGGTGCTGGAGAGGATTGGGTACTTTAAGAGAGAGTAGGAACGGGTCCCCGGGCTCCAAGGTCATTTGCAAAAGGAGGGCCGAAAATGAAGCGCATCCTGCTGGCAGCTATCCTGGGCGGCTTGACTCTGTTTGTGTGGATGTATGTGGCGCACGACCTGCTCGGGCTCGGTGAAATGGGTGTAGGAGAGATCCCCAACGAAGCTGTTGTGCTGAATGCGATGCGAGGAGCCATTCCTGAAGCTGGCTTCTACATTTTTCCGGGAGTCGGACTAGGTCCGAATGCAACCATGGCGGAGCGAAAGGCCGCCATGCCGGAATATATGAAGAAATACGAGCAATCCCCACACGGAGTCCTGGTCTACCATCCGGCGTCAGGTCCGTTCCACTTCGGCGCGGCGCTGGGCCGAGAATTTGCACTCAATGTCCTGCAAGCATTCCTTGCTGCGTGGCTTGTCGCGGGTGTTGCGAGCGGGCGTGGTTATTCTGCGCGTGTGGGAGTCGTTGTCGTCGCGGGTGTGCTCGTGGCACTCAGCACAAACGTCGAATATTGGAACTGGTATCAATTTCCGGGAAACTACGTCGCCGGCTACATGACCACGCAGATTGTGGGGTTTGTGCTGGCGGGTTTGGTGATCGCCGCTTTCGTTAAGAACAGAACGGCGGCTGCGAGTTGATCGATGGCTACGGCAAAATCGAAAACAAACTATGACGTGCACCCGAGCGTGGCGATGGTGCAGAAGTGGCTGGCGGAGCTGAAGGAAGAAACAGGGCGTTGCATGGAAGAATGGCTCGCGCTCGTCAAAAAGGAAGGGCCGAAGGACGAGAAGTCCAGGCGCGACTGGCTGAAGACCAAGCACAAGATAGGCACCAATAAGGCATCGTGGATTGCGGAACGCGCGGAAGGAAAAGGCTGGGAGGACACGCCGGAGGCGTATTTGAAGGCCGCCGTCGAGTACGTCGAGGAGCAATACGCAGGTCCAAAAGAAAAGCTGCGGCCTATTTTTGACGAACTGCTGACGCTAGGCAAGTCGCTTGGCAGTGACGTGAAAGCCTGCCCGTGCAGGACGATTGTGCCGCTGTATCGCGAACATGTTTTCGCGCAAATCAAGCCCACGACCAATTCACGAATCGATCTTGGTTTCGCGCTGACCCATTACAAAGGGAAGTTGCCCAAGCGGTTGATCGACACAAGCGGGCTGATGAAAAAAGACCGCATCACGCACCGCATTGAAATTACGGCGGCGGAACAGATCGATGGCGAAGTGAAAAAGTGGCTCAAGACGGCTTACGACCTGGACGAGTAGACTTTTCTAGGGTATTTCGAGCCGCGTGCCTGCTCCGGCGTAAAGATAATCATCGCCGAAGGCTTTTTGGAGGCGTAGGAAGGCCGGTTCGCCGGTGCAGTGACCCGGAGCGATTTTGTCCAGCTTCCATTTGTTCTTGAGGGACTCGACGAGCCTGTCGATGTCAGGCACGGGTGTCTGGACAAGGTGCAACCCGCCGAAAACGATGTGGGTGTGCGGATCCACGGCGCTGGCGGCTTGCAGTATCTCCTCAATGCCGGAGCGCGAGCAGCCATCGACCAGAATCAGTCCGTGCGCCCCTTTGATGGCAAGAGTGAGCTCCGGGAGCTCCAGTGTGCCAGGATTCTTGGAAACGGTGTAGACCAGAAAAATGCCTGGAGAGATTTCCGTGAGTTTATTGACGAGGACAAAGCGACCGGTGTCGTAGAGTTTGCCCGCGCGAGGATGCTCAGGATAAGCGCCGTCGAAATAACGCATTTTCACGGGCAGGGAAGGCTCGGGCCGAAAGAACGCAGGAGGCCACTCCGAGCCGCCAAAACCGTTGCCGCCGTCGGCAGGGACGTAAACGGTGACATCCGGATTTATCTTGAGCAGGTACTTCAGCCCGGAAGCATGGTCGGCGTGGCGGTGAGAGACAACGACGAAGTCGAGTTTGGTGAGGTCAACGTCAAGGGCCTTGACGTTGTGCTCGAAGATTTCGGGATTGTTTCCAGTGTCAAAAAGGATGCGCTTCCCGTCATACTCGACGAAAGCGGAAAAGCCCCAGTCTCTGGTGACCGCTTTGTTGTCGGAAAACGCATCGTAGAGAATTGTGACGCGATCTTTGGCAGCAGCATGCCCAGAAACTGCTAACGGGCCAAAAGCTGCGATGAGCGCGAAGAGTCCGCGAATGACTTTCATCGAAAGCCTCCCGTAAGAGATTTAGTGATGGGCCTTAGTCATCTTCGCCGATGAGGATGGCGGCGCCAAGAACGGTGGTCCACAGGCCGCGCTTGTCGCCGACGGCGGATTGCGTGACGTTCATGGTGCGGACGATTTTGTTGGAGATGCGGTAGACCTCTTTTTTTTCGTCGAAGGATAAATCCGGGTCGAATTCCACGTTTAAAGTTGTCGCGAGCATTTCCGCGGCGAGTTCTTCGGCATATTCGCCGGCGACTTCCTCAGTTTCACCGAAGGAATGGTGCTCGGACAAATAGCCGTACATGGATTTGTCGCTAGGGAGAGCGAGGCCGATGCTGGCGGCGATGAGGCGATGCGCTTCCTTGGTGGAATTTTCACTGATGACGGTGAAGGCGACTTGCCCGGGCTTGATGTGCTTCAAGCCTTCGCTGCGAGAAATCAATTTGCAGTTGGGAGGGAAAATCGAGGAAACCCGGACGATGTTGCACGCCGCAATGCCCGCGTTGCGCAGGGCGAGCTCGAAGCTCGAAAGTCTTTCGCGATGTTTACCGACGCCTTTGGTGAGGAAGATTTTCTTAGCGACGAACGCCATGGTGCCGGTTTGCCGTGCCTCCGTGAGTAGAGTGCGCGCGGAAAATTTCGCCGCTGTGGAAAAGTAACAAGAAGGTATTGCAGTGTCAACGCAATTCCGACTCGCGAGGCAGCAGACGTCAAAGAATTGTGAATGCCGAATGACAATTGCGGCGGACGCGGAAGAATCATTCGCCGGCGACGTGATGGAGCAATTTGCCGAGAGGTTTGCAAAGCGCCAGGAGTTTTCCGAGATCGTCGGCGTTAAAGTCCAGGCCGGCGCTGGCCGGATTGGCGCCTTTGCGGCTGACTTGAATAACGCCAATGACTTTGCCGTCGAGCAGAATGGGGGCGCTGAGCATCTTCTGAATGGCTTCGACAGTTTCCCCCGAAGTCTTGATGCTTTCAAAGATGGTGGCGTGCTTCGCGGCGGCAAAGTTGTTCTCGATTTCGGCCCGGCTGTCGCGAGCGGTGCGCGCGGCGAGAGCCGAATTGCTGGAAAGGGGAATAAAACCGACGTTTTTCAAGGCTTCCGGAACGAGAAAGTGGAGATGGCGCCAGCGTGTGGAAACGGCGAGGATGGCCACTTCATCGTTGCGAACGCCGAGGTTCTTGGCAATTTTCTCAGCCACGGCGGAAAGGGAAACTTGCGGCGAAGCCCCTCGCTCGGTGCCGAGGGCGTTGGCGATGCGCTCCATCTCCGAGGCGAGACTCAAAGTTGTGCTCATGGCAATGGATAAATATCGGAGCTGAGGCCGAGAGAGGTGTAGGCCTAGCGTATCCCATCCGACAGCTACCATTTTCTGGCAGTTCGGCGGCGGCGGCAAGAAGATTTCGAAGAGGTTGTTCCTGCAAGACGAACCGGCAAACTTGCATCCCCGGAATCATGTGCCTATACTGATTTTGCCGCGGATTCTTAACGCTCCTCCCGAGTCATTCGGTGCGCTCCGGCTTGGACATACGCGGTGGAGAGGGCATGTCTGCGACGGCAACCCAGCCAGATACAAGTTACTTCCTCAGAAAGCTGCATTCTTTTACCGGAATACTTCCCGTTGGGGCATTTTTGGCGGAGCACTTCTGGTCGAACAGCGCCGCGCTGGTGAGCAGGGCGAAATACGACAGCACTTCACAAGAGCTGCAGACTATCCCTTTCCGCTTGATCGTGGAATGGGGGGCCATTTTTCTGCCGATGCTGTTTCACGGCGGTTACGGAATTTATATTTGGCTGCGCGGGAAATCGAACGTGTCGGCGTACCCGTGGGTAGGGAACTGGCTTTACACGACGCAACGGTACACGGGCCTCATCGCTTTTGCGTATATCGGCTGGCATCTCTACACGGAACGCTGGCTCACGCATGGGCGGTCGACATATGCGAATGTCGCCGAGGACATGCAAAATCCGTGGTACCTGGCGTTTTTTGTGGTGGGTGTTTTGGCCTCTTCGTTTCATCTGGGCGTGGGCATCTGGAATTTTCTTTGCAAGTGGGGGCTGGCGGCGACGGTGAAGGCGCAGCAAGCCGCTGGAAAATTTGGCGCGCTGGTGGGAGTGGCGTTCAGCGTCGTCGGAATTTTGATTATTATTAGTTTTCGATTCGATTGGCATCCCTTCTCGGCTTACCTGCCAAACAAATGAGACAGCCAAAAATAATCGTTGTGGGCGGTGGTTTGGCCGGCCTGATGGCCACCATCCGCGTTGCAGAAGCCGGGATAACGGTCGATTTATTTTCGATCGTGCCGGTCAAGCGGTCGCATTCCGTTTGCGCGCAGGGCGGAATCAACGCGGCCAAGAATCAAAAGGGCGAAGGCGACACAATCGATAAGCATTTCGATGACACGATTTATGGCGGGGATTTTCTGGCGAATCAGCCGCTGGTGAAACGGATGTGCGAAGCGGCGCCGGGGATCATCGATCTGCTGGACCGCATGGGCGTGATGTTCAACCGCACGCCGGAAGGATTGCTGGACTACCGGCGGTTCGGAGGCACGCTGTATCACCGCACGGCTTTCGCGGGAGCAACCACGGGACAGCAACTGCTCTACGCGCTGGACGAGCAGGTGCGGCGGCACGAAGCCGAAGGCAAAGTGAAGAAGTTCGAAGGCGCGACGTTTCTCTCCGCGGTGATCGATGAAGGCGGCGTGTGCCGTGGAATCTGCGCGATGGACTTGCGCACGATGGAGGTGAAAACATACGCTGCGGACGCGGTTATCTTTGCCACGGGTGGTAATGGCGCGATCTTCGGTCGGTCGACGAATTCGGTGGTGTGCACGGGCTCGGCGCAGGCGGCGCTTTTCCAGCAAGGGGTGGATTATGCGAACGGCGAATTTATTCAAGTGCACCCGACGGCGATCCCCGGCGAGGACAAACTCCGGTTGATGAGCGAATCGACGCGCGGCGAGGGCGGCCGCGTCTGGGTGCCACGCAATCCCGGCGAGAAGCGCGCGCCGCGAAGCATTCCGGAGGCGGAACGTTTTTATTTTCTGGAAGAGTGGTATCCGAAGTACGGGAATCTCGTGCCGCGCGACATCGCGACGCGGGCGATTCACCGCATCGTGTATCAGGAAAAACTGGGCATCGACGGGCAGGCAGCGGTCTACCTTGATGTGACGCACATCCCGCGTGAAACTCTAGACCGCAAGCTCGAAGGGATTTTGGAGATTTACGAAAAATTCCTGGGTGTGGATCCACGCGTCGAGCCGATGAAAGTTTTTCCGGCGATGCATTACACGATGGGAGGCATCTGGGTGAACGGCGAAGACCAGGCCACCAACGTTGCCGGCATTTACGCGGCGGGCGAATGCGAATACCAGTATCACGGGGCCAACCGGCTGGGAGCGAACTCGCTGGTGTCGTGTATTTTTGGCGGAGGGATTGCCGGCCCGGCGGCGGTGAAGTACACGAAGAATCTCGAGAAAGGCGCGGAATCCACGCCATCGCCTGTTTTTGACGCTGAACGAAGGCGCCAGGAAGAGAAGAATCAGAGACTCATCAACCGAGACGGTTCGGAGAATCCCATCACGATCTGGCGCGAGCTGGGAGAGGTGATGACGGAGCACGTGACGGTCACGCGCATCAATAAGAACCTGGAGATGGCGGACGCGAAGATCCGAGCGTTGCAGGAGCGCTACAAGAAAATCAATCTCAGCGACCGCACCAAGTGGTCGAACCAGACGCTGAACTTCGCGCGCGAACTGGAAAACATGATTGTGCTGGCGCGGGTGATCACGCTCGGCGCGCTGGCCCGCAACGAATCGCGGGGCGCTCATTATAAGCCGGATTTTCCGGAGCGCGACGACGCCAACTGGCTGAAGACCACGAGGGCGAAGTGGGTGAACAATGACATTCAGCTTACGTACGAGCCGGTGGACATATCATTGATCAAGCCGCGCCCGCGCCGTTACGACGCGGCGAAGTAGATGGGGTAGCTCAGGCCTTCAAGCCTGGGGTTTGGCGGTCGAGGGATTATGGCGGAAACAAAACAGGTCGTCGTCCGAGTAAAACGGCAAGCGGGGCCAAAGGAAGAGGGGCGCTGGGAGGAATTCTCTCTCAAGTGGCGGCCTTCGATGAACGTGATTATTTGCCTGCGTGACATCGCCGAAAATCCCGTCACGCGCGACGGGAAGAAAACCACTCCGATCACCTACGATTCGAATTGCCTCGAGGAAATTTGCGGCTCCTGCGCGATGCTGATCAACGGGAAAGCACGAATGGCGTGTTCGGCGCTGGTCGATCAACTTAAGCAGCCCATTCGAATCGAGCCAATGTCCAAATTTCCGCTGGTGCGTGATCTGGCTGTCGATCGCCAATTCATGTTTGAGAGCCTCAAACGCGTGAAGGCCTGGATTCCCATCGACGGCACGTACAATCTCGGGGAAGGCCCGCGGGTGTCGCCCGAAATTCAGGAGAAGGGCTATCCGCTTTCGAACTGCATAACCTGCGGGAACTGTCTGGAAGTTTGTCCGCAAGTGAACGAACACAATCAGTTTGTGGGCGCGGCGATCATCAGCCAGGTGCGCCTTTTCAACATGCATCCCACGGGAGCGATGAACAAGAGCGAGCGCCTCAGCGCACTGATGGGCCCGGGCGGCATTCAGGAATGTGCCAACGCGCAAAACTGTGTGCATGCGTGCCCCAAGGGCATTCCGCTGACAGAATCCATCGCGGAAGTAAACCGCGATGCGTGGAAACAGGCGCTTCTCGGCTGGTTTGTAGGGTAAGCCGCTAACAAGCGTTTTCTTACGCCGCGACTTGCTAATGCAAAGGCCTGATATTTGGATGGCGGTTCTTCCGTTAGTTGGCGTGCCAAGGGAGCGGTGAAAACGCGGTTTCACTCCGAGAGATAGTATGCCATTGCGCACCTTGGAAGTTTGCGACGAACCTGCGCTTGGTTCCGGCAGATAAAATTGGCGCATGGGGAATTCGCTTAGGAATGGCAATCCTTCCGTCCTTGAACCACCATCGCCAGACTCGCAAATAGCGGATCTTACACACGAGTCCATGGAGTCCGTTTCCGACAGCAACGCTTCAAAAGGCAGCTCCGTGTTGAAGCGCATGCTGCATCGTCCGTTGGTCGTGGCGATCAGTCTCGGGGTTGTGAGCTTGTCGTTCCTTTTGGCAGGCATCGGAAGACCTGCGTTCATGTACTACGACGAGGGCGTATATGTTCCAGAAGCCAGGTCCTTTGTCCAAGGACAGCTCGACGAAGGCACAAAAATGCACAACTTGGCGAGACCGCCTTTCGGGAAAGTGCTCATGGCCATCGGTATGAAAGCGGCGGGCGACACTCCATTCGGCTGGCGAATCGCCTCAGCGGTGTGCGGCGCGCTGACTTTGGTTGCCGTTTATCTTTGGACTCTTCTGCTTTTGCGCGATCCTGGCGTTGCTTTTTTTGCAGCGTGGCTGGGTCTCTTCAATAATTTTCTTTTTGTCATGTCGCGCATCGGCATGATGGATTCATTCCTGGTGTTCTTTCTGATGTGGAGCCTGGTGGCATTCACCGCGGCAATTGGCATGGATCTCAGTGCGCGTAGCCGCAGGTTTCTGTTCGTCTGCTCCGGCGTTTTGATGGGGCTTGCCGGGGCTTGTAAGTGGAATGCAATCGACACGCTTGCGGTCCTCGTCGTCGTGAGCTTCGCGCTACTGTTGGTGGCGCGCCGGTCGCTTGCCGGTTCGGTGGCGTCCCTCAAACCCTACGCGCGGAACATTCAGCAAATCGGCGTCCTGACTCTGCTGCTCGGCTTGTTCGTTGCGCCCATGATTTCGTACAGCCTCACGTACTGGCCTCTCTGCCGCCTTCTCCAGCAACCATTCGGCCTTACCGAATTGGTGGCCATCCACCGTTACATGTGGTACCTCAGCACTCACTGGGTCACGAACAAGGCCATTACTTCCGCTTGGTACACCTGGCCGCTGAAGACCAGCCCCCAGCGCGCGCTTTCTTATCTGCTAGCCAATCCGGTTATCGCTTGGGGAGGCCTGGCCGCGTTAATCTTCTGTCTGAGACGCTTTTGGAAAACCTGGGACTTGCCCGAGGGATTGGTTGTTCTTCTTTTCGCGGCCAACTATCTTCAATGGGCGGTAACGCCTGAAAAAGGCCTTATGTATTACTACTACTATCCGGCGGTGATGATTCTGGGCGTGGCCATCGCTGTCGCCTTGCGCAGCCTGCCGCGCGACGTCTTCGGTGTCCGCATCAGCTTGGTTCTGGTGGTTGCCGCGGCTGCCGTTTTCCTCTGGTGTTATCCACGCATGATGAATTTGGAGGCGCCCTGGGACTGCGCTCTCGGTTGTTGGGACTGAGCCTCATGGCACTGCGGCCTGGTCCGCACGATTCACGCTCTGAAATTCTCGCTTTTTCTCCGGTCGATTCCGCTTACAATCTATGCTTCATTAAGCGAGGGAGAAATGATCCGTGCCGAGCTGTCCGCCGTTTTGTGGGTTTCCGCTTTGGGCCTTGTGGGTCTAGCAGTGTCCGCTGACGCCATTTCGGAGAGGGCGCGCAAGCTGCACTTTTCGTCCATTGTCGTGGACACGCACGATGACACGACGCAGCGCTTTCTGGACGGCAAATTTGACCTCGGCACGCGCAGCGCGAGCGGAAGCATCGACATTCCGCGAATGAAGGAAGGCGGCCTCGGCGCGATCTTCTTTTCCATCTGGATTCCCAGCAAGATTACCGGCCCGGAAGCGGTCAACCCGGCGCTCGTTCAGATTGACGCGGTGCGCGAGCAGGTTCGCAAGCATCCGAACGACATCGTTTTTGCGACGACCGCGGCGGAAATCCGCGAAGCTCGCAAGCAGGGCAAAATCGCTGCCCTCATGGGCGTGGAAGGCGGTCACATGATCAACAGCGATCTCGGCGTACTGCGGTCCTACGCGGCGCTCGGCGTGCGCTATATGACGTTGACGCACACCGGAAACACAGAGTGGGCCGATGCATCCACGGACAAAGCCGCGCACAACGGCCTTACCGAATTCGGTAAAGATGTGGTCCGCGAAATGAACCGCCTCGGCGTCATGGTGGACATTTCCCACGTCAGCGACAAAACCTTTTACGATGCGCTGGAAACAAGCAAAGCCCCGCTCCTTGCCTCTCACTCTTCCTGCCGCGCCATCTGCGACGCCGCGCGCAACATGACCGACCAGATGATGAAGGATCTCGCCGCGAAAGGCGGCGTGGTACAGATTAACTACCACGTGGGCTTCCTCAGCCAGGAATTCCGCGACGCCGAAAAGGCGAATCCGGAATTGAACAAAGTCATCAACGCCGAGGTGATGAAGCGCTGCGGGGACAACGAAGGCTGCCAGCTCATTGAGGGAGACCGCATCACCCGCGAGTACGTCGAACAGGGCAAGCTGCCGCGCGTCGATTTTGCCAGAGTCATCGAGCACATCGACCATGCCGTGAAAGTGGCCGGCATTGATCATGTGGGCCTTGGCTCGGACTTCGACGGCGCCAATATGCCCTACGGCATGGAAGACGCCACCAAACTCCCTAAGATCACCGAAGCCTTGTTGCAAAAAGGCTACTCCGAGGGTGACGTGAAGAAGATTCTTGGCGAAAATACTCTCCGGGTCATGACGGAAGTGGAACGCGCGAGCCGCGAGCTGAACGCCGGCAAGTAAATTCGAAGGTAAGCCTTCAGAACCATGCATAGGGAGGAATGTTGGAAATGAGACGCGTGAAGTGGTTTCTCGCTGCGTTTGCAATGGGAACTCTGTTTTTCGGCTGCAAGAAGGAGCAGCCCGCGGAAACACCGCCGGCCCAGCCCAAAGCCGAGGCGCCGGCCCAACCCAAGGTGGAAGCACCGGCACCGGCTCCAACACCGGCGCAACCTGAAGTGACCGCGAGCGCGCCATCCGCAGCGCCGCACTCCGCCTATGACCGCGCGCTACTTCGCCCTGCGGCGCTCAAAGAAAAAGCTCCGGAGACCTTTCAGGTGAAGTTCACGACCACGCGCGGCGATTTTTCCGTGACCGTGCATCGTGCGTGGGCTCCTATCGGCGCCGACCGCTTCTACAACCTGGTGAAGCACCACTTCTATGACAATGCCAGTTTCTTCCGCGTGGTGCCCGGCTTCATCGTTCAATTTGGTCTCAGCGCCAACCCACCTGTTTCGATGGCTTGGAGAGACATGAACTTGCAGGATGATCCCGTGACGCAAAGCAACAAGCGTGGGTATTTGACCTTTGCGACCGCCGGCCCAAACACCCGTACCACTCAACTCTTCATCAACCTGAAGGATAATGAAAGCCTCGACGGCCAGGGCTTCGCGCCCTTCGCAGTGGTCGACGCCAAAGGCATGAACGTGGTCGAAATGATGTACGACCAATACGCCAACACGCCGCGAGACTTCCAGGACCTGATCACCGTTCAGGGAAAGCCTTATCTCGATAAGAATTGGCCCAGGCTGGATTCGATCAAGTCAGCCACGTTGATCGGGCCGGCCCCGGAGGCCGCGAAGCCCTAATAATTCTCAGTTGTCATTGATTACTTTTTTGAATGCGATGCATCTAATTATTGTGGGCTTCTCCCGTTTGACAAGGGTGTGCCCAGGAAAGTATCCTTTTATCTTGATGAAGACTTGTTGCCAGACGATGTGTTGCCCCTGCGCGTGCAACGCTGCGTGTTGCACGATGCCCATCTCTGGCCAGAGGAGTTTCCGGACTTAAGCTGTAGCTGAATCATAAAGTTCCGAAGCCCACATGCCAGAGAGCCTGGTCATGTGGGCTTTTTGTTTTGGATCGAAGGTTTTTCGGAGCCAGGAACTTGGGAGCCAGGAATCATGAGCGTGGCAGCATTAACCGAAGTCGAAGAACGTCACAGCCGCGAAGCCATCGAAGCGGAAATAGTCCGATTTGAGGAGCGCATCCGGGATCTCCAGAGCGGCGCCATCACGGCGGAGCAATTCCGGCCATTCCGCCTGAAACACGGCACCTATGGCCAGCGGCAGCCTGGCTTCCAGATGCTGCGCGTCAAGATCGCGGCAGGGGTGCTCACGCCCGCGCAGCTCCGCGCGCTGGCGTTTATTGGCGATGAATACTCGACCGGGCGTGGCCACCTCACCACGCGCGAAAACGTACAATTCCATTTCGTGAAACTCGAAAACGTGGGCGCCGCCATGCGCCTACTCGCCGACGCGGGCCTGACCACGCGCGAAGCTTGCGGCAACACGGTGCGCAACGTCACGGCTTGCCCGGTTGCGGGGATTTGCCCCGGCGAAGCATTCGACGTAACGCCGTACGCTCTCGGCGTCTCACGGTATCTGCTGCGCCATCCGGATTTTCATGACTTGCCGCGCAAGTTCAAGATTGCCTTCTCCGGCTGCGAGGACGATGGCGCTTGCGCGGTGGCTGGCATCCATGATGTCGGACTCATCGCGCAGGTCCGCGGCAACAACGGCACTTCGCGCCGCGGCTTCAAGGTCCTCGTTGGCGGCGGGCTGGGCAGCTTGCCCACGGAAGCCGCAGTCCTGGCGGACTTTCTGCCCGAAGAGGAACTGCTTCCCACCATCGAAGCCATCCTGCGCGTTTTCACCGAAACGGGGAACCGTAAGAACAAGCTGATGGCGCGATTGAAATTCGTCTTGCGCGCGAAAGGCATCGAGGAGCTGCGCCGCCTGGTCGCTGAAAAACGCAAGGTCTCGCAGGCTCCCGCGGAAACTTTTGCCGTGCCTTCTCCGATCCGGCCGGCGCTGGTCAACATCGCGCCGATTCCTTTGTCTTCCTCGTCGACGCAGCCGCAAAGCGATCCGGAATACGACCGCTGGGCCGAGCACAACCTAATGTCTCAGCGCCAGGCCGGATACGGCGCGGTGTGGGTCAAACTTCCCGCGGGAACGCTACACAGCAGCCAGATGCGCGGCCTCGCGGACGTTCTGGAGAAGAACGAACTGACGGGCGTCCGCATTGCCGTCAATCAGGACCTCGTCATCCCATGGGTGCCTTTTGACCGCGTGCGCGCGGTCTATGACGGGCTTCGCGCCTTTGACCTGGTCATCCCCGGAGCGCGCACCATTTCCGACGTCACTGGATGCCCGGGAGCCACAACGTGCAATCTGGGGATCACGCGCTCTCTCACGCTGGCCGACGTGCTTTCGCGCGAGCTGACCGATTACACCGACCCGGAAATCCAGAAGCTGCGCATCAAGATCAGCGGCTGCCCCAATTCCTGCGGGCACCATCACATCGCCGATATCGGTTTCTACGGCAACGTCCGGAAAGTTGGCGAACAACAGGCGCCTTACTATCAACTCTTGCTTGGCGGCAGAGTGAATGCGGACGGTGTGCGCTTCGCGCGCCAGATCATGTCCGTGCCTGCGCGGCCCATCCCGGGGATCATTCGCGAACTCTTGGCGTTCTATCAGCACGACAGGCAAGCGGCTGAATCGTTTTCCGCATGGGTGACGCGGACGCCGGACAAGGCGATCAAGGACCGGCTCGTCCCTCTGGCGGAGGTGACAGCCACGACCGAGGATCTTTTCGTGGACTGGGGCGACACGGAAACGTATTCCTTGAAGCTGGGCCGCGGCGAGTGCGTGGCGTGATGGGCAAGGTTTACCTCATCGGCGCGGGGCCGGGTGATCCCGAGTTGCTCACCTTGAAAGCGGCGCGTCTGCTCGCCACCGCCGACGTTGTGCTGCACGACGCGCTCGTCAGCGACGCTGTTTTGGCGATGGTTTCGCCTGCAGCCGAGCTCATTAACGTGGGCAAGCGCGCCGGACACAAGCTCCTTACTCAGGAGGAAATCAACGCGCTGCTGGTTTCGTATGGCCGGACGCGCGCGGTCGTAGTGCGCTTAAAAGGCGGCGACCCAACGATTTTTGGCCGCGCCGGCGAAGAAATAGAAGCCCTGCGCAGTGCCGGAGTGGAACACGAAATCGTTCCGGGCATCAGCGCGGCCTTGGGAGCGGCGGCGGCGGCAGGAATCTCTCTCACTGATCGCCGGGTGGCTTCGCAAATTCTGGTGACAACCTTTTCGCGCGGAATCGGCGGCAGCGCCATGGATTGGGGTTGCGTCACCAGCACGACCACGCTGGTTCTGTACATGCCCGGCGCGGATTATGCCGAAGCTTCCGAGCGTTTGCTGGCCGGCGGGCTCCCGGCGGACCTTCCGTGCGTAATCGTCTCTCATGCGACAGGTTCTCAGCAGCAAGTGCGTTGGTCCAATGTCGCTAGACTCGCCAGCGAAGAAAGACTTCCGGCGCCTGCGCTGCTGATTGTCGGGCGCGTGGCGTCACAGGACGTCGCGGAAATCAGCGCCCGGTTCTGGAGCGCGAATCGGAAAGATCCGGATTTGCAACAACCGTCGGTGATTTAAATCGTCAGGAGCATAGCGATGAGTGCAGGAGTCGGGGCAGGGAAGTCGGCGAGCCACTGGAAACCATCGCTCGACACTTGGGCCGTGCTGGTGGCCTTTCTTTTGGCGCTGCTGGTCCGCGCCGGCGTATTCAAACACATTCCCTGGTGAAGACCCTTGGAGAAATGGAGATAACGAAACATGGCTGACGTCGTTACCGTTCCACAAGTTCAGCCGGTCCAGCCAGCGTTGCGATTTCTGCGCGTCATTCCTGGAGTGCTACTGCTCGCCGCCGTCGGCTACGCCGGCAAGCTGCTCGAGCAAAACGTTGGCGCCTACGCCAAGGCCCACCACTGGACTTTTCCCAATATCGAATACGTCTTGTGGGCCATCGTCTTGGGTCTGGTAATCTCCAACACCGTTGGCGTCCCTGAGATTTTCCGCACCGGCGTCGCCACCTACGAATTCTGGCTCAAGGCGGGGATCGTGCTGCTCGGGGCGCGTTTTCTCTTTGGCGACATTTTGAAGCTCGGCGGTGTCAGCCTGGTTCTCGTAGCCATTGAAATCGTCGGCTCTCTTGCGTTCATGACTTTTCTTGGCCGCGCGTTCAAGCTCAAGCCCAAGCTAACCACGCTGCTTGCCGTGGGCTCGGCCGTCTGCGGCGTAAGCGCCATCATCGCCACCAAGGGCGCGATTGAAGCCGACGACGAAGATTCCTCGTTTTCCATCGCCGCGATTCTCGCTCTCGGTGCGCTGGCTCTTTTTACTTTCCCGGTGATCGGGCATTTTCTGCATTTGAGCGACAAGGCGTATGGGCTTTGGGCAGGCCTGGGCGTAGACAATACGGCGGAGGCTACCGCCGCTGGAGCCCTGTACTCCGACGCCGCCGGAAAACTTGCCGTGCTCGTCAAGTCCACGCGCAACGCCATGATCGGATTTGTGGTCCTCGCCTATGCGATTTATTGGGCAAGCAAAGGACAGGCGCAGGCGGTTGGCAACAAAGCCGCGTTTCTCTGGCAGAAGTTTCCGAAGTTTGTCCTCGGGTTTCTACTGATTTCGGTCCTCGCGACGTATCACTTCTTCAACAAGGATCAGGTCGGAGCGCTCGCCAATCTTTCGCGCTGGGCGTTCCTGCTCACGTTCGCGGGTGTCGGCCTGCGCACCAATTTCAGCGAGATGCGCAAGCAGGGCCTACGCCCGTTCGCAGTCGGAGCCATCGGCGAAGTAGCGATTGCGGGATTCACGCTGGCTCTCGTTTACGGCGCGTCAAAAATCTTCGGCTGGTAACGCAAATTGACGGCTGCCAGATACTTAAAGTCCGAGCACCGTCACCAGTTCGCGGACCGAAGCAGAGGACTTTTGCAGCGCCGCATTCTCTTCCGCCGTCAGCTTGATCTGGATGATTTCTTCGACGCCCTTGGCGCCCAACTTCACCGGCACGCCGACAAACAGTCCTTTGATCCCGTACTCACCGTCGAGATAAACGGCGCAAGGCAGAATCTTTTTCTTGTCCTTCAGAATTGCTTCGACCATCTCGACCGCCGCCGCTGACGGCGCGTAGTATGCCGAGCCGGTCTTCAGCAAGTTCACAATCTCGGCGCCGCCTTTGCGCGTGCGGTCCACTATGGCGTCGATGCGCTCTTTCGGCAACAGATCAGGGAGGGGAATTCCCGCCACCGTCGAATACCGCGGCAGAGGCACCATGTCGTCTCCATGCCCGCCCAGCACGAAGGAGTGCACGTTTTCCACGCTGACCTTGCACTCCATCGCCACGAAGGCACTCATGCGCGCGGAGTCCAGCACACCAGCCATGCCCAGCACACGATTTTTCGGGAAGCCGCTGACCTTGAACGCCGCTTGCGCCATGGCATCCAACGGATTGGTCACCACGATGATGATACAGTTCGGCGAATGCTTCACGATCTGTTCGACGACGGCTTTCACCACGTCGTAATTGGCCTTCAGCAAATCGTCGCGGCTCATCCCCGGCTTACGCGGAAAGCCGGCTGTGATGACCACTACATCGCTTCCCGCCGTCGCCGAATAATCTCCGGTGGCTGTGGAAATGCCGATGGCGCGCGAATCGGTCCGCGTGATTGGTCCGGACTCCACCATGTCCAGCGCTTTACCAGCAGGAGGCCCGTCTAAAATGTCGGTCAGCGCCACGTCGGCCAGTTCTAGGTCCACGATCCGCTGCGCCGTGGTTGATCCAACGAATCCGCCTCCTACTACCGTCACCTTTTTTCTGCTCATGCCGCTCCTTGTCTCTGACAAAATTCTTCTCTGCGAATCCTCTGCGCTCTCTGCGTCTCTGCGTTATCTCTTTCTGCCTCTTGCTTCAGGGCTATCTTGCCGCCGCTACACCTTTCATATTCTCAATGATGGCGGATGCAAACGCCGACGTGCCGACCTTCGTCGCGCCAAGCATCAGTCGCTCGAGGTCGTATGTCACGCGCTTCTGTTGAATCGTGCGCGCGATGCCGTCCTCGATCAGCGTGGCCGCTTCCTTCCAGCCGAGGAACTCGAACATCATCGCGCCCGAGAGCATCACCGAACTCGGATTAATGACATCTTTGTCCGCGTACTTCGGCGCGGTGCCATGCGTCGCTTCAAACACGCCGAAGCCATCGCCGATATTCGATCCCGGCGCCATGCCCAGCCCGCCGACCTGCGCCGCGCAAGCATCCGACAAATAGTCTCCGTTCAAATTGGAAGTCGCCAGCACGCTGTATTCATCGGGCCGCAAGAGCACCTGCTGAAATACGGAGTCCGCGATGCGGTCGTTGATCATCAACTTCTGCTTCCACTGTCCTTTGCCGTGCGTCGCGTAAATCGAATCGAGCGTTTGCTTGACCTCGCCATAGATCGTCTTCTTGAACGCGTCGGTGGCCTGTTCGAGTCCCGGCTCGATCAGCGCCGCATTCTGTTCCACGGTGAGCGCCGCATTCTTGTCCAGGTTATCCACGATCCAGCTTTCGCGCTCGGTGATGGTCTGCGCCCGGAATTCTTCGCGCGCCAGGTCGTAGCCCCAGTCGCGAAACGCGCCTTCGGTAAACTTCTGGATGTTGCCTTTGTGCACCAGCGTCACGCTCTTTTTCTTGTTCGCCAGCGCATACTTAATCGCGCGCCGCACCAGCCGTTTCGTTCCCGTAGGAGAAATCGGCTTGATGCCCACGCCGGAATCCCAGCGGATTTGCTTCTTCCCATCTTTCAGCATGTCGTTATTTAGAAATTCCAGCAGCTTCTTTGCTTCCGGAGTGCCGGATTTCCATTCAATGCCGATATAAACGTCTTCGGTATTCTCACGAAAAATGAAGACGTCCATTTTTTCCGGTTCGCGCACTGGAGAAGGCACGCCCTTGAAATAGCGGACCGGCCGCTCGCAGGAATACAGATCCAGGATCTGCCGCAGCGCCACGTTCAGCGAACGGATGCCTCCGCCCACGGGCGTCGTAAGCGGCCCTTTGATGGCTACGCGAAAATCGCGGATGGCGTCAACGGTATCGCCCGGCAGCCACTCGTTGAAAGTATTGAAAGCCTTCTCGCCGGCGAAAACCTCGAACCATGCCACACGCCGCTTCCCGCCGTAGGCGTGTTCCACCGCTGCATCGAACACCCTCCGCGACGCTTTCCAGATGTCGCGTCCCGTTCCATCCCCTTCTATGAAGGGAATGATCGGCGAGTCCGGCACTTGAAGCTCTCCGCCGCTGTAACCGATCGGCTTGCCCTCGGAGGGGACAGCCTTCCCGTTATACGTGCTTTTCATGAAAACGGCTCCTTGGAAAATGTTCGACTACTCTAGCGGCTCACGAGGAAAGGGGCTCCGCACTGCCGCAACCGCCCCAAAACCCGGCAGGCTCGGGTGAATTGAAAAAGATATCACATCCCCGCTCGCGAAGAGTAAAATCAAGCCCGTTTTGCGTCATGTAAAATCGGAGGAAATGCCATGATGATGGACTGGAATCAGTACCATAAGGAAGTCGGTGCCCGCATCGGAGACCTGATGAAGGTCTCGCCCGACACGGTTCGCGGCTATCAAACGCTCAGCGCCGCCAATTCCAAGACCAGCAAGCTCGGCGAAAAAACGCGCCAGCTCATTTCGCTGGCCGTGGCGGTGACCACTCACTGCGACGGCTGCATCGTCGTGCACACGGACGCGGCGCTGAAAGCCGGCGCCACCAAGGAAGAAATCAGCGAAGCGCTCGGAGTCGCCGTCGCCATGAACGCAGGCGCCGCGTTGGTCTATTCCTCGCGCGTGCTGGACGCCGTAGAGGCGAAATCCGCCGCCGCTCACGGCGCCTAACGCGACCTAATCGTAATACTCCTGCCCGAGGTGGGTGATCAGGTCCTCGCCCTTCATCCAGCGAAGCGTGTTCTTCAGCTTCATCGACTGAATGAAGAGGTCATGTTCGGGATACAGCCCCGGCGCGGTCATCGGCGACTTGAAGTAGAAGCTGAGCCACTCCTGGATACCCCGCATACCCGCGCGCTGCGCCAGGTCCATGAACAGAACGAGATCGAGCACGATCGGCGCAGCCAGGATGGAATCCCGGCAGAGGAAGTCCACCTTGATTTGCATGGGGTAGCCGAGCCAGCCGAAAATGTCGATGTTGTCCCAGCCTTCTTTGTTGTCGCCGCGCGGCGGATAGTAGTTGATGCGCACTTTGTGGTGCATCTTGCCGTAAAGCTGCGGATACAACTGCGGCTGGAGAATGTATTCCAGCACGCTCAGTTTGGATTCTTCCTTGGTCTTGAAAGAGCCCGGGTCCTCGAGAACCTCGCCGTCGCGGTTGCCGAGGATATTCGTCGAGAACCAGCCATCCAATCCCAGCATGCGCGCTTTGAAACCCGGCGCGAGGATGGTCTTCATCAGCGTCTGCCCGGTCTTGAAATCTTTTCCGCAGATCGCCACGTTATGGTCGTGCGCGAGCTTCTGAATCGCGGGAATGTCCACCGTCAAGTTGGGAGCGCCGTTGGCAAACGGCACTTCACTGGTCACCGAAGCCCACGCATATAACATGGACGGTGCGATCGCCGGATGATTGGACTTCATCCCCTCGATGAATTTTTCCGGAGTCGAGTGCACGTCTTCCGGCTTGACGAAGGATTCCGTCGAGCCGCACCAGCAGGTCACCAGCCGCGAAGCGCGCGAAGTCTTGCGGAAGTTGGCGATGTCTTCCTTGATCTGCAGCGCCAGCTCGTACTTATTCTTGCCCTTCTTGATGTTCGGACCGTCGATCAACTTCACGAAATCGCGGTCAAACGCGGCCTTCATGGGCTTGATGGTGGAAAGAAAAGGTTTCACCTTTTCCAAATCCTGCGGATTGAGCACCCCCGCGTTCGCCGCGGACTGGTAAGCGTTGTCCTTGAAAATATCCCAGCCAGCAAACGTGAGATCCTTCAGCTCGGCAAGCGGCACGAATTTCTTGATGAGCGGCGAACGCCCGTCCGTGCGTTTGCCCAGCCGAATCGTGCCCATCTGTGTGAGCGAGCCCACCGGCTGCGACTTGCCTTTGCGGACCAGTTCCACTCCGGCCATAAACGTTGTGCTGACAGCGCCCATGCCCGGAAGCAGCACTCCGAGTTTCCCCGTGGCGGGCGCTATTTTGGAAGGCTTTTCCATGCCGCTCCTTTTATCGAACGATAGCAACTACGATCGACAGAAAAAATGAAATTAGAACAAGAGTTGCCGCAGCGGAAGCGTGCCGCGTCCCCAAACAAACTAATAATGATGAGGGAAGACCCCGTGATTTGCAAATCGAGGGAAAAAAATTCAGCGCTGGCACCATTCCAGCAGAATCAGGGCTAATCAAACCACCCGGAGTATTTCGCCTCCGAGCCCCCATCTTCTCGAAGCACACGGATCAGGGCCGCTTTGGAAACCGGCGAAGCTCGAAAACGAGATAGCCGACCACGGCGAGATTGATCACCAGGGCGACTACTTTCCCAATACCGGCGTGTTTTGCGAGTTCGTAGACCTCCAGCGGAAGCAGGGAAGCCGTGCTGATGATCGTCAAATACTCGGCCCAGCGTTTGCCCAGCGCCAGGCCCGTGCCCTCGGTCAGAAAAATGGCCGCATAAATGAATGTGCCTACGCTGAGTTCTTTCAGTCGCCGGTCGTCCAAAATCGACAATTTGGCAAGCAGCAATTGCAGGTAGTGACTGTGAGGATCAACCTGAAAAACGTTGATCCAGTGCACCACAATGGCCTCGACGTCCTTATGCAGAAGCTTAAGCGCGCCGATGCCCAGCGCGACCAGCGCAAGCCCTTTCAGAAGTTTGAAAGCGGCGATGAGGCGCAGTCCACGGCCATGAGCTCTTCTCTGAGTCATTCTTTCCGGGCACGATTGTATATCAAGAAGCTGGCACAGCCCTTCTGAATGCCCTCAAGGAAGCGCAATTATTCCGCTCGGGGAAGCATCGAGCTTGGCGGCGCGTCTCCGCACTGGACGCTCACCCCCACTTCTTCAGTCGTGGCCAAAGGTCCGCAAGCGTCCCGAATTTTGCGCCGCGGCAAATGAAAACGGGAATCTCACGTTCCAGCGCGTAGGGATTGTCGGCGGATCTGCCAACATATTCGACGTGTTCGAATAGGCGTTCGAGGGATTCCCTTGAATCATCCAGCACGATCAGGCAATTTCCCGAATACCCCCGCGGGCCCCACAGGAAATACGTCTGGTGTCCGCTGAGAGCCGGAGGCAGCCCATACCGCCGTCCAAGGAAATCGATGGCGCCGGCCTGTCCGTAGTCTTGCGCGAAAACTCCGCAGCCCGTCCGCTCTTCGGGAGAGAGCTGTCTGTAAGCCTGATTCACCGCCACGACGATCTCCTCCCATCCGAATTGATCGGCGAAGTGTTGTGGCAAAATCGCGCGCCCGTGGCTGTGCTCGCTGCGAGGGATTTCGAAAGGCAGTTTCTCCATGTAGGCAATAAACTGTTTCACGGGAAGAATGGGCATGACAATGGGGGCGAGCCAGATTCCACTGGCGACAGTCAGCGTGACGAGTGCCGGCTTCAGCCAGGTTTGGCGCGAGCGCGCGATGAAACCCTCCATCACCACGGCTCCAGCCGCCGTGTAAACCGGGTAGATGGGCGCGAGGTAGTAATTCTTGCCCTTGAGAACCACAAATACCATGAACGCCAGCAGGTAGCACAGACCCAGGAACCGGTAAGGTTTCAGCCGGGCCGAAAAAAGAAAAGCGAACACTCCGGTGATCCAGATCGGCGCTAAGAACGGCTGGGCGATGAGCACCTGTTGTGCGAAATACGCCCAGGGAGAAAGCACCACGTCGCGGCCCTCAGCTTTGATGTTGTGCATCAGCTCCGCAAAAGGCCAGTGATTCTGAACGTTCCACAGAAAATTCGGAAGAAAAACCAGAAAGGCGAGCGCGCCGCCAAGCCAGATCCATTTATTGGCAAAGACACGGCGCTGTGCAGTCAGCAACAGCCCCACAACAATCGCAAAACCGAGCACCGTGATCGAGTATTTCTCTTCGAGGCCAACGCCTGCGACCACGCCAAACCAGAGCCAATAGCGGGGACCGTTGCGCTTGATTGCCAGGATTGCGAAATAGACGCAACCCATCCACAGCAGGGGCTCCAGGCAATTGGTGGTCATCACGCTGCCATCATTCAGATAAAGGGGCACGGCCATGAACGCCAAAGCGGAGAACACCATCGCGAACCTGCGGCCTCCGAGTTCCCGGGCGATCATCCCTGTCAAAACGACGGCAGCCGACGTTGCCAGCGCCGGCACCATTCGAATGCTCCGCATCGAATCGCCCAGCAGCAGCCGGGACATCTTCATCAGGAAAGGTATCAAGGGAGGATGATCCACGTAGCCCCAGGCCAGATGGTCTCCGCACGCCGCGTAATCGAACTCATCGCGGAAGTAGCCATAGCGATTGTTGAAGTAGACGTGCAACAAGAAAGTCGCGAGGGCCAGAAGCAAAACAACGATCATGCCATCCGCGAGGAAAGCCTGCTTCTGATTGTCGAGAGAGGGCGCTTGGTCCGTTGTCGTTTCCATTTTGTGTCGTTAGGTACGGCAAGTGCGACGAAAATGTCTCGTTCGTTGTCTTCATTCAAGAAAGAGTGCCGGCGAGAATATACTCGCCTCGCGCCGCCTTAGGAAAGGCCGAATAGGCCCGGTCAAATTAGTATGGTGAGTTAGTGTGGCGACCCGCAGAGCCTGCATCTGGCGACGAGCAAGCGTCACCGGCGGCGGGTGCCCGAGAAATCGATCGAGCTGATAAACGTGACCGCCACCAGAAGAATGACGGCGGCGAGAAGCGCGAAGATAATCAAGACCATCTCCTGAACGCGCAAAAGAGGAAGTGCAAGCCGCAGGCCAAAGACAGGCCCTGTGTTTTCTGTGGGTTACGACACTAGATGTGTGCACGGAAGTCGCCAAAAGCGGACAAGTGTGGGCAACAGCTCCCAGCAACCAAGTACTGGAACTACCTCGCTCCAAATCGCTCTGGTTAGTATGAGTTCTCCTTCACGGGATGTCGGCTAGCTCTTGCTCAGCCGGATCGAACCATCCCCCGTGTGAATCGTCAGTGGCTGGCCCCCTCCATTCATTTTTCCGTGAATCTGAGAATTGCTGAACGTGCCCTCCACGGTGACCGGAATGCCCAAGCTGATGTGCCCGTCGCCCGTGCTGGCGTCAATATTCGTCTGGAAGTCCGAGGGGAGCACCAGGTCCACGCTGCCGTCGCCCGTGCGAATCGTCCAGCTCGTCGCCATCTTGGAACCGGGTAGGACTCGTGTGTCCACACTGCCGTCCCCTGTCTTGACGTTAAGGGCATCGAACCGCCCGGCGATCCGAATATGCCCATCGCCAGAGTCCGCTTCCACCTTGCCATCCAGATCACGGGCCTCGATGGACCCGTCTCCCGTCCGCAGCTTCATATCACCCTTTAAGTTCTCAACCGTGATGCTGCCGTCGTTGGTATGAAGATCAATCGTCCCGGCCAGCGAGCTGGCCTTCACCGACCCATCGCCAGTATGCACGTTCACTGTGCCATGGATGGATTCGGCCTGTACCGACCCGTCCCCGGTTTCCACCTGCAGGTCTGCCTCGCGAGGCATGCGCACCTCAATGTGCAGTCCCCGCGTATTGTGGCCAAAAGAGAAGCCCCAATGGCCGGTCACGCGCGCCGCCAGCTCCACCTTATCTCCGTCTTGATGGGCGTCCACGCGCAGATTCTTTCCCAGCTCATATCCGTGGTATTCCACGCGAAATTCCACCTGTTTCGAGTCGCCGGCGGTAACCCGAACGCTGCCGTCGTTGGTTTCCACGCGCACATTGGCGCGCCCGGACACGACAAAGGACTTGGTAACGTCTTCAGCGCGGGCCGCGACCCCAGATGCTGCCATAAGGGCCGCGCAGGCCAGTCCCACCCGTATAGCGGCCGAGCAGTGGGGAAGTGGATTCATAGTGGATACCCTCCGTAGAATGCCGTTCTGCTACAAGATACGACAGTTCGGGTAGAAATGTTCCCCACTGGCAGTCTCCGCCGGAGCGTTGACTTGCCAACCCTATCAACCTAACATGGCTCCCACAAAGCAGGTCCCTCCCCATGATTGGCCAGACACTCGGCCACTACCGCATCCTGGAGAAAGTAGCCGCCGGAGGAATGGGTGTGGTTTACCGCGCCCGTGATGAACAGCTCGACCGCGATGTGGCG
>Ga0210405_10001420_pt1 | contig 27417 bp, 24 predicted proteins | sample IncBWH11MmetaG_FD_155492 | JGI IMG/M metagenome (GOLD analysis project Ga0210405, IMG submission 155492) | Forest soil microbial communities from Barre Woods Harvard Forest LTER site, Petersham, Massachusetts, United States - Inc-BW-H-11-M | ecosystem: Environmental > Terrestrial > Soil >...
GCAATGACTTTATGGCCCCCACGCGCGAGCGTCACCGCGATCGCCAATCCGATACCGCTTGGTGCCGGTAACTAAGGCTATGGCCATTTTTACCTCCCTAAGTAAAGCGTGCCCATTTAAAGATTTGAAATCACACCACTCGGAAAAATTCACGTCAGTGTTGCCGTGCGTAGACAGTCTCAGGTCGTTGGTTCGATGTTCGCTTCGTGCCCCAATTTCGGAAGTGCCCCCTTCACTCGATGATGAAATCGGCGCCGCCAAGCAGCGTTGCCGGAAACTCAATGCCGAGTGATAAACTTGCGCCGCTTCATTCGATCACCTCAGTGGCGAAACCTAAAACTGATGTTGGGATTTCTATGCCGAGCATCTTTGCTGTCTTTAAATTCACGACAAATTCAAACCTGCTGAACTGATCAATTGGCAGATCGGCGGGCTTATCCCCCTTCAGTATTTTGTCCACATAGGGGGCCGCGGCTTTGTAGCTATCGAAGTAGTTTGGGCCGTAGGACATTAGAGCGCCTGCCTCTGCAAAGGTTCGATATGCAGTCATGGTGATAAGCCGCGACTTCATCGACAACTCTGCGAGTTGCTTTGAATTCGAAAAGAACAACGGTTCTGCCAGGATCAGAAGTACCCCTATTCGTTCCCGAGCGACCGTGTCGAATGCAGCTTCAAATTCGGATGGCTCCCGCACTTCGAGAAAGCGCAGTTGCAAGCCGAGCATTTCAGACGCCCTCTTTGCTTCTTTCACTTGTTGCGTTTGGAACGTCACGTTGGTTGGATTGAACAACGCCGCGATATTGGTGCGGTCAGGTGCTACCAATTTTAGTAACTCTAGTTGCTTAGCGACAAGCGCGAGGGCCAGCTGTCACATTGCCTCCGGGGCGAGCGAGTGAAGGGGCAAGCCCCGCTCCAACGGGATCGCCAACGCCCACCATCACGATGGGAATTGTGCTGGTCTGGTTTTTGGCGACTTCGGAAGCTTGAGTAACGAACGCTACGATTACGTCCACCTTTAAACGGATCAGATCAGCGGCCAATTCGGAAAGGCGGTCGAACTTTCCTTCTGCCCATCTGTACTCGAACCGAATATTGCGTCCTTCAACATATCCAAGCTCCCGGAGACCTTCGATCAGGCCTTTAACATTGTTCGTCGTCGGCCCCTCAGGACTGAGCACGCCGACAACCGCGATCCCTGATCGCTGCGCAGCCGCGGCTAAAGGCAATACGGCGACTGCACCGCCGACAAGCGTGATGAACTCGCGCCGCCTCATGCTAACCCCCAAAAGGATCAGACTGTCACAGTCTACCGGTATACACTCGACATCTGGAAGAGGTTTTAAACTGGTCCCGTGAAATACCTCTGGTGGCCAAAGGTGCAAAGGTAGAACGCCCTCCCCCCGACGACTGAGAGCGGGTCAACGTTCCAACGTCGTGACGCCTCGTAGCTGCGGCTTGAACAGCCGGCCCTTTTCCACCACCAGCACGACCGCCAAGGAAGCCAGCGTGCAGAGGAAGAACCCGGTCGCAAACGGCAAAAGCGTGCCGTCATAGTCTTGGCCGATCGTCGTGCCAATGCCGATGCCGAGCAGCGTGGTGATCGACCCATAGAGGGACGAGGCGAAAGATCATCGTCAGGTGACCACCTCGTCACGTTGGTGCAGCAGATTTGACGTTCGCTACGCAGCGCGTCACGATTGCTTGATGCGAACGTCAAATCCAAAGCTCCACTATAATTTTCAGCCCGGCCACACCAGTCCTTCCTCAGACGCGAAATAACGCACCGGCGCGGCCACGTCGCGGCAGGTGGGCGGTGTGCCGAGCCACCGAATACGGGCTGACCATGAGCCAAATCCTCAAGTTCCCCGACGGCCTTTCGCAGCGGATGCCAAATGATGGCTCGCCCAAGGAAGCTAGCGCTGAAACGGTAACCAAGACGCCAAGCCCGCACGTTCCTGTGATGACGGGCGATCAATGGAACGAATTCATCAGGCTACTGACGCCAGACGAGCAACAGGCAGGTTGTTTCCGCCTCGGTCATCGCTTCACCGATGCAGCGCCAGGCCTCCTCGAATTTCCCAAGCTCCGCATGAGCGCGGGCCAAGTGCGGCAAACCGAATGGTATGCAAAGTGTTCCTCCCGTTTTCCGATAGGCAGTAATCCCGGAGATCAACATTTCAATCGCGTCCGAAGCCTTTCCGGCCAACGCCAATGCGCTGCCTTGGTTCATCACTCCGAGTGCCTTCCAATACAACGAGCCCTTTTCTTCGGCCAGAGCGACAACCTCTTGGGCTTGCGTGGCTGCCGCGGCGCGCAGCGGCTGCAGGCAGGGTTGTGAGCAATGCAGCATTCTTCCTAGGGACGCCATCCATTACGGACCGCCGACCATTACGCCTCGAACGCAATCATTATGCCGACGCACGAATGGCAGGTCCCACGCTAGAGGAAGCCTGGTCTTGTCAAAGGTCGCTCGATCTTGATCATTGAACGTTTGCTTTTCGCTGAATGAACACGCTTTCGTTGCCTTGTCTCGACGCTCCAGCAACAGAGGTTTGCTTAAGCCCCAGTGAATGGCATCTCCGCAGTCAATCCACTCTTGAAAAGAACCAAAAGAATCCCAGCTGCCGGTGCAAAGTTCCAGGCTTTGCTGCTCCCGCCTTCTTGCTTCTGAAGTGGTGAGACCGTACACCCTTGCCACATAGGCAATGCGTTCTTCATCATAAACCGGGTCTGTTCCGGGGAATAACGTCTTAAACTCATCATTCCGATATCGGATCAACGCCGCAGGGTCTGTGTTCATCATCTGCTGAAAAAACAAATCGCCCACACCCATTTCCGAAACGTAGCTCTTCACGAGTTCAAATAACTTTGGGAGTTGCTGGCTGATCGCATCTCGGCCTATTTGCGAGTTGCTGGCTGATCGCATCTCGGCCTAACGGTTGAGCTGCTAGGTAAGGGCGATGTAGGCCTAGCTCGCCGGAACTGGAGCGCTGGACTCCAGCTATGAAAATCAATGTGCAGCTACTGTAGCAGCGGCCATTCTTGGGAATGGAGGTCGAGCCATCGAACTTGCGCACAAGCCCGCCAATTCGTATAGCCGCGGCAACGCTCCCACCTAAACTGTCAAGGTTGACCGTAAACCAATTTCTGTTCACTAGCTCTGGCAATTGCTTTTCGAATTGAATCGCGTCCTGATCCGAAATCTCGTTCGTGATGTATACAACACCGTTTGATGTCCGAACGTCCGCTCTTCCGACGCTTGGGGCGCTAAGCGCGGCGCACGCCGCAAACGCGCATAAAACCCAACTAGGAATCCTCATATCTGCCCCTCCGCAATACCGGTTTGTCCTCATTTCCCCCAGATGTTGCGAATCCGCTTGTCGGCGACCGCCGTGTAGACAACCGTATTCGCGATCGAGCGATGCCCCATGAAGGCCTGCAATGTCCTTGTATCGACTCCACGGGCCGCCAGGGCGTAGCCAGCAGCGTGCCGGAGCATGTGAGCATGGATCGGGAAAGGCAGCTTAGCGGCCTCGCCAAGCCGTTCAATCAGCTTCTGGGCGCCGTCGACCGAGAGCGGCGCCTTTCGCTCGGATAGGAATACGAAGTCAGCATGCGGATGCTCACGCCGCAAAGCCCGTAAGAACCGCAGCTCGTCACCCTGTAAGCCATGGATGCCGGGAGTGCCGTTCTTGGCGCGGCGGATATTGACGGTCGCGGTATCAAGATGGATTTGCTGCCAGCGAAGGTCGACCAGCTCGCTAACCCGCAACGCATGCAGGAAGGCCATGCGGATCATCAGCCGGTCGCGGATAGGATTGCGACTATTGCCGGCGGCGTCCACCAGCTTGGCAACCTCGGCTTCCGTCAGATACTCGCGCTTCCGGTAATCGGCATTCTTGGCCCGACCGCCGCGAACTGTCGACTTTTCAGACTGTGAGGGCCGTAATTGGATGACCGTATTCATTGGCAAATTCCCCCCTTGAGCAAATCAACTGTCGACATAATGCCTATTTCGGTCGGACCTCACCAACGGTGTGGCTTTAGCGACACCGAAAAACGGATTATCCGAAAACCCAATTGGCGAGTTGATCCGGCTCGCCGGCGTCACCAGGGGCGCGGAAGGCCGTCGCACTCGAGGCGACCGGGACGCCGGGCGAGGTCTCGAAACGAGGCCGAGTTGATCGTGAGAGGGCCCCAAGCACCATCCCGGTGCAGCCCGCAGCGCGCGCGGGATGGTGCCGGCGTCCCTGCGACCCGAAGGTAGACAGGGAGCCTGCCGACAGCATGCGCCGGGCGACGACTTGGTGGCGAATTAAATTTTTTGGGCGTCGGTTTCTGTGGGGGTCGCAAAAGCACCGCCCGCATGCAACCGTTCCTGAGCGCAACGGGCGGTGCCGGCCTCCCTGCAACCCATGGCGAGCAGTAGGGAGGTCGGGCGAAAGCCTAACACCAGATGGTGCTTCTGCAGACGCGGTGGCTCGTCACTGGCCGGCAAAGAAAGGCCCGGCGCACAGACACCGGGCCAGTCACAGGATAAAAGCGGAACTGAGGGGTTCCCAGGTCCGACTACATAAACGCCGGCGCCGCGGAAGGTTCCTCTGGGCCGGGACAGAAGAAGGCCCGGCGCTGATGCACCGGGCCAGTCACATTGCGGATGCGACAACTTTATCACCGCCATGTAACAGTGGGATGACGGTGGCGACGGCCGGCGGTTCAACGTGGCGCGCGGAGGCGGCACAACAAAAAGCCCGGTGTGTCAGCACCGGGCTAGTACACAAGAGGGTTACATATCGGGCGCCGGCGCCGGACGGGCATTGCGAGGGAACGGAACGTGCCGTTCGAAACCGAGGCCGCCCCGAATTCTAACGGGGCCGAGCGCCTGCCGTTCCCTGCAGCGTCGGGAACTGTTTTGGCACTAGCCGATTGAATCCTCTCCAACGCGAGGAGGGCTGCCATGCGCCTTCACAGCCACCCCTGGTCAATCGACGCAGTCGCCGTACTAGCCTCTGGCCTGCTGTTAATGGGCTCCGCCTGTGCCCTAGCAGCCGTGTGGGTCCAGCTAGCCCACTAAACCGCAGCCAAACCGACCCCGTCGCATCAATTTCCGTGCCAATTCTCAGGGGCTTGGCCATCCGCCTCAGCCGCCGGGCGAGGGATCTGGCCGCGAGGCCAGCCGCCCGCAAACGCGACAGGCCCGAGGCAGGCGTAGCGGAAACAAGAGCGAATTCGGTTCCTGTCAAAAGTGCCCAAGCGACGCAATAAACATTGCGAGCGTCATCGCAAGCGATAATACGATGATGCTCCAATGCAGTAATTCAACCGTACTCATTCGCAGTCTCCCTGAGCGACTGTGAAAAGCCGATGCGGGTCACGGCTCGGCAAACACCGTCTGGCTCGCCCGCCGCAGTGCAGTTCTTTGCATGGTGGTCTCCGTTGGTTAGACTTCGAGAAAGGCCTCGCTCCGTGGATGACGTCGAGGCCTGGTCACGGCCAGCGCAGATCGCAATATAAACCAATGCTGGAAACGATCAGCGCGATCAAAGTCCAGGCAAACGGATTATTCAGGAACTGGTACACCGGAGCTTCCCAATTTGAACGCGAGGCACATTACGTCTGGCATTGACGGCATGGCTATTCGTATTGATCGGGTGGTAGTTCTACTTGTTCGACAGTCTTTCGATGGCCCCCATTTATTGAACAGTGGTCAAGCGCGTATCAACGCCGAGGTCGGCAAGGGTGGGGTCCGCACCGCCATTTCGGAAGCGCGCCAGATGGCTTGGCTGGCGAGAGTTGGGCGCTCATCTTTCACCGGTTCCCGAGCGTTACCGCTGAGGGGACGCAGGCGCGGGCGGCGCGGTGCCGAAGTCGCCCGCTGTTTAGCGCCTACTATATAGGCTGGACAATTGGTGCGCCCAGGCGCCTCCTTCTAGAGGCATGGTCTTTGAGGAGCCACCGGGCGTGACACCGCCTGCCGTTCTTCATCCACATGCATGTGTTTGCCCCTGTCGGCGGTACCGGCGGGGGTTTTGCTTTGCCGCCGCACACCGCACACAAGCCGATGCGCTGGAAATCGAAGCCGGCGCCAAGCGTCGACTGGCTGACGAATACGATGCGGCGCAGGAGCGGGGCGAAATTGCTAACGCCGGCAATCCTAATTTTTCCGAAAGGGAAAAATTGCCCGGTTGGCGCCACCCGGCCATGCCGGCGAAAGCCAACCTGCTGCATCAAGATTCATGCCGGACGGCCTGTTGCCGGAAGCGGCAAATCAGCGCGTGTCGGCGCGGTTTCATCCACTTGCATGTATCCCACAATGCCGCCGGTCTGGTCGTGGCGGATTTTGTTGCAGAAGTCGAGAGGCGGCATGCACTTGGCGTTTGGTAGCCGGCGCCCTGCGCGACACCGAACTGCGCATGGCCTCTTTGCCCCTCGACAGGGTGAGAGCCGCGCGGATCGACCGCGTGAACCGCGAATACTGGCGCGACGACAGCGCCACGTTGATCAAGCGCCGGCAGCCGCCGGTCAACATTGTCGGCGGCTACCGATTCCCGGACGCGCCCAATATCGACATCAGCTCGTGCCGCTTGGCGTCCGTCGGGCCGTATCAACTGGGGATCGCGTGGATTTTGCGACGCCGCGACGATGTCGATCTGGTGCGGCCCGAGATTGGCGGCGGCACGAACACAAAGGTGCCGAGCCGGGTTCGCGCCATCGAATACCAGGGCAGTTTCGTCAAGGTCATCCTGGACAAGATCGGCGACGACGAATTTATGTCCCGGATCGTGTATTCTATCGTGACCCATTCTCCATCGGAGATGTGGTGATCGCCGGATGGGAAAAAGACAAAACCCGGATGCTCGCTCGAAACTGACTGCCAGTTGAAGATACAACAGGAGAAACGCGCATGAATGTCGAGATGACGGTCAACGGGAAGAAAGTAAAGGCGGATACTCCGCCGTCGCTGCTTCTATCCGATTTCCTCCGCGAGAACCTCAATCTTACCGGAACCCATGTCGGCTGCGACACCTCCCAATGCGGTGCCTGCGTCGTCCATATCGACGGCGTCTCGATGAAGAGCTGCACGCTTCTGGCGATCGGTGTTGACGGCAAGTCGGTCACGACCATCGAAGGCCTCGCCAAGACGGTCGATGCTGACCTGCACCCGATGCAGCTGGCCTTCCACCACAATCACGGTTTGCAATGCGGCTTCTGCACGCCCGGCATGATCATGAGCGCGGTGGATTTCGCTAAGCAGACGCCGAACCCCACCGAAGACGATGTGCGGCACTGGCTCGAAGGCAATATCTGCCGCTGCACCGGCTATCAGAACATCGTCGCGGCGGTACTTGCCGGCGCCGCCGCCATGCAGACCCAGGCGGGAGGCTGATCATGAATGTTCATACAGGCATTGGCGCATCGATCCTTCGCAAGGAAGATCGCCGGTTCATCACCGGCAAAGGCAACTACGTCGCCGACATCAAGCGCCCGGATATGGCGATGGGCGTATTCCTGCGCTCGCCGCACGCGCACGCGCTGATCAAAAGCATCGACATCAAGGCGGCCGCCGCTCTGCCCGGGGTCGCAGCAATCTACACCGGCGCGGATCTCGCCGCGGACAAGATCGGCGGCCTGCCCTGTGCCTGGGGCGTCAGCAACGCCGATGGCACGCCGATGAAGGAGCCGCCGCGCTCGGCGATGGCGGTCGACAAGGTACGATGCGTCGGCGACGCGGTAGCGTTCGTGATCGCCGACACGGTCGAACAGGCGCGCGAAGCGGCCGAGGCGATCGAGGTCGAATATAAGATTCTGCCGGCCGTGGTCGGCGTGCTTGACGCGATTCGCCCTGGCGCTGCCGCCGTGTTCGACGACATCCCCGGCAACACCTGCTTCGACTGGGAGTGCGGTGACGCCAAAGCGACGGCAGCAGCGTTCAAGAATGCGGCTCACGTCGCCAAGATCAGCCTCGTGAACAATCGCCTGGTCGGAAACCCGATGGAGCCGCGCGCGGCGGTGGCGGAATACGATGCCGGCCGCGACCACTACACGATGTGGACCACCAGTCAGTTTCCGCATGTGGTGAAGGTGCTGATGGGCAACTTCGTGCTGAATATCCCGCAGAACAAATTGCGCATCGTGGCGCCTGACGTCGGCGGCGGCTTTGGCGTGAAGCAGTTCCTGTACGCCGAGGAGATCATCACCACTTGGGCCTCGCGCAAAGTGGGTCGCCCGGTGAAATGGGTCAACGAACGCAGCGAGGGCTTCCTATCCGACGCCCATGGGCGGGATCATGTCAGCGAAGCAGAACTGGCGCTAGACGAAACCGGCAAGTTCCTCGGCCTGAAGGTGCGCACCATCGCTAATATGGGCGGCTACCTCTCGACGTTCGGCCCGAACATCCCGACCAACCTCTACGGCTTGCTGCTGGCCGGCGTCTACACCACGCCCGCGATTCATTGCGAAGTCAAAGGCGTGTTCACCAACACGGTGCCGGTCGACGCCTATCGTGGTGCCGGCCGTCCCGAAGCGACCTTCCTGCTGGAGCGTCTCGTCGATGTCGCGGCCAGCGAGATGAAGATCGACAGGGCTGAAATCAGGCGCAAGAACATGATTGATGCGTCGCAATATCCCTATCAGACGCCGGTGATCGTCAAATACGACAGTGGCGACCCGAAAGCCTGCCTCGAAAAGGCGCTGGAGATCTCCGACTGGGGCGGTTTTGCCAGGCGCAAGGAAGAATCGAAGTCGCGCGGCAAACTCCGGGGCATCGGTCTTTCCACCTACGTGGAGGCATGCGGCCTGGCGCCTTCGCGCATCGTCCAGTCGCTCGGCGCCCGTGCGGGCATCTTTGAAAGCGCCACGGTGCGGGTCCACGTCACCGGCGATGTCACCGTGCTGATCGGGACGCACAACCACGGCCAGGGCCACGAGACGACTTTTGCGCAGATCGTGTCGGAAAAATTGTCCATTCCCACCGACAAGATTGAGATCGTATTCGGCGACACCGACAGGGTGCAGTTCGGATTGGGCACCTATGGCTCGCGATCGCTGGCCGTAGGTGGTACCGCGCTGTCCAAGGCCACCGACAAGATCATCGCGAAGGGAACCAAGATCGCCGCGCATATGCTCGAGGCGGGTGAGAGTGACATCGTATTCGAAAATGGATCGTTCACCGTGCAGGGAACCGACCGGGCGAAAACGTTCGGCGACGTGGTCGGTGCGGCTTATGGCCTGGTGAATTTTCCGATCGACGTGCTTGAGCCGGGCATGGAAGCCCAGGCATTCTACGATCCGGTGAATTTCACCTATCCCGGCGGCGCCCACATTGCCGAGGTCGAGATCGATCCAGATTGCGGCTCGGTCCATCTCGTATCCTATATTGCGGTGGACGACCTCGGCACTGTGATCAATCCCATGATCGTTGCGGGGCAGTTGCACGGCGGCATCGCGCAAGGGATCGGCCAGGCCTTGTTCGAGAACTGCGTCTATGACGAGACATCCGGCCAGATGCTGTCGGCGTCGTTCATGGACTATTGCATGCCGCGCGCCGACAACATGCCGAACATGGAGATCGTCACCCTCTCGACGCCGTGCACGCATACCAGCTTCGGCGTCAAAGGCTGCGGCGAAGTCGGCACCATCGGGTCGCCAGCGACCGTGATAAATGCCGTGGTCGATGCGCTATCGCATCTCGGCGTCAGTCATGTCGACATGCCGGCAACGCCAAACCGTATCTGGCGCATCATTCACAACAGCGCCAATCAGCTGCGCGCAGCCGAATAGGAGCAGGCGATGAAGGACTTTTCATACTACAAGCCATCTACGGTGTCCGAGGCTGTCGCCCTGCTGGCGGGCAACGGCGACAGCCGGCCCCTTTCCGGCGGCATGACACTGCTGCCGACCATGAAAATGCGGCTCGCATCGCCGACCGCCATAGTCGATCTGGCCGCGCTGCCTGGGCTGACCGCGATCACGGTCAGTGGCGGCAACGTGACCGTCGGCGCGATGACGACACATGCCGAGGTCGCTGCTTCGGCTGAGATCAAGGCAGCGATCCCCGCTCTCGCCACGCTCGCCGGCTCGATCGGCGATCCTCAGGTCCGGCATCGCGGCACCATCGGCGGCTCGATGGCCAATGCCGACCCTTCGGCCGACTATCCCGCAGCGGCGGTTGGCCTTGGAGCGACGATCGTCACGGATCGTCGCGAGATCGCCGCGGACAGCTTCTTCACGGCGATGTTTCAGACCGCGCTCGAACCCGATGAGATCATCCTGGCCGTCCGCCTTCCTATCCCGGACGCGGCCGGTTATGCCAAGTTCAGAAGCCAGGCATCGCGCTTCGCGCTAGTTGGCGCCTTCGTGGCGCGTTTCGGCGGCACCGTGCGCGTCGCGATTACCGGGGCCGGGCCGGTGGTATTTCGATCCAGGGATATTGAGGATGCGCTGGCGGCCAACTTTTCGCCCGGGGCGCTGGCGCGGATTTCGATTGCGCCTTCAGGATTGAACTCCGACATCCATGCCGACAGCGAGTATCGTGCCCATCTGGTGGTGGTGATGGCTCGTCGGGCCGTCGTACACGCCCTCGGATGCGAGCCATCTTGACGCCGCCGCGGCCGTGTCTACGGCTGGTATCAATCGATCCCGAAGAAGGCGAGGGCGTCACTAAGAATCAACGGCGAGCCCGTAGCCGAGGCTGACTACGGGTCGCTCCACGCAAGCATCCTGTATAACGAGGCGGGAATCCGCCTAACTGGGGACGCCTATGACGTTGATGGATTTGAACGCAGCGAAGTCAAACTCGCCTTCAATATTGCGATTAATGCCAAGAACAAGGCCGCTGCGGTTGCCGCTCTTGCCCATCATCTAGGAAAGGAGCGCGGGTACTGCGCCTCGATTATCGCCGCGATCCAGCGTCGCCATGAGCCTATTCAGCAGCAATTGTGCAGTGACGCTGGCGTGCGATTAATGCGCATCGACTCCGAGCTAATCCTTTACGGGGCATGCACGACGCTGGCCATCCTGCGCTGCCTGTACATGACGCTCGGCAATCCCGGCGATCGTCCCCGGATTCTCGGCGAGGTGCAGGAGCTGGCGCGCCAACATGCACCGTCAGCCATCGCTCGCGCGCTTAGCGCTGAAGGCAATCGCGAGGCGGTGGCCAGGCCGACGATGCGCTTCGTTGGCGCGATGAACAGATCGCCGCCGATGCTGCGCGGTTTCGGCTTCCGCTCCAACGAGTATGGCTTCACTTGCTAGGCTTGGCGGCGCCGGCGAAATCGATGTCGAAGATCTTGCGGTTCACGATGAGGGCGATTTCCTCGGCGGGCAGCGGCTTCTGGCATTCTGAGCGCGGGTTAAGCCAGAAATTCGATTTTGGCAGTAAAGCGAAGAGATCGCGCGCTTTCGCGCCAAGACACGACTCCGGCTCGGTCAAGTAGGTCGAAATGCGCTCCTTGGCGGTGAAAGCCGGATGCCAACGGCGCCCATTGAACTCGACGGTCGCGATGTTGAACGGTTCATTGGCCTTGAGAGATCGACGACCCTCCGGCCCGACCTCGGTCTCCGGTGTCAGCACGAAGAGCTCGGCCTCGAGGAGAGCGGCATAGAACCCCGGGATCTGCTTCGGGTCGGCGGCCGCCGCCTGCATAAGCCGCTCAACGCGATTTATCGGCTCGAACATCGCGGACCTCCACTCTTAGACCACCTGGCGCCCCACGCGCCTGTTCCGAGAGCGCGCGATAAATCGTGTTGCGCGACACCCCGAGTTGGCGCGCGGTTTCGCTGACGTTGCGGTGGCATTCGATGTAGGTCGCATATACTTGCGCGCGATGCTGCTCGTGCAGCGTCGAACCCTGGCTCGGCGCGCTTTGCGCCTGCCCGAGGACGCCGGCCGCCGCGTCGAGGTCGATCGTCGGCTCCGAACCCTCGAGCGTTAGACGCGAGAGAACGTTGCGAAGTTGGCGAATGTTGCCCGGCCAGGCGCATTCCGCAAGTCGCTGAATGGCAGCATCGTCAATTCTGCGCTCTTGGTCGACGTCCGCCAGCACCTTGCGGACAATCGCCGCGAAGTCCGTTCGCTGACCGAGCGGCGGCAGACTCACCTCGAGCGCATTGAGGCGGAACATCAGGTCGGCGCGGAAGGAGCCGTTGGCGACGGCCTTTTCGAGGCCGGCGTTGGTGGCCGAGACGAGGGACACGTCGACTTTCTTCTCGGCGCCGCCGATGGGACGGACGGTCCAATCGTCGAGAAAACGTAGCAACACGGCTTGCAGAGCCGTCGGCATTCCCCCGATCTCGTCGAGGAACAACGTGCCGCCGTCCGCCTGCCGGAAGAGCCCGACCGCGCCGCCCTTGCGCGCGCCAGTGAAAGCGCCCTCGCTGTAGCCGAAGAGCTCGGACTCAACCAAGCTTTCGGGCAGCGCGGCGCAGTTGATCGCGACGAAAGCGCCCTTCCGGCCACTCGCGCGATGGGCGTGGCGCGCTAATTGCTCCTTTCCGGTTCCAGTCTCGCCCCGGATCAAAATCGGCATTTTGCGGCGCGCGGCCGCCTCCGTCTGGCGAACGATGGCCGCGACTGTCGGATCAATGGCGACGAACTCGGTCGGGTATGCCTGTTCGGCTGGCGGCCTGGGCGTCGACACGGCGCGCAGCATCGGCGAAACCTGCGGCGACTCGACGCGCGCGACATAGGTACTGCCGACGACATCCTGAAGGCGCTGGCGCTCTGAGCGCCGGCTCTCGCCGATGAAGTCCGAAATGCGCGTTCGGAAGACCTCGCTGAACGGTTGCCCCGGCGATAAGTGCAAACCGTGCAAGCTCGCGCGCGCCGCCTGGTTGGCCGCCAAAATGGAGCCGCTCTCGTCGAGAGCCAACAATCCAACGCTAAGCGTATGCAAGAACTCGCTGCGATTGTGAAAGGCGACCACGATGTCTCGCCGGTGCCGCTCACGAAAGAGGCCGTTCTCGATCTGGGTGGCCGACATTTCGACCAGCACCCGCGTATGACTCTGCCGAGATGCGCAATCAGAGGAGGCGTCGAGCACGCCCGCCAAAGAGCCGTCCGGATCGAACACCGGAGCGGCACAACACGTCAATGATCGAAAACGCGAGTAGAAGTGGTCGTCGCCGTGTACGACCGCGGGCCGCTTGAGCAACGCCGCAATGCCGATGCCGTTCGTACCGCAGCGACGTTCGTCCCACCAAACGCCGGGTCGGATCGCTTTGCCATCGGGACCGTCCTTGAAGCTCTCGTCGGCGACGATGTCGAGCAACAGGCCCTCAGGCGTCGCAAAGGCGATGAGAAAGTTCGTGCCGGCGATCTGCTGATGCAGCACATGCATCTCGGCCAACGCCAAGCCGCGCACAAAGCTCCGGCGTTCCTGCTCGGCCCGCAGTTCTCCGCCGCTGACGTATTCTGGGTTCGGCGGCCGCTCGCAATCGAGGCCGAGCGCCACGCATCGCAACCAGCTGTCGTAGATGTCGACCGCCAACAAGCCGGTCGGCACGACACCGCCGCGTCGCAAAGCGGCGCGCGCTAATGCGCTTCGCTCCGCAGGTGCGCCGACCATAGGGCCTCCACATGGCCGAGCGGCTCGTCAGGGAGCTCCAGCTCATCGTTCCCGCGCGCCGCAAGTGCGGTGAGACTATCTGAAGCAAAGCCGAAATCAATGCTTCTTCGGACCCGCATCCGATTGCTCCGAAACGGAGCAATGTTGCTCTGTGACCGATCCGATTCAGAGCGAAACGGCGAACCGCCCTTGCTCGAAACCCATGTCGTCCCAAATAGATAACGAGGTGGCACGGCTGTTGCACGACACGGGCAACCAATCGTTAGCGAAGCTGGCTTCGGTGAAGCTGACTAGTCTAGGGGCGGGAAATGAAAGCGGCTGTTTTGCACGCGTTCGACGACAAGCTGACGGCGAAGGAGTTTGTCAAATACGAGGATGTCGCGGACCCGACGATTAGCCGCCCCTCGGAGGTGATCGTTCGCATCGGCGGCGCGGGGGTCTGCCGCACCGATCTCCATATCGTGGAGGGCATCTGGCGCAGCAAGGTCGACATCAATCTGCCCTACATCATGGGGCACGAGAATGCCGGTTGGGTCGAAGCGGTCGGCAAGAACGTACAGGGAGTCAAGGTTGGGGACGCAGTCATCTGTCATCCCCTCGTGACAAGTGGCCATTGCATTGCGTGCAGGCGCGGCAACGACATGCATGCGGAGGAGAGCAGTTTCCCCGGCATCAACGCCAATGGCGGCTATGCGGAGTATCTGCTGACCGGCGAACGCTCGCTGATCAAGTTGCCGAAATCGCTCGCGCCGAAGGAAGTGGCACCGTACACGGACGCCGGCCTCACGGCCTACCGCGCTGCCAAGAAGGCGTCGCGCCATCTGCTCCCCGGAGAATATTCGGTTGTCATCGGCGCCGGCGGGCTCGGGCACATTGGCATTCAAGTTCTGGCCGCGCTGTGCGCGGCGGAAATCGTGGTGGTCGATCGCTCCGTCAAGTCGCTGGAGTTGGCGAAGGCGTGCGGCGCGCATCACACCGTCATAGCCGACGGCGGCGAGGTCGAAAAAGTACTGCATCTCACGCATGGCAAAGGCGCGGAGGCCGTCATCGACTTTGTCGGCGAAGGCGACGCGGTCGCGAAAGGGCTCGCTATGACGCGGAACCAGGGCTTCTACTACGTGGTCGGCTACGGGGGAAAAATCGACATTCCGACCATCGATATGATCACCAGCGAGAAGACGATCGTGGGCAATCTGGTCGGCACCTACGCCGAACTCGTCGAGCTGATGGCGCTCGCTGACCGGGGTCGGGTGACGCTGCATACGCGGGAATACAAACTCAGCCAAGCCAACGACGCGCTGCACGATCTGCATCATGGCCGGATCAACGGGCGCGCGGTGCTTGTTCCATGATTGATTCTGAGCAGGGTCGCAACGATCGGTCGCCGCGCGATGCCGAGGCGTCCAGACGGTCGCAGGCGAGCGCCGAGGCCCGCCAACGTTTGATCCTTGCGATGATCGACAACAACGCGCGCCAGTTGCGGTTCGATAGCGCCCGGGCGGGGGCCGACATCGAGCAGGCCGGCGCGTTGCGCGATATGGCGCGCGACCCAAACGATCGCGACGCGGCCTTGCGGTTCGAAGAGGTCAAGAGGCGGATCGCGACCCTCGAGGAGGAGCACGGTCGTCTCGTCACGGAGCGGGAGTGGCTCAACAGATCGCTGATGGAATTTACCGAGGAGGCGGAGGGGCCTTGTCATGAACGCGACTGAGAGGTCGGAGGATCCGGCGGTCGCCAATCTGAGCGAGGAGGATCGCTCGAAGGACGAATTGTTCGTGCGGCTCGCCCATGTTGCAGAAGACATGATCGCGAAGCACGGGAAGGATTTCGCGATGGGCGGGTTGATTTTAGCAGCTCGCTTCATCGCAGAAGGAAGGCCGCTCATAAAACTGCAAGGTTCGATGAGCGACTGAATGACGGCCGCGAATTGAGCTGAAGACTCAGTTTCGTGTGCGCGAGTGCGGACACGAAGTCCGATACGGAGGGCGGTCTTGGGACGCGAAGACGCGACGGATCGGAAGCGATGCGAGGCGGCTGGAAGGAACCAACAGGAGGACGATGCCATGGCAGCAAGTCTAACTTTGAATAAGATTACCGCGCAGAAAGGCATCAGCATCGGCGAAGCGGCCAATCGCGTCGCCGATCTGGGCTGGACGCCGAGCTACGTTCAGGAAGCGATGACCTTCCCGACCGATTACAAGATCTCGCGGGTGCCGCGCGATCCCATGAAGCAGGTGCTGCGTTCGTATTTCCCGATGCAGGAGGAAAAGGACAACCGCGTTTACGGCGCGCTCGACGCGGCGCTGCGCGGCGACATGTTCCGCAACGTGGAACCCCGCTGGATCGAGTGGATGAAGCTCTTCCTGGCGATCATCCCGTTCCCGGAAATCTCGGCCGCCCGGTCGATGGCCATGGTCGGCCGCCTGGCGCCCGGCGAGGAGCTGCGCACCGGATTCACAATGCAAATGGTCGACGAGCTCCGTCACTCGACGATCCAGATGAATCTGAAGAAGTGGTACATGGAGAACTACATCGACCCGGCCGGCTTCGACATCACGGAGGCCGCGTTTGGCAAGTGCTACGCATCGACCATCGGGCGTCAGTTCGCCGAGGGCTTCCTGACCGGCGACGCCATCACCGCGGCGAACATTTACTTGACGGTCGTGGCCGAGACGGCATTCACGAACACGCTGTTCGTCGCGATGCCGTCGGAAGCGGCGCGCAACGGCGACTACGCCCTGCCGACGGTGTTCTTGTCGGTGCAGTCCGACGAATCGCGTCACATCGGCAACGGCCACTCGTTGTTGATGGCGATGATCCACGATCCGTCGAACCATGATCTTCTGGAGCGCGATCTCAAATACGCGTTCTGGCAGAACCACGCCATCGTCGACGCGGCCATCGGCACGTTCGTCGAATACGGCACCACCAATCGCGACAAGACCAAGGAATCCTATGCGGAGCTATGGCACCGCTGGATCTACGAAGACTACTATCGTAGCTACATGCTGCCGCTCGAGAAATACGGCGTCAAGATCCACCACGACGACGTGGCGGAGGCCTGGGATCGCATCGTTAAGAAGGACTACATTCACTTGACTGCGCAATTCTTCTCGGTCGGTTGGCCGGTGAACTTCTGGCGCATCGAAGCCCAGACCGAGAAGGACTTCGACTGGTTCGAGCACAAATACCCCGGCTGGTACGCCAAGTTCGGCGATTTCTGGAAGTGGTATGCGAAGCTCTCGAAGCCCGGCGAGACCAACATCCTGTTTAATAGCGATGTCGGCTACGTCTATCCGCACCGCTGCTGGAGCTGCATGGTTCCGTGCCTGATCCGCGAGGACTTTGTCTGCGACGAAGTGGACGGCAAGATGTACACCTATTGCTCGGAGGGATGCCGCTGGACGCATAAGGTGGGTTTCAGCAGCGAATACAAAGGCCGCCCGACTCCTGCGATGGGCCGTTTCAGCGGTCGCCGCGAATGGGAAGACTGCTATCACGGGTGGGACCTCGCCGACGCGATCAAGGATCTCGGTTTCGTCCGCTCCGATGGCAAGACTCTCGTCCCGCAACCGCATCTGCGGTTCGACGCCAAGGACATGTGGACCCTCGATCATGTTCGCGGCCATACGCTCGGCAGTCCGTTGCGCGGCTTCCGCGCGCTGAAGGCGGGCGCGGAGCGGGACGCGGCGGTCGCCGAATATCGCAAAGGCTTCACGATCAATCCCCTTCATTGATCTTGAGCTGAAAAAGCGGAGGTCGCCCGGCGGCGACCGCCGTTGCAGAAGGATCTGAGAATGCGTCGCGGTGAGATCGCCGCGGCGCACCCTCTAAAAGCGCGCAAAAAGCGCGCAGAGCGCGCAGAGGAGGCCACGAGGATGGGCGACGCTCAGGTGTACAAAGTGCGTCTCGAGCCCGTCGGCGTCGAAATGGACGTCGAGGAGGGCGAGACCGTTTTGGAGGCGGCGTTCCGTCAAGGCATCGCCCTCATGCATGGCTGCAAAGAGGGCCAATGCGGCTCCTGTAAGTCGCGCCTCATCGGCGGCGACATCGAATTGCTGAAGTACTCGACGTTCGCTCTGCCGGATTACGAGAGGGAGACCGAGCACGTGCTGCTCTGTCGAACCCACGCCTACAGCGACCTCGAGATCGAGCTGCTCAACTTCGACGAGGAGTTGCTGTCGCGCGCGATTCCGGTCAAGACCTATTCTGCGACCGTTATTGAGACGAAGGCGTTGACGCACGATATCCGCCAACTCGACATCGAGTTAGATAAACCATTGAGGTTCTGGGCGGGCCAATATGTCGATTTGGCCTTGCCCGCCGCCGGGGTGACGCGATCGTTCTCGATGTCGAACGCGCCGGGCGACGATCGGCGACTGTCGTTCATCATCAAGAAATATCCGGACGGGGCCTTTTCGTCGCTGCTCGACGGAGCCTTGGCGCCAGGCGAGGCGGTCGCGGTCAAGGGGCCCTATGGCACCTGCAGCCGGCGCGCGGGTCGTTCCGGCGCGATGGTTCTCGTCGGCGGCGGTTCGGGCATGTCGCCCTTGTGGTCGATCCTGACCGACCAGGCCCGCAGCGGCGAATCGAGACCGGTCCGGTTTTATTACGGGGCGCGGACGAAGGCCGACCTCTTCATGCTCGACGAAATCGCTGCGATCGGCGAACGAATCTCCGATTTCCAGTTCATTCCTGCGCTTTCGCACGGCGCTCCGGATGACGGATGGGAGGGCGAGACGGGGCTCATCCACGAAGTCGTTCAGGGTCACCTTCGCGCGGGGCGGCTTGCCGACGCCGAAGACGCCTATACGTGCGGCCCGCCGCCGATGATCGACGCGGTTCTGCCAGTGCTGCGGATGAGCTCGATCGAGCCCGAGCACATCTATTTCGACAAGTTCACCCCGGCGACCCGGTAATGGGCCGCCGCAAACCGCCGAGGCAATGAGGCAAAAAGCTGACGCTTAAAAGGAGGAAACAGTGAGCACAGCCCAAGCTACGCAACCCGTGAAGTCCGGCGCTGCCGGTGCGGCGATATTTCCGGGATCAGACAGCCGGAAATTCAACTATTTCGAGCCGAAGGGCCGGAAGGCGACGCATTACGAGGACATGACCGTCGACGTGCAGCCGGATCCCGAGCGGTACTTGCTGCAAGATTGGATAATCTCGTTTCCCGACGGGACGCCGACCTATTCCAAGACCTGGACCAATGCGCTCAGCTCCGATTGGCATAAGTTCCGGGCGGTCGACCAGGAATGGGAGCGCACGCACTATCAACGCCAGTCGACAATTTGCGGCATGGTTCAGGGCGTAATCGAGAACGCGCGCAAGTCCGGCGCGCCGAAGCGTTTCGACAAGGCCTGGGTCAAGGTTTTGCAGGATCATCTGGGCGCCTATAAGCACGCCGAGTTCGGCCTGGGCACCTCGATGATGCAAGCGCAACGCTACGGTTATACCCAGATGATCAACACTGCGATCTTGACCAATTCGTCGTACAAGATGCGCTTCGCGCAGGATCTGACGATCTACCTCGCCGAGATCGGCCTCGACCTCGATGGGTTCGACGCCGGCGCGGGCAAGAAGCACTGGCTCGAGGACCCGATCTGGCAAGGCGCGCGCAAATCGACCGAATCGATCATGGGCGCGACGGATTATCTCGAACAATATCTCGCGACCAATTTCGTGTTCGAGCCGTTAGTCGGCGAGTTGTTCCGCAGCGGTTTTATCATGCAGATGGCCGCGGGACAGAACGACTTCGCCACGCCCGCGGTGGTCGCAGCCGCGGAGGCCGACTACGAGCGCAACCTCGCCAATAGCGTCGAATTGTTCCACATCCTAGCGACCGACAAGGAGCATGCCGCGCATAACAAGGCGCTGTTCAACGGCTGGATGAAGAAACATGCGGAACTGGCAGCCGCGGCCGCCAACGGCCTACAGCCGCTGTGGTCGCAGCCGCGCGTCAAGGTCGTCTCTTTCGCCGACGCGCAAGCGCAGGCGAAGAACCGGCTGGAGGCGATCTGCAGCGAAGTCGGTCTCGCGGTTCCTTGATGGCCAATTCCCAACAACCACTCGTTTCTTTAGGAGGACTCGATGACTGAAGCGGTGCTTCACAGCAATATATTCAAGTCGATGAAGGATATTCGGTTCGAGGACACCATCTCGCATCAGTGCGGGATCACCATGAACGACAGCGTCGAGGCGCGGGCCATCGCCGACGTGATGGAGAGGAAGAAAGGGGTCGCGGTGACCTATCAACCGTCGTTGATCCGCATCGACGGCGACCCCAAGCTGACCTTCAACATGGAGGAGATCAGCGAGGCGTTGGGGCGGCCGATGACGCCGCACCTGTTCGAAATCTCGACTTCCACTCACTATGGCCGTATGGTCATGGTCGACGACAACACCGTCGTGGTGTTCGGCGACCTGCAGGAAGCGCTCGCGTATATAGAGCACTAAACGACGGGGTTGACGCCGAGGAACCCGTTTCTCGGCGTCGATCGCCATAATCGGCTTCATCGACGGCAGAGGGAGGATGAGATGTATCGGACGAAATCCGGCGAAGAGATTTTCGTCATCGACGGGCACACGCACTTGTGGGACGGCAGCCCGGCGAATCAAAAGAACATTCATGGCAAGCAATTCATCGAATGCTTCTACGCGTATCATTCCAATTTGAGCCCCCCGTCCGAGAAATGGCCGAAAGACAAATTCGAGAAGTATGACGCCAAGACCATGTATGACGACTTGTTCATCCATGGATACGACGACATGGCGATTTTGCAGCCGACCTATCTCACCGACTTCTACAAGAACGGCTTCAACACCACCGAGCAAAATTCGGCGATGAAGAAGAGCCACCCCGAGCGCTTCATCCTTAATGGCGCCTTCGATCCGCGCGACGGCAACAAGGGCATCGAGGAGCTGCACGCCAAATGCGAGAAATATCATCTCAAGGGCGTCAAGCTCTACACCGCCGAATGGCGCGGCGAGTCAAAAGGCTACAAGCTGACCGACAAGGAATCCTACAAGTTCGTCGAGGCGGCGCAGAAATACGGGATCAAGAACCTGCACGTCCATAAGGGCCCGACCATCATTCCGCTCAACCGTGACGCATTCGACGTCGCCGATATCGACGACGTTGCGACATCGTTCCAGGACCTCAACTTCATCGTCGAGCACTGCGGCCTGCCGCGCCTCGACGACTTCTGTTGGATCGCGACGCAGGAGACCAACGTCTACGGCGGGCTGGCGGTGGCGCTGCCCTTCATCCACTTGCGCCCGCGTTATTTCGGTCATGTGATGGCGGAGCTGCTCTTCTGGCTTGGGCCCGACAAGCTGCTCTACGGCAGCGACTACGGCATCTGGACGCCCAAATGGCTGATCGAGAAGTTCATGGCGTTCGAGATTCCCGACGACATCGCCAAGGAGACCGGCTCGTCCCTGACGCTCGAAAACAAGACGAAAATTCTCGGCCTCAATGCGGCGCGCCTCTACGACATCGACGTCGCGGATCAGAAGAAGAAAATCCACGCGGCCGGCGGATACGCCCATCTGTCGTCGGCCGCGGAGTAGGCGGCCATGGCGGTTGCGTCCATCGAGGACCGCCGCGCCGAGGTTTGGGACCGACTGCGCGGCGTGATCGATCCCGAACTCGACGAATCGGTGGTCGATCTGGGCTTCGTCACCTATGTCGACGTGGAGGCAGGCGAGAAGGTTCGGGTTGGGTTTCGTCTGCCGACCTATTGGTGCGCGGCGAACTTCTCGTATCTGATGGCCGACGACATGCGGCTCGCGATTGGAGCGCTCCCTTGGGTCGGCGAGGTCGAAGTCACAATCGGCGAACACATGTACGCCGAGAAGATCAACGAAGGCCTCAAGCGCGGGCTTTCGTTCGCCGAAGCATTTGGCGATGAGGCGGATGACGATCTCGGCGGGCTTCGGCGGACGTTTCTCGTCAAGGCGTTCCAGCGGCGACAATCCGCGCTGCTCGATCATCTTATCGCCGCCGGGTTCTCCGCGGCGCAGCTCGTCGACATGAGCCTCGAGGAGCTTTCGGCGGCCGATCTCGACGACACGGGTTCGGCCCTGCGGCGACGATATTTCGAGCGGCGCGGCGTTGTGGGCGAGGCTGACGCCCGGCGCGCCTTCGTCGACGCGGAGGGCGACCGGCTGCAGGCCGAGACGCTGGCGGTCTATATGCGCGCGATGCGGCGAGTCGGCGTGAACGCCGAGTTCAACGGCGCCCTCTGCCGCGGCTTGCTGCGTGAGCGCTTCCGTCTCGACGCTCCAGAGGCCTGATTCGCCCGATGGCCCGCTCTCGGCGGGCGCGCGACGACAATTCGTGAGGGGATGCGGAATGCCGAAGATGATGTTGCACGACGCCGAGGCGCGCGCGGCGCTTGCGCGCGGCGTAGCCAAATTGACCCGCGCGGTGAGCGGCACTTTGGGCCCCAAGGGGATGAATGCGGTCATGGATCGCCCGCTCGGGACGCCAATCGTTTCGCGCGACGGCGTCTCGATCGCCGCCGAGATCGAACTCGAGGATCCGTTCGAGAACATGGGCGCGCAGATCATGCGCGAGGTCTCGAAGCAAACTAACGACGTCGCGGGCGACGGCACGACGACGGCGACCGTTCTCGCCAACGCCATGGTTCAGGACGGACTGAAGCTGCTCGAGGCCGGGGCCAACCCCGTCGATGTGGTCGAAGGACTGCAGCTGGCGGTCGAAGAGACGGTTGCGCACTTGAAAAAAGCGGCGCGACCGATCGAGGGCTTCAAGGGCGTGCGGGCGGTCGCCTGCATCGCCGCCAATGACGACAAGCTCGGCGCGCTTGTCGCCGAGGCCTTCGAGCGCACCGGGCCGACCGGCATCGTCGCCGTTGAATTCGGCGCGACCGTGGACACCGTGCTCGATGTCGTCGAGGGCATGGCCTTCGACCGAGGCTATATCTCCCATCATATGGTCACTGACGTCGAGCGGATGGAAGTCGTGCTCGACAACCCGATCATCCTCATGACCGACAACAAGATCCAATCGGCCGACGAATTGTCGGGAGTGTTGGCGATCGCCGATCAGCATCAGCGGCCACTCTTGATCATCGCCGAGGAATTAGCGCCGCCTGCAGTGATGGGCCTGCTTTCGCAGCGCGGCGACTCAAAAGTGAAGATCGCCGCCATCCATCCCCCTGAATTCGGCCATTGGCGCAAGGCGATGCTCGAGGACATTGCGGTTGCGACTGACGGCCGCGTGGTCGCGCGCGATCTGGGCGGCAAGGTCGCGGAGGCCTCGGCCGAAGATCTCGGAGGGGCGCGGCAGGTGCGCATTTCCGCCAATCGCACTTTGATCATTGGCGGCGAAGGCCGAGCGGAGGCGGTGGCCGCCCGACGCGAACAGGTGAGGCGCCAGTATGACGCCGCGCCCGAAAACGTCGAGCGCGACAAGTTCAAGGAGCGTCTTGCCAAGCTCTCCGGGGGCACCGCGATGATCCTGGCCGGCGGCGCGACGCCGGTCGCCCAAAAGCGCATCGCGCAGCTCATTGAAGACGCGATCAACGCGACGCGCGCGGCGATGGAGGAGGGTGTCGTCGCAGGCGGCGGGATTTCGCTCATGCAGACCACGCCGATGCTCGACCGCATCATCGACAAACTTGAGGGCGACAGCAAGCAGGGCGCGCAGCTCGTCCGACAGGCTCTGTCAACGCCGCTGGCCCTGATCATCGCCAATTCCGGTCGCGACTCAGCGAAAGAAATAGCGAAACTCGCAAAGACCGGAAATGGGCACGGCTTCGACGCGCGCAGCGGGCGCCATGTCGACATGTTCAAGGCGGGGATCGTCGATCCGGTCAAGGTCTGTTACACCGCGGTTTGCAACGCCGGGTCGGTCGCCGCGCTCATCCTCACGACCCAGACGCTGATCGCCAAGAAGCCCGACGACTACGACGTCACGGCCGGACCCGCGCGCGGCGGCGGGGCCGAAAGGCTCTAGTCGGCACGCAGGCGGGGGCGGGCCATCGTCGCCCGTTACGACCAAATCGCATGCGACTTTCTTGTCCGTCTCATCGCGGCGCTGTACGCTGTATCATTGAAGCAATTCAGGTTTGACCCCAGCCTGTCCAGGCGCTGCGGCCGCAGGGTTCGCTGCGGCGGGATTCTACGGGCCTCGCAGCATGAATGCCGATCGCGTCGGCTTTGAAATTACACCTATCCGGCTCAGTCACGTCGCCGCCTTTCGCCGTGCGTTTGACCTCGTAGCGCGCGAACGCCGATTTCTTGCCGCTTTCGAAGCGCCGTCGCTCGACGAGACGCGGCGTTACGTCGAAGAAAGGATGGCGTGCTGCGATCCCATGGTCGTCGCGATCGGCGCAGACGCGCTCGTCGGCTGGTGCGACATCGGCCGTAATTCCGCGCCGTCCCGCAAGCATCGCGGCCTCCTGGGAATGGGGGTGATCGCCGACTGGCGAAGGCGGGGGATCGGCGCGGCGCTCCTGACCGCGGCTCTCGACCTGGCGAGCCGCCGCGACTTCATCCGCATCGAACTCGACGTCCATGCCGACAACGCCGCCGCCATCGCGCTCTACGAGAAATTCGGGTTCGTCCGCGAGGGCGTTCAGTGCGACGGGGCGCTGATCGACGGGCGCTTCGTCGACGTCGTTCTCATGGGACGCGTCGACCGTGTGGCGGGTGGTTGAAGACGTGGGTAAACGGGCGGGAGCGCTTCTTTGCCGGCCCGCGCGTTCGATTGGCGACTAGCGGATCACAGAAAGCACGCTCGATCGACCTCCGGCGGCAAGGACGCTTATGAATCAGACCGTGTACTCATGAATTCGCCTTGTCCGCTTTGCCCCGACATCGATTATGGCATAAGTCCCTTTAGACGGCGGCTATCTTCGGTCGCCTCCGCGAGGACCCAATCTGAATCATCGAGCTGCACGTCGACAAGTCCCCTCGTGGATCGCTGCGGCCATCAATGAACAGGCTGCCCTGACGGAGTTTGCGAGTTTGATCTGGCTTAACAGACGAGTCCGACTTCCGTTCGTTGTGCGCTTCAAAGTGGGCATCAGTCCAGCTAGTCCGCCTCCGCCACGTTGACGCGGTTTAGGCAGCGGAACCGCTTAAGTCGGGTGTCTCCTCAGCGCCACATCCCGCGCACACGGCCACCTACGTTCAAGCGCACGCCCTGGCCGACCACCCGCGCCTGTGTGCCGACCGCAAGAGGTGGCCAACTTGTCATTTCGAACAGGCCGAGCAGGCCGTCGGGAATAAATCGGGTTCGTGAGGCATAGACGTGCCGGTCACCTTGGGCGCTCTGGCCGTGAGTAAAGAACCGCTGCGGCACGATGAGATGTAAATCATCCTTGGCGGGCGTCATGGCGACATAAAGCAAACGCCGTTCCTCCTCGATCTCGGCAGTCGTCCCGGCTCCGAGGTCGGAGGGCAGGCAGCCATCGACCACGTTGAGCACGAACACCGATTTCCACTCCTGGCCTTTGGCGGAATGGATCGTCGAAAGGATCAAATAGTCCTCGTCGAGCAACGGTACTCCCGCCTGATCGCTGGTGGCATCCGGTGGATCAAGCGTCAGTTCGTAAGGAACCGTTCGCGGGAGGGATAACCGGAATTTGGTGGCGCGCCTGGATGCCGATGCTAGCGGGTGACAGACACCTTCAGGTCGGTCATGCTCGCGGGCGCATAGACCGCCTTAGCAATCTGGTATCGTGCTTGGCTTCGAAAAAAGGCGGCGGAATGGGCGACGGCCCGCCGATGCCGTGAGGACTTCGTCTCAACATCACTCAACCGATTCAAAAAAATGAGGGCGAACGTGAGACGAGGCAGACGCCAGCGAGATCGAGCTCCAACACGAGCTAGGACGCCGTTTGCCGGGCCATATGGCCACGCCGGTGCGATAAAAAACTGATGAGGCTGTCGCGGCACCACCATCAGGAGGAGGAACGAACCAGCGGGCACGCCCGGCGATGGGATTGGGCACCAGCGCGCTGCCCTGCCTTCGATCGCATAGCTCTTGCGCGAGCGGCGGTGCGCGGTGAAGCCAATGTCGGCGGTCGGCGAGACGCCCGGATTGCTACGATCCGCGAGCTGCTCGACCGCGGATATGGCCCGACCTCGACAAGCCATAGAGGCCGGCGCGCGCGGGCAATCCGCTTGATCCCCTTCGGCTCCTGATGGAGGAGATCGATGCCATCAGCCGCCTATGGGCAGGTACCAAGCGAACACGCTGCGAGTGGTCAACCGAGATTGACGGTTTGATCGCTGCCGCTCGGCACGTTCGCGGGGTCCAGTTCCAGCACAATGCGAAATTTCAACGCACGGCAAAGGGAAGGTTCCGCCTCTAAGCACCGCGTTCGAGCATGGCCTTGAAATCGGCGCGAGCCAGCCGCGCTTCCAGCCGGGCGGCTTCGGACGCTTCGCCATGCCGAAATAGCCGTGGATCAGGCCAGCGCCCTGATGGCGCTCGGTTGTGACGCCCGCGGCCTGAAGCGCATCGGCGTAAGCCTCGCCCTCATCTCGCAAAGGATCGAGCCAGAAACGATGCGGGCGATTCAGAATTTGGAACCGTCCGCGAGGACGCCAGACCGGTAGACGTTACCAACCTAATCGCGACGATCGACCGGACTATCTCGAGGGGACCGCGTTCCATACCAACATCGCAAACGTTCGCGCGAGGCTTACGGACGGCCGTTCCAACCTGACCAATTTTGAGGCAATTCAACGCCTTCGCGGCGATGTCTCAGATATGGCGCAATCTGCCGCACAATCGGGGCAGGGCAACAAAGCTCGGTTGCTTCGGGGGGGTCTGCATCAACTCGATCAATCATTGGAAAACGCAAGTGAAGGATTTTTTCAAGCAAATCGTAACTTTGCTCAAGCTTCGCGTGACATTGAAGCCGTACAGGCGGGCCGTCAGGCGGCAACGCGCGGACGAAGCGAGGATATCATCCCCGCATATCAGGCACTTCGGCCTGAGGCATAGGCCGCGTTTCGCGCGGGATATGTAGACCCGCTGAGACGCAGGGCGCGGCGTTCGGCGTCAACAAAGCGCGCCCGTTCTTGAACGACGCATTCCGCGACGACGGGCAACTCGCTTATGCAGCGCCGCCTTGCGTGCGAACAGACCATGTTCGAAACACGCGGCCATGCGCTCGGCTGATCCCGCACCATGGACAATATGAACGACGATGACGCGCTCGCGGTCGACCCGGTCGCCGCAATGACGGCAATCGGTCACGGGATTTCCGGCAATGTGCACGGCCTTCTTAGCTCGCTAAAGCACTCCGGCGTCGGTCGGCTCAACGCACGGTCTATTGACCGAGTAGCCGGGAGTTAAGGCGCTTCGAATTACCGCGGCCCGACCGGTTCCGTTGATTAGGGCAGACCGAAAGCAGTCGGTGCGGCGTCAATAGCGAAGTTAATCCTGCCAACAATTTGTGGACCGTTGTCCTGGTTGCAACTCGCATTTAAATGATTTTTGCAAGGTGCTGTCGATCTGGCCGGGGCTCATTCGTCGACCTATCAGCGAGACAGTTCAACGGCAAACTGCCCGCGGCTCGCCTGAGAAGGAGTTTTAGGATGCGCTTTATGTATTTCGTCAAGTCCCCGCAACCGCATGTGGGTCCAACGCCCGGACTTCTGGAGGCCATGCACAAGCTCGCCGACCGGGAGATCAAGGCTGGCCGCATGCTCGACAATGGCGGGCTGATGCCGGTCCAGACCGGCGCGCAGGTACGCATCAAGGACGGCAAGCTCAGCGTCATCGATGGCCCGTTCGTCGAAGCCAAGGAAGTCGTCGGCGGCTATGCGATCTTCGAGCTTCGCGACAAGGAAGAGGCGGTTGCGA